>ERZ773042.795-NODE-795-length-20176-cov-63.059490_pt1 | contig 20176 bp, 30 predicted proteins | sample MGYA00511664_ERZ773042 | MGnify/ENA primary metagenome ERZ773042 (study PRJEB29015, sample SAMEA2737984) | human oral metagenome | biome: human oral; feature: human-associated habitat; material: dental | place: China | collected 2036 ... | reverse complement strand
CCCTGGGCCGCCGCCGAAGGCGGCGGCCCCAGTCCGTTTCACGTGAAACGTCAGTCGAGCCCGACTTCGCGGAGCGCGTCCCCGAGCATCTCCACGATGACGGCGCCTTCGTCATCGCCTTCCTCGAAGGCCGGCTTCAGCCTCGCCTCCACGGCGCCGCCTTCGCTCCGGACCACCACGGTGCCGTGCTCGACGTCGAAGGTCCGCACCCTCGAAGGGCTGCCCCAGTGCCTCCGGGCATCCGCTCGGGCGGCTTCGTACAGACCCAGCACCCGGGCCAGGGCCTCCGCCGAAGTCAGCCTCAGAGCTCGGGTGCAGGCCTCCGTCACGGAGGCGCCCGTGTCTTCGTAGACGCTCCCGAGCCGCTCCAACACGGCGGCCTCCATCCGCTCCCAGATCGTCTCGGCGTCGACGGGATCGTCAGGGTCCTGCCCCGCGCAGTCGTGCAGCCAAAGCTCCACCCGCTCTTCGTCGGAGAGCCGGTCCCAGAGCCTGCTGACGGTGTCGGCCTGGATCCCGCTCCACTCGGAGTCGACCTCGAAGGCGGCCTCCGGATCGTAGCAGCAGTCCGCCTCGAAAGGCAGATCTCGGTCTTCGTCCAGGCTCCATCCCGCGTCTACGAGGGCGTCGGAGGCGGCGTCCAGGAGGTCGGCGTCGGAGACGGCGGTGAGGTAACGGTTGAACATCAGGGTTTCCTTTCTCTCTGTCTTCCTGATATCTCTAGTCTAGTCGGCCCGGAGGCCGCTGTCAAGCGGCCTCCGGTGTGATGTTGTTAACACCAGTCGAAGAAGCACTGCAGCGGCGTCGGAAGGTGCTCCACGAGCTCTTCGGAGGTGGACATGAGTCCGTAGAAGGCGTCCCAGACGGCTTGTGCGAAGTCGAGCCAGGTCATCGCTCAGGCCTCCCATCCGCGGTTCTGACGGCGGCTCCGGCGTCGAGCTCGCTGGCGCTCGCGGTCTGCCCGGAGGCTGGCGATGAAATCCGGTACGTCGATTTCGGGGATGAAGGTGGTGGTGTGCATCAGCTTTTCCTTTCTCTCGTCTTCGCTGATATCTCTAGTCTAGTGGCTATCGGGCGTCTGCGTCAAGCCCGTAGTGTATGACCTGTATCACAGTCAAGCCCAGCACCGTCGGCTCTTCTCGGATGCCCGCGTAGGCGTCCCAGCGGCCGAGATCTTCGCCGGCGCCCCAGCCGGCCAGGAGGCCGGCTGCGACGGAGACGGCGGCCCAGAAGCGCCTCACCGGGCCCACCCGCCTTCGTAGGTGCGCACACCGGGGGTGATCCTGACGTCGCCCTCGAACGGGGCGTCGACGATGAAGTCGCGGCCGTCTACGAGGCTGACGTAGAGGCTGTAGCCTTGCTCGGAGACGTCGTAGACGGGGATTGTGGCTTCCAGGTGCCTGACGACGGCGTTGGCGGTTTTCCAGGTGTTCATCGGACTTCCTTTCTCTCTTCGTTCCGATGTCTTCATTCTAGCGGGCCTCCGGAGGGGCTGTCAAGCCCCTCCGGAGTGGGGTGGCTCACACTTCCACGCCCCAGTCGGCGACGGCGCTGCGGAGGGTCGGCCAGGCTTCGGTCTCGCCGCACTCGCGGACGCGGACTGCGCCGTCGGCGTAGACGGTCAGGGTGCCGTCGGGGGTATCGGCCTGGACTGCGCCGTCGGGCAGGACGAAGGCGAAGCCTCCGAGCTTCTCGGTGAGCGACTTCGCCAGGGCTTGGCTGTAGGGGTACTTCGCGGTCATCGGACTTCCTTTCTCTCTTCGTTCCGATGGCTCTATCCTCGCACAGTCGGAGGGGCGCTGTCAAGCCGCTGCAGCGTGGTGTATCTCACATTTCTGAGGTTGCTCGGGGCGCCTTCGGCGCGGCGGACTCCGGGCCCGACTGCGCACACGGGAGCTCGGCGTCGGAGACGCGCCCGAGCAAGTGTGTCCCAGATCACAAATTGTATTTTCCAGGGTTGCTCGAGAGCCCCCGAGCGTGATGTAACTCACATTGTGATGTTTCTCACATGGTTGCTCGAGAGCCCCTCCGAGTGTGAGATTGCTCACATGGTCCCTCGAGCTAGGACCTTAGTCCCGATTTCGGAAAGTGAGACGAAGCTCACATACCAAGTTCCGGGATTTTCGCAACACCGACGTTGCGTAATTGCTCGGGGCCGTCTCCGGAGGCCACTGCGCACAGCCCGGCCCCCGCCTTCGGGGGTGCCCCCTCAGAGCCCGCAGACGCCGCTCTGAGGGCCTGGCGGGCCCCGCCGGTAGGGTGGCCTAGGTGGGGCCGTCTGCGGCGCTCTGAGGGCCCTTCTCGGGCTCCTGAGGGGCGTCTCCGGGCATGGGAAGGCCCCCGCCGGAGCGGGGGCCTTCGGGTCAGCCTTCGAAGTCTTCCAGGACGTCTGCCAGGTCTGCGGTGTAGTAGCCGCCGAGCTCTTCGAAGAAGTCGATTTCGATGTCCATTGGGGTTTCCTTTCTCTCTTTCCCCTTTGTTGTACCTCCATTCTATCAACCGCCACCCCCCGCTGTCAAGCCCCAGCGGTGTGTCCTTCGCCACATTTCTGAGCGCCATACGCCACCGTAGCCTACGCACCAGTAACCTTCCCCGACGTAGCGGTAGGCTACACCTACGAAACCGTAACCTACCACCAGGTAACTTACTAGCGAGTAACCTACACTAGCGTAACCTACCACGGGGTAACTTACACCTACGTAGCAGTAACTTACGGTTACGTAGGTAAAGGTCGTCATTAAACGTTACAAAGAAGCCCCTTTTCGAATTTCGGGGGCAGGTTTCGGGTACAAAGAGGACCATTTTCGAATTTCGGGGCTCAAAGATAAGGGAAATTAGAACGACGGTCGGCGGAACGGACAGTCCCGAGGCGCACACCACACAGCGCAGGGCGGTCGAGCGGCACCCCCTCAGAATCACGAGGATCGATTCTGAGGCGATTTCAACCCCTGACCCAAGCGACCCTACCGGGGCGACCCTGAAAACGCCTCAGAGGGCAACCTCGTGATCCTGAGGCGCAACTGGGCCCACGAGGAGGCGCACACCCCACCGCGCACAGCCCCCGCAGCGGAAGCGTGTGAAGGATGTGACAAAACTGAACAGACGCAAAACACGTTGTTCTCAAACAGCAGCAAACGCAAACCGTGCGGGGTATACCCGGGGTGTGACATCGCCGTATTGATCAAGCACATTGCCCTGATCCAAGAGGTTTTGTAATTTCAAAGGAGGGAAACCAAGGGATTACAAGGAATATACAAATAGGGATATATAACGTGGTAGTAGTATGTGTGGGGGTGGTGTATTAGGAATTTGACTCGTCCTTATTTCGACATATAGCGAAATAACTAATACGTTCAGTCCTGAATGATTCAATTTTGAACTACTTTTGCCCTTACAACCGAGACACTGTGTCTCACACCCAGCTGAATCCGCACCATCTCGCCGATCTGTGTGGTGTGCGATGTGTCGGGTGCGCGCGGGCGCGTGATTATAACACAACCCCTCACAACACCCGTGTGACCAAATTCACATTCCACGATTTGACTTGAAATCGATCCGCCCGTATGCTAAAAATCGAGTTGAAATCGATCGGCAAAATCGAGTCGAAATCGATCGAAAATACATTTTCGAGTGAGAGGAGAAATTGAAATGAAACGGATTGCCGTGGCGATCGAGGTCGCCGACGAAAACCTGTGTGCGCAGGAACTGCGCGCCGACGTGGAGGACAAATACGGGGTGAGAATCGTTCTCAATTCGAACTATGCCGACAAGGCGATCCTAATAGTGCCCGAGCCGGTGCTGGTAGGCGGCGATGAGATCCTCCCCCCTGTGCGCCTCGACGCCCTAAAGGCCGCGTTGGCGTCCCTCGGCGTGGCAGTGGCCACGCCGTCGTCTCTGGACGATGCGCTGCTGTCGGGCGCCGAACAGGACAATATATCGGCGAGGAAGCGCCTGAGGCTCATGTTCCGCGAGTTCAAATCGAATCCGCTGTCGAGCGTGGACCTGCGCGGAAAGGACCCGGCAGACCCCTCTAAGCTGGCGCGCAAACTTCGAGCGAAGCGCTTCAAGGAAGCCTTCTACGAATCTTTATCCGAGTTCATAGCGGCCAACCCTGGGCTGAGCTACAAGGACTATTGGGATGCGGACCGCCGGCCCTACGAGAAGCAGTGGCCCGAGTACCGCAAAGCGGTCAAGAGAGCGAAGGAGATGAGACGATGACCGCGACGTACATAGCTTTGGAGGGGCCCGACGGCGTGGGGAAGTCGACCGTGGCAGCAGCGCTGAAAGAGCTGCTGCAACGTCGCACACCCACGCCCTACTTCGATGTGCGAATACGGCACTTCCCGACCGACATGATGATCTCGTGTGCGAATAACGGGGGCTACCGCCTGAATGCGGGGGACTACGCGAGGGACATGGAGAATTGGCTCTCCTTCCGACCGGAGCCCGTGCTGTTCCCCGATACCCCCGAGGCCCACACCGAACCCGATACGCTGTACATCCTGGACAGGTGGGCGCTCAGCACAGTGGTGTACGCCTCGCTGCGAAATGAGAAGATCTCGGAGAACGTAGCGCTCACGCTGAAATGGCTGAACCGCGTTCCGCTGACGACGTTCGTGCTGATGCCCCGCGACCCCTCCAAGCTGACGGACCCGGACTACCCGGACCCCGACGGTTACGACTCCCTCGCGGTGACCGAGGCGTACCGGAAGTTCCTGACGAACGCGTTCGTCGCGGGGGAGCTGTCGAGGTTCATACCGATCGCGGTGGACCGCACAGTCGACACACCCGACTCCGTGGCCGAGGAGATCGCCGAATGGACCACGGGCTTACAAAGGGGAATGTGACGCACATCGCACACGGGGCGCTTGACTGCTGCCCCGTGTGCGCCTAGGCTGTAAGTACACAAGACGGGACAACCGCCGACCCGAGAGAAAGGAGCATACTATGAATACGACGCTCGCCGTTGAGAACGCAGCTACGTGGTTCAATGCGCAAACCGTTACCCATCATCTTGACGTCGCCGACCGCCAGGCGGCTTCGATCGTCGACACTCGCACAGCCAAGGGCTCGATTGTGCGGTTCTACAACGCAGACGGGTTCGAGTTTATGACGTTGAAGTCAGACGACGTGAGCACGCGGTTCAATTCGCTCTTCGGCGAGAAACTGGTCGGCGCGCGCCACGCGGAAGACGGTCGGCTTTACGCAATCCTGAAAGATGATGGTGATGACCGCACACGCGAGGAGCCCGTTGACCTCTTCCCGTTCGTTGACGTGCAGGTGGGCCCGAATTGCGAGTTCGGGCGTCGCATAATGGCGGTGGTCGTGGAGTACGGCCCGGCTGATGTGACGGTGAGCCTAATGGTGCCGTTCGCCGAGCTCGTGACGGCGACCCGGCCTTACTCCGAGGACGAAGCCGACTACCTGCTTTAAGCATGACAACAACAACAACAACAACAACAACAACAACAACAACAACAACAACAACAACCCAGAGCCCCGCGCGGGGCTCTCTAGGGAAAGGAGAGAAAGAATATGACTGATGTGTGTGTTATACGCCGGATCTTCTGGCTGCGTTGGTTGATGTACCGCCGTCGGCCTGGTTGAATACGGTTCGGTGTATAAGGGGCCGGATACCATTCTCTGGGGCTTTCGTGAACGGCTTGAAGGCTGCTGTACACCCGGACTCGTAAGATGACTGAACTGCTCGACGCTTGTAGTGAAACACCGTGGTTTACGGTTGTCGAGCCGGCTCAATAAGACGAATACAACAAGAGAAGGGATTTGTAACATGCTGTTCTACGATTATGAGGGTTCCCTGTGCGCCTACATCAGGAACCGCGGTTTCGTGTGCGTGGACGCGAACAGTCCTCGCTTCGACGAAGAACTGCCCGCGCACTTCGACTTGACGACGTGCGACGAGGCGGCGCCGTATACGAACGCCTACGGAGACATTCTGCTGGTGCACCACCGCCTGCCGCCTGACATGTGCTATAACACAGTGCTGCAGGAGCTGGTGCCGGAAGACTGGCTGAACATGTTCACGGTGGAAGACGGTGAACGGAACCCGTATACGGAGATGCTGCGCGGTTGTGTAAAGGCAGACCTGGTTCAGCCTGTGCCGGATGAGCCGTGGGTTGAGCGGAAAACCCTTTATCGTGACGTGGTTCTGTCTTATGACGAGAAAGGTAAGAGGGTTCATGTGTCCAGTGGCGATATGAAGGACCTGTTCGACATGAAGAAAGACAAGTTCATCCATACCTACCAGGTGAGGTGCATCGACTGGTGACGCACAAGGACATCGCGCGGGCTATCGCCGAAGCGTACCCACTGGCAGACCCGACCACCCCCCTTGTGCGCTATTACAGGGATGACGGAACTATCGCGGTGAACACTGAGGAGGCGAGGTATATGACGAGATACAACCCGTTGACGAAGCGGCTGAGGGTGCTGTTGTATCCGCACCATGAGACGATTGGGTTGTTCTATTTGGGTTAGACTGAAAGGAGACGCTGAGTAGCATGGCTTTGAAATTGATCCCGCCCGGTCAGGGCCGGAGTGAGAAGGAGTACTACCTCCGTTTCGAGGGTTCGATGTATGGCGTGTTGCACGTGGATAACGAAGCGCACACGGTAAGCCTGGTCCCGCTCAAGGAGCTGAACAACATTCCGGTGTGCATAGAACCGTTGGACCCGTACAAGCTACACGGTGTGCGGGTGTTCGACTCGTCGAGTTTCCGCATGGTGTTGTGCTTCTTCGATCGTTTCTACGTGCAGGTCGGCGACCTGCACGTATTGGAGTTCGACAGCCCCCAGGCGTATATGGAGCACATGCACATGTCTTTGTACGATGCGGTGTTGTTTCCGCCTGTTTCGGAAAACCAAGAGACGAACCCGTGGCGGACGCTATCCCGGTCGGACGACGTGGGCTCTTTGTGGCTGTGCGACTTCTCCCCCGCGGAGGAAGGCGTTGACTCCGGTCCGTACAGCTGCTCGATCCGGACTCTGTGTAAACTGTGGAGAGAGGTAGACGGTTCTTTGACGCTGAGGCCGGCCCGGAGCTTCGCGATCTGCGAAACGTGGGAGGAGAATAACTGTTCGACTAGCTCGTGGCGTTTGACTTCTGTTCGCAAACGCACAGCGCAGTAATGGATGGTGATGTATTTCACAGGACGAGGGCTTGACGGCCCTCGTCCTTTCCATGTAGGCTGAACGCACACAGCAACCGAGAGAAAGGAGACACACCGTGGACTTCGAAAAACCGCAGGACTACGTGGATGCTTTGAAAAGGCTTGAAGGCTCCCCATTGATGGGCATGGAGGTCATGGATGGTCGTTTGTTCTTCACCAGCCTGTCCAGCCACGTAGCGCTTCCTTTGCGTAACAAAAGGAGAGATTGGGGTTATATAGTTGTGCGCTATGGCTTGAACAATCTCGATGTGCTTGTGAGCTATGTGAGGTACGACGATCAGTTCAGGCAGGTTCGACTCTTCGACGAGTATGGCAACGTTATCGCACATGTGGAGCTTCGGAACATCACCAGGAAGGAGTGGCTGCTCGGCGAGCTGTACGGTCAGAACCTGCACAGCTCGATGAATGTCAATCAAGACAAGAAGTATGTGATCCTTGCCAGTGGCGTGGTGTTCACAGCGGAGGCCGACGGCTTGACAGGCGTCTTCGTGAATTGGTTGGCGGTGGACTCGCCGGTGGAACAAATCCTCGACCAAGGGGACGCGATATACATCGAAACCGCAGCGGGTCATGCTGTCGAGCTGCTTTTCAAAGACGGAGACGCGGCTGATGAGTAAGGACGAGAAACTGCTCCAGCACATATTCGACCTGTTCGACCCCCTTGTGCGAGAAGGGTGGACCGTCGACCGCATTGTTGACTCCGTCAACAGAACGACGTTCTTCTTTGGCAACGGCACCTCAGTGTACTTGAAGAAGTCTGAGTTCACCGTTGACCACTCGGCGCCGACCGTGTGTGCCATGCCTCTCAAGCGCATGGCACGCAGGCGGACGGGAGACGGGTCGTATACGTGGCAACTGTTCGACAGAATGAACGACGTCGTCGCCGTGATCGGACTGTCCCAGCCGACCGATCCGCTACCCGTCTTCGTCTCCCATATGAGGGAGGCGTTGGTGGGATCTCGCGTCCAGTCCGTGTCGGTATCGGACGGCGGGCTGTGCCTTCACCTGGACGACGACTACGACGCTGTGTCGAATGGCGCCGCCCGTGTGCGCATCGACGCGAATAGGGTCCCTTTCACGGTGGACTGCGTCGACGTCAACCACGGCGACGGCTTCGACATGCTGCGCGTTTGCGCAGCCGACACGGGCGATAAAAAACCCGTCGTGATGTTCAGACTGAACCAATACACACGGGATGGAAAAGAGTTGTCCTTCAATGTTATCTGACAAAGACATTAAAAAACTGGCGAAGCGTACGGGACTGGTGGACCCGCTCCGTGATGATTGCCTTCAACCGGCTAGTTACGACGTGCACCTAGGCCCGTACTTTCTCAACACGAAAACAGGTGAGCGGCATGTGGCCTGGGGCGCACGGAGCGAGTTCATCCTCCCGCCCGGCGAGTTGTGGCTTGGCGCGACCTTGGAGAAGTTCTCTCTTCCAGCAAATATCGCCGCACAGGTGGAGGGCCGGTCGAGTTGGGGGCGCCTCGGGCTGTTGACGCACATCACCGCAGGCTTCATCGATCCGGGGTTCGAGGGGATGATCACCCTGGAGCTATACAACGTCAATTCCTACCCGTTGATTCTTCCGACGGTTTTCGACCTGTTGTTGGATTCGACCGGTGTGGAGCCGATCGCGCAGGTGTCGTTCATTAAACTGTCGTCGAAGGCTAGGGAACCGTACAACACAAAAGGGCACTACCGTAACCCGATCGGTCCCCAGCTGTCCCGCCTCAAGGGGTGTGTAAAGAAACGGTAATGGACATCGCTGACATCTGGAGGGGCGAAGAATGGGTCAAGCAGGCGCGCTGCAAGAAGAGCGACATCGGCATGCACCTGTTCTTCGTCCCCCGCGAGGGGGACGACGTCGAGGACGACCCCTACTATGCGCGGGCCAAGTGGGTGTGCTCGGTTTGCCCCGTGCGACGTGAGTGCAGGGACTATGCGGACCGCGTGGAGAAAGGGCAGAAGAGGCTGTTCGGCGTGATAGGCGGGGAAGACTCGTTCGAGCGCCGGGCACGGAGAGAAGAGGAGGGCAAGCTGTGAGGCAGTTGCTGTACGGGAAGAAGGGACCGCTGGAGGGCTGGTTCGCCGTCAATCCGGACGACACGCTGGATTATGTGCCGACGTCAAGTGAGGCGATGCACAACTCATATCGGGAGACGGTGGAAGACGCCAAGGGCAAGCCGTTCCGGGCTATCAGCATCGGGTACGCGTCGGAGCGGCAGGTCTTCTACACGTGCAACGGGATTCGACTGATCCTGGTAAAACAGGACGAACCCCCGTTCCACCCTGGAAAGGCTCCGTCTGGGTACTACTACGACGCGTCTAGGCATACGGTGGACCGCTTTTACGACCCGCCGTTCCACGTGAAGGGTGAGGAGTGCCCTGCCGACTCGGTGACGGGCTTGTTGAAGAGCCAGGGCTATGTGTGGTGTCGTCGGATTTACGATGGCGTTGAGCTCTTCTTGACGAAGGACAAGGATGGCAAAGCGGACGTGGACAAGTACTACATCAAGGCGTTCTCGATCGGGTTGAATCTGGATATTCTGGTCCGTTCTATCGATGTATCGTGTGCGAAGTTCGAGGTGGTGCGGGCATGAACCAGCCGTTGGAGCTTACCCCGGCGCAGCTGGAGAAGGTGGAGGCCGTCGTCGCACAGCGGGACGGCCTTTCCGCCGCGTTGGACGTGTCGGACACGGGGACGGGCAAGACCCTGTGCGCGGTGGAGGTGATGAAGCGGCTCAACCCGGTGACGACGTTGATCGTAGGCCCGGCGAAACCGCAGATCGTCAGCGCGTGGAAGGCGACGTTCGCCCGGCAGGGCGTGGAGCTTCCGTTCAAGCGGATCGATTCGAAGCACCTCGGCCATTTCGACGACATCCGCGCCGGTGTGCCCGGTGTCTACTACGTCGGTAGGGAGTACCTAGGATTATCTGACTATAATGCGAAGAACATCGAGAAGGGTAAAGAGAACCTTCTCCCCTGGTCGAAGGCCAAGCCTGACTTCGTCGTCTATGACGAGGTGCAGTCGGCGTCGAACCGTAAATCGGGACGGGCGAAGGCCATGTGGAGCCTGCGGAATGCCGGCTTCAAACTGGCGATGTCGGCTACGCCCCAGGGCAACCGCTTCGAGGGACTGTGGTCGATTTGCCGCTGGTTGTGGTGGAACGTTGAAGATCCGAGCCGTGTTCCGCTGTCCCACGACAAGAGGGACTGGCTTTATGTGGAGGGGTCGTTCCATCGCTGGAAGGCGCGGTGGTGTATCGTCCAGAACAGTTGGATTCACGACAGGTACGGTAGGCTGCAGGAGATCGAGACGATCGTGGCTGAGAAGGAACCCGGCGCTTTCCTTCGGTCTTTGCCGTGCGTGGTGGGGTTGCCAGCCGAGAGGAAGCCGGTGGACACCCGTATCGTCGAGTGTGAGCTGACGCATAAGCAGCGCGATATATATGACAAACTGCAATATGAGCTGATCTCCGAGGTGGAGGGCGGTTTGCTGGTGGCGTCTCTTCCGATTGTGAAGCTTGTGCGCCTGCGTCAGGTGGCGCTGGGTGAGCCGTGCATGGTGTACGACCCTGATATTGACATGGACAGGGTGACGTTCGATCCGGACTGCCGCTCCAGGAAACTCGACATGTTGAACGCGCTGATCGAGAAGCATCACCCTCGGGACAAGGTGCTGGTGTTCACGTCGAGTCAGCGGTTCGCGAATGCTGTTGCACACAGGGTGTGCGCGAAGACAGCCCTGTACACGGGCGCGCAGTCGGCTAAGGCCCGTAGTGAGGCGTTTGCAGGGTTCACAGCGGGGGATGTGCAGGTTCTCCTGTGCACTGTTGGCGCCGCGGCTGAGGGCTTAGACGGCCTGCAACGGGTGTGTCACGTCGAGGTGTGGTTGGACGAGGACTTGAACGGGATGCTGTGCGAGCAGGCGAAGGGCAGGCTGAACAGGATGGGCCAACCGGCTGAGCGGATTATTCGCTATTACTTCCAGGCCCGGGACACGATGGACGACGGCACGTTCCAACGGCTCGCACAGCAGGCGGAGAACAATCGTTCAGTACTGAATAAGTGAGCTATATCACACAGCCCCCGGCTTGCACTGTCGGGGCTGTGTGTGTACGGTGGAGGCACACAGCCAACCGAGAGAAAGGACTACATCATGACGATCACGGAGTTCATCGACGACCTTGAGAAGGCTCGTGCCAAGTATGGCGACTTGAAGCTGTTCGTGGCACGGGGCTATCAGCTGTACCCGGTGGAGTCGCTCGACCTGTTCGACTGCCGCGTGGGGTACAACGAGCACTATGACGAGTTTTTCGAGTCGAACAATGCCGGGTTCGGTGCCGAAGAGGCTGTCGTTCTCGGATAGATGAGAAAGGAGGAACGAAATAAACGACTACATTAAAGAGCGATTGAAGGACGCGTTTGTGCTGTTCGATAATTTCGATAAGCACTACGTATATATCCCCGCTCTTAATAAGTGGCTGGACGTCAACGGTGCGGATTACTGCCTTGGGCTAGCGGACATGCGCAATCTCATGGAAAACGATCTGCTCTACTTCGCACCTGTGCCCTTCATTCAACACGTGTGGGGCCAGCGGGATACTCAACGAGCCGCTCTGGAACCGCACACTACACTGAAATACAAGGACGGGCCGATCATCTTGCACAACACGGGCGACACACCCGCTATCATCGAGTGCAAACACATCGTCAACTTCGCAATCAACAAAGGCTGGGAGCTTCAACTGGTATGAGGAACGACGAACTACTATCACTGTTCACGCCGCAGACCCGGAGGGACAAGCAGATTCGGGTGGGCGCCTCGAACCTCTCCAACCCGTGTGCGCTGTGCCTGGCCGAAGACATCCTTCCTGGTATCAAGGATAAGAGTGGGGTCGAGTTGGTGCCGCGCGAGATGCGGGAGTCCAACTTCGTCATGGGCGCGAGGATCGGAACGGACATCCACCGAGGCCTGGAGTACTGGGCGAAGAGGCTCTTCCCCAAATGGGAACTGGAGCAGCGCTTTGAGCTTGGGCTCTATGAGAACTACGGGCTTATCCGGTCCACGGCCGACGCCTACGACCCCGAGGACGGGACGATCGTCGATTACAAGACGACCACCCGCTCCAAGCTGAAGGCGCTCAGCGCGGTGTTCTCGATGCATGGAGACGTACCGGACGTGACGGGTGACAGCGCTAAAGCCAAGTACATCGCCTACGTCGCACAGACCCACCTCTACGCGCTCGGTAAGGAGCGCCGCGACGGCGAGGGGACAGTGCGCAAGATCAAAGTCGTTTTTATCCCGAGGGATGCTTCGCAAGTGTCCGATGTGGAGATTTTCACACTTGACTATGACCATGAGAAAGCCGAGCGAGTGTGGCAGCGCGGGCAGCACATCATCGACGCCCTGTGTGATGGCTTCACGGATTTCCCGTCATATCCAGGTTGTTATCGCTGCAACGTGCTGGCCGTTAAGAAGGACAAATAACCGGGGGTGTGCGACATGAAAGAACAAGACGACATTCTGGAGTACGGTTACATATCGGGACTCATCGACAGCCTCGAAGAGAGGAAGAAGGAACTCGCTGCAGCTATCAAGCAAAGGCTGCAGGTCGGTGAGTCCGGGGTAGCCGGCCCGTACATAGTGACACGAAGGGAGGTTCACCGTTTCGATATATCGAAGGCTGAAAAGGCTCTACCTGGAGATACGCTTCGACGTTGCTATGTTCAAAAGCTGGATCCGAAGAGAGTGAAATCACTGGCTTCGACAGAGGAATATCTTCAGTGCCTTAAGAGCACAGAGCAGCTTTACGTACGTCAAGAGAAAGGAGAAGACGAATGACAGATTTCGATATCGAATCATTCATCATCAAACCAGACGAACTCAGCAAACCCGAGCAGATCCTCGTCTACTCCGACTACGGTCAGGGGAAGACGACGTTCGCAGCCTCGGCTGCTAAGTTCGAGCCTACGTCGCCCGTGCTGTACCTCGATCTCGAAGGCAGCACGACAGGCGTTACCCGTGATGTGCCGCCTGAGAACATTGACATCGTCAGGCCTAAGAACATGCCGATACCAGAGGGCATGGCCAAGGAGGAAGGCTGGATCCACAACACGGACCGCATTCTTGTGGCCTTCCTCACAGGCGAGATGCTCCGTGAGTACAAGACGATCGTCATTGACCCGCTCAACGTCTACAACGATTGGTGTGCGGATCACCTCGAAGCCGTCGAGATGGCCAAGCAGAACCCCAACAAGTTCGCCATCTGGACGGAGGCAGCTAAGAAGACCACTGGATCGAACGGGATCTTCCCACTTCTGAAGGACGCCGGGGTGCTGTCTATCCTCGTCGTCCACCAGAAGACCGACGACAACGGGGTGGCAGACTTCGCTTGGCGCGGATCCGGTTCGCGGGCCAAGGTTGGACAGACGCCCGACGTGGTGGTACATTTGTCACTGGACACCGACCGGAAGACCGGCGAGTCGCACACGGAAGCGCAGATGTTCGCATCCCGAACGATCGGGGCCAAGAACCGCTTCAACCTTCCTCCGTTTGTGGAGGACCTGACCATCGAAAAGCTCTGGAAGCTTTGCGACAACCACTGAGAGAGAGGGGAACACTATGGTACGCAAACCCGCTTATAAGGCATTCAAACTCGACGACAAGGAACTCAAGTCCGCTCTCGGAGATGACGGCCACTTCGGAGGCCGCGGAGGTGCAGTCAAGGTTCCGGCGCCCGGGGTCTACCGGGCTATCATCTGCGATGTGGAGAAAGGAGAGTACAAGTCCGCTGCCAGTGCAGGGCTACCGCGTCTCGTCGTTGACCTGAAGATCATCGAAGGCCCGACCGACGACTACGACGGCGCCATCGTCAAGGATTTCAACGTCCCGCTTCAACCGCACTGGAAGAACGGCAAGCTCAATTATAGCTTTCCGAACTTCTGGGAGGCCGTCGGCGCCTACGACCCCGACGAGGGCTTCCTGGTCCCCGAAGACGAAACCGAACTGGTCGACCCCGACCAGACGGTCCTCGTCAAAATCGGGAACCGCCACAATGATCGGGGTTACGTAAACGCAACGGTCGAGTCCTACTACGTGGACGACGGAAAGCGAGAGCTGGAACAGCTCGGCGAGCCGCTGAAGCCCAAGGTCGTGCAGGACGCACCCGCGGCTAAGGTTCAGCCGGCTCGGGACACGACGAGGAAGTTCAGCATCGGTTAAGAGGAAGGAGTAAGGAACGGCCCCAACGGGGCCGTTCCTGCTCTATAAGGTGGGGACGTAACCAGTACCATATACAGTGAAAGGGTTTAACAAATGAAAGCAATAGAATTCCTGGACGCGATATACAAAGACATCGAGGGTTACATCAACATTGTGACGATGGACCCCATCGACGAGGAAGAGACTGTCAAAAGCAAGTTCCTCGCCTGGCCGACCAAGCGCGACCTCGCACAGCGCTACCTGTCCATCCGCGAGGACGAGAATACCTACTGCTCAGTCGGCATCTTTTCAGGCAAGAGCCGATCTGGCGACGACGAAGGAGCCATGTGCGGTGTCGTATGGGCCGAGGCAGACACCTGCCCGCCGAGCGAGTTCGAGGTCGAGCCGACTCTGGTTGTGCGCACATCGAGGAACCGCACGCATTGCTGGTGGGTCCTCGATAAGGCACACCCGCTGGCCGAGTGTTCGGAAGTGGCGCGGTCCATCTACCAGAAGCACCGCGATAAAGGCTGCGACTCCGGCTGGCAGGCGTCCAAGCTGCTCCGCGTGCCTGGTTCCGTCAACACGAAGTACGGCGCCGACTACCCTGTGCGCATCGTGGAGAACACCGGTGCCGTCTACACGTTGGACGAGATCAAGGCGGCCTACCCGGTTGTGCGTCTCGAAGAGGCGAAGAAAGTCGGCGAAGCCCCTCCGATGTGCGATGACGAGCAGCTTCGCGTTATCGAGGACAAGCTCAAGACGCAGTCGCTGCGATCTATGTATCTCGACGAGATCGAGGACGGGCGTCAGAGTTGGTCTCAGACAGCCAAGAAGTTCCAGATGGAGCTCTTCCGAGCTACGTTCAGCGACAACGAAGTGTACCAGCTGATGCTTCGCGCACACTGCAACAAGTACAATCCCGTCTACGCCGGCAGGAAAACCAAGGAAGGCCATGCCATTCCGAGGCGCGACAATTGGGAGCTGTGCACGTGGAAGGAAGTTGAGAAGTTCAGTAAGGAGTATAAGGACAGCTTCACACACCTCGACGAGAACGGCATCGCTCTCGGGGATGAAAGCTTTGCCAACGCCATTCGTGAATATCAGACAGGAGAGATACAGCTTCTCACTGACGACGAAGTGGCTTTTATAGAAAGTGACGATAACCCCACGTTCATCAAGGATTATATCGACTATGGTCGCACAGTGACGGATACTGCGGACGCCTACCATGCTGCGCTTGGTTTGGTGACGATGGCTACGACGATCGGAGCCTTCGGGTCGATCAACACGACTGGTGACGACGAGCAGGGGCTTCGCTTCTGGCCGCTCATCCTCGGTCCTTCCGGTACTGCGCACAAGACCACGGCCGTCAACGGCGCTCAGACGGTCATAGACCTGTGCGGCACCCTGATAGGTCGTACCAATAGCATTAAAGTGGCGAGCGACTCTACCATCCAAGCCATGAAACGCGACATCGCCCCTTTCCACAACACACCCACGTATATGGCGCTCGACGAGATTCAGGACAAGTTCAGGGACATCATGGACAACCGTGGGTCATGGAACGGCTTCGACGCCGGCCTGTGCAAGTTGTTCAGCGGCGAAGTCGAGATGACCCGTCGTATCACGACCGAGGGTGTAGATCGCGCTAACGCACACCTCAATGTGATTCTCACTGGTATTTACGATGAGTCAATCGATATCCTCGAAATGCGCAACTTCAAGAACGGGTTCCTCACGCGTTTCACGTGGGTGACGTACATCGAAGAAGACAACGAGAGTAAAAGCGATGATAAGCCGAAGATCGCTGCCATGTTCAACAGTCGCCGCAAGTTCGGCAACAGCAAGGACCGCGATAAGAAGGCGCAGAAGCTCGCGCACACGTTGGCTAGCCGCGTCAATCAACTGTGCCGCGTGTGCTACAAGACCGACGACGTACCTGATGTAGAACAGCGCTTGCAGGAACGGGACCTCGACGTCAACCGCATTCTTCTCGACGTGGACGACGAGGCGCTCGACCGATACGATACATGGTGTCTCAACGTGCAGCGTTTCGACATAGTCGAAGATAAGTCGTCGATCTTCGAATCTGCCTTCCGCAGGCTGTGCATCACCGTCCCCCAGGTGGCGGGGTTGTTCAGTCTCATGGATAGAGAGGACGGAGTGATCACCAAGACGCACATGCTGAACGCTATATACTATGCCAACCATTGGGTTCGGTGCCTTCTCAAGGCACTTAACGATGTGACGGCAAGCCACTACGTCAAGCAGCAGGAATCGGTCATGACGTTCATTCGCACACACTGTGACAAGGCGAACCACGCTATCCTGTGCACGAAGGTCCGGGACAAATTCCCCGAGTTGGACGAGTGGACGTACAAGAACATCATCTCTTCGCTGCGCGGAAGGGGTCTCATCTCCGGTCCGGTTGAGCTCGAATACATCCGAGGTAAGGGTAAGAGCAAGAAGTCCAAGGGTTGGTTCTACACGATGGTGGTGGACGAGTGAGGACTGTGCGATTCTATCTGGCATCTGGTGACATCGAGATGTTCCAGGAGGTGGCTGTGGCTGCCAGTCCGGAGCTCGGACCCCTCGACTATGAGTGGTCAGACACCGAGGAAGGCGCCGCTGTCTTCGACCTCGAACCGTGGGACGACTGCGGAATCGACACGGCAGCCCAGTGGTTCGCCGGTGTTGTGCGACGCTATCTACTGGACAACGGCGCGTGGTCGTCGCCGTTCGGCGGAGAGTGGTCGAGGATCCTCTTCCTCGACATCGAGTCCCACGGCGTCGAGAAGCGCTGGTCCATGTCGCCGCGTGAGTTCTTCCGGCTCGGGCAATATGCATGGGGCGAAGGTCCCGTCGTCTTGACGGAAGACTACGACGAGGTTATGGATGCTATTCGGAAAGCCGACGGCGTGGTGATACATAACGGCCACAACTTCGACTTGTCTGTGTTGTTCGGCAAAGATAGCGACGAGCCGTTACGGATGACGATGGCCCGCAAGGTCATCGACACCATGGTGCTGGCGAATATCGCCTACCCCGCCCCGTCCGTCTACCTGGACAGGACAGGACGCCGCGTCGTCACCGACCTTAGCCCTTCGAATGTGCGCAGATGGCTATCGCTCGACAACCTCGCACACCACTTGGGGTTGGAGGGCAAGGTCATGGACTTGAAAGACCTCGCCAAGCGGTTCAACCCCCCGGGGACGAAGGTCGCAGATCTCGACTTCGGGTTGATCCCTCTTGCCGATCCGACGTTCCGCGAGTATTCCGAGCAGGATGTTGTGGTGCTCAGGGGTATTTTCAAGGAGCTCCTGCTTCGTCATGAGGTTGATGAGTACGATTGGCGCGAGCAGTTGAAGGCTGCCATCAATGCGCAGATGTCGAGGAATGGTTTCCTCATCGACGCCGACAAGGCTTATGACAGGCTCTACGAGTTGGCGGACAGGAAAGAGAAGCTGCTCGATTACCTGCACAGGTCGGTGGGCATGCCGCTCGATTCGAAGCAGCCGTGGAGGACGAACGTCGGCAAGCAGTGCGTCCTCGATGCGCTCGCTGCGTTCGGTGTGGACGAGTTCACGCACCCCGAGTGGCCTCGCACACCGACGGGCGCTCTGCAGCTGTCCGGCAGCGTCGTACAAGACCTCCTCAAAGGCCACGGAAGCCACGCTGAGGCCTTCGGAAAGGTGCTGGGTGAACTACTGGGCCAGCGCTCTCTTGCGCAGCTCACAATCGATTGTCTGCAGCCTGACGGCCGTGTGCACCCCGAGGTTGACGACCTTCAGCGATCTGGACGCTCGTCGACGACGAAGCCCGGCCTGACCGTGTGGACGGCTCGCGGAGACAACGCCGTGGAGAAGTCCTATTTCATCCCGGACCCGGGCTGCAAACTGGTGTCGTTCGACTACTCGAATGCGGATGCGAGGATCGTCGCCGGCTACGCACAGGACCCTGCATATCTAAAGAACTTCCTGCCCGGCGCCGACCCGCACGAAATCACGGGCCGTGCCGTCTGGGGCGACGAAGAGTACGAAGCGCACATGCCAGACGGCTGGGAGACGGATAAGGAGGCGCGCAAGCGCAACCCCTACCGCCAGAAGGCGAAGGCACTCTCGCATGCATGGAACTATGGCGGCGGAGCGAAAACGATCTCCAAGGCGTCGGGTCAACCGCTCTACGTGGCGGAGCACTTCGTCGAGAAGATGGCGGAAGCCTACCCTTTTGTTGTGCGATGGCGTCAGGACTGCGCGGACCAAGGGGAGAACGGTTACATCTACAACGCGTGGGGCCGGCGCATGAGCGTCAACATCGAGCGGTCATACACCCAATCCTCGGCGCTCATGGGTCAGTCGGGGACGAGGGAGATCATGACCGACGCGCTTATCCGCATGCTGGACTGTGACATCCGTCTCATTCATTGGCTTCGCGCACAAATCCACGACGAGTTGATTTTCTCGATCCCCGAATCGGAGCTAGAGTGGGCGGTGCCGAAAATCGCCGAGCTGATGTCCACGACGTGGAACAGGGTGGAGTTCACCGCCGCACATGGGCAGCCGGCAGACGACTGGGAGCACGCCTCCCACTGATGAAAGGAGAAACGTATGACGAAAGCAACGCTGTACACGAAGCCTGGCTGCGTCCAGTGCAAGATGACGAAGAAGGATCTGACGAAGAAAGGCATCCCTTTCGATGAGATCGATATCACCGAGGACCACGACGCTCTGTCATTCGTGTTGGGTCTCGGTTATAAGCAAGCGCCGGTTGTGGTGATCGGCCAGACGCATTGGAGCGGGTTCCGTCCGGACATGGCCAGGAAGTTCGTTTGATGAACACGATCGACAGGCAGTATGAGGTTCTTCTCGCAGACGTTCTGAAGCACGGAGTGGAGAAGAAGGATCGCACAGGGGTAGGGACGCTGTCCGTCTTCGGACGGCAGATTCGCTACAACCTGCGTAACGGTTTCCCGCGTATCACGACGAAGTTCGTGCCCATGAAGGCTGTTAAGGGCGAACTGCTGTGGTTCCTGTCCGGCGACACGAACATCAAGTGGTTGAAGGACCATGGCATTTCCATCTGGGATGAGTGGGCCGATGCGGACGGCAACCTTGGGCCCGTGTACGGGCACCAGTGGCGCTCCTGGCCTGCACCTGACGGAAAGGGCATCGACCAGATCTACGAGGTCATCGAGAGCTTGAAGGCTGATCCGGACTCCCGCCGACATATCGTGTCGGCGTGGAACGTCGGCGACTTGGACGCCATGGCTCTTGCACCGTGCCATGTTCTATTCCAGTTCTATGTGGCAGGCGGCAGGCTCTCGTGTCAGCTATACCAACGCAGTGCGGACTTGTTCTTGGGTGTGCCTTTCAATATCGCGTCATACTCCCTGTTGACGCACATGATCGCACAGCAAACAGGTTACGACGTAGGCGAGTTCATTTGGACAGGCGGAGACTGCCACATATACAAGAACCACGTGGTGGCTGCGCGAGAACAACTTGCCCGCATTCCCTACCCGTTTCCCGAGCTCAGCCTCAAGAAAGCACCATCGATATTCGACTATCAAATGAGTGATATATACGCATCGGCAGGGTACAAACACCACCCCGCCATCAAGGCCCCAGTGGCTGTATAATCGAAGACCCATCGTAGAAAGGACGAGATTTTGACTGTTAACATCGACCCGATCTCCACAGTGGAGGAGTACGTGGAGCAGGCGGATTGGCGCGTCAACGCGAACGCGAACCAGGGCTACTCCGTCGGCGGCCTCATTC
>ERZ773042.794-NODE-794-length-20199-cov-3.205222_pt1 | contig 20199 bp, 20 predicted proteins | sample MGYA00511664_ERZ773042 | MGnify/ENA primary metagenome ERZ773042 (study PRJEB29015, sample SAMEA2737984) | human oral metagenome | biome: human oral; feature: human-associated habitat; material: dental | place: China | collected 2036 ... | reverse complement strand
CGCGCATCCTTCCCGCGCGCGTTGAACGCCTGCGTGTTGATGATCATGACGTGAAGATCTGCGCTCTGCGCGAAATGGTCGATCTCGGCGAGGTTCTTGGAATCGTAGACGAAGAAACGCGCCTTCTTGCCGTAATGCTCCATGAAATGCTCCTGCATGACGGCGAAACTCTTCTTCACGCCCTCGCGAATCGCAATGCTCGGCACGACCACGATGAACTTCGTCCAGCCATATTGCTTGTTCAGCTCGAACATGGTCTTGATATACACATAGGTCTTTCCCGTGCCCGTTTCCATCTCCACATCGAGAGAGCAGCGGCCAAGCCCGCCCGTCACGACACTTTGGCTCAGATGGATATTGTTTCGGCTCTGCACGCGATTGATGTTCGTGAGCATCTGCCCCGCGTCAAGCTCCACGAGAGCATTGGCGAAGCCCATGGTAAAATCATCGCCCGCTTCACCATCAAAAAGGCTCGTCTGCGCTGCCTGCGGCACATCGCGCCGATAGGAAAGGGGCGAGGCAAACTCCTGTCCGGCAAAGACCCCCGTCACGCTCTCCACCGCCTCCGTCTGATACGGCTGTATGGTGAACTTGAATTTCATATCGGTCCTTCTTTCCCCTCGTTTCGTCTCTCCGTCTGTTGAATTGTGCGCTCATCGTGCGCACAATCTCGTTTTCATCGGCAGAATCCAATTCTGCGCACGCTGTCTGCACAATCTGCGGATAGGCTTTGTAGAAGCGAAGAGCCTCCCATAAATTGCGCTTGCTGAAGCCACGTCCGTACTTTGCGTTCAGGTGCCTGGCGATTTTGACGATGACCTCCGCCCCATATGCAGCGCGGTCTTCGCCTTGCAATTCCTCCTCAAAAATCCGCTTGCCGAGAAGCCAGTTTCTGAGTATCAGAATGCGATCCACAGCACGAAAAGCCGTCTTTTGCGTAACTTCTATGATTTTCTCTGCATCAGAAAAGATGTTATCGGTCTGCTCGTACAAAATCATGTCATCCATCACAGCACCTTCCTCACCGTCTGCGGGCTGTGCGTCTCGAAGATCTGCTCGAAGTTCGCCATCAGCGCATCCGTCGCCATGCCGCTGTCGCGGAACACGGCGTAGAAAGGCTTTTCTTTGGCAATAGCCGTGATGACCTCTTCCGTCACATCCTTGTCAAAGCAAGCGATCAAGCAGCCGTCCTCCACCATGAACACCCGTTTCCCCGCGATGCTCTTTTCTTCGCTCTTGGAGGAAAGGAGAATGCCGAGGTCGAGCATGACCTGAAAGAGCAAATCCTCCGGCGTGCGATCCTCTTTGATGTTATCGGCAAGGAGGGCGATTTCCTCCTGCTTGAGATCCTGCGGGCGATAGTAGACGTCCTTCATATTGGAAGAATCGACCTTGAACACGCGAAAGCCGTAGTCGATGTCGGCATTCGTTTCCTCTTTGATTTTCTTGGCAGCGCGGCGGATACGCTCTTCGCCAATGTCACAGATCGTATCATAGCCCGCCTTCCTCGCTTCGCTTTTCTCAGCAGTGACTTCGGGCAGCTGCACCATAATGAATTTGCGGTTGCCGCCATCTTCGGCATTTAGCTGCATGACGGCGTGGGCGGTTGTGGCAGAGCCGGAGAAGAAGTCGAGGACAAGGGCGTCTTTGGATGAAATATTTATACATCTTGACACTAACTCTACTGGCTTTGGATTATTAAATACACCTGTTGCTTTGAATATAGATTGAATATCTTTACTTGCTGATGTATTTTCCGGCAAATCATTCCATAGCGTATCAACACGTTTTCCTTCGCTATCGCGCTCATTCCAATACGCTTTCTCCGATAACGATTTATTATCTAAGCAAAGTCTACCATCGTTTTCCAGTGCCTTTAATTTCTCATATTTCATACGCCACCCTTTAGGAGGGCACGCCCATACCTTCCCATTATTATCAACATAATCGTAGCTTGTTTCAGGACCTGGTGCTGCAGGTTTTTGTAGCGGATATAACCGATATCTTCCTCTTCCATCGTTATCATCCTTGGAATACATCGCCTGAGTAGATTTTGAAAGCGGTTTGTAAACATCGTTCAATACACATTGATTGGATTTAGCATATAAAACAATATATTCCGTATTGACTGTAAACTTGTCCTTTTCTGTTTTACCACTTGAATTTCTCTGCCAAATAAATGTATTTATGAAATTACTTGACCCAAAAATCTCATCACAAATCTTCTTCAAATTCTCCTGCTCATTATCATCAATCGAAATAAAAATAATCCCGTCATCAGCAAGCAAATCTCTCGCCAACCGCAGACGCGGGTAGATCATATTGAGCCAGTCCGTATGAAAGCGTCCGTTGCCTTCGTTATTCTGCTTGAGAACGGAGTTTCTATCAACCAGCCAATTCCCATCCCCATCACGATAGCCGCCCGCAGCCTCAAACTCGTGCGCCTCCATGTCAAACGCATCGTCATAGACAAAAGCGTCGCCGCCCGTGTTGTAGGGCGGATCGATATATATCATCTTTACCTTGCCGAGATACGTTTCCTGCAGGAGTTTCAGCGCATCAAGGTTGTCACCCTCGATATAGATGTTCTCCGTGTCAATGCTCCCCGGCGTGCCGTCACGCCCTGCCGACTTCTCCCGCGAGAGGCGCAGCGTCTTGGCGATGGGAGCGTTCGCGAGCACGACGGACTTTTTCTTGTCCGGCCAGTTGAACTGGTAGCGTTCCTTCGCGCCTTCCACCACTTCGGCGGAAATCTCCTGCCTGAGCACATCCGCATCAATAGCACGAACGATTTTGCCGTTTTCCCCTGCCGTCTCCGTCACGGCATTCGGAAACAAGGCGGCGAGCTTTTGGAAGTTTTCCTCCGTCAAATCCCGCGTGTGCATTTCAAGCTTATCCACGTTGCAAGTCCTCCCATTCCTTTTTATATTGAAAATCTCCATACCTTTGCCCCTTCTTTTCTTCCGTATACGTAATCATACGATAAAACTCCCATTCTGCTTTGCATTATGATAATCGCATTTTTGACATTGCGGCAATGAGCGCTCTGCATTTTTTCGCCACCTCGCACGGTTCCATTATACGGGGAAAGCTTTTGCCAAACAAGTTGCTATGAAATTTATTAGCAGCTCATAAATCAACCCATATCTTTTATGGTGTGCAGCTCCCGACGTGAAGATTTACTGCGTTGCCTAGGTTGAAGCAGTAACAATAAAAAGAGAGAGAATCCCCTGCCTTCAGCATACAGCCCAAACAGTGAATTCTCTCTTTCATTTGCCGTGTTTGCACGACTCCGACCGCACTAGACAACTACCCTCCTCGTCCTATAGCCGATATGCATGCTGCACTCAGTTGGGTGCGGGTGTCGGCATCGTGAAAATGAAGTGGTAGACATCGACGCCGGGAACACGCATGCTGCCAAGATCGCGCACGGCGCCCCTGGATTTCCAAGCGTTGTAGATGACCTTGTTCGGCGTGTACACTTCCGCACCGCTGCTCAGCTGGGCAGCGATTTCATCGGCGGCGGCCGAACCCGAACGGGTGCACCAATATTCGATGTAGCTGCTGCCGTCCTTCACATAGACGGAGGAACGCGCCCGATCGGTGCATTTCGTCTTCATGACGGTCTCGCTGATCGAATTGCGCTCCACAGAGGCAAAGCAGAGGCTCGACGAGAGCGCCAACATCGCCAACGTCACGGAAAGCGCTTTCTTCAGTTTCATGATGTTTTTCCTCCTTTATAAAACGCAAAACCCCCTCCATGTGCCGAATCCACTCGACACCGGATTCCTGTATTCATTGTATCATACAGTGAGTCATGAGCGTCCTGTCATAAATGACAGGTAGGAGAATTTTTTTGATATTCACACGAAAATCAAACGACAGGAATCGCTGAGCGGCGGCTGAACATGTATCCTGAAAATTTATGTGGATGACGCCATCTCGCGCAAAAGCCGCTCCAACTCTTTGACGTCCCCCTTTCCTATGGCATCCTGTATCCTAGCTTTTTGTCTCACCATATTTTTCATATCAAGGGCAGCTTCTTCCTGCATCTTTTTCTTTTCGTATGCCTTCTGCTCCGCGATGCCTGCACATGCTTCCGCCCGCAAACGACATATTTCTTGACGCCTCTTCTCTTCCGCATCAACAGTTTCAGCTAGGCGTGCAGCACTTACGGCAAGCTGCTGCTGAATTTCCCTCTGTTCATCCTCCGTCATTTCAACCTCCGTATGCCAAAATCTTGTCTCATAGATAATGCATTTTGCAGAGATTGCATACGCTCATCACTGGTTTTATAATATACGTTTTGCAAAAACTGCAGTGCGCTGCGTGCCATTTCTTCACTGACAGACGGCATACTGAGCATCGGCTTCACCAAATCGGCTGCAATCATGAATTGCTCATGCGAGTTTCTCAGCGCTTGTTCGTATAAGTCAAACTGTGCATTGATTTGAGCAAGCGCGACTTCCAGCGCTGCCCCAATACGCTCGCGCTCCGTCTTTTCCCGCTCTCGGCACGCAAGATAATCAGTGCATCCCTTAATCAGCGCAGAAATCGCTTCCGCCGCCATCGCCTCCGGAATTGCCGGAACTCCCATCATATCCCTCCTAAACTCCACTACGGATTATGTTGATGAACTGGTCGCCATAGAGATCTTTCAGTATCGTCAGAGCTATTGCAGCGATTTGTTCATCACCCTTTTCAATCGCACGATCGAGACTCAGCATGCAAATGTCTCGAAGTTTCTCACGCTCTTCCCGAAAGCGCTCTGCATACAGATTGACAGCTTTATTTCTCGCACGCAGCTGTTCACACTGAAGTTCAAGTTCCGCTATACGCTTGGCCTGCAACGTTTCAAAACGATCTCGATCCCGCACATAGCGCTTGAATTCATGACGCACCCGCTGCATCACCATGGCGATTTCCAGCACATCTGGCATTCCATCATACATCATAGGACGCCAAGATCGAAAGCCACGAACGGTCTGTCAGCGAAGGCGCTGACGGCAGCGAATTGTTCAATTCCTTCATACGCTCACAGAATTGCGCATAGGCATCCGTACGTTTTCCGTCGTTGCCCATTACAGACTGCTCCAGTGAATCTTTAATCATACCCGCAATCTTATAGATTCCGTTAAGGTAACCTGCCTCTGCTTCCGTGAAAGAATCTTTCTGCATGGATTCCTTCAGCAGTCCCATGATCTTGCGGATCTTCCCCATCATCTCTTCCATGCAACTGCGATTATCGCGAACGTCCTTCCGAAGCATGCGCAAACTATCAAGAATCTCTCGCATCCTAATCTTCGCACGTTCCATCCTGGAACAATACAACCGCGCTTCCAATCTCTCTTCTCTGGCACGCTCCTTTTCTTCATAAGGATCACTCAATAGATCGGCAAGTTTGAAAATCGAAGGCGTATCCGGCATCCTTACGATATTCGACGACGAGCTCATTCCAGCAGTGACCTTTCTCAAAGTATCAGAGGTGACATTCGCGTCTATCTTGATGTTTGCAGGCACGCGCACTTCAATCTTGAAATCCTTAAAAGATTGCATGGTCTGCCCAACTTCCGTTCCCAATTCATTCAAAATGGATGCTTTATATTCAAGATAAGCTCTAAGTTCCTTGGACAACTCGTATGATTCTTCCTTTGCCTCACTGCGATATTCTTTAAAATAGTCGTAGTGATCTTCCGCATCACTCATGTAATCACGTGCCTCACTCCGATATTCTTTTGCTTTCTCACTCGCCCTCTGTCTGTATTCGCGTTCCGTAGGATCAAGAAAATCAAAAAACCCCATGTCGTCATCTCCTCCTATAATCTACACATATAGACTCAAGCAACATAAAAATCATATTATACGAAGTAAATTTTTTCAAGGGTATAATATATAAATGAAAATATTTTTATTAGTACAAATTCCTGTACAAGTGATATCTCATCTTTATGAAATATCGACTATTTTTATATTCAAACAGAATTTCCCGTGACGTTTCCTGTCAGGCTTTCCAACTTCGTCTCCCCGCTGTGCCAAACACACGACAAAAGAGGCAGACGCATCGAGCGCCTGCCCCTTTAAAAACGGTATGACCTTTGCCATATTTTCCTTTTTACCGCCCGAGCATCGCGAGCATCGTGCCTGCGGCGACGGCGGTGCCGATGACGCCGGCGACGTTCGGTCCCATGGCGTGCATGAGGAGGAAGTTGCCGGGACGCGACTTCGCACCGACGACCTGGCTGACGCGCGCCGCCATCGGCACGGCGGAGACGCCGGCGGAGCCGATGAGCGGGTTGACCTTGCCGCCCGAGACGACGTACATGATCTTGCCGAAGATGACGCCGCCCGCCGTGCCGGCAATAAAGGCGATGAGACCGAGCATGATGATGAGCAGCGTGTCGCGCGTGAGGAAGTGCTCCGCCGACATCGTCATGCCCGTGCCCGTGGCGAGGAAGATTGTCACGATGTTGCACAGGGAATTCTGCGCCGTGTCCGAAAGGCGGTCAGTGACGCCCGACTCGCGGAAGAGATTGCCGAGCATGAGCATGCCCAAAAGCGCTGCGATCGACGGCAGCAGCAAGCTGATGAAGATGGTCGCGACGAGCGGGAAGATGACCTTCTCGAACTTCGTGACGTCACGCAGCTGCTCCATGACGACTTCGCGCTCCTTCTGCGTCGTGAAGAGCTTCATAATGGGCGGCTGGATGAGCGGCACGAGCGACATATAGGAGTATGCCGCGACGGCGATAGCCCCCAAAAGATTCGGTGCGAGCTTCGTCGCCAGATAGATGGACGTCGGTCCATCGGCGCCGCCGATGATGCCGATGGCGGCCGCTTCCTCGACGGAGAAGCCGACGACCATGGAAAGTCCGAGCGCGACGAAGACGCCGATCTGCGCCGCCGCTCCCAGAAGGAGCGTGTTCGGGTTGGCAAGCAACGGCCCGAAGTCCGTCATGGCGCCGATACCGAGGAAGATCAGCGGCGGGAAGATTTCATAGGTGATGCCGAAGTTGATCGCCTTCATGACGTTCATCTCTTCAGCGAAGAAGCCCGTCTCCGGGAAATTCGCCAAGATACAGCCGAAAGCGATCGGGCCAAGGAGCAGCGGCTCAAACTCCTTGGCAAAGGCCAGATAAAGAAGCACGAGTCCGACGAGAATCATGATGCCATTGCCCATCGTGAAGTGGGAAAAGCCCGATCCTGCCCAGACGGCCTGCAGCGATACGATAAAAGCATTGAGGAATTCCATGATTTTGCCTCCTTTGCATCCGATGGTCTAGCGCAAGGCGCGGCCGGAGTTCTTCCAGCCATCGCGCGCCAGCGGGCGGATCGTGCGGATCGCGCCTGCCGAAAATCCCGCGAGCGTGACGGCCGCCGCAATCGCCGCGACAACCTCCGCCGAAAGACCTTCCGGCTCGGGAGCGCGCACAGGCTCCGGCGTGGCAATCGGTGCTGCTGTGGGAGCTGCGACGGAAACCGGCGTTTCCTTCTTGCGCGTCGGATCAACGGCATGGATCAGCCGAATCAGGAGACTCAGTGAAATCAAGACGATGAATACGACGGTCATGTTGATCAACATGATGATCAAGGGATTCGTTGTTACTGGCTGTGACATACACTCACCTCATTCTGTATAGATGGAAATATTGTATCTTGCAAGGAAACGTGCCTCTCCCCGCTTCTATTATAGATGAATTTTCAAAAAACTTAAAGTATATTATAGGAATAAACCCGATAAATTTTAGTTATGACAAACGAGCCGCCGCACTTTTTCTGCATAGATGCGCCGAAAGGCGGCTCTCTCCCCCAACGTCCGCCTGTCGAGGCGCACGGAAAAACCTGCCTTCTGCAGACGGCTCTTCCACGAGCCGGGCTCCTCCCCCGCAAGATCATGCGTGACGTGACGGCCGCCCGCCAAGAGGAGCGGCGCGAGCAGCACGCGCCTTTTTCCGCTTCTTTCGAGGCGTTTCTGCACCATGGCGAAGTTCGGCACATCCGCCTCCTCCAGCACGCCGATATGCACGGGAAGACCCTTCTCGTCCGCACACCGCTGTAAACGGACATAAACGGGATTGTGCCTGTGCGGCGAGCCATGCCCAAGCAGCACCAAGGCTTCATCCGCCTGCGGCACAATGTCAGGAAAAATCGCTGTCAGGCCGCGTGCGACGTCATCGCCTTCCGCGCCGCCCTCGCGGAAGAATACAGGCTCACCGACCTCGAGCACATCAAAGCGCGAAGAGAACGCTTGCGCCTCCTTGAGAATCTTGTTTTCGTATTCTTCTCCCGGCGTCAGGAGCGTCGGCTGTATATAGACCTCGCGCACGCCTTCTTGCAAAAGCCTTGCCAGCCGCTCCGCCAAGGAAGGCATATCTGCGCCCGCCTTCTGCAGGCGCCGGCGGATGAAAGCGGACGTATAGGCTTCGGCAACTGAGCACTCGGGAAAGGCCGCCTCGATCTCGCGCACGATCGGCGCGAGGCTTTTCTCTCGCGCCTCAGGCGCACTGACGCCGAAGCTCACGACGACGATGACGGGGCGCATCAGCCTTGCTCCTTCCTGACGACGTCGGCGATGCAGCGGCAGATCGCCTCAAGCTGGGCTTGATCGGGGCCTTCCGCCATCACGCGGATCAGAGGCTCCGTGCCCGAAGGGCGCACAAGGATGCGTCCATCGCCGCCAAGCTCTTCTTCGCCCGCGCGAATGGCCGCAGCAATCGCTTCGTTCTTCTCCCAGCCATCCTTCGAGGCGACGACGACGTTGACGAGGAGCTGCGGATAGCTCTTCATCAGGGCGGAAAGCTCCGACGCCTTGCGCCCCGTGCGCTTCAGCGCTGCAAGCACCTGCAGGGCGGTGATGAGTCCGTCGCCCGTCGTGCTGAAGTCAGAAAAGATGATGTGCCCCGACTGTTCGCCGCCGAGACGGTAGCCGTGCTCGCGCATGTTTTCGAGCACATAGCGGTCGCCGACCTGCGTGATTTCCGCACGTCCTCCCGCTTTTTCCATCGCCTTGTGGAAGCCGATGTTCGCCATGACCGTCGTCACGACGGTGTTCTCCGCGAGCGTTCCCTTCTCCATCATGTCCTTGGCGCACATGACGAGGATGTGGTCGCCGTCGATGACCTCGCCCTTCTCATCCACACACAGGCAGCGGTCAGCATCTCCGTCGTGCGCGATGCCGATGTCCGCGCCATCCGCAAGCACCGTCTTCTGCAGCGATTCGAGATGCGTCGAGCCGCAAGCCTCGTTGATGTTGACGCCATCAGGCTCCGCATGAATCACATGCACGTCGGCTCCCAGGCGGCGCAGGACGCGCGGCATGCAGTCGTACGCCGCGCCGTTTGCACAGTCGAGCACGACCTTCAGGCCGTCGAGCCGCACGCCTGCCGTGCCCTGCACGAAGTCGATGTACTCGCGCACATATTCCTTGCGCCGCCTGATGCGGCCGATGTTCTCGCGCGTCGCGCGCGGCAGTTTCTCTCCCGCCTCCATGCGGCGCACGAGGCTTTCGATCTCGTCCTCCACGGCATCGGGCAGCTTGTAGCCGTCGCCGCCAAAGAACTTGATGCCGTTGTCGTAGAAGGGATTGTGCGAAGCCGAGATGACGATGCCGGCAGCCGCCTCGTGCGTCCTCGCCAGATAGGCGATGGCGGGCGTCGGGCAGACGCCGACGATCTCGACGCGTCCGCCGGCCGAGCAGATGCCCGTCGCGAGGGCGGACTCGAAGAGGTTGCCCGAGATGCGCGTGTCGCGCCCGATGATGATCAAGGGATTTTGCTGCACCTTCTCGCCGAAGTACAGGGCTGCCGCCCAGCCGAGACGATATGCCAACTCCGGGCAGAGCGCCACGTTTGCTTCTCCGCGAACACCGTCCGTACCAAAAAGTCTTGCCATGAAATTCTCTCCTATTCTTCATCGCCCTTGGCGATCTTATTCCATAGACTCCCTTTGCTCCAAGAAAGCGATAGCCGCCTTCATGCCATCGACGGCAGCGCTCATGATGCCGCCCGCGTAGCCCGCACCCTCGCCGATGGGATAAAGCCCCAAAAGACCATGCGCTAGGAAGCTCTCCTTCTCGCGCACGATGCGGCACGGCGCAGAAGAGCGCGTCTCGACGCCCGTCAGAGGCACATCAGATGCGGAAAATCCCTTCATGCGCCCGCCGAAGGCGCGAAGCGCGTCCTCCAACGTATCCGTGACGAAACGCGGCAGGCACTCGTGCAGGTCGACAGGGCGCACGCCGGGCAAATACGTCGGCTGTACGAGGAAGTCCCCTGTGCCCTTTCGATGCGCGAGAAAGTCGCCGACGGACTGCACGGGCGCACGGTAGTCTGCGCCCGCAAGCTGGAAGGCGAGACTCTCGCACTGCCTTTGAAACGCCATCCCCGCGAGCGCCCCGCCGCCAAAATCCTTCGGGCCGACCTGCACGAGAAGCGCGGCATTCGCCACGCCCGAATCGCGCTTGTAGCAGCTCATGCCGTTCGTCGCGACGCGGGAAAGCTCGGACGCCGCCGCAACGACCTGCCCGCCCGGGCACATGCAGAAGGAATACGCGCCCCTGCCACGCAACTTGTCCTGATACGTGAGGCTATAGTCGGCGACAGGCAGGCGCACATTCCCAGCATCCTCTCCGTACTGCGCACGATCGATGAATTCTTGGGGATGCTCGATGCGCACGCCCACGGCAAACGCCTTCGCCTCCAGAAAAAGGCCGCGTGAAAGAAGCATCTCGTAGGTGTCGCGCGCCGAATGTCCAATGGCGAAGAAAGCTGCTCCGGCCTCCACGCGCTCCTCGCCGTTGACGATGAGCGCGTGGAGCGCGCCGTCTTTCAGCTCGATGTCTGTCACTTGAGCCAAGAAGCGAATCTCGCCGCCCAGGCGGCGGATCTCTTCACGGATGTTCTTGACGATGCCGCGCAGGAGGTCGGTGCCGACGTGCGGCTTGTGCAGATACCGGATCTCCGCGGGGGCGCCGGCCGCGACGAAGGCGTCGAGCACTTCGCGCACAAGGGCGTCGCCGCTGCGCGTCGTCAGCTTGCCGTCAGAAAACGTCCCCGCGCCGCCCTCGCCGAACTGGACGTTGGAGCGCACATCGAGCGTTCCCCTCTGCCAGAAGCGCTCGATCGCCGCGTGACGTGCCTCGACATCATAGCCGCGCTCTGCAACGAGCGGCGAAAGCCCCGCGCGTGCGAGCGTCAGCGCGGCGAACATGCCGGCAGGGCCGAAGCCCACGACGACGGGACGCAGCTCGCCCGGTGCGAGCGGAGAAAAGCGTGAAAGGTCGAGCTTCTCTTCCTTTTCAGCAAGCGCAACATGGCTGTCGCGCCGCAAGCGCGCCAAGAGCCTTTTCTCGCTGCCATTGACGCACACATCGAGCGTGTAGACGAAGGCGAGCGGCGCTCCACGGTAGCGACGCGCATCGAGCGCCTTGCGCACGATTTCCACCGCGAGAATATCGTTCGGAGAAACGCCCAGACGCTCGGCTGCAAGCGCCGCCAGCGGGCGTTCATCGCTTACGGGAACGGCACAGCTGCTGATTCGGATCATGGTGCGCCCGCTTTCTTTTCCTGCGCCTTCGGCTTCAGCTCGACCGTAACCGTGACCTCGCGGTTGGGAATCGCGACTCCCTCGGGAATGGCAAGATGCGCCACCTTCTTGCCGCTCCCTTTCATGTCCGAGATGACGATCTTCTCCGTGCTGATGCTCGTCAGCTTGCTGATGACGCCGGCATCGCCTGCGATCTCGATCTTCGTCGGCTCGACCTGCACCTCGCCCAAACTGAATCCTTCGGGCAGCGTCTCATCGAGAACGGGCCGGACGCTGACGATCTTGCGCGTCAGCCCGCGTGCAAGCTGTACGGAAACCTCGACCGTACGCGCTAAAAGTTCCACGTCCTCAACCGCCTTGCCGTCGCTGTTGATCGGCGTCAAAGGAACCTGCAGCGTGAAATCCTCACGATTGCCTGAAAGGCCGACGTAGCCGATGACGCGATCGACCTCCGCCACGCGCAACTCAGGACCCTCGATGACAGTGGTGTTCGCCGTCTGCGAAAGTTTGCCCACGGTGTAGCCCGACGCCGCCGCTCCCGTGACGATGAGATCGATGCGAACCGAGCGCCGCACGATCTTGTCCAAACGAACCGAAACGCTTTCAGGCTGCGCATCAACCATCTCGAACCCCTGCGGCAGAACAGCGTTGACCTTGACCTTATGCTCGCCCGATTCAAGGCCCGTAAGATCCGCGTACGCCTTGAAGCCTTCCGGCTCCGCCGAAACGAAGACGGAGCGTGCGCCGCGCACCTTGAGCTTTACATTTTTTTCCGCCTGCGTGATCTTGTAGCCCTCAGGCGCATTGACGAGATCGACCGCGACGGTGAAGCTGCCCTCGATCTGCGGATTCTGCTCATTCATGACGAAAAGCCAGAGCACGACAGCGACGACAAGGGCGATGATCTTTGCCGGAAGATTGCGCTGGATGAGCGCACGCAAGCGTGTCATCATTTCCCCTTCCTCCAATTCAGCACCATGTCCTTGATTCCCGTCGTCTTGGGCGTGAAGATGGGGCGCAGATAAGATTTCAGATGCTCCGAGCTAAGGCGGCGCACGATCCTGCCGTTCTCCGCCACGGAAACCGTGCCCGTCTCTTCGCTGACGACGACGATGAGCGCGTCGCACTGCTCGGAGAGGCCGATGGCGGCGCGATGGCGCGTTCCAAGCTCCGTGCTCAGCGTGCGGTTCTCCGTCAAGGGCAGCAGACAGCCCGCCGCGATCAGGCGCTTGCCGCGTATGACGGCGGCGCCGTCGTGCAGCGGCGTGTTCGGAATGAAGACGTTCATGAGAAAATCCGCCGTGATGAGTCCGTCGATCTGGACGCCCGTAGCGCTGATGTCGTTGAGTCCCATCTCGCGTTCAAAGACGAGCAAGGCGCCAATCTTACGCGAAGACAGGAGCATCACCGCCTTATCAAGCTCATTGACGAGTGAGCGCGCCTCACTGTCATCGAGAAAAAGTGATTTGCCGAAGAAGCGTCCCTGTCCCAGATGCTCAAGCGTACGGCGAAGTTCCGGCTGAAATACAATGGGAAGCGCGACGAAGAGCAAGGTCAGCGTCTGCTGCAAGAGCCAGTAAATGACGTGCAGCGACAGCCAGTTGCAGACGAGCGTGAGACCTAGGAGCACGAGCAGCCCCTTCACCAAGGTGATGGCGCGCGTATCCTGCAGCATCACATAGAGTTTGTAAAGAATCAATGCCACGATTAGGATGTCAAGAACGTCCAACAAGCTGATCGTCGACAAGATTCCTTGAAAGTGAATCGGAATATGGAACGGCATAAACAAAACCCCTAGAAAAGCATCCCATCATAGTTGAACATAAAACCTATTTCTTCTCGTGTGCAGGGAAATCCTTTCGAGAAAACGAATTTGCCCAAAAGACCCATTTCAAACTAAGGTGCACAGTGCACACGGTAGATTCTCCAAAATATCGGAGGCGATGAGTCCATAGCCCTTCTCCTTCGCCGCCAGATCTCCGGCAAGACCATGGATGTAGACACCTGCGAGCGGCGCAAGCCCCGCCGCCGTCTGCTTCATAAGCCCGGCAATCGCACCTGCAAGCACATCACCCGCACCTGCCGTCGCCATACCCGAATTGCCCTTCGACGTGAGGAAGACCTGTCCGTCGGGATAGACGATGATCGTGCATTCGCTCTTGACGACGAACACGGCATGATACTCGCGTGCGGCTTCACGAGTCATGTCAAGAAGCGACGTGCGCAGATCGCTGACAGCGAGTCCCAAAAGGTGTGCCATCTCGCCGAGATGCGGCGTCAAGATCGGCACGAATGCGAAACCCTTGAACGCGTCCGTCTTGCCGCAAAATGCGTAAATGGCATCGGCATCCAGAATCAAAGGCTTCTTGACGGCGGCGCAGAAATCCTGCACGAACTTCTGCGTCTCCTGCGCCCTTCCAAGTCCCGGACCGATCAGCACGGCATCGAAGCCATCCGCCAGCGCCAACGCCTCGCCGAGCGCCGCGATGTCAATCGCACCCTCGTCCGTCTCGGGAAGAGGTTTCGTCATGACCTCGGTCAATTTTTCCGCCATCATCTCCTGAAGACTTCTCGGCAAAGCCAACACAGCAACGCCCGCGCCGCTTCTGAGAACGGCAGAAGCGGCAAGCGCCGCCGCGCCTGTCATGCCGCGCGAACCCGCAATGACGAGGATGCGTCCGCAAGAACCCTTGTGCGCATCGAGCGGACGCGGCAGCAGGACCGGCGCTACCGTCACATCATCAAGGTAGGTCTGGCGGATCGTATCGTCTTCGAGCAAGACTTTCGGTATGCCGATGTCATCGACGAGCAGTTTTCCCGTCGCCGTTTCGCCGGCGCCAATCATATGCCCGAACTTCGGCAGTCCGAAGGTCACAGTGAGATCCGCGCGAATCGCCTCGGGAGAAGCGTTCCCCGTATCTGCCTCGACACCCGTCGGAATGTCGACGGCGATGACCGGCTTGCCGTGACCATTGACCATGCGCACGACACGCGCGGCCGCGTCGCGCAGATTGCCCTTGAATCCCGTGCCCAGGATGCCGTCGACAACTCCATCGACGAAGCGCAAAGTCACTTGCAGTTTGTCCCAATCGCGCTCCGTTTCGAGAACATGTACGACGACGCCCATCTTGATGATGATGTCACGATTGAGCGCCGCACTCTTCGTCAGATGCGCAGGACTGCCCACGAGGAATATGCTGATCTGCGCACCATGGTTCATCAGATGCCGCGCAGCGACGAAAGCATCGCCGCCATTGTTGCCGCTTCCCGCGAGCACACAGATCCGCTTGCCCGAAACGCCGCCTAGGTATTCCTCAAAAGCAGCGGCGACTTCGCGTCCCGCATTCTCCATCAGCAGAATCTCCGGTACGCCGTATTCCTCGATAGCTCTTTTATCGATCTTCTTCATCTCATCTGCCAAAGCGATCTTCATGCTTCTCCCCCTCCAGAATACATTGTGCGACGGCATATTCCCTGGCGTGACTCAAGGAAAGATGTATGCGGCGCACGCCCCGCTCCTCCGCGAGCGTCGCAAAGAACCCGAAAAGATGTACCTCGGGTGCGCCGAGCGCATCGGGCACGATCTCAACATCCAGCAGCGTTCCTCGGCGCAATCCCGTACCAAACGCCTTCAAGACGGCCTCCTTACCAGCCCAGCGCGCTGCATACGACGCCGCACGACCCGCACCGCGTCCATCACAGTAAGCTCGTTCCTCCTGCGTGAAAACGCGTGCAAGGAATGCCTCTCTCCCCATCGCTTTTTTCATACGCTCGATCTCGATGATGTCCGTGCCGACTCCCAAAACCATCGCATCACCCCAGCTCACAATCCCCGCCCATCGCCAAACTGCACGGCGAGTCAGACGTTCCACAAGAAAAGCCGGCTTTATGCGGAAAGAGATAAAGCCGGCTTTCATCCACTATTCTACTGTTCCTGCCGCGCAGGTGCAGGCGCCTGCGGCTGCTCCACATTGCCGGGCGCCGTCGGACGCATCGGCGTGATGACGGGATTCATGCCGCCGCCCGGAAGAACGGGCGAAGCATCCGGCAGCTCAGGCCTTGCCGTCAGCGTCTCCGTCGACGAACTGTCGGGATTGAACTGGTACGTCCTGGCGATCAGGACTTCGACGCGGCGGTTCTGCGCCCTGCCCTCGTCCGTCTTGTTGTCCGCAATCGGACGATACTCGCTGTAGCCGATGGAGCTGAAACGTGCCGGATTGAGCGACGTATTGCTCGCAAAGAGGAACTTCATGAAGTTCAGGGCGCGCTGCGAGCTTAACTCCCAGTTCGACGGATAGCGCGCCGTAGCGATCGGCACGTTGTCCGTATGCCCCGAGATGACGACGCGCTCAGGTATCTTGGCGAGAAGTCCCGCGACGACGGGACCGATCTTCTGCGCCTCGCCTACAAGCTCCGCCGACCCCGAGGGGAACAGCGCCTTTTCCTTGATGCGGATCATCAATCCGTCATCGGTCATCGTCGTGTTCAGCTCACCTTGCAGGCCGTTCTGCTTGATGTAATTATCAAGTTCCTTCTGCACCTCTTCCAAAGCCTTCGCTTCTTGAATGTAGGCGCTGTTACCCTTGTCTTCCGTCGCCATGCGTTCGGCATGGCGGCTCTCGCTCGGTCCCATCTGGCTGAAGAACGACGGACCGCCCGTATTGAAGGCCGCTGTGAACGCCTGCGCCATCTGCGCCATCTTGGCCGAGTCCGTAGCGGACATGGCATAGAGGGCGATGAACGTGGCAAGGAGCAGCGTCATGAGGTCGGAGTAAGGCAGAAGCCAAGCCTCGCCCGCTTCTTCTTCATGCGGTGCATGCCGCTTCTTTCTTGCCATGCCTTACGCCTCCTTCTTCAGTAGATCGCGCTCCGACTGCGGGATGAAGACCATGAGCTTCGCCTCGATGGCCGTCGGTGAATCACCTGCCTGCAGAGACAGGATGCCCTCGACGATCATTCGCTTCTGACCTATCTCAGAATCTGACATGATCTTGAGTTTATTTGCCCACGGAAGCCAGAGAACGTACGCCGTATAGATACCGAGGATCGTAGCGACAAACGCGGCCGCGATGGCGTGACCGACGACGTTAACATCCGACAGGTTGCTCAGAGCTGCGATCAGACCGATAACGGCACCAAGAACACCGAGCGTAGGCGCGTAGGTACCGGCCTGCATGAGCATCAGACGCCCCAGGGAGTGACGCTCCTGCATGACAGAAATCTCAGCGTCGAGAACGTCGCTGACAAAGTCCGGATCCATGCCGTCGATGACCATGCTAAGCCCCGTTTTGAAGAACGGATCGGAGATGTCCTCGACGCGGCTCTCCAGTGCCAAGATACCTTCACGACGCGCAATCTGCGAAAGCTCGATAAAAAGCTGCAGAAGCTCACCCTTCTGATGCGAAGGCGGCGCCTGGAAAGTCATCTTGATCAACTTCGGCAGCATCTTCATCTCATCCATGCGGAAAGCCGTGAAAAGACAGGCAAACGTGCCGAGGATGATGATCATGAATGCCGCCGGATTGTTCAATGAACTGATTGGCGCGCCCTTCAGAACCATACCGCCGAAAATGGCGATGAGTCCCGACAACAGTCCGATTAGCGTTGATTTTTCCAAAAAAATCCCCCTCTTCCCTAATGGCAGAGACGCAGGGCGTCTCCTGCAACGCCGTCTGCCCACTTGCATCCAGCACCCGCAAACGATGCAGATGATTTTTGCGGCGTCTTCATCCTTGCTTGCGACCGACGGAATACGTCGGATAGAGCATCTTGGCTGCCCTTCCTCTCGCACGAAGCCCGCTCGACCTGTGCAGGTCATGACCGTCAAAACTTCATGGCAAAAGTGCAGAGCACAATCCACTGCTTAATATATATCGAAATAAATGCAAAAAAAATTCATGACTGGCTAAAGGACTTTGCCACTATTTTTCTTTGAACTTCCATCCTCGCGAATCTCAAGCCGGTACTTTAGGAAATGCTGATAAATGAAGTCGTCCAGAGGTATGAAGATGCAGGACAGAATTTATCAGTGATTCCTTTACAGTGTACACTAGATTGGTGTCGCTGTAAAGGAACATTTTCAAAAAAATTACATCTGTTTTTAATCATAAAAAATAAATTTTTCTTATTGTATCATAGATGATTTTGAAGTATGATAGATTTAACGAAAATAATTCATTTTTATGGACGACAGGGAATGGGTGGCGATCAAGCATGGAACTAAGACAACTCGAATACTTTCAAATGGCAAGCCGACTGAAAAACATCACGCGCGCCGCTGAAAGGCTTCGCGTATCACAGCCGAACATCACCGTCGCGATCAAGAAGCTTGAGGCGGAACTTGGCATCCAGCTCTTTGACCGCAGTCAGAAGCAGCTGTCTCTGACGCCCGAGGGCGCTGTATTTCTGACCCGCATTGAGCTTGCGCTGCGCAATATCCAGGACGCCGTGCTCGAAGTCAACGATTACAAACAGCTGCAGAAAGGCACGATCAAGATCGGCATCCCGTCGATGATCGGCGCCTACCTCTTCCCCAAGATTTTCTCCAGCTTCCAAAAGAAATACTCGCATCTCGACGTCTATCTCTACGAAGAAGGCTCGATGCGCATCCGCGAGCAGCTCGAGCGCGATGAGCTGGACTTTGGCATCGTCATCCTCTCCAATGCAGCGGCGAGCCTACAGACGCTTCCCATGGCGAAGAGCCAGATCGTCGCGTGCCTGCCCGAGCAGCACCCACTTGCCAAAAAAAAGGCCATCTCCCTGCACGACATCGAAGACGTGAACCTCATCATGCTCAAGGACGGTTCCTTCCTGCGAAAGCTCCTGCTCGACACCTTCAAGCAGGAAAGCATCACGCCCGACATCGTGCTCGAATCGAATCAGATCGAGACCATCAAGGGGCTGATCGCGAGCGGTGCAGGCATCGCCTTCCTGCTCGACTTCATCGTCGAGGAGACGCCCGGGATCGTGACGCTGCCCTTTGACAAGCCCGTCTTCGTCGATGTCGGGCTTGCCTGGAAGAAGGATCGTTACGTTTCCAAGGCCGCGCAGGCTTTCATCGACTTCTGCCAGAACACGCTGAAAAAAGAAAAATGATGTGCTTTCAGACGGCCGCTCCGAAGAGGGCGGTCTTTTTTTTCAAAAAATTTATGGGAATTTACGGGAAATGTGCTACAATGGTAGCCGTAAACTCTGACGGACGCGAACCGTATCCGTCCACCTTGCATGAAGCATCAGGAGGAATCACCATGGCTTACATCAACGAAAACTATCTGAAACTCGCCGGCAGCTATCTCTTCCGCGAGATCGCGCACCGCGTCGCTAACTATAAGGAAAAGAATCCCGCAGCCGACGTCATCTCGCTCGGCATCGGCGACGTGACACAGCCCCTGCCGCCCGCCTGCATCGCCGCCATGCACAAGGCGGTCGACGAGATGGCTGCAGCCGAGACCTTCCGCGGCTACGGGCCCGAGCAGGGCTACGGCTTCCTCATCGAGAAAATCATAGAAAACAACTTCCCAGGACTCGGCATCGAGCCGGACGAGGTGTTTATTTCCGACGGCGCCAAGAGCGACTGCGGCAACATCCAGGAAATCTTCAGCGAAAAGGCGAAAATCGCCATCACCGACCCCGTCTACCCCGTCTACCTCGACACGAATGTCATGGCGGGACGCACGGGCGCACTGCAGAAAAACGGACACTTCTCGGGCGTGGTCTACCTGCCCTGCACGGCAGAGAACGGCTTCCTGCCCGAGCTGCCCACGGAGCATGTCGACATCATCTATCTTTGCTCACCGAACAACCCGACGGGCATGGCGATGACGCGCGAGTCTCTCTCCCGATGGGTCGCCTACGCGCGAGAGAACGAGTCCATCATTCTCTTCGATGCCGCTTATCAGGCCTTCATCACCGAGGACGATCTGCCGCACTCCATCTTCGAGATCGAGGGCGCGAAGGACGTCGCCATCGAATTCCGCTCCTTCTCGAAGACGGCGGGCTTCACAGGCACGCGCTGCGGCTACATCGTGCTGCCGAAGAGCGTGCAGGGCAGAAGCGCCGACAACACGAAGACGCGCCTCAACCCGCTCTGGAACCGCCGCCACACGACGAAGTACAACGGCACGTCCTACATCGTCCAGCGCGGCGCAGAGGCCATCTTCACGCCCGAAGGAAAGCGAGAGACGGCGGCGTCCATCTCCTACTACCTCGAAAACGCCCGCCTCATCCGCGAGGGACTCGAAGCCATCGGCATCGAGGCGTACGGCGGCGTAAACGCGCCCTACATCTGGCTCAAGACGCCGCACGGCCTTTCCTCATGGGACTTCTTCGACCGGCTTCTTGCAGGCGCAAACGTCGTCGGCACGCCGGGCGCCGGCTTCGGCCCGTGCGGCGAAGGCTATTTCCGCCTCACGGCCTTCGGCGAGCGCGAGAATACGAAGCGTGCGGTCGAGCGCATCAAGGAAAAGCTGACGTTCTGACGAGAGGAGAAGGACATGCTCAACCCCCGCCTGCAGGAACTCTGCATCTGCCGCCCCATATTGGAGGACGCGCTCATCGGAGAGTTCCTGCGCTTTCTGGAAAATCCCGAGAACACTTCGCACGCCTACGCCTTTACGGCAGGACTCATAGAGAAGGCCGAATCGCTCGGCTTCTCCGGAA
>ERZ773042.789-NODE-789-length-20302-cov-15.762088_pt1 | contig 20302 bp, 19 predicted proteins | sample MGYA00511664_ERZ773042 | MGnify/ENA primary metagenome ERZ773042 (study PRJEB29015, sample SAMEA2737984) | human oral metagenome | biome: human oral; feature: human-associated habitat; material: dental | place: China | collected 2036 ... | reverse complement strand
CAATCTTCTCCTCAATCTGGTAAAACCCTTTCTGGTCAAATCGCTCCAGCGCCTGAGTATACTCCTCAATCTTACGCATATTATCGCCCATGGTCTCGGGATATTCATCGATAATTTTCTTCAAGCTCGCATATTCTGGTAGCCCCGCCAAGATGTAGCTCAATACCGTCTGGTCACCCAAACCATGATGCTCCTGCACTGTACTGGCCGCGGTGATGCCGCGCCGAAAAATTACCTCGCCAGTATAGTCCGTATCCGTGCCCGCCAAGATGCCAAACAATGTCGACTTACCAACGCCATTGCGGCCGACCACGCCGACCTTTTCGCCATCATCCACGCTAAACTTGACGTCACGCATCAACGTCTTGTCACCAAAACTTTTTTCGGTGATGTGGATGTCGGCTATCATTAGGCTATTGTACCACACGCCACACCATAAGGGTATTGAAATATATGATTTTTTGTGGTATAATACAAGTTATGGAAAATGATTCTCACGATACTCAAAAAGATGTTCAAGGTGCTAAAGTTATCGACTTTACTTACCATTACAACCGGCGTGTTGCTGAGAAAATGACTAGACAGATAGGAAAAGCAGCTCTCGGAAGACCTAGTTACGACATTAAGAGACCCTCCTCAGGACGGTTAGCTCCAGTCTATGATATCTCGAGTCACTTCCCAAAAACTACAACTCCAGAAGCCGCCGCTGAAGAAGACGTCACTACTGGGGAGCAAGATACCGAAAGGGAAGTCATTGCAGAAATGATGACAGATATCACAACAAACTTTGAGGCTTTGCCAGAATATGACGGTGACCTAGGAGGATTCTTAGACATTATCAATGATCAGTTAGAGGATTGCTACGAAGAGCTTAGCCCTGACCAAAAGAAAAAGTTAGCCATCACGCTCACCAGTGTCTTGAGTGATGAATGCCACGAAAACATCTCTCGAGCAGTAGTCCACCATCCAAACCTTGTAAAGATCCTGGGCGTTGCCCTTTATATGCAATATGACCCTCTCTTTCAGGCAATGAAACGGCATCCAAGTTATAAACCGACCGATGAGACGAAAACAATTGAGGAAACAAGTAGAAAAGCTGCTGCTATATTAAGCCTCACTCCAGGTACATACAACCCTTACACTGGTGACCATACACCACCTGAACACTAAACCTGCTATAATGGGACCATGCCAAAGCCCAAAGCAAAAAAACCAGCTACTCACGCCGTCGTTAACCGTCGAGCACGATTTGACTATGAGCTAGGCGAGGAAATTGTGGCCGGGCTGGTGCTGACAGGAGCAGAGGTACGAGCTGCACGTGACGGACATGTCCAGCTCAAAGGCGCATTTGTTAGTTTACGGAATGACGAACTATGGCTCAATAACGCAAGTTTTTCGTTGCGGCTGAACGTTCGTGGTCAGGCGAATTCAAAGAGTGTCGACACCTCAGCGCGAAAACTACTGGCCAGTCGTAAACAAATTGACCGATTCGCTGCTGCCAAACAACAGGGACTGACAATTGTACCGACGAAATTATTGACCAATGGTCGCTTCATCAAAATTGTCATTGCACTCGGACGGGGTAAAAAACGCTACGACAAACGCGAGACCATCAAGCGTCGTGATCAGGATCGCGAGACGCGTCGGCAGCTTTCTGGTCGATAAGCTCTTGGTATAATTTTTCCAGCTTCTTCACTTGGCGGTTTTCAGTAAATTTGGCCGCCAATTTTTTACTGATAGCCCCAAACTCTTGACGCTTATCGGCGTCCTCTAGCAAGGTAATAATCGCTCGGCCAAAGCTGGTCGGATTATCATTCGCGATGAAGCCATTCACGCCGTCTTGGACCACTTCTGACAGCTCTTTGTCCACCAGCACGATCGGCAGCCCTGCGTGAGCCGCTTCATGCAGCACCCATCCCTGTGTGTCTTTCAATGACGGAAAGGCAAACACGTCCAACACCGAGTACGCCAAACCGAGCTTTTCGCGCGGCATGGCGCCGGTGAAAATAATTCTGTCAGCATATTTGGTTGCGGCAGCCATTTCCTCCAGCGTCTTTCGGTATTCAAAATCGCCAACAAACAGTAATTTTGCCTTGGGCCGCTTCTTGGCGATGTGCCGTTCAAACGATTTGATGAGCAGCGGCAAATTCTTTTCTTCACCCAACCGGCCAACAAATCCAAAGATCTCATCATCTTCTGCCAAGCTCCACTGCTCACGAAATGCCTTCACCTCTGTTTTCGTTGGGCGAGGCAGCGCATTTACGCCATTTGGCATCAGTACCAGCTCATAGTGATAATCATCGTACTGCCAAGATTTCAGCTGCTTACAGCTCTTTCGGCACAAGGCAATGACCGCGTCTGCTTTGCTATACAAAATGGTGATGACGCTCTCAATGATGTCTTTGTTCCACTTGGTAACACCAGCTCGTGGTTTGTACAATTTGGCGATTTCCAGCAAGTCATGACCGCGCAGCCTCACCGACATCGGGAAGACAATTCCCGCCAGCGCCAAAGCACCGGGCAGCACTGCTGGATAGTGATCGACGAACTCATAGATGTCAGTACAGTGCTGAATCACCAGCGGAATGTTATTCTTTTTAGCAGCCTTCACACCAACCAAACCAATTTGTGATGGCGTAAACACATGCACCATATCGAGTTCCATCTCTTTGATGCGACGCTGTACTGCCGGCGGAAAGAATACCGACGTGTCATAATCATCAAAAAACGCACCCTTGATCGACGGGAAGCGAATGATGCGCGAATCAGCATCTTCGTTGAGCAATTCGGCTTGCTTGGACGGACTCATCGACTTGGCAGGGCAAAATACGTAGACCTCATGTCCTAGGTTTTCCAGCTCTCGCTTGAGCGATTCAACCACAAAAACGATGCCATTGATTGATGGTCGATAGGTATCAGTAAACAGTCCAATTCTCATGATTCTAGTACACTCCTGTAAAATTCCACTAATCGCTCACCACCAGCTCGACTATCAAACCGTTTGGCGATTCGCCCAGCTGCAGCAACTTGTTGTTTATACCATTTGGCGTCATTTTGCAGTTTGTCTATCGCCTGAACAGCATCTTGAGCCGAGGAGATAAACTGAGCATCTGGGCGGAATGTATCATCGTATTCATGGATATCTCTCAAGATGATTGGTAGTCCAGCGCCCGCAGCTTCCAGGACACACATCGGATGATTTTCCTGCTCAGCAGGCAAAAAGAACGCATCAGCTGCATGTAAATAGGTCATGACGTCTGCATGATCAATCACACCCGTGATGATCACATTTTTGGGAGCTGATGCTATCAAGTCTTGCATTTTGCCATATTCTGCACCCAAATGTTTGAAAGGAATGCCGCCCACCCAAATGAACGTTACCTCGGGCAGGGATCGTGCCGTTTCAAAAAATGTGTCCAGACGCTTACGCGGCTGAACCTGTCCATTACCAACCACCACAAAGTCTGACGGCTTCAATTTCAGCTTTTTACGAGCAGCTTGTTTGGTTTTTAGAGTAGACGCATAGCGGCTCATGTCGACCGTATTGTACAGCACCTCCACACGTGTTTTCAGCTTCATCGGACCAGTCATGGTTTCTTTGACCATGTTAGAGCAGGCCAACACCAAATCAGCCTGGTTATATACCCAGCGCATATACGCTCGCACCAACCACTGCATTCTGCCCATGCCTTTGATACTACCAACCAAGGAAGCAGGGATGACGTGACCAGAGATAATCTTTTTACCGCGTGAACGTTTGAGCATCCACATTGAATACAAACCAATGGTCTGAGCATGGACGATGTCTGCATCAGAGCGAGCTTGATTAACCACGACGGACGTGTCTTTTCTCGCCTTAAGCGCATTTGTCATCTCTACAAAAGCAGTGTGAACACCATGGCCTTGGACAGTAAACTCACTCTCGGAAATCATATCGACATTCAGTCGAGTCTTGCGTGTCATGGTATCTATTATACCACAAGTCGCGTGCCAACCGCTTCGCCTCTGGCAGCACGCACGATATTGCCATCACTCAGCAAGTCGCAAATAATCATTGGCTTTTTCTCTTCAGCAGCCAAGCCGATAGCCGCTTTATCCATCACGCCAATGTCCGGGTTTGCCAAAACCTCGTCATAGGTCAATTGGTCAAATTTGACAGCATCAGCAAACTGGACTGGGTCCTTGTCGTATACGCCATCAACCTTGGTGGCTTTAATCACTACGTCGCATTTCATCTCTAGTGCCAAATTGACGGCTGCCGTGTCGGTGGTCAAAAACGGCCTACCAGTGCCACAACCAACCACCACTACACGACCTTTTTCCAGGTGACTGACCGCTCGTCGGTAGGTGTACTGATCGACAAATTGGTTCACTTCCACTGTCGACAAGGCGCGCGTTGCTAAGCCATCATCGTTGAAGACATCAGCCAAAGTGATGGCATTGATCAGCGTCGCCAGCATACCTGCGTTGTGTGCCGTCACGTCACCGATACCGCCGCCAGCAATTTGCGCCCCACGCACATAATTGCCACCACCAACCATGATAACGACTTGCGTTCCGCTCGCCACCGCTGGCTTGATTTGTGCGGCGATCCACCGCGCCCTCGCGTGATCAAATCCACCAGCGTATTGTCCTTGTAATTGTTCGCCCGAAAGCTTGAGAAGAATTCTGCTATACATAGGTTCATTGTAACAAGTTATGCCACTTCTTGCACACAAGCTCCATCACATCAAGCCTATACGCAGCCCGCAAAACCCGCTACAATAGCCACATGAAGTTATTTTCCTGGAACGTCAACGGCATCCGCGCAGTCCTGAATAAAGGTGAGTTTACCACATTCATCGAAACCTACGACCCGGATATTGTTTGTTTGCAAGAGACTAAAGCCCAGCGCGGGCAAGTCGAGTTAGACCTGCCGCAATTTTACGAGCATTTCTATTCGGCAGTCAAAAAGGGCTACTCTGGCACCGCTATATTCTCAAAGCAACCGGCCCTGAACTATCTTGATGGTTTTCCAGCAGACATCGCCAACAAATACCATCTCGCTGCTGACGAATACGGCGATCCTAACGACGAAGGACGTATCATCGCTGCTGAGTTTGATGGGTTTTGGCTGGTTACGTGCTATACGCCAAATTCCAAAGGCGATCTCAGTCGCCTCAGTCTGCGCCACAACCAATGGGACCCAGCTTGTCTGGAATATCTCAAAGGGTTGGAGCAGGGACGTTACGGCGCCGCCAAGCCAGTGCTGTACTGTGGCGACATGAACGTGGCCCATCAAGATATCGACCTTGCCAGGCCGAAAGACAACGTCGGCAAACACGGCTTTACCGACGAAGAGCGAGCAGGTTTTCAAGCGTATCTGGACGCTGGTTTTGTCGATGTGTTTCGCGCACACCATCCAACCACAACAGATGCTTACACTTGGTGGACTCACTGGGCAAATGCCAGAGCCCGAAACGTTGGTTGGCGTATCGACTACTGGCTAGCTAGCCAAGAACTAGCACCGTCCATCAAACAAGCACACATCCACCCTGAACAACTGGGTTCCGATCACTGTCCAGTTAGCATAGAACTCTAGCCCACAAAAAAGCACCCGAGTTGTCCGGGTGCTTTTAGTGTTAGTAAGCGCTCAGATTATTGGCGGCGGCTTACGATGTAGGCAACGGCAGAAGCAGCAAGTGAGCCGAGACCAAAGATTGAAAGGAGCGCGTCAGTCGTACCAGTTCGTGGCAACTCAGTTGTCGTTGGAGCTGGTGGGGTAGGTTGCTTAGGAGCAGGAGGGGTAGTCGGAGGAGTGCTTGGCTTACATGCGTCGCTGTCCACTGATGCGTATCCCTCGTTCTTTTGGTCCTTAGTCCAGACGCTGATGATCTGCTTGGTCTTAATGTCACAGACTTTGACCTTACAGTCTTCTTCGTTCTTTGAGTAACCTTCCTTGTTTTCTTCACTCTTGCGTACGGTTATGATCTCACCAGTTTTGGTGTCACAAACCTTGACTTTTTCACAGTCGGCAAAGTTCTTTGAGTGTTTGCTTGTGTCGTATTCACTTTCTTTGATAGTGACAATTGTGTCAGTCTTCAAGTCACAAACTTGAATTTTTGGCTCTTCAGTCACCGTGATGGTAACTTTACAGTTTTGGCTGGTTACGCCATTGTTGATGGTAACAGTTGCAGTGTAAGTACCAGCCTTTGTGTAGGTGTGCTCAGCCTTGTTGCTGCTACCAGTTGTCTTTTGGCCATCGCCAAAGTCGAAAGTATAGCTACTGATGCTTGCACCATTCTTTGCAGTTGCAGTTGCAGCAAAGGCGAACTTGTTGCGGGTACCAGCGACTTTTTGCGCGCTCAATGCGTCACACGTCAATACTGGCTTTGGAGCTGGTGTTGGTGGAGGTGTTGGTTCACCCCAAAGTGGGTTACCACAGTCCTTGATAACTGCCTGAACGAATTTACCATTACCGTCCAACCATACAAACACTGGCTTCTTACTTGCCACTGGCATAAAGCTGTGACGAATCAAGTAGCTTGGGTATGATTTACCACCAATTTGCTGGTAGTTGATTGGGTTAGTGTAGTTAACGTGACGGCGCTGAATGGTTTTTGCATTCGTTGCTACGACACGACCGTTCACTGTAACGGTGTTGTTTGAAGCGTCTGCTACACCTTCGTGCATGCCAGCGCCCTCAATCATTGATTGTGTAATGCCGAAGTAATTGTAAATACCACGGACTTCGCTGTCGCTGTGATAAGCCGACTTCATGGCACTGTGGGTCATAGTACCACAACGAACGATCTTGATATCTGAGCAGCCGACGGCATCTGAAGGCGTAGCATACCAAATACCACCGATAATCGCGGCAGTAATAGAGCCAGCCAAAAGTACTCTCTTTACTATTTTATTCATTGTTTCCTCCTCAACCTTACTATTTCTCACCGGTTGTTACGGTCCATATTAGCACAAACTTTTGTATTTGTCAATAAAAATGTATAAATATATTGCTTATGGTTTCCGTAAGTCTGCTATAATAGAAAATATCTAGAGGTAATGCATGAAAATTCAAAGACAATTTCCTTGGAAAGAACTGATCAAATGGGGAAGCGCCGTTTTGGCGTGTCTTGGTGTTGCCTATTTGTTATATCTCAATAACCAATACGAAAAGAAACCAGTCGACAACACGCCAGGCCAAATCCAGGAAAAGCCCACCGTCGAATCAGCACCGGCACCAGCACCAAAAGAGGTCCAGGTCGCGCTGCCTGGAGCTTCACCAATTCCAGCCAGACAAGAAGATTATCAAGCTGACGGCAGTATCTGGCAAATCGTCAACCAAACGCGCGGCTTCAAACAACCAACCTATGTACCGAGCGATCTGCAAACTGCAGACGTACCGACCTTGCCGGGCAGGGGACCAGAGGAGCGATCTCTACGAGCAGCGATTATGCCGGACCTAAAAGCATTGATGGCAGCAGCCGAAAGTGCTGGCTCGCCAGTACGACTGGGGAGTGGATATCGCAGCTATCAAACGCAAGTCGGGCTATTTAACCGATACGCCCGTCAAGTTGGTGAAACACAAGCAGCACGATTTAGTGCCCGACCTGGCTATAGCGAGCACCAATCCGGCCTTGCCCTAGACTTTGGCTCGCCAGACGGCAGGTGCTGGGTGGACGATTGTTTCAAAAACACCAAAGCAGGGAAATGGTTGGCAGCCCATGCTCATGAATACGGCTTTATCTTGCGCTATCCAGAAGGCAAACAATCAACCGTTGGTTATCAATACGAAGCCTGGCATTTCCGTTACGTCGGCCGTGAACTCGCTGGCGCGCTGCACCAGTCCGGCTTAACTCTGGAAGAAGCATTACCATATCTAGAAAAAGCACAAAATGAACTGAAGCAAAAGGAGACGTCGTCATGAAACTATCAGCTGGGCGGGCAGGGCTAGCATTCGTATTATCCGCATGGATAACGTTTAGCGGGCTGCTGATATGGGGCGGCTTGCAGGCTAGCCAACAGAGCCAAGCAGCCAATCAATTAGCAGCGACATCAGTCTGGCAACCTGACGCTGTCGTGGAGTTCACTCAGAACAATACGACCGAAAAACTGACTATACCAAGCTGGCGACGACTTGATGATGGCAACATCTGGGCGCACGTTTGGAAACAACACGGCCTTGATCCAAACTATCAGCCAGAGCTGGCAAATCTTGAAGAGGTAAAAGTTGGTAAATGGGTCGAAGACAAACGCTTGCGCCCACAAGCACTAAACAATCTCAAGCCATTTGCAAAAGCCGCAGAAGCAGCCGGACATCCCATATTGGTCACCAGCGCCTATCGCTCCTACGCCGACCAAGAAAAGACTCGCAAAGAGCTGGCTCGCACCAACGGGCAATTGTACGCCGATGAATTTGTAGCAGAACCAGGCAAGAGTGAGCATCAACTGGGGCTAGCGGTGGACTTTTCATCATACACCGAACCATGCATGGAGAAGTTTACCGCGTGCCGCCTTGACAAGGCTTCCGCCGAGTGGTTGGCAACCCATGCTCACGAATACGGCTTCATCCTGCGCTATCCAGAAGGCAAGCAAGCCATCACTGGCGTTGCCCCAGAGTCCTGGCACTTCCGCTATGTCGGCAAGGACCTAGCAAGCTTTATGCACCGCAACAAACTCACGCTTGAAGAAGTGATGTCACAGCTAAAGAAAGCTCGTGAAACCTCATGAATTCGTCATACTGGCAGCGTCAGGAGCCAGGCAAGCCTCTGTTTCCTGATGTTGAGTGGAATCGTCCCGAACGGCTTGACCAGTCTGGGCGCTTAGCCATCATCGGTGGTAACAAACTGGGCTTTTCGTCTGTCGCTGAGGCCTACGCAACCGCTCAAACAACTGGTGTTGGCCAAGTTCGCGTATTACTGCCCGACGTTCTCAAAAAAAGCGTACCGTCCAGTATGACTGATGTTTTGTTCGCGCCAACCAATCCATCTGGCAGCCTAGCGCAAGCAGCACTCACGGAAGCCGTATCGCTCTGTGACTGGTCCGACGTCCTCTTACTGATCGGCGATGCCGGCAGAAATAGTCAAACCGCGATCGTCCACGAAGAACTGGTCAAGCGCTCACAACAACCAGTCGTCATCACCCGTGACGCCATCGATCTACTGCAAAACAGTTTTGCGGAGATTTTGGACAATCAGCACGTGGTGTTCGTGGCTTCTTTTGCTCAAGTTCAAAAAATATTTCGTTCAGTGTACTATCCAAAAATGTTAACGTTCAGTATCCAACTAGCACAGTTTGTCGACATACTCCATAAATTCACCATCACCTATCCGGTTACCATCTGCACCTTCCACGCCGAGCACCTGGTCATCGCCCACGGTGGCACTGTCGTTACCCAAGCCTGGAAGGAGCCAATGGCCATTTGGCGCGGAGTTGTTGGCGCAAAAATCGCCAGCTATTTGGTGTGGTCGCCCGGTGCGCCACTGGCTGCTGCCAGCACCGCCGTCTGCGCGGGGTAATTGCTTACGCTAACCATTGACATTTTGTGTTTTTAGTGATATGATGTAAGTTAGCTTTCGCTCAAGGCTTTGTCAAAGGGCGGAGGTTGCCCTTTAGCTTTGAGCGATACACTCCTGAGAGGAGGTGTATTATGGCACTATCTTTAAGGACACTGGCTATTGTGATTATGGTCAGTGCTCTGGGATCTCTCATCATCAAGAGAGATCTGACCATGGCAATTGCACAAATAGCAATTGCCATGTGCGCGCTAAACTCCGCTCGTATTTACGAGCTGGAGGACAAGCTCAATGAGGGTTAACCGCCCACTGAAGATAGCTCGCCTTGAGACCTCACGTCTCGGCTGAGCCTCTCGGTGGGCTATTTTCTTTGCTCATATATAAACATCGCCCAGTCAGTGGACGATGGTTGCTTGGAGCGACCTCTGGTACCGCGGGCCGGACTTGAACCGGCACGAGCTATTGCTCACCAGATTTTGAGTCTAGCGCGTCTACCAATTCCGCCACCGCGGCACGAGAGAACGCTCCAAAACTACTGGTTATTATATCACGCCATCCTCGCCCTCGACAAGGGCATATTTTTGTTTTTTTGGTGATTTTCCTGTATCATTAAACATAAGTATGAACCCCGGAAGTCCACGACCATTCCAACCGCCAGCACGCGACCAATCATCAGCGCGCAATGCTGCTGCTGATGTTATCCGCGGGCAAATCAACTCGATTTACACTGGTAATTCGTCTGAAGCTGCACCACACACCACACCCGCACCAGTCAACACAACCCCACAAGAGCCAACACCTCAACCTCAACCTCAACCTCAACCACAAGCCACTACGCCAGTAGTCAAACCAGTTTCACAGACCGAACCACAGAGCCACCGCCTCAACACTGCACCGCCTACTGGCACGACCGCCGCAACCACCAGCCAGCCCACTCAACTAGCCAACAGCAGGCCACAAGCCACGCCCGATCAGTGGCAGCAATACCACAGTGCCTGGCAAAAATATTATCAGATGTATTATGAACGGTATTACGCCAACCACCTGAATGCTCAACAGTCTCCAGCTCAGCGGCCGCAAACCAGCACTCCAGAGGCAGCAGACACCTTGTCACCACAACAGCAGGCCATTCGCGATCTGCGCTCTAAAATCCGCAATACCGTCAACGACTCCGCCAAAAAAGTGCGCAATTCTCGACATTTCATCCCAGCCCTAGCTGGAACCATGGTCATGTTGGCTTTTGTCTTCCTGCAATACAACCGAGTCATTTTGGGTACTGTTGCAGCCTATACCAGCCCCGGCAATATTGAGCCGCAAAACATCATCGTCGACCCAAGCATTGACACCAAAGTCAGCGCTGAACCAAAGATTATCATCCCGAAGATTAATGTTGATGCGCCCGTGGTGTACGGCGCCGCACCAGATGTACAATCACAGCGCAAAGCCATGGAAAAAGGCGTAGCGCACTTTGCCGTTTCTGGAGCAAGCGCGCTACCAGGACAGGCGGGAAATGTTGTATTGGCTGGGCACTCCAGCAATGACGCCTTTGCCGCCGGAGGATATAAATTCATCTTCGCCCAAAACGAAAAACTTCAAAAAGACGATGTCATATATCTTAACTACGAAGGCAAACGATACACCTATAAAATCACTGGTTCAGAAGTCGTCAAACCAAACGAGGTCACCAAAATCCAAACTGGCACCCAAAAACCAATGCTCACGTTGGTCAGCTGTGTTCCTGTTGGCACTGCCGACAAGCGTCTGTTGGTCTATGCTGATCAAATCAGCCCAGACCCCAACACCGCTTCTGCTGCTGCTGAAAATAACGCAACAGGACAAATACCAGGCAATCCATCGCCAACCGTCTTGGAGCGTATCTTTGGCGCTCGATAACCGGACAATTTTCCGTATGCTTATGATTCTGTTGTCATCTTCAAACGACTGAGGATCAATTTATCGCCATCACCGACAAATGAGTAAAGATACTTACCATCAGGGGACAGTGCTGCGTCGTAGCCAGCAGCTACTGGGGTCAGCGTGTGCGCATTGGTGCCGTCAAACTCTTGGATCAGCAATTTACCACTGGCGTCGCGTCGCCAGATATAGAACTCATCCAACCATTTGAGATCGCTTGGTGCATCAAGCGCGATGACTGGCGAGATAGTCTCTCGCTCGATGTCATAATTGACAAAGCCTGTCTCATCTTTGACGATCACCATCCGACCATCGCTGTTTAGCGTCAGATCTTTGATGGTCCGTCCAAACGCCACCTTTTTCACGGAATTCAAAAACTTCTTCACCGCTTCTGAGTCCTCGGTTGGTGGACGCAAATCACCGCGATAGATCTGTGCTGTATCATTGACCGTCACAACCACCGTGTCCTTATTGAAATACTTTGAAGCCTTGATCTTGACTGTATCATCAGTCTGCACTGACGCAGCCCGATACATGATTCGCGATTGCTCCCAACCTTTTTTCCACACACCAGCCACTTTGACATTTGCTTCAGTACCAACATAAGCGATCGTCTCACTGCCGTACAACACAAACGATTGAACACCAGACAACACTGGACGCGACAGGGAAGCGCCGCCCACATTCATCTGACGCACATGACCGCCATTTTGCAAGACGTATAGTTCATTGCCATTGGTACCGATGAAATGTGCGTCCAAAATATCCACGCTAGCGATATTTGTCACATCAATCATTTCTTTTGGATTATCCCGGTCAAAGCGCAGCCACTGAATCTTGCTATCAGAGCCCTCTGGGGTGTAAGTATGCTTGAATAGTACGTAGCGGCCCGCAAAGTCCCACTCGGCGATGGCAAATTGATGCTTGGTCGTTGCTACATCATACTGCGCCAAATGTTGGGTACTAATGTCAGTTTCCGTAAACTTAGGATTATTATACGACCGAACATCACCCCAAAACAGTTTCGGCGTTCCGTTCACCACGCCAGTACCAGCCATGAACCGCCCGCCAGGCGCAAACTTAGCTGACTCTAGCACTGGATATTCTTTCAAATTGGTGCTTTCTTTCTTTTCAGGGATCATCCGAGCATACACCAAATGCGTCACCGTACCAGCCTTGATGTCCAACGTCTTTTGCCATGGCTCATAGCCGTTCAGTTTCATGGTGAATTGGTGTTGCCCAGGTACGATGAGACCCTTGGTTTGTGTCAGGTTAAATGCGTTGCCATCGATCGACACCTGCGCACCACGCGGGAATGAATCGTATTGCACCAAGCTGTTTTGCTCGATTTTCAGATCTTTTGAATTGAATTGATAGCCAAAGTTGTGCCACAAAAGAACGATGATTAGACCAATCACCATCAGCGTCATGGTAGTGTACACCAAAGTACGACGCACGATTTCTTTTGCGGAGGTATTGTTGTGGTACATAAAACGAATTATACCACATTTTCGCCCTTGCAAAAACCGCTGGCACTTTGTACTATAATATATAGAAGTTCGCGAGGGAACATCGTAACAAGGGGAAGAAATGAAACAAGAATTTATCAATGTCAATGGTAAGGCATACGACCCAGTCACAGGGCTACCGCTACCAATCTCAGTTGAAAAATCACCAACCGTAGCGCCAACGCAGCCCAAACGCGTCGTCAAGGCATCAACCGCACGCGGTACAACTACTGCAACTATTCACCGTGTTCCAGTACAGAAATCAGCCACCCTCAGCCGACGACACATTAAGCGACCCCCTCAGAAATCCCTTGCTACCCGTCCGGTTAGAACCCCAAATGCGACCGTACAGCAACACGTTGCCGTGAAAAAATTCTCCCCTCAGATAGCTCAAAAACCAGCAGTAGAGGCGCCCAAAAAACCTGTTCAGATAGATCGTCCGGCAGAAGTGCACCCAGTTGTACAACGCGCCAAGCAACGACAAATTGCCAAGGCGCCCGTCGCACCAATTCAGAAAGCCGAGCCAAAGCCAGCATCAATTCTCAAAAATGAGGCCATCAGCGAAGCCTTGGCTAAAGCTCAAGAGCCAAAACCAGAGAAGCATCACCGCGCCAAGCGTAAGCAAAGCAAGCTAAAGCGCTGGACCAGCCTGGCGTCCGCGGGACTGGCTATCATGCTCCTCGGTGGCTATTTCACCTATCTCAGCATGCCAAACATTTCCATTCGTGTAGCCGCCCTGCAGTCCGGTATCAACGCCACTTATCCTGGTTACAAACCAAATGGCTATGCGCTCAACGGCCCAATTTCCTTCAAGCAGGGAGAGGTCAGTATGAAATTCGCATACGCTGACGGCACCGCCAACTACACAATTTCTCAAAGCAAGAGCAATTGGGACTCAGCTGCTGTCAAAGAATACATTTCAGGAAAATCAGGCGCACCAGCCACAACCATCGTCGATGGCCTGACTATTTTCGCAGCAGGAGAAAATGTCGCTTGGGTCAATGGTGGCATCTTGTACCAAATCAACAGCCACGCTCCACTCTCTAGCGAACAGATTCGCAAAATAGCTACCAGTATGTAGTATAATGTCATCATGACTATTCGTACTCGTTTTGCGCCATCACCAACCGGCTATATTCATGTTGGAAATGTTCGAGCGGCTTTGTTCCCGTGGCTACTGACACGCCAGCAGGGAGGCTCATTTATCTTACGCATCGAGGACACTGACCGATCGCGGTTTGTGCCTGGCGCCGAAGATTTGATATTGGACACCTTGGAATGGCTCGGCATCGACTGGGACGAGGGGCCACGCAAAGGTGGATCACATGGGCCATACCACCAGTCAGAACGGCTGGAGATCTACCACACCTGGGCAAAAAAGCTGGTAGAGAAGGGGCTCGCCTATGCCGATCCATACACGCCTGAAGAGGTGCAAGGATTTCGAGAAGAAGCACGCGCATTGAAAAAAGCTTTCTTATACCGTGACTATCGGCCAGAAAATCCCCCAGAGTGGGACGGCACTCAGCCACTCCGGTTCAAAGTGACCTCTCTCAAACGATACACATGGAACGACCCTGTCATGGGCGAATTGTCAGCTGGTCCTGAAGCCCTGGATGACTTCATCCTCATCAAAGCCGATGGCTATCCAACCTACAATTTTGCGCACATCATTGACGACTTTGAGATGGGCATCACGCACGTCATCCGTGGTCTGGAGTACATCTCCAGCACGCCAAAATACTTAAGCCTATACGAAGCCCTGGAAATCACGCCACCAACCTTGGTTTGCTTGCCGCACATCATGGCTCCAGATGGCAGGAAAAAGCTCGGTAAACGAGATGGCGCCAAAAGTGTGACTGATTATCGAACTGACGGAATCCTACCAGAAGCCATGCTGAACTTCTTGGCGTCAATGGGTTGGAATGATGGCACCGAACAGGAAATCTTCAGCAGGCAAGAGCTGATCGATAAATTTAGCCTCGACCGAGTCCAGCGTTCGGGCGCGCGTTTTGATGAGAAGCGTTTACTATGGATGAACGGGCAGTGGATCCGCCGGATCAGCCTGGACGAACTCTACCAACGAGTAGAGGATTATTGGCCACAATCAGCTGCCCAGTTTGATGCGTCATACAAACACCAAGTCTTGGCTCTAGTGCAAGATCGGCTCAAAACACTGGCCGAGCTGCCCATGATGAGTCGCTTTTTCTTTGAAGAACCAGAGGTCAACATGGAACTAATTACTAGCAACAAGCAACTAAAGAAACTGTCTGATGGTGAAATTCGCGAGCTCCTCAAGACCGCACATGACAAGCTAGCAGAACTGACTGACTGGACTCCTGAAACCATCCAAGAAACGCTAAACCAGCTACTAGAAATCACTGGTCAAAAACCTGGCGTCTTGTTCAGCCTCATTCGCATCGTTACGACTTGGGCGCCGTTCAGCCCACAGCTCAACGACACTCTGGCATTGTTCGGTAAAGACAAAACGCTCAGTCGCATCGCTAGTCAATTGTAGCAACAACTGGTCAGAGCTGATTATGATTCCCGAGCAAGTCCGTGCATTATTTTACGGACTTTCTCTACCATTTCCTGCTGATCAGCAGGAGGGAAGCCGCCTCTCGTGCCTGAAGTTCTAATGTCTCTATGTCTAAGATCATAACCCTCCAGTATTGCCGTCCTCAAACAGTCATACTGTACTGGACATACTTTACATATCCCACTATTAACCGTGTTAATATCCATACCGGCGCAACGTCCGCCCGCAGCCCAGCCCGGGTCTATTGGACTATCAGCCTTAGCAGCCTTAGCCTTAGCGGCTTTAGCAGCCTTATTAGTAGCATCCTCAGCAGCCGTATTAATAGCAGCTTTAGCAACCTTATCAATAACATCCTGAAGCTTAGGTATAGACCTCTCTGGATTCACCGGTGCCATCACGGCTGGCTGATATCCCTCAGATGCACCACTAAGCCGATAAAATGTAACAGTCGTATTAGTATTCTGAACGACCGTTTCTTTCAACTCACCAAACGGCCCGTCCTCCTCGGCTTTGATCGCCCCTAATGCCTGTCGAGTTGTTTCATTAAATAGGTCGGCTGTAATACGGGACTTGATGCCGTGGGCTTCGCACCACTGCTGAGATAGCTGCGATACCGTCATTGATTGCCCGTCTGCCAAGCAGTCAATGATGAAATCTTGCACCGCTTTCAAGTCTTCTGGAGACGCTGTTGTTTCCATTGAGGTTTTTCCTAATTCATTCATAATGATAACTATATAATATAGCTCATATTTTACAAAGCATAGCCACAATCACTAGTGCTATACCATATAAACCGCTTACTGTATATACATCAAACAACCCATTGCAAAAATCGTAAAGAACGTGCTATAATTTGTAAAAGCAGCACAAATATTTGACTTGAGTTACATATTGTTGTATAATCAAGCACATAGAAATGATAAAAATATATGCAGGGTGTGGCAGAGAGGATACTTGGAATATACCATGAGCAAACCAGAAATAGCTGACGCGGCAGAGAGTTTGAATACAGCGGTTGCGGATATTCTTGGTAGCATTTCTCAGGAGCGTGAGCGTGAAATCATTTCACGGCGCTTTGGACTGGAAGATAGGAAAGAGACATTGGAACAGATCGGTGAGATGCTGGGCATCACTCGTGAGCGCGTTCGTCAACTTGAAAAAGCCATCCTCACCAAACTGCGTGCGTCAGTAGCAGACAACAAATTACCATCTGTTAATTCCGCCGAAAAGCTCATCGTTTCGCATCTGTCAGAAATGGGTCGTGGCGCTCGCATGCAGAACTTGACATCCCACATTTTGGGTCGTGATGCAACACTGCTGGAACGTTCGGCAGTCGCTTTCTTGGCAGAATTAGCACCAGGATTGACAGTCATCAATGAAAATGACGATTTCTATCAGTCCGCGGTCATCTCATCTGTTGGCGACGAAAAGTCAGTGAAAAAGCAAGTTGAGGAGATCGTTAAATTCATCAAAAAACATGGCCAACCAATCACCGCTGAAGCAATTCACGAGTCCATGGACTATGAGCATCCACAGAATATCGCGGCTCTAGCATCCATCAGCAAGAAGCTGGCTGAGCTGAAAGGGAACTGGGGGCTCATCAAGTGGCCAACCGTCAATCCGAAAAATATTCGCGACAAAATTTTTGTCATCCTGGACGACAACGGCAAACCAATGCACTTTTCAGAGATCGCCAAGGCCATCAAAGACAGCGATTTTAAGCGCAAAAACGTCACCACGCAAGCGATTCACAATGAACTCATCAAAGACAGCCGCTTCGTCCTGATCGGTCGCGGTATCTATGCGCTGGACTCATGGGGCTACAGCCGCGGCACCGTTGCTGATATCATCACCGACATCCTCAAAGAAGCTGACGAACCGCTGCACCGCGACGAGATCATCAAACGAGTTTTAGACAAACGCCAAGTCAAAGAAACGACTATTTTATTGAACCTACAGTCAAAGTCACAGTTCAAGCGTGTCGCCAAAGCCACTTACGTGTTTGAACAGCAACAAGCCTGATTGTATTGTTACATCAAATATGGGATAATTTAATAGCATGGAAATATTTTCCTGGACTATAACATTATTGATGCAGTGGTATGTGTGGTTGCCGCTGGTTATTTTGTTATCTTTTTTGACGTGGCGCAATTATCAACAGCTCAATGAATTCATCTCAAGCGACAATGTGTTGCTCATCTTGGAGATCCCAAAAACCAATGACAAGAAAGAGCTTGCTGCTGAGCAGTTGTTTGCCAGCTTGCACGGCATCCTGCGCGATAAACGCGAGCTGAAACTAAGCAGGGGAGCGCAAGAACATTTGAGCTTTGAAGTAGCTTCGGTCAATGGGCAAATTCGGTTCTATGTCTGGACGCCGCGGTCCCTGCAAAGCTTCGTCGAGGGGCAAATCTACGCCCAATATCCAACCGTCCAAATTCACCAGGCCAGTGAAGATTATACTGAGCACGAACGTGATCATTCAGTAACATACACCACTGAGATGACTTTGACGGCGTCTGAATTTTTACCGATCAAAACCTTCCAGACCTTTGAAGTTGACCCGCTGGCTGGCATCACGGGAACATTGGCAAAGCTAGAGTCAACAGGCGAGGAACTGTGGATTCAGGTGCTAGCCAAACCAGTTGAGGACTCATGGCAAATCGAAGCTGACCACTGGATATCGCGCTTACGTGAAGGCTCTGCTAGCATCCTGCCAAGCGTTGGTGGCAGCATGCGTTGGCTCGGCGGTTTGTTTGCCGCTTTGTGGCGACCACCAGAGGAAGGATTGGCTGGCGGCAAGGGTCCAGAAATATCTGAGCGCAATAAAACTCGCATCGCTGAAGCTGAAAAGAAAGCCACCAAACTGGGCTACGAAGTAAAAATCCGCTTAGCATATCTGGGAGAGAACCAAACCAACGCCAAGCTGCGCATGCAAGCCCTAGTGGGAACCTTCAAACAGTTTAATTCTACAAACCTAAACGGCTTTAAGCCCATCAAAGCCGCCTACGGCAAAGAATTTTTAGAAAAATATCGTCGTCGTGCATTTTTTGGCGAAGGCTTCATCCTCAACATCGAAGAGCTGGCCTCCGTCTTCCACTTGCCGCACACCAATGTTGAGACGCCGAACATCGTCTGGGCCAGCGCCAAAACCGCCGAACCGCCATCCAAGCTACCCGTCCTGACCGGCAGCGACGCCAACGACCAGCCCGAGCACGAGCCAAAATGCCAGTGAAGCCGACATCGGTTTCCCCTTTCTCAAGCGGATGAACACAACCTGTCTCCCATGCATGCGCGATGCACGGGAAGCATGAGCGTCAGACCGCCTGTCGAAAGAGGATATTCGAGATGTAATATCGTTACAGCATCGAACGAGCGATGCGAGCACTCATAGCTTTTCCATGATACACCGTCGGCGTGCGCTATGCTTCGTCCATCCTGGAAAAATATGCATCGTTTTCAGCATAGCGGCATGCAGCCGACCGCGCGGCGGAGGGAGCGAACCCCTTCCGGACAAGACGGCGGTACGCCGTCGCGCGCACGTCCCTGGAACGACGCGGAGGACGCGCGACAAGCGATGCATAGGCCCGATCGGCTTCCGATTCGCCTTCGAAGAAATCATCCGGCCAACCGGGAACATCCGAAAGGGCGATACCGGATTCCTCGAGTTCGCGCTCGATACGCATGCGGCCCTTCGACTGCGCGACGCGCATCCGGATGAACGACCCCGCATATCGCACGTCATCCAAAAGACCGCATGCCTGCGCCCGTTCGATGGCGTACGCGCGCGTATCGGATCCTTTATCGGCAAGCTTGCGATCCATATCCGCCGCACAGCGATCGCGTACGGCAAGGAAACGCAGAACGGCGGAAAACGCTTTCGACTCTTCCTCGGAAGGATCTCGCGTCACCGGCTCGCGCGCGACGCCGAGGAATTCATCGCCTCCGACATACGGCACGATGCTTCGTCCCCCTTCTATTCCGCAGACGCGTCCGCGGTTGCGCCGACGAGCGGGATATCGAAGAAATCACGAACCTTCGCTTCGATTTCATCGCGAAGATCGGGATTGGTGCGCAGGAGCTCCTTCGCCGCTTCCCTGCCCTGGCCGAGACGTTCTTCGCCATAGGTGTACCACGCGCCGCTCTTGCGCACGACGCCCGCATCGACGCCCATGTCGACGATGCAGCCTTCGCGCGAGATGCCGGTTCCGTACATAAGATCGAACTCGGCTTGGTGGAAAGGTGGAGCGACCTTGTTTTTCACGACCTTGGCGCGCACGCGGTTCCCGACGGGTTCGTTGTTCCTGTTCTTAAGCGTCTCGATGCGACGTATGTCGATGCGCACGCTGGCGAAGAACTTCAGCGCGCGACCGCCCGTCGTCGTCTCGGGATTGCCGAACGACACGCCGATCTTCTCGCGCAGCTGATTGATGAAGACGGCAGCCGTACGCGTCTTGCTGATGATGCCCGTCAGCTTGCGCATTGCCTGGCTCATGAGACGCGCCTGCAAACCAACGGCAGATGCCCCCATATCACCGTCGATTTCAGACTTTGGTACAAGAGCGGCAACCGAGTCAACGACGATGATGTCGATCGCAGCACTGTGCACGAGCGCGTCCACAATCTCAAGTGCCTGCTCACCTGTATCTGGCTGGGAGACGAGAAGGTCCTCGATGTTGACCCCAAGTTTGCGGGCATATTCCGGATCGAGGGCATGCTCGGCATCAATGAATGCCGCAATACCACCTGCCTTCTGTGCCTCAGCAATCATGTGCAGTGCGACTGTCGTCTTGCCGGAGGACTCAGGTCCAAAGACCTCGATAATGCGTCCGCGCGGGATTCCTCCAACA
>ERZ773042.788-NODE-788-length-20315-cov-4.570336_pt1 | contig 20315 bp, 21 predicted proteins | sample MGYA00511664_ERZ773042 | MGnify/ENA primary metagenome ERZ773042 (study PRJEB29015, sample SAMEA2737984) | human oral metagenome | biome: human oral; feature: human-associated habitat; material: dental | place: China | collected 2036 ... | reverse complement strand
CACTTGAACACAAAGAATCTGGTGAACGCTTGTACCTTACTTCTAAAAACAAACGCAACACTCCAGACCGTCTTCAATTGAAAAAATACTCACCAAAATTACGTAAACATGTAGTGTTTACAGAAGTTAAATAAGGTTTCATTACATTTCAGTACATGCTGAAAACCTTGATTTCATGCGATTTTTGAAATATTGAATTTCATTACAAATCATTTGAAATCAGTTCTATGGCAACCTTTTTGGCAACCTTTTTTGAAATAAAAAAGAAAGTCAACAATCGAAGAATGAGAAGTCCTAGAAGATTCTTAGGGCTTTTTTCATTCCTAAAAATAAGTAGAATAGCATAGTCTTTTCAATCATTTGTGGAATATAAAAATCTTCCTACACCACGTAAGAAGATTTTTCTTTTTTTACTTGCTTATCCAAGAGCTATGAATAAGCTCATTGATTGGGTGACTATATTTTGCATAATTGTAATGATAGTGATTAGAAGCTCTAGATAGAACATCCCCTGTTTTCTGGTCAGGTTGGACATATTTCTCAAATTCTGCAATAGGAATTATAAATAATTCAAGCCCCTTAATCTCATTATCTGAAACTTTACTTATTCCATAAGCAATACAATCAATATACTTTTCATTATGGTATTTTTGGAATTTCTTAACAGAATCATAGTTTGCTTCAACTGTAGTGGTTTCAGAATCTATCGGAATTGTTCTAGTTACTGGTAAAATTCTAAATTTTTCTTTACCTTTTGTTGCTTTCAAATAATTTCCTTGATTCATTACAGCAAAACCTCTAATGGATAAATTATATCTGATAAATTCTTTTAAAAATTTTCTTGTGTTACTCATTTTCCTATCCTCTTCTATGTTTTCCTTTATATCCCAATCCTAGACCTACTAGCAGGCTAAGTCCTAGTAAACCAAGCATAGATCCTTTTGAGCCTGTGTTTGGTAGTTGCTTGCCTCTTTCAACCCTTGAATAAGTTACAGGAACTACCTTAGAGTTAGTAGGCACTTCTTTAACCGCTGCATCAACAACATCTACAACATTACCTTTAGCATCAAGAACTTCTTTAGGTTGACCGCCGTTTTTACGGATTTCATTAGCCTTATTTTTCAAATCTTGCAAACGTTTAGCATCAGCTTCAGCCTTGTCTTGTTCATCTTTAAGTTTAGCTAATTCATTGTACTTAGCAACCTTTTCTTTAGCTGTTGCTTGCAACTTAGAAAGTGCTTCTTTAGCAGTTTCAAGCTCTGCACGAGCTGCTGCTGCCTTAGTTTGAGCTTCTGCAAGTTTAGCATTAAGTTCTTTAAGTACAACTGGTTTGTTAGTTAAAGCTGTTTCAAGGTCTTGTGCCTTTTTATTAGCTTCATCAGCAAGAACTTTTACTTTGTCACGATTAGCTGTCGCAAACTCTACAGCCTGCTTAGCTACCCCATTTGCTTTGGTAAGTACTTCTAGCTCTTCCTTAGCTTGAGTAAGAGCTTGTTGAGCTTTTAAGTTTTCTGATTTAGCTTTTACAAGTTCAGCCTGAGCCTTAGAAAGAGCATTGGCTTTATCAACCGCACTAGCCTTAGCTACCGCAAGAGTTTCCTTAGCAGATTGCAATGATGCCTTATCCGCATCTAACTGTGCTTGTGCATCTACTACCGCTTTTTCAAGAGCAGGAATATCTACCGTACCTGACTGCAAATCATTAAGACGTTTTTGAGCATCTGCCAAAGCCTTCATAGCAGTATCGTACTTAGTTTGAGCATCTGCAAGTTTAGCTTTAGCATCTTGGTCTGCCTTAACAGCAGTATCGTACTTAGTTTGAGCATCTGCTACTGCTTTTTCATCTACAATAGTTTTTGTTTCATAAACAGGAACAACCTCTGTTTTTCCACCTGTTAAAGTCTGGTAAGGATTGTCGATAGCTTCTCCATTAGTGTTTAACATCAAAGCATAAGTTGCCGGTGCAGAATACCCCAGTCCGTTAAATGTAGTATAGAAGTCTACACCTACCCCAGCTGAGTTGTAGTTGCCCCTAAGACCAAGCAAAGCGAGAGCATCTGAAAAATTATCACGTGAAGTACCTGCTGTTGATACATTAGAACCCGTACCAGTAGAACCGTAGAGCATATTTCCTACAAAAGCAAGCAAATTAGCTTTTAAATCAGCCATAGTCTGATAAGCACCATTATGTCCTTGGTACTGTACTTGATTAGCTACTACACCATTTAAAAGTTTTCCTGAACCTTGAACAGAATTTAAGTGTTCTTGGGTTTGATTTGATTCTGTTACTTTTTTAATAGACTCTGGTCCCCAGAAACCATTAGCCTTGAGTTCTGCCTCAGACATATTGTTATATGCAGGGAATGTTTTATTAAACAAATCTTTTAGTGCTTGTTTAGTAGCTGCTATACTCTCTTTAGTTACTTGAAGTGGTTCTGTACCAACCTTAGAACGCAAATCATTAACCAAAGCAGTATAGAACAAAGCTAAGTCAGTCAATTGTTCGTCTGTTAAATCATGAACTGATACCTTAGTCGTGGAATCTGTATTAGAGAATTGCGGATTGTAATTACTTTTCCAACTTTTAAATACTGAACGATTAGGTGCTGCAATATCAGCTAAAGAACTTCCTGGAACATTCTCTACACCATCAGCAATAGCTTTACGAACATCAGCATAAGAACCCCTACCCTCAGCCAAAGCCTTAATAGCTTTTAAGTAAGCATCAGAAGTTACTACCCCGTTTGATTCAAGCAATTCAGATTTAGCTACTCCGTCCTTAAGGGTTGCCTTACCACCAGTTGTTACAGTTTTAGTTCCCGTTTGTACTTTTTGTGTAGTACCTGCCTTAACTACATCAAGAGCTTTTTTAGCGTCTTCTACTTTCTTAGTAGAATCAGCTTCAGCGGATTTAGCAGTGTCTAAAGTTTGCTTAGCAAAAGCTTCAGTTTTAGTTGCATCATCAACTGCTTTCTTAGCATCTTCAATGGCTTTAGCTTTATTAGCTTCAGCAGACTTAACAGTATCCAAAGACTGCTTAGCCGTTTCTAGGGATTTTTGGTCGTCTGCTACCTTCTTAGTAAGGTCATCAACATCTTTTTGCAGTTTATCGGTATTGGTAGTTGAGCCAGAAAGGTCATCTACCTTCTTCTGAGCATCAGCCACAGCACTTGCAGTTTTATTAGCATCGGCTTCAGCCTGATTAACTACTGTTGTTTGGTCTGCTACCTTTTTAGCAGTATCAGCCTGACTCTGTTCAGCAGACTTAACGGAGTCATCAGCCTTAGCAAGCTCATCTGATTTAGTTTGAGCTGCCTGTTTAGCTTCATCAACCTTAGCAGATGTAACTGTTTCTACTTCTTTAATCTGATTTGTAGTGTCATTAACAACCTTATCAGCATCACTCACCGCTGTCTCTGCCTTATTCACTACCTCTTGTTGAGCCTTAACAGCCTGATTAGCAGTGTCCGCTTGTGTTTTTGCTTCTGCTACTTGATGTTCTGTTACTTTAGCAACAGGGGCATCAGTCTTAGCATCAGGATTCTCTACAGTTTTAACAATACCCTCCTTAGCACCTGTACCTACCTCGTCAGCACTTACCGTTGTAGATACCCCATATACAGACGACAAAGCCAATACAGATACCACAGCACCCGTGCGTAACTTCTTAATAGTACCATGACCACTAGTTTTGAAATTTGACATAATGTTCTCCTTTGTTAAATAAATAAGTCTCAAAAGACTGTTTTATAAATATTATATCACATTTACAGTCTTTAGTATTATATTATTTTTAGAAATTCAGTCTTTAATGGGTGGTATTTTAATCAAAAGAAACTTGTATGATAGTTAAGAGGTGCTATCATGACTAAAAATATGAATTTAAGAGAGTTTGTTGCTAAACAAATCAGACATTTAAGACTGAAGAATGGAATGACTCAAGAATACCTAGCAGAAAAGGCTGATTTAGGTTTCAATTACATTTACCGTTTAGAAAATAAACAGTTAAACGTTAAAATAGAAACCATTGAAAAAATCATGCAAGCACTTGAAGTTGATGTGAATACCTTTTTCAATATTGAAAATCAGAATAAAGGCAAGGAATTTGTGCAACTCATTGAAGATATTGAAAATCTCCCAAAAGAAAAAAGAGAGCCTACTATTAAAGCCCTCAGAATATTGTTGAAACAGATAAAATAAGCCAAGTCGAAAAACGACTTGGTTTTTTACATGCTTATTTTATATCTATATAATTATCAAATCCATTTCGTGATTGAACCGATTTAATAAACTTTTCCACATTCTCCCAATCATCCCATTCATTGACTACTGGAAGTATTTCTTTAAATAACTCTATTCGTTCAGCTACTTGACAAAATACCTCTAGATTTTCTTCTGATTCAAAAATCTTTTCGATTAAAGGGAGGTAGTCCATTGCTTTTTCTATTACATTAAATTTAGTAAATATTTGATATTGATCATCTCTTTTAGAAATATAGTCATAAAAAAAGCTATTCCAGATAACCCAAGCATAATCCAAAGTTTTTGTCCTTTTGCTTGGATTTTTTAGGCTTTTTAAACTAGACTGACTGGATTTTTCCAGTGATTGGATAAATGTCGCATTGACTATTTTTTTTAAATCTAACTTATCTAACTTATCAGAAAGTATCCTATTTACCTCTTTGACAGTATTGTCATCTCCGTTCTCAATTTCTTTCGAGATTATTTCGGCAAATTTTTCTAATTTTGTTTGCGTATCACCATTTGATTCAGAACCAAACGAAGGGAAAATTTCTAAATAATTATTATGAGACACAACCTTTCCAGACAACAAATTTTCAGCCGTTTTTTCATGTACGTGCAAGTTCTCTACTAGATAAGCGACTTTGGCTTCATAAGCTCCGCTAATACCTTGTTCTTTCTTAAAATCTTGAAAATCTTGCATTTTGTGCATCAAATTGAGAGTCACTGTAACTAACATACGTTCTTCTATTTTAATTTTGTTTTTCATAGAAACATCTCCTAAAGTTAAAGTATCTTATTTTATCACATAAAATATAGAGATTTCAAGAAGGGAGAAAGCTTTTAGGGTAAAGCGTTTTCAAAAAATAATGATGCCTGATTAAACTCTATCATGCTAAATTATAGTTTTTTTAATCTCTAAATAATAGTTTTTATAATCCAGTATTTACAAGGGGTTATGAGTTCATCAAAAATTCCACAGTTTCCTAATTTTTAAACAAAAAAGATTATATCAAAAATATAGCATTTCTTAGGTAAACATATTTTTTTAGTTTTTATACAATAATTATGTGAGATAGCTATCACACACTAGTACATATCTTCAATAAATTTGAAAAGCCGTGGATTTTTTGATGTATTTAATAAAACGGTTAGAAAAGAGGTAGCCTGTGGAAGCTACACAAACAACAATACAAGGTCGTCTTATCGGCGCATCGGAAGTAAAAGATTTTACTTCTGGTCTCAGCACTGGTCAAACCCAATTAACTATCGGTGTACGAACTCCAGACGGTCGGTTCAATCAAACAAATATCAAGGCTGATATGGTTAATGTATCTGACTTTGCAACTTTGTTTGATGAAAAAGTCGAAATTGTTCTAGAGAATGTTTCTATCACTGCATATACCAATGGGAATCGTGCTGCACTCTCGGTAAAAGCTAAGTCTGCTTTTATTGAACTTGTTTAATGGATAGTGGGGAGTATTTCCCCTTATCCATAGAAAGGAATTGTTATATGTCGTTTATATCATGGCTAATTATCTTATTTACTGGATTTCTTTATTTAGCTCTTAGGATTAGTGAAACTATCGAAAAGCAGAGACAGGCTCAGATGCTTCAGTTAAACCTCCCAGCAATCACAGCAGATATTGAGCAGGTAATTGAAGAAAGCGCCACTGTTTCAGGTCAAAAACTTCTTTTTGATAGTCGCTACATTCGATTTTTGCAAAGTAGCAATGACAATCGTTCTTACCTTGTTAGTTTTCCTATTATGCTATCTAAGAAGCCTGTTGATGAAGAAGAAGAAAGCTATATCCAACAAGTCTTTTTAACACAGTTTAGCAAATACCTAGCTGAATCTACAACCTATGAAAGCTGGTCCGACAAAGGACACAGACTGCAATTTGACACTCAATTTGGAAAAATTTTACGGTATAACAATCAATATTACCTTAATCTCCAAATGTCTTTTTCCTACATTTAGAAAGGCACTATACATGAAATGTTTTCTTGATGCAAGCCTATATGACTACGGGGCTCCATTCTTTTGGGATATACCCGTGGAGCGTGTGCCCCATGCTCTATTGGTAGGTTCCAGTGGTTCTGGAAAAACTTATGCGACAAAAATTTTCTTAGCTCGTTTTGCTCATAGTTACCCAAAATCCCCATTCCTTATTGCGGACTATAAGGCTGATTCTGACTTTGCCTTTTTAAATGACTGCAAAACTTTTAAGCGTTTTGATTCTGTATCAGACATATTAAAAATTGGCTTGAACATTTTAGAAAATCGTCAAAAAGGAATTGATAAATCACGAGAATTTGTTGTTATCTGTTTTGATGAGTTTAATGCGTGGCAAAATAGCCTTGACAAAAAGGAGCGTGAGCAGGCAATTAAAGACTATACTCGCTTAATTCAGCTAGGACGTTCCTTTAGAATCTATGTAATTATTTCGCAGCAAGATGCTCATAAAAGTTCACTTGGTCTATCAAGGGATTCGATAGGTACAGTGATTGCACTAGGCAAACTCTCGAAGGAAACTGTCTCAATGCTCTTCTCAGATGAAAAAGAAAACATTGTGAGAAACAACCCTCGAGGTGTAGGATACATGAAGGTAGATGGGCAAGATAGTCGTCACATCATTGTACCAAGTTATAACATGCTTCCTTTAGAAAACCTGATTCGAGAAGCTGTTAATCGTTCAGACCGCTATTTCTATTCTGATGAGACAGTTGCCAAGGGGGAGCCTTAGGCGGACACGTTGGCCTACTGTCTCGCCAGCTTTAGCTGGCTGAGTTCGGGCTAGTATTACCCCGAACTTTATGACAAGTGACAAAGCGTTCACAAAACCTTATAAGTAAAGATCTTAAATGAATAAAATATGTCATTAGTATAAATGTCAAAGGAGGAGATTCATGACAAATTCTAATATCCCATCAGACTTCCGTGCTAATAGCTTTTGTTGCGTATTAAACAACGTTGATAAGTTGTTCGATAAAGAATCAGATTTCTTTGATAGCGACAAGTACAAAGAAAAAACTAAAAAACGGATTCAGGAGTTCCGCAAGCTCCTTCCAGATACCAATGAACCACTCAGCCCTGAAGAAATTGTTGATTTCTTAATGGAACGTTGGATTGCTCGCAATGAGAACGTCGTTTGCGCTATAAACTATGAAATTGGAGACAATGGAGTTCATCATTGTCATATGGTGCTTGAAGATAAGAAAGCTTTCCGCTTCTCGGCACTCCAAAAGCTTTATCCTACTATTCATGCAGAGATAACACGTGGAACAAAAGAGCAAGTTATTGCTTACCTTGAAAAAAGCGGGGATCATGAAGAAAAGGCACATACTATTGTAGTACCTATGAAGGTTCACGGTGAGCTTAGAGCTAGAAATCAGGGTCATCGAAGCGACTTTGATTATATTCAAAAACAAATTGAAAATGGTGCTACGCCTGAAGAAATTATGATGGATAACCTTGAATACCGTAAGTATTCTAAAATGATTCGTGAACACTTCTTTCAACATCGGCTTGCCCAAACTCCAGATATTAAAGACATGAAAGTTTACTGGCACGTGGGAGAATCTGGAAGCGGAAAATCTCACACTCAAGTTAATCTAAAACAAGAATTTGGGCGAGATAATGTCTATATTTGGACGGACTTTGATAATGGAGGATTAGACCTCTATTGTGCTGAGCCAATTCTTTTCATGGATGAATTTAAAGGCATGTCCTATAAAGAATTTCTTAAGGTAACAGATATTTACCCTGTTCAGCTTCATGCTCGTTACACAAATACCATAGCCCTTTGGAATGAGATTCATATCACATCAATTTTTACTCCAAAAGAAGCTTATGGCTTAATGGTGCCAGAGAGTCAACAAGAGGTTGATAGTTACAAACAGTTACAACGTAGACTCACCAATGTTGTCTATCATTTCAAAATCAGAGAAGATGATGGCAACTTCAAGTATAAAACCATTACATTTACACCTGAGGATTTCGAGAGACATAAGCAAGAACAGATTGAAAAATTTGCTTATTTATTTGATAAGTTTAATCCTAATGTTCTAAACTATGATTTTACAAAAGATGCCTTTCATCTCTCAATGAATCCAATTAACAACAAAAAGAAAAAAGCTACTACTCTCAAACCGACCAAAGCAGAGAGTAATAGCAAGTAGTTAACGAGAGATAAGCAGTAGCTTACCCCCACTGCTATTATCTCATATTTCAATTATATTTACCAAAGAAAGTGAGAATAGTATGTCTAGCAATAATTTTGATTTAAAGCAAATCGAACTCATGCTTCTTACTGTTATTGACCTACTAAAACATTTAAATAGTGAAAAGAATAGAGCTGGTATTATTTATACTCAAAAAGAGTTATTGGATTTACTGAGTATATCTCCAAATACATTGAAGTCATGGGAAAATAGAGGTCTTAAACGTTTAGAACCACCTATTGAGGGTACTAGAACCGTTTACTATCATATTGATACTGTTTTAGAGTTTTTAAGCCACAACTAGAAGTGAAATGTGCTAAAATAGGAGTATCAAAAAAGAAAGTGAGATACTATCTATTTTAGCTTTTTTCAATTCTTCGATTGATTGAAGAGAGCAGCAATGAATACAGAAAAAATTATCCATAAAGGAAAAACCGTCCTCAAGAAAGTAAAGGACAATGGCGAGATTAGTTATTCAGCAAAGAGCATCTATCTAGGCTTAGATATAAAGACTGGAAAACCTGTAAAAACAACCGTAACAGCTAAAACCCTACGCTCCTTAGACCGTAAAATTATTCAAGCTAAAATTGATTTTGAAGAAAGTGGTTCAACAAGGAAAGAAACTTTTAGCATTGCTACCTTGTCAGATTTAGCTGAACTGTGGTTCTCCAACTACGAGACTTGGGTCAGCTCAGATAACACTCTAAACCGAGTGAGAAACTATCTAGATACCTATATCCTCCCCCAATTCGGGCAATATCAGCCTGATAAAGTTACTTCTTCTGATATTCAAAACTGGGTTAACGAGCTTGCAACAAAATCAAAAGAATCTGTAGATTCTGGAATAAAAAGAGCTGAAAAAGGCTGTGCTAAAGATTTTGGAGCTATTGCCCATAAATTAAGTGATATTTTTGATTTTGGAATAACACACTTTGAATTAAAGCATAATCCTGCTCAATCTATCAAAATTCCCCCAAAACCTAAAAGCAATCAAAAACGCATTATGGTTCTTCATGATGAAGATTTAACTATCTGGCTAAATTTCGTTGATACTTTACCTAATACTAGGGCTAATCGGCGATTTAAAGTTATCTGCGACAGTCTACTTGCTTCAGGAATGAGAATCAATGAGCTATTAGCTTTGACTATCTATGACCTTGATTTTGAAAGTTCGGAAATATTAGTCACTAAAACTCTTGTTTGGAAAAATGCGAAACCTAAGTTAGGATTAAAAGGAAAGGTTGTTTGTAAAAATACTCCTAAATCTGATTCGGGCAATAGAAAAATAGCTGTTCCGTACCAAATTATTGAGCAACTTCAAAACTTCCATGATGAAATGAATCTTTATTTCAAGAAGAACGGTCTTTCAAAAAGTAAGTTGATTTTCCCAACTATTTACGGAAACTATATGTGCGATAGGAATGAACGTACGACACTCAAAAGACGATTACAGGAAGTTGGTCTACCTGACTATGGTTTTCACTTATTCCGTCATACACACGCTTCTATGATGTTAAATGCTGGTATGAATTGGAAAGAGTTACAGGTTCGTATGGGACATAAGTCTATCAAGACTACTATGGACATATATGCCGAGCTTGCCCCTAAAAATCAAACACAAGCGGTAGATATTTATTTAAATAAAATTGCGGAGCTAACCTCATGAAATTCATGGCAACCTTTTTGGCAACCTCTGACAGTTTTATCCAAATCAATAGCTTAGAAACCTTGATTTAATAAGGTTTGTCACAACTAAAATAGATTTTAAGTATTCCTTACAGAAGTGAAATAATTGAGATTAGAAAAGCCTATGAAATAAATGTTTCAAAGGCTTTTTTATTTTAAAAAATAGTATTTTAACTAATTTTTAGCTGATTAGATATTAGTTAGATAAGTTTTCATTTTTCCAAAAATAAAGCTTCGTTTCCCTTATAAATTAATGTTCTATTGATTAATTATTTGAAACACAATTATCCATATATTCCAAACTATGACTGTAAAAAGGTATGCGTTATAGTTCACTCGCTTACTGTAGTAAGTAAACAACATCTGCATTATTCCAACAACATAACCGCCTAATTTGACATATAAATTTAGACTTAAGCAAGATAAAGAAATCGTTAGTATTCCCAAAGCTAAATCTGATAAATGTAATCGTGAATAAATTTGTAATGTAGCTGTGGATAGTTCTGATTTTCTAAGAGGAACAACGCCATTAACGGGATAAACAATATTCCAAATGATTAACACAATGCCAACCCAAGCTATAATACAATAAATTAAACTAACAATAATAATCGAAATAATAAAATAATTTTCTTCTCTACTACTGTGCAAAATGAAAAAATGATGTAGCTACTAAATAGAAATGTAGATGTCGCTAATAGTTCATCACAAAATTTGAATATTCTTGCATAGGATTTTACCCACTGTATAGGGGCTATTAAAAATAGATTTGATTGTGAAATATGTGCTAGAAATAATCGAGAGACACTTAACATCAAAGTTGACATAATTGTAAAGATGATATATTTCATGTTAATCATTTCCTATACTTTTTGATAAGCTTATTATATCAAAGATTTGTCCTTCTTTAATACATTCTAACAATTCTTCCTTATATCCTAAAATAACACAAATCTATATTTTTCAGGAATCACAAAAATTTATAAAAGATTTTCAACAATCATTAAAAAGAAAACATAGAAATAAAGAGTTTAAAACATCTGTCTTAAACTCTTTACCCCTCACTGTTGCTCACCAATACAGCATTCTTCGTGCTCATCTAAACTTTCGTCTGTCTGAATGGTTACTTTTGTAATTCCATACATTTTGAGATGTTGGCGAATGAGCTGCTGAGTTTCTGCTTGTTGTTCGGGATGTTTCATGCAAATATGAATCATCGCAAATTTTTCTAGTCCATCGGTTGTCCAAACATTTAGCTGAGTGACTGTTTGGATATTCTCGATTGTTTGAATTTCTGCATAAAGGTCATTCAGATTTACATCGCTCGGTACGTGATCAAGAAAGATTTGAACATTTTCCCAAAACTTTGGTAGTGCTTTACTCAAGATAAAGGTTGAAATGATGAGTGAAAGCAATGGGTCAAGGAAATACCAGTTTGTAAAACGAAGAATAAAGGATACAAAGATCACAGCCAACCAGCCTAAAATATCTTCTAAGAAATGCAGACTCAGAATGGATTCGTTGTGCGTATGTCCATGACTAACCACCCTGCTGGCTGCAAAGTTGATTACAATTGCAAAAATTCCCAAGATAAGCATACCGTCGTAATTTACCCGTTCAGGCGCAAATAGCTTGGGAACATTTTCAACCAAAATGAGAATAGAGCCCACTATCAAAATGGTAGAGGTCAACATGGCTCCCAGTAAACTATACCGTTTATAGCCTAATGTATAGTTTCTATCACCTCGTCTATTGGAAATTTTTTCAAAAAACGCCGACAAGCCAATCGCTAAGGCATCACCCGTATCATGCACCGCATCTGCTAGCACAGCACTAGAATTAAAAAGAACACCAAAGGTAAATTCAATAATTGCAAACGAAAAATTTAACAGAAATGCAATCCAGACATTTTTACTTGATTTCATTATTGCCTCCTTCTAATCGCACATTGAGATTTGATTTTATTTATTGTATAATGTATTCAAAACAAAACACTTTGTTCACTTATATTATCTACTATTTTAATGGAGGAAACAAGAAACAAATCTAATGCTTCGTTTGATAGCGTACATTTAGGGAGATTTGTTCGGAAACGATGGATAGACGAGTTAAAAAATCACGCGCAGCCATTTATCAGGCTTTCATCACTCTTTTAAATCAAAAAAGTTATGAAGGCCTCACAGTCCAAGAAATCATCGACCTTGCAGATGTAGGTCGATCGACTTTCTATGCTCATTTTGAGACGAAAGAGGCACTACTTGAAGAAATGTGCCAAGATTTGTTCCAGCATACGTTTGTTGAGCGCTACCAAGCAAGCGAACTTTTTGATGCAACAGCTCATATTTTTTACCATTTCAGGAAAAACCAAGATAAAATAGCCACTTTATTATTATCAAAAAATATCTATTTTACCAATCGTTTAAAATTAGAACTAGAGCATTATCTTTTTCCTCTCATTCGTGAAAAGCTATTGGCACAAAAGTCTGAGCTACCAGAACCATTTTTAAAAAATTATGTCACGACAACTTTTATTGAAACAGTTACTTGGTGGTTGGGACAACGAAATAAAATCGATGAAGCCACTATTACAGCCTACTATCTTGAGCTAATGCACTAATATAGGACTATAATTTTGGCTATCTCTATGGTATAATTTTTTAAGAACCTTTCTAGGAGAATTTATGAAAAAACAACATTCTATCTTTTTATTACCAGGAATTATCATGGTGGGTGTCGCTTTGCGGACGCCTTTTACAACGCTTCCAACTGTTTTAACGAACATTGCTAGTGGGCTTCATGTTTCGGTGAGCTCACTTGGTCTTTTGACCAGTCTGCCCTTGATCATGTTCGCTCTCTGTTCTTCATTTTCAGCGCGTTTAGCGAGCAAAATTGGGCTCGAACGGATTTTTACTCTCGTCCTTGCTCTGCTTACCATTGGATCCTTCATTCGGATTTTTAATCTACCACTTCTTTACGTGGGGACGATTCTCATTGGAGTTTCCATTGCAGTACTTAATGTTTTACTTCCAAGTGTCATCCAAGCCAATCAACCCCATCGGATTGGGCTCTTGACAACCATGTATGTAACCTCTATGGGGTTATCAACCGCTATTGCTTCTTCTATTGCAGTGCCGATAACAAAAGCAACTTCATGGCAAGGTCTTGTCCTTTTTTTGACAATGGTTTGTCTTTTAGCATTTTTGATTTGGCTACCAAATACATCTTATAACCATTTCTTAGTGAACAAAAATAAAGAGCACCAAGGTAACTCTATCTGGAAAAGCAAAAAAGTTTGGGCTATTATTATTTTTGGTGGCTTACAATCATTGCTTTTTTATACTTGCCTAACATGGTTGCCGACGATGGCCATACAAGCTGGCATTTCAAATGCTTCTGCTGGATTTTTAGCTTCTGTTTTTAATCTGATTAGTCTGCCATTTTCAATGACCATTCCCAGCTTGACAACTCGACTCTCTCCTCGTTATCGCCTCATCATGCTTGGTCTAATATCATCATCCGCTCTTATCGGCATTAGCATGTTACTGATACAGACAAATAATTTTATGTATTGGCTCATTATCAACATTCTAATTGGTACAGCCGTAAGTGCACTCTTCCCTTATCTTATGGTTACTTTTTCAATGAAAACTAGCAGTCCTGAGCAAACCGCACAGCTATCTGGATTAGCACAAACAGGCGGGTATGTCCTTGCCGCTTTTGGTCCAGCTCTCTTTGGTTACAGTGCAGATTTTTTCCGCTCTTGGATACCAGCTATCGTCATTTTGCTTGTTCTTACAATCATCATGATTATTGCACTCTTTTATGTAGAAAAATCTGATAAAATTTTATAAAAATCAAAAACAGAATGGAGAGTGAACCTTTTTCAGTTGTTGGGCTCTTTTCTCCACTCTGTTTTTTTTAATTATCTATTTTCCATGTCTTAGCATCTGGCAATAAACCTACCTTCGAAATTTTAGAAACGTGCCGATTGCCCATAACATAAAAGCCCAGAGGCACAGCTCGCCATTCATCTGTGCAGGTCACGCCAATTCGAGAGCGCGAGCCAATTTGAAGCGGGACAACATTTTCTACTAATTGCAACCTTGAAGTGGTCAAATCTTGACCATCAAATTCCTTGCTAATCCCTGCAAATTTGGTTAATTTTCCTGGGCCGTTGGCAAGCAATGTACCGTCTGGTAATTCCAAGGCTCGAATCAAGACGGCTTCTGCGACATTCTCAGCCCTTGTGACTAAATTCAGCATTTGATGCCCGTAGATTTGATAGACATACCAGTGTCCAGCAGATAAATACATAGACTCGTTTTTCGGTGTTCGTTTACCATGCGCACTATGACAAGCACTATCTTTAGCTCCCAAATAGGCTTCTGTCTCAACAATTCGTCCCAACACTTGTCCGTCTAAGCACAATTGCATACCTAACAAGGACTTAGCCGTTGCGACTGTATCTGTCTGCATGATGTGTTTAAATTCTTTTGATAACATGATTTCATTATAACATGAATTCCATACAAAAAAAGCAATCGAGAAAGACTGCTTTTTTGTTTAGGAGATTATGATGAAAAAAGTTTTTTAGGATTAGTTATAATATACCTTGTTTTGCTTAAATTTGTCTTAATAGAAAACAGCTAAACCGCTTTCAAAAATTCTTTTTTGTGTTAAAATAATAACAAAGAAGAAAAATGAACATTCTGATTATCACCCCACAATGATATCATGCTTATAAGGACAAAATTTTATGAACAAACGACCTATCCGCCTTGTCATAAGCGATATTGACGGTACTATTTTAAATGATCAACACCAAGTTGATCATCAGATAAAAACACAGCTTCCTCTTTTGCAAGAAAAAGGAATTCCTTTTGTGTTGGCATCTGCACGTTCACCACTTGGCATGGAGCCAATCGCACAGCAGCTTGGTCTCATTGACAATCCATTGGCTTGCTACAATGGCGCTCTTGTCATCAAAGGAAATCCTCAGAATTATGAGGTTTTAATGGAACACGCTTTGGATAAAAAAGAAGTTCGTTGTCTGCTAGAGTTCGTCCAAGATAAGTTTCCAGCTGTAGCTATCAATCTCTATTCAGGAAAGGATTGGTTTGCTGAACAGATTGACAAATGGGTTCAGGAGGAAGCAGATATTACCGGTGAAAATCCTATCCTTCAATCTCTAGTCTCTGTTGTAGAAGATCGTGCTTCTATTCACAAACTTCTTCTGATAGGTGAAGCAGCCACCATTCAAAATCTTCACGACTATCTGCAAAACACAAATTTTCCTAAAACAGCCTTTTATCTTTCCAAAGAGAATTATCTAGAAGTTACAACTAAACAGGTTTCTAAGGAAAATGCTCTTCAAGAGATTGCTCATTTTTACCAAATTCCTCTCCAGCAAGTCATGGCAATTGGTGATAATTTCAACGACCTCCCCATGCTGAAATTAGCCGGATTAGGAGTGGCTATGGGAAATGCTCCTAAAGCAGTCAAAGAGCAAGCTGCAGCCGTTACCCACACCAATAATAATCATGGTGTCGCTCAAGCAATAGAGCAATATGTTTTAGATTAACAGCTATCTTTCCAAAATACAATAGAAAAGCTGACAGATTCATAAAATTCTCTAGTTCCCCATATAAAAAAACACGAACAAGCAAACTAGCAACCAACTAGTTAATTTGTGTTCGTGTTTTATTTTTCTTATTTAAAATTCTCAATTGCTCCGTCATAATTTGCCCATTCTTTGCTGAAGAATCGATCATTCATCTGGTAAGTCGGAGCAGGCTTGGGATTGGAAATAAAAGGATTGACAGTCTTATCAAACGCCAACCAGCCAAGCCAGCCCATGTGAATGGTATCTTGCATAAAGTAGGGCTTCCCACCATCGTTTGAAAAGTCCGCGATATTGGTAAAACCTTGACTTTCCAACTGATAACGAATTTTCTTCACTGCTTGTTGGTATTTTTCTTGACTCAAACCAGTATAGGCCATCCACTTCGCATTGACAGGAGGAATAACAAAAATTGGATTCGTTTTTGACTTGGCAAATTGCTTCAAAACAAGTTGTAAATCGTTATACTCGGGAGATTTGGTATAAGAAAACTTTGCTTGCTTTCCTTTAAACTTTTTAATACGTTTCCGCAAGCGATGCTTATAAAATTTATTATCAATTCCTAAATCATTATTAGTCGTGTTTCTTTGAGCATCTTTTGTCGCAAATTCTTCCAAATCCTGATAAGAAAATTTATCTGGCAAACGCTTAATTTGAGGCTGTACCAATTTTTCATAATTCTCATTACGTTCGGCAAAAAGAGAACTGAAAAGGGAATCCTCACGTTTATTTAAACGGCTGATAAGACGGACGTACTGTTTGTCAAAGTTTGACAGTTTCTGATGATTAGCTATTTTTTTTACATTGTCTTTCATAGCCACCGTAGGATACAGTTGCAGGAGGCGCTTCGCCGCATATTGAGCATCAATGTCTCCTTCTTGCTGGCGCAAGAAACTAGTCAATTGGTCACTATTGAAATATTGTTGAAATGCTGCTGGACTGTAGCCTTTTTTAGTAAACCATTGAGGAGAGACAACATAGACAGCTGGCTTATTTTTTAACTGCGGAAGCATTTGCTGCATACCAAAATATTGCGTGAGAGATGCGGCTCCTCGTTGTCCTAAAAAATACGGACGATAATTCCGCTTATATTTTTCTGACAAAACCGCAGGATGCATGCTGTCAAAGCGCAGCCATTCACTTGAACCAAAGTAAGGAACAAAGCGGTGCTTCTTATCTGTCAAAGCACGTACTTTTTGCGTTCTTCCCTTGAAACTTCCCGCCGTCAAAGTAACAGCTGAGCGCTTTTCAGCTTGGTAATCATGTTGTTGCTTGGTTGGGTAGAAAAATAGTAAAGCCACCACCATCAAAAGGGCGCAGAAAACTGGGCCTAAAATAAGCCACAATCGTTTAAGCATTACGAAGCTCCGTTACGCCTTCAATAATTTTATTAGCAGTATTCCAATCATCGCGACCAAATTCTGAGACGGGAACATGAATGTCAAAACGGTTTTCTAATTCAACAATCAATTCAACCGTTCCCATACTGTCCAGAACTCCTGCATCAAACAAATCTTCGTCCATCATGTCTGATACATCTTCCATAAATAAATCATCAATAATTTCTAATACTTCTGCTTTTACGTCCATTAGAGAACTCCTTTTTTATTTTTTAAACCATAAGTCATTCAAAAATCCTGAGAAGATTAAGAATGAAAACATTACAACATTAAAGGTGATAAACATCCCCACTGCTTGTGTCCATTTGTTATCTGGTAATGGTGGCAAATTCTTCTTTTTCCGCTCTTTATTGATGGTCTTTTTCTTCCGCACCCAAGCGTCATTGATAACGAGTCCTAGACCATGAAAAAGTCCATAAGCAATATAATACCAAGTGACTCCGTGCCAAAAGCCCATGACCAACATATTGATGATATAAGCGACACTTGAAGTGGTATTCCGATTTTTAAAAACTTTGTTTCGGATAAGTACTGTGACTAGCCGCATAAATACAAAATCACGAAACCAGAATGACAGGCTCATATGCCAACGATTCCAAAACTCTTTCAAATCATGAGAGATAAATGGTTTGTTAAAGTTAATCAGACTTTTAATTCCCATTAGATTGGAAATGGCAAGGGCAAACATGGAATAACCCGCAAAGTCAAAAAATAAATCCAATCCAAATACATACATCACTCCTAGAGTTGGCAGGTTGAAGATACCACCCATTTGCACTGCATATTGCTTGAGAGGAGGCAAAATCATTGAGCCTAAAATATGTGCAAGAATAAACTTGTATAAGAAACCAAGCATTATGTATTGAACAGATTGCTCCAACATATCTAGCAGTTCATCACGCTCAGGGATATTTTCATAATCTTGATTGAACCGCTTAAAACGATCAATCGGCCCACTTGAAAAAGTTGGCATAAAGAGCATGAAACGTAGAAATTCCCATAAGCTAAAGTCTTTTAGAACACCATCCCGAAGCTCAATCATCATTCCTACTGAACGGAAAGTTAAGTAGGAAATTCCTAAAAAGCCCAAGAGTGATTGATGACCATAAATAGCTGGCGTTACCTTTACAAAGAAAAGCGGTAGGATAGACAAAGCAATGTGCAAATAGAAAATCCATTTGCTATCTCCCGTTTTTCGATAAATTTTATAAGTCCAAACCCAAAGCATTTGCCAAAGAACATAAAACAGTAAAGCATAGATTTGTGTTAATTTAGGTCCAATTAACATAAATATGATGAAAGCAAAGCTGACCAGAGCTTCGTAAATGGGAAATCTTTTTTTGAAGAATAAACCAACAAAGATTGGCAAAACGGCTAAAATGATATAAACAAAATACTGCGGATCCCCGTACGGTTCCAAGTGAGGAAGCTGTCTTATGAAATCCATCATCGGTTGTTGACCTCGCTAATCAAACCTTTAATATCAATCTTACCATTTGGTGTCAATGGCAAGGAATCCCGATAAAGGAATTTGGAAGGCATCATATAAGACATCATAATATCTTGCAAATCTTCTTTGATAGCTTTGGTGATATCAATCTCACGCTCAAATTGTTCCTTAACCCCGTCCTTCAGGATGACATAGGCTAGAAGGTTTTGTACTTTATGATCTTTATTGTAACGCGGTACAGCCACAGCTGAGTCCACATATTGAGACTTGTTCAGGTTTTGGGAAACATCTTCTAATTCAATACGAAAACCGTTGAACTTGATTTGGAAATCCATACGACCGCCATAAAGCAGTAAACCTTCATCTGTCATAGTACCAACATCGCCTGTATGATAGGCTGGTAACCCTTCAAACTCAAAAAATGCTTCGGCTGTTTTCTCTGGGTTGTTCATATAGCCTTTTGATACAGCTGGTCCAGATACAATGATTTCTCCTTGCTCACCATTTGGCAATTTGTTTCCGTCTTCATCAATCACAAAAGTTGGAGAATCCGCTTTGGTATAGCCAATCGGCAAGCGTTTCATATTTGTCAGCATATCATCCGTTATAGCAACAGCAGATAGAGCCACAGTTGCTTCTGTCGGACCGTAAGCATTGATAATACGTGCATTTGGAAAACGAGCACGCAATTTTTGAGCTGTTTTAACCGTCAATTCTTCTCCGTCAAAGTAGAAATGCGTAATGCCTGGCATTTTTTCAGCATTGAAATCCTCAGACAGCATCGCCATATCTGCAAAAGACGGTGTTGATGTCCAAATGGCAATCGGCAAATTCAAGATAGTTTCAAATAACTGCTTGAAATCTTGCGTAATGGCAGACGGAACCGCAAAAAGTGTGCCTCCAAGTGCTAAGGTTGGCGCCCAATACATAACCGATAAATCAAAAGAATAAGGTGGCTGCGCCAACATTTGCGGACGAATTGGAGTCGCAAATTCCTTATCTGTAATCATCCAGTTGGTAAAACTGAGCAAATTATCGTGCGAGATTTGTACTCCTTTCGGCTTTCCAGTCGTTCCTGAGGTGAAAATGATATAGTAATTATCATCGCCTTTAACAGGGTGTACAATTTCGTAAGGATGTTTGGCTGCAAAAGCAGTTTGAACTGCTGCCAAGTCAAGAATTGGTATGTTCACATCTTTCAGCGGAAAGTCATTGATTGCAATGATGAGACTAGGCTGTGCCACTTCCACAATCGCTGTCACGCGCTCCAGAGCTGAATGACTATCAATCGGAATATAAGCATGTCCTGACTTCGTCAAAGCTACAAAGGTTGCCAACATGTCATATTCTTGCCCACCAAACACCACCACTGGTGACTTTTCAGGAAGCGCAAGGCTGTCAATCTTTGCAGCGAGCGAATCCGAGTTCACTTTCAAATCATGATAAGTATGAACTTCTCCGAGAACATTGTAAACTGGAAAATCTGGTTTAGACTGAGCAAAATACTCAATCGTTTCAATCATGTCGTTAATTACTGAATTGGTCACAGTCTGCTCCTAAAATTCATTATAGATAAAACCACCTTGGCCTTGACCAAGATAATTAAAGAAATAAAGCAACGCTAGAAATATCACAAAATAAAGCAGCGTCTGTCCAAGAAATTTAAAAATTATTTTATGTTTTTTCATCATAT
>ERZ773042.787-NODE-787-length-20328-cov-20.435703_pt1 | contig 20328 bp, 19 predicted proteins | sample MGYA00511664_ERZ773042 | MGnify/ENA primary metagenome ERZ773042 (study PRJEB29015, sample SAMEA2737984) | human oral metagenome | biome: human oral; feature: human-associated habitat; material: dental | place: China | collected 2036 ... | reverse complement strand
TGAGCCAGCAGCAAAAGCAGATGCACCAGTACTTCAGTTTCCGCTTGGCCGCGGCCAGGAGCCTCTACGCTGCCCGCTTCCTGGCCGACCACGACCCGGAGCGGGCGGAGCTCAAGGAGCGGATCGCCTCCCTGTTTGGGCAGGCGCACCTGGACAACCTCGCGGAGGACAACGAGGCCCTGGCCCTCACGCTGGAGGGAATCGCCGAGCTGGACGACCATTTCAGGGAGCTGTGCGTCCTCTCAGGGGGTGACCGAGGAAAGCCGCGCGGGGCAGCGCCGCCCCGCAAGGCCTCGAATCCGATACGGAAGGGATCGTGAGAGACGATGACGAGAGTCCGCGTCGTACACGAGGCCGACCTGCCCTGGTCGGTATCCCAGGTGTGGCGGATCGTCACCGACGTCGATCAGTGGCGGTGGCGTTCGGACCTGGAGCGATGCGAGAGGGTCGGCGAGCGCGACTTCGTGGAGTATCCCAAAGGCGGGAAGCCCATTCGTTTCACGACCGTGCGTCGGCAGGAGGAACGACTCTGGGAGTTCTCCATCGACGGGGATACCCTGGAGGGATGCTGGCGAGGCGTGTTCGTCCCGGCGGGATCCGGGTGCCGTCTGAGCTTCACGGAGGACGTGGACGTGCGGGGCAGGTTCGTCCCCCGATGGGTTGCCAGGCTGTTCCTGCGCTCATACCAGGCCCGATACTTCAGGGATCTGCGCGCGGAGTTGCGCCGCCGCTACGGCGAGGTCGGAGCGTGAGGTGCGGCGGCGATTCCGCGGACACGCTGACGCATTCGCTTCCGCTCAGTGAACCAGCTGGCCGCGCGTGTCTCCCACCGGCTCTCGGCTCACCGCTGACCCGCATCGGATCTCGATCCGAATGCGGTGAGCGCCGCGCTCAATAGGAGCACCACGGCAGCCCCGCAGAACGCCACGAGGACCGCGTGGGCATAGGCGCCGCTCGCTGCGGCGCGGACCGCCTGCGCCTGCGAGGCGCTTTGCGCGCCGGCGGCCTCGAACGCGAGGGAAACGGACGCGAACCCCTCGGCGGCGGTTCCCCGGCACGCCGCCGCGTACGACGAGCCGACGAGCGATCCGAGCGCCCCGATCCCGATGAGGCACCCGAGTTGCTGGAAAGTGGAGACGAGCGCGGATCCACCGCCTCGTCGCCGGTCCGGAACCCGCTCCATCGCCCACCCCTGCATGACGGGCAGACCCATTGCCATGCCCAGGCCGCAGGCGCACTGGCCCACGACCATGAGCGGGTATCCCGCGACCGCCGTCGACGCGGCCATGACGGCCAGCCCGAGGGCGATGAGGACGAGGCTGACCACGCAGGCGCGCCTCTTCCCCAACCGGTCCGAGGCCTTCCTCGTGATGGCGGCGCCCACCATGGCGGCGGCGACCATGGGCATGAGCATGAGCGCCCCCACCAGGGCACTGTTGCCCAGCGCGGTCTCGACATAGGCGGGAAGCACAAACATGATGCCCGAAACCGCGACGTTGAGCGCGAGCAGGGACAACGAGCCGGCGGCGAAGGAGGGGATGCGCAGCAGACCGAGTTCGGCCAGCGGATTCGACGAGCGGGTGTCGCGGCGGACGAACAGGGTGATCACCAGGGCGCCAGCCACCATCGGCCCCCAGGAGTTCGGTGAGGCGGCGGAGATCTGCGCGTTGATGAGACCGGCCGAGACCAGGGCGAGGCCTGCGAGGGCGAGCAGCGCCGACACGAGGGGCAGCGGGGCGCGCGCCCCGGTCGTTCCCCCGGTCTGGCTGCGGTCGCCGGGCAGCAGGAGGATATCGAGGAGCACGACGATGAGGAACGCCACCAGGTCGAACACGAAGATGGCGCGCCAGTCGGCGAAGTTGACGAGCAGGCCGCCGAGCACCAAGCCGAAGGGGGCGCCGAGGGTCATCGCGACGGCGTTCATCGTGAGGGCGAGGACTTGCCCGTCGGATTCGAACAGCCGTGTGATGAGGGCGAGCGTCATAGTGATGGAGAAGCCCGCGCCGAACCCCATGACTCCCCGTGCGGCGATAGTGGTCACGGAGCTCGTCGCGAGGACGCCCGCAGCGGAGGCGGCCGCGAAGGCGCTGGCGCCGACCAGGAGCGTCCGCTTGACGCCCCACCTGTCGCCCAGGGAACCCGCGAGCAGCATGAACGCCCCGAAGACCAGGTTGTAAGCCGAGACCATCCACTGCTGCTCGACCTGGCCGGCCCCCAGCGAGACCGAGATGGCCGGGAGGGCGATGTTGAACGCGGTCGTGTTGGTGAAACAGACGAATGTTCCCAGGCACAAGCCCCCCAGTGCCCGCCAGGCCCGTTTCGCTTCGTTCCCGCCCCGCGCCTCGCGGCTGCCACAGTCCCCTGCGGGCATGCGGACCATCTCTTTCCCATGCATTCGCGTGTTATCCGTTCGTATAGGAATATACGACTCATCCACGTAGGTGCGCCAACGAGGCGCCGGGGCCGGACCCCCGTCGGCGAGATCCCGCGTGCGCCCCTTGATGACGGTCCGGGCGCCGGAGCCAGTTCCGCCGTCGGGGAGTCCCCGCGCCGCGCGTCCGCGAAGCGCTTCGTGCGCAGGCGGCCTCGAACGCGAGGAAAGCGGACGCGGCCGGGCCGCTCACGCCTTCGGTCGGGCGGCCTTCGAGAACGGCACGATCTCGAGCTGTCCGTCGATCAGCTCGGCGAGGAACACCTGCTTGACCGCGGAATAGCCCTGCGCTTTCAGCTGCTCCTTCACCCACGCCGCATCCCGGCCCACGAGCGTGAGGCCGCTGGGCACCAGCTGCCCATCGCTCACCAGCGGCAGGAGCGAGCGCGCGCTCTCAGCGCCGCGCACCCGGATCGTGAGGCTCCCATTGGTTTCCATGACTGCGGCCTCGACATCGGCGACGCTGGAGATCCCCTGGTCGCGCAGGCTCCTGCTGAGGCTCTGCGCCGTCAGCCCCACCTTCGCGCAGTGCGCGATGTCCACCTGCCCGTCTCGGATGATCAGCTCGGGCTGGCAGGCGGTGAGTTTCTTGAAGGTCTTGGAGTAATCGATGAGGATCTTCGTCGCGATGACGGCGAGGGACCAGATGAGGATGATGATGAGGAACTGTAGCAGCGTGATCGACGAGTTGTAGATGACGCCGCCGATGATGCCGCCCAGCACGTAGTTCTGGACCTGGTTGAGCGGGGTGTTGAGTGAGAAGTCGCGCTTTCCGAGGATGTTGATCTGGAAGATCATCGTGAGGATCCCCAACGCGAACTTGATGGCCGTCAGCGTGTAGAAATCCATGTCAGTGCTCCCCGTTCACGTAGACGTTGTGATCGATGATGTGGGTTCGCTCGAGGGTGTAGGAGTTGTTGTTGTCATTGAGGTGGACCAGGTAGTCCTCCTCGTTGAAGCGCACGATGATGCCGTCTTGCAGGGAGGTCGAGTTCACCAGGACCTCGCTGGCTGGGACATTGTGGTCCGTGGCGATGCCCTCCACGAAGTGCACGAGCAGCTGGGACTGGGATATCTGATTGCTCACTTGGAGGTACTGCTCGGTCTGAATGCCCAGCAGCACGAGGGAGAGGACGATGGCGCCCACCCCCGCGTCCCTCCAACGGGTCCGCACCTTGTCGCGCAAGTAGAGGACGCTGAAGACGAGGCCCACTAGGAGGAGGACGAGGATCGCCGCCACGCGCCGGGCCGAATCGGCGCTCTGGTGCGAGATGATGTAGTCGAGGGTGTAGAAGTCCATGCGCCGTCCGCTCCGCTTCCGATTGGCTTGGATCGGAGGAAGCGTACCACCGCCGCCTGCCCCCGTCGCCCATCGTCGCACCCTCGGGGGCTGGCGAGTCGGCCCCGTCGCCCGTCACTCCCAGGTTGCCGGGTTGCCGATGGCGTACAAGGGGATGTTGCGCATCCACCCCTGGTCGCGGATGCCCGATAGGCTGAACCTCCGTGGCGCAGTACCGGGGTACCTCTGTGAGAACGCCCTCAGACTCCTCGAGCGGAGGTTCTCCTGGGCCTTCACTTCAATCGGGTAGACTGCGCCGCTGCGCTGCACGAGGAAGTCGATCTCGCCACGGGATCCTTCAGCGGACCAGTAGTAGGGGACGAGACCGCACTCCGACACCAGTTCTTGGCAGACGAACTGCTCGGTGAGCGCCCCTTTAAACTCCGTGAAGAGCGCGCTGCCGCCGACGATACTCGAAGCATCGATTCCGGACAGGGCTCCGAGGAGGCCGATATCGAGGGCGAAGAGTTTGAACGCGGTCTCGTCCGCGTAAGCCGCCAACGGGATTCCCGGCTTGGAGGCCCTCGGGACCTTCACGGCGATTCCGGCCCGCGTGAGCCACGTGATCGCCGAACGGTAGTCCCGGGCCCGTGCGCCGTCCTTGATATGCCCGAAGACGAACTTCTTGTTCTCCCGACCCAGGTGCGCCGGGAGCGAACGCCATGCCGAGAGCGTGTACTCCGCGCCGATGGCCCCAAGGTGCTTCGAGACATCCCTTTCATAGCCGAATAGAATCCCTTCCTGCACGGACCGGACAGCCGTGAAATCGTTCGTGTCGACGAACGTCGCAACCGCCTCGGGCATTCCTCCTATGAAATAGTACTGTTTCAGGAGGTTCTCGAATCGCGCCGACAACGATCTGAGGAGCCGTTCGTCCCCGGAGTCGACGACCTCTCTCAGTGCCGGGTTGCCCGTTGCCTCGAGGAACTCGCGGAAGCTCAGGGGATGGAGATCGAACATGTCGACCTTCCCAACGGGGTACCCCGTGCCTTCGTGGAATGTGACACCCAGGAGGGAACCAGCGGCCGCGACGGCTTGGTCCGCGGCGTTCTCGCAGAAGTACTTGAGCGAAGTGAGCGCTTTGGGGCACTCCTGCACCTCGTCGAGGATGACGAGGGTCTTCCCGGCGGTCACTTTCTGACCGGTCTCCGCCTGGATCATGAGCAGGAGGCGGGACAAGTCGTATCCGGCCTCGAACTGCTCCGAGAGGCCCGGGTTGTTATCGAAGTTGACGTAGGCCACGTTCTCGAAGTGCCTCGCCCCGAATTCCTTGAGTAGCCAGGTCTTCCCGACCTGCCTCGCACCGTTGAGCACGAGCGGCTTCCGGCGGGCCGACTCCTTCCACGCGACCAGACTCTCCATCAGGAATCGTTCCACGGCTCCTCCAAACCCGTAATCACCTTATGTCCCCATTTTCTCACAGAATGGAGAAAACAGGGACATAAAACAGCCAGATTTGGCGATTTCGTGGACATGCCTCCGCTCACCCGCGGCGCGCGTGGAACACCCAGCCCTCGCCCCGGGCCCTGTGCAGGAGGAAGCTGACCCCGGCCAGGGCGAGGGCGAGGCCCAGGCCCGTGTAGAAGAAGGCGACGAACCAATCGGGGAAGATCCCGGCCGCCCGCATCCCGATGCCGAACGACATCATGACTGCCATCGTCGCGTAGCCCCGGGCGTCGAAGAACCGGAGGGGGTTGTGCCTCGCGCCCTCGAGCGACCTGATCCTGCGGGAGTTCTTGACAACGAGTCTGCTGAATATCATGTGGAACGCCAGGAACGTCGCGACCGCTCCGGCGATCAGCGCGACGGCGGCGGCCAGGGCGGTCCCGCTCATGCCGGTGGCCGCGCGGGCGCCCAGGACGGCGACGTTGGCCCCGGCGGCCATCCACACCACGCCGGCCACGACGATGAGGTTGTGCTTCTTCATTCTCATTCATTCCTCCAAAGGACTGTTCCAGAACCGGTTGACGGGGCGTCGGCGTACAGGGCGGCGTCGAGGAGCGCGAAGAGCGCCTCGCAGTCGGCCCCTTCCATCAGCGACGCGAAGACGGCGCGCAGGGTGAAACGGCACAGGCCCCCGCGGCTTCCCGGGCACTGCGCCCACTGCCGGGAAGGCCACGCATCCAATGAGCGGTATTCATTATATGCGCGCCCCAGGGAACCTCACTGGTCCCCCGCTGAAGCCAGCGTATCCCCCAGGCAGCGGAGGAACTCCTCGCAGGCGCGGGAGCGCAGGCGATTCTTCTTCCACACGAGGAAGGACGCGATCGTCAGGGGCGGATCGAGTGGGATGAAGCGCATTTGCGAGTCGTCGTCGACCTGCACGAGGTGCTCGATCCCCATGGCGCACGCGACGCCCGTTCGCACGAGGTACGACGCGTTGCCGATGAGGTCGAAGCACCCGACGACGTTCAAGCGCTCGGGGCCGATGACCCCATCCGACCAGGCGGCCACGTCGACGGCCTTGTTGGAGGTCCGCGAGCTCACGAGGAGGGGCATCCGCTGCAGGTCGCGGGGGCCCACGGCCCCGAGGGAGCCCCACGGGCCGTCGGCCGCCACGCACACGCCGATACGGTCAACGGCAGGCATGCGGACGGACTCGTACTTGTCCAGGTTGACCGGCTCGAGGAGGAGCGCGAAGTCCAGCAGGCCGCGCTCGAGGCGCTCCTCGACCGCGTCCGCGTTGCCCGTGCACAGGTCGATGGTCACGTCGGGGTACGCTCCGCGCAGCTGGCTGAAGGCCGAGAGCACGACCCGCATCGCCCGCGTCTCCCCGGCTCCGATACGCACGCTCCCGGCGACACCGCCCTCCCGATCGGCCAGTTCCCGTTCGGTCTGCTCGACGAGGGCGAGGATCTCCTCAGCGCGCTGGCGCAGGCGCATACCATCCGCCGTGAGCACGCACGCCCTATTGGTGCGCTCGAAGAGCACCACGCCCAGCTCCCGCTCCAGGTCTGCGATCTGGCGGGAAAGGGTGGGTTGTGTCACGTACAGCACGTTCGCCGCCCCTGTCATGTTCCCTTCGCGGGCGACGGCGAGGAAGTAGCGAAGGGTTCGGAGTTCCACACTCCCCTCCCATACGTATTACACATTTCCAGAAAGTTGACATAGGTACTTTACATGCTGTGCGGCGGGGCATACGCTGGCAGCAGCGCGGTGATCGAGGTGCGCGCAGGTTTTCGGGCGGCCCCCGATAGCGCGAGCGATACGACTGAGGACGAAGGAAGGCAACAATGAACCGCATCACCCTGAACAACGGCGTCGAGATGCCCCTCGTCGGCCTTGGCACCTACCAGCTCTCCCCCGACGAGGCCCAGGCGTCCGTCACCTTCGCCCTGGACAACGGCTACGAGCTCATCGACACCGCCAACGTCTACGTCAACGAGCGCGGCGTGGGGCGGGGCATGCGGGCCTCCACCGAAGCGCGCGAGGACGTCTTCCTGGAGACGAAGCTGTGGCCGTCCTTCTACGACAGCGACACCGCCGTGGACGAGACGCTCGAGCGCCTGGGCACCGACTACATCGACCTCATGATCCTGCACCAGCCCGCGGGCAATATCCGCGCCGGATACAGGAAGCTCGAGGACGCTTACAGGGTGGGCAAGCTGCGCTCCATAGGCATCTCGAACTTCAACGCGGCAGAGGTCCAGCGCCTCGTCGACGAGTGCGAGGTGGTGCCCGCGCTCATCCAGACCGAGTGCCATCCCTACTTCCCGCAGACCGAGCTCAAGGAGCTCCTCACCCGGCACAACATCGCACTGCAGGCGTGGTACCCGCTGGGCGGGCGCGGCAACGACTCGATCATGGGCGAGCCCCTGATCGGCGAGCTCGCCAAGGCCCACGGGAAGTCCCCGGCGCAGGTCATCCTCCGCTGGCACGTGCAGCAGGGCAACATCGTCATCCCGGGATCGAAGACCCCCTCGCACATCGCCCAGAACATCGAGCTCTTCGACTTCGCGCTGACGGACGAGGAGATGGCGCGGATCGCGGCGCTCGACCGCGGCGACACGATCTACCACCGCACGCCGGAACTCCTGGACCAGTACCTCCACTTCGTTCCCGACGTCGACGGCCAGAAATAGAGCCGAGGCCGAGGCACGCAGGCACCGCGGTCGCAAGGCGGCGCATGCGCGCGAGAACCACCCCGGCAGCCTCGTCCCCGGTTCTTGCTGAGACACCGGAGACGGCCTCACAATGCCATAAGACGTGAAGGAGCACACAATGGCAATCAAACAGACGGCGGGACGCGACAGGCTCGGTGGGTTCGCCCCCGAGTTCGCCCGCCTCAACGACGATGTCCTTTTCGGCGAGGTGTGGAGCCGGGAGGGAGCACTCCCCCTCAAGCTCCGCAGCATCGTCACGGTGAGCGCGCTGATCGGCAAGGGCATCACCGACGGCTCGCTCAGGCACCACTTGGAGTTCGCCCGCGCCAACGGGGTGAGCAGGTCCGAGATGGCGGAGATCCTCACCCACATCGCCTTCTACGCCGGATGGCCCAACGCATGGGCGGCCTTCACCCTCGCGAAGGAGGTCTACGGCGAGGCCGGGGCCGAGGAGTCCGGGCACGGCGGCCTCTTCGGCGTGGGCGCCCCGAACGACGGCTATGCGCAGTACTTCAGTGGCCGCTCGTGGCTGAAACGGGTGAGCCGCGAGGGCGACTGCCTGCCGGTCTTCAACGTCACCTTCGAGCCGGGGTGCCGCAACAACTGGCACGTGCACCACGCGGGCAGCGGCGGCGGACAGGTCCTCATCTGCGTGGACGGCGAGGGCTGGCACCAGGAGGAGGGCAAGTCCGCACAGCGCCTACGGCCCGGCGACGTCGTCGAGGTTCCCGCGAACGTCAAGCACTGGCACGGCGCCACCGCCGGTTCGTGGTTCAGCCACCTGGCCTTCGAGTACCCCGGCGAGGACACGAGCACCGAGTGGCTGGAGCCCGTGGACGACGAGGCCTACGCCGCGTTGGAGGGATAGCCCGCGCAGCCCCCGCGAACCACAGCCTCCCGCGCGACACGGCGGGGACGGTGGTCATATCCACGATCGCGCGGGGCGCCTCGGCGAACCCGGCGCACGCGGTGACCGTGGTCCTGGCGATCATCCTCATGGTCGTCCACGCCGTGTGGGCGACTGTCGTCCTGGTGCGCGAGAACCGCGAGGCCATAGCGCGTTTCCACGCTTCAGCGCCGCCGTGCGGACGATCTGGCCGATCCCCCACTTCTGCGGGCTCATGGGCGTCCCCGCCATCGACCTGTCCCCGAACGCGGCCTTCGGCGCGGCGGGCGCCATCGGGCTCGTCCTCCACCTCCGGGGGGAACGCGCGCGCGGCATAGCGGGCGGGAGCGCCGCAGCCCCGGCCTCGCCCCCCCGAACAAACGAGGCCGGGCCCGCGCGCGATGCGGCGCCGACCGGGCGCACCGCCACCCGAGAAACACCCGCAACACCGCATAGGAAACCGCATCATTCCTCCTCCCACCTGAGCTCAGACGGATTCCAGCGCATGCCTTCCGCCTCGCCGCTGACTGCAGGGGCGAACAGGCGGCGCGCGAGGCCACCTGCCGCATCAATCGTTGAGAGACCAGCGGGCAGTCTCGTCTGCGCGCACAACCTTTTGAACCGTCTCGCGTGGGACGCGCCCCATCCTTCGGGCACATCGAACGCGGCGGGAAGTCCTATGCCTCGAACAGCGGCTTCGCGGCACACGCGCCTCTGGAGTTTCTTCCCGTTGACCGCACAGGTCGTCGCATAGACCGTGATGTCCACGAGGTCCTTCACTCGGGACGAACCCCTCCCTTCGTGCGTCTCGATCAGGGCGCAGAACTTGTCCGCCAAAGCACTCTCGACCGGGTAGACCAGATAGTCACAGGTTCGCAGCCCTTCGACCTCCATTCTGTCCGCGGGCGCAACGCGCTCCGCTTCTTCAAGGAACACCTCGTCAACGACAAGGTCAATGGAAAACTGCTGCATGCGCTTAGCGCCGATGACATGGTGCGTGCGAGCATAGCCTGCCCACCCTTGAGGACGAAGGAGTCGTTCCCATTCGCGAATACACGGCAGAGAAGGCGATGGAAGTAGAAGGCCGCTACGGTGCGACCGGTGTCCATCGGTGACGCGGACGCAGTCGCCCTCACCGCCATTTCTAGCGCCGCAGCGCTTTTGTACCTCGTTCCCCCTCCCCGTCGTCCAAAATCCCCGATTCCAACAGCAATTCCTGATAAATCCCACGCCCTCTCTCAACCCCATAATGGCCCTTCAGGAACCCGTCCAGCTTCCCGCAGTCGAAATCACGGTTCGCGTGCACAGCGTCTCTGAGCGCATCGGCGACCAGTGACAGGTCCTCGTCGTCGGCGACGAGGTCGAACACGGTGCGCTCGGGGCGGGTCACGGGCAGGCCGCGGATGAACGACACCTCGTCTCGTTGGACAAGGCGCTTCGCGAAACTCACCATGGGGTTCCGCGAGTTCACCCTCTTGGGCGCGTAGATCCGGTAGGGCGACAGGTGCAGGTCGCCGAAGCCAAGGAGGAACGAGGCAGTGGAACCCCCTACCGCGATGCCATCCCATTCGATGACGCGCATCCGCTCGTGGGCGAACCTCGCTGGTGCGGTGAGTTTCCACGCGGCAACGAGCCCGTCCGTATAGGAGGATCCAGACCCGATCATGCGATAGGCCCCCCGTATGATCCGCTCAAGACGACCGGATTCGACCGCGTCGTGCAGCGCATCGCGAGGAATCCCCATGCGTTCGGCCTGGGCAGTGGTGAAGACACCCTCGGACTCTGACAGCAGCGCGATCGCGCCTAGATGATTCGAAGCACCCATGTTGCAATTGTAGGTTCACAACCTACAACTGCGACGCCGCCCAGGCGCAGCAGTCGTATGCCCACTATGGGGACGCACTGGGTACACTATCTATACAAAGAAGGGAGCGACGATGCCAACGACCGCCCGCAGTGCCGAGATCAAGACCCGCACGACCGCCCAGATCAAGGCTGACGCCTCAAAGGTCTACGCCCATTGGGGAATCAGCCTTTCGGACGCGATCAACATCTTCCTCACCAAGTCGATCGAGGTGGGAGGACTTCCCTTCGACATGCGCCCCTCCGTCCCCTCGTTCGACGGCTTGGAGCGCTACGCATTCCACCCCAGGTTGGACCCTAACGGGGTAGCCACCCTCCCGGAAGACTGGGATGAGGACGAGTGAGCCCCGGCCACGTCCCACAAGTCAGGGACGAGGCCAGGGCGTCAGTTTGTGCGCTCAGCTCGGTAAGAGCCTCACTCCCACTCGATCGTGGCCGGCGGCTTGGAGGTGACGTCGAGGACGACGCGGTTGACCTCGGGCACCGAGTTCGTGATGCGCGTGGAGATGCGGGCCAGGACGTCGTAGGGCAGGCGCGTCCAGTCGGCGGTCATGGCGTCCTCGGAGGACACGGGGCGCAGCACGATGGGATGGCCGTAGGTGCGCCCATCGCCCTGCACGCCCACACTCCGCACGTCGGCCAGCAGCACCACGGGGCACTGCCAGATCTGCTGGTCCAACCCCTCGGCGGTCAGCTCCTCGCGGGCGATCAGGTCGGCGGCGCGCAGGATATCCAGGCGCTCGCGCGTCACCTCGCCGATGATGCGGATGCCCAGGCCAGGGCCCGGGAAGGGCTGGCGGTTCACCAGGTAATCGGGCAGGCCCAGCTCGCGGCCCACCGCGCGCACCTCGTCCTTGAAAAGGGTGCGCAGGGGCTCCACCAGCTCGAAGGCCATGTCCTCGGGCAGGCCGCCCACGTTGTGGTGGCTCTTGATGTTGGCCGCGCCCTCGCCGCCGCCGCTTTCCACGACATCGGGGTACAGGGTGCCCTGGACGAGGAACTTCACCTCGCCGCCGGACGCGCCCACCTCCTCAATGACCTGCTTCTGGGCGGCCTCGAAGGAGCGGATGAACTCGCGGCCGATGATCTTGCGCTTCGCCTCGGGCTCGGTGACGCCAGCCAGGGCGGACAGGAAGCGCTCGGACTCGTCGCACGTGATGACGCGGATGCCCATGCCGCGCGCGTAGTCGCCCTCCACCTGCTCGCGCTCGCCCGCGCGCAGCAGGCCGTGATCGATGAAGAAGCAGGTGAGCTGATCGCCGACTGCCTTGTGCACCAGCGCAGCGGCCACGGAGGAGTCCACGCCGCCCGACAGGGCGCAGATCACCTGGGCGCCGCCCACCTGCGCGCGGATCCTCGCCACCTGCTCGTCCACGATGGACCCGGCCGTCCACGTGGGCTCGATCCCGGCGCCCTCGTACAGGAAGTTCCTCAGCGCGTCCTGACCGAACTGGGAGTGGCCCACCTCCGGGTGCCACTGCAAGCCGAAAAGGCGGCGCCCACGGTCCTCGAAGGCCGCGACCGGGGTCTGCTCCGTCGAGGCGGTGACCGCGAAGCCCTCGGGCGCGGCCTGCACCGCGTCCCCGTGGCTCATCCACACGACCTGGTCGGAGGGAGTGCCGTCGAAAAGGCACGACCCCTCCTGGACGGCCGCGTCGGTGTGCCCGTACTCGCGGGTGCCAGTGCGGCCAACCGTGCCGCCGAGCGCGTGCGCCATCGCCTGGAAGCCGTAGCAGATCCCCAGGACGGGGACGCCCGCCTCGAACACCGCCGGGTCCACGGAAGGGGCGCCCGCCTCGTACACCGAGGAGGGGCCGCCGGACAGGATGATCGCAGCGGGATCCTTGGCGAGCATGTCGGCCACGCTCATGGTGTGGGGGACGATCTCGGAGTAGACGCTGGCCTCGCGCACGCGGCGGGCGATGAGCTGGGCGTACTGGGCGCCGAAGTCGACGACGAGGACGGGGCGGGGGGCAGGTGCGTTCACGCCAACCATGCTACCCGCTGGAATGGGGCGGCGCCCCCACGCTCACGGGGGCGCCCACGCCTTTGACGGCGGCGATGACGGGAGCGAGGCAGTGCCCCCACGCTCACGGGGGCGCCGCAGCACGGCCGGACCGGGGTCAGCGGCGGGTGAGGGAGCGGATCACGGGGAAGACTCCGGCCGCGACCACTGCCTTGAGCAGGTCGCCAACGATGAAGGGGACCAGGCCCTTCGCGATGCCGTCCGCGAGGCCCATGTGGGTGAAGGGGATCATCCACGCGAGGCCCGTGGCGTAGACCGAGAAGAGCGAGGCCAGGGACGCGGCGAGCATCGTGTGGGGTTTGCGGTCCCAGCCGCGCTCGGCTGCGGCGCCCGCGATCAGCGCCACCAGCGCGTAGCCCAGGACGTAGCCGAACGAGGCGAAGGCCCAGCCGACGTGGTCCTCGGCGAAGACCGGAGCGCCCGCGACGCCCAGGGCGGTGTAGAGGGCGACGGACAGGAGGGAGCGGCGCGCGCCGCCGAGAGCGCCCACACTGAGGGCGCCGAGCGTGCCCAGCGAGACGGGGACCGGGGTGAAAGGCAGGGGGACGGAGAGGCGGGCCATCAGGGTGAGGACCAGGGTGCCCGCAACGACCAGGACGGCCTCGCGGGCCAGGGTGCCGCCGAGGCGGTCGGCGAGGACGCGGTCGCGGCGCAGGGCGGGGGACGCGGTTGCAGTGGTCATGGAACTTCCTTAAACAATTGAATTGAACGCTGTTCAGGACAGGGTATTCACTATAGTGGCCGCATGTCAACAGGGAGCGCGCCCGACAGGGGCCGCATCACGCGCGAGCAGATCCTGGCTGCGGCCATGGCGCTCCTCGACCAACGCGGCCTGCCGGACCTCACCATGCGCAAACTGGCGGCCGAGCTCGGCATCCGCCCCTCCGCGCTCTACTGGCACTTCCCCGACAAACAAACACTCCTTGCGCGCCTGGCGGACCGGATCGTGGGGAGCACGCCACAGCCTCCCGCGGGCGGCCCGGGCGCGGATGACGGGTCGGGCGGGGGCAGTAGCGCCGCGCGCTCTGGGCCCCCGAACGGGCACGGCGGTGCCGCATGCTCCAGGGCGGCCGCGCATCCCGGCAGCCCCGGCGAGCACCAGGGCGCCGCGCACCCCCGCACTGCCCACGCGGTTCCCTGGGAGAGGGCGATGCGCGCCTCGGCGGACACCATGCGCTCACGGTTGCTGGCCCACCGCGACGGGGCGGAGATCGTCTCGAGCTCGATCGCCCTCGGCCTGACGCGCCTTCCCCTGACCGCGATGATCCACGAGCCGTTGCACCGCGCGGGCGCCTCGGCCGAGACCATCGACATCGCCGCGCGCACGCTCGGGCATTTCCTACTGGGGCACGCCTTCGACGAACAGCAGGCCGAGGCCGCGCGCGCCCTCGGCGTCGAACCGGCGCTCCCCCGGCTCCGACTCGACCCCGCGTCGGCCGAGGCGGCCTTCCGCGCGGGCATCGACCTCATCGTCGCCGGCACCGCCGTCCGGATCGCAGCGGACCGCGCCTGACCCCTTGTGGGACGAGGGCGTGGTCCGCGCAACCGCCGTCCGGATCACAGTGAACCGCGCCTGACCATGGGGTCGTCCGCCGAGAACGGGCGGGGCACGCCCCTCCGCGCCACTTAGACCCCACTTTCACCGGCCCGCGCCCGCCTCGTGAAATCGGAGAGGATCATTCGCACCAGTTAGACCCCACTTTCACCACTTGGGCCCTGAATCCGGCTGTTTTCCCGCCGCTCCAGAGGCCTAAGTGGTGAAGACGGGCGAGAAATGGTGCACAACGACGTTACGCGTAGAAACGCCTATGAGAACCATTGCTCTCAAACGGAGGAACCTGCCATAGGTCCTCGTACGAGGACATCAACACCCCTCCAGCCGCGCAGAGGAAACGGGCGACGCGAGAACGCAACACCACGAAATCATTGAGATCATGCCAATTCAGACGGAGAACGCGCCACCCCGCCTCTTCGATGCGCTGCTGGCGCACCATCCAACGCCGCTGGGCCAGGCGGAATGAAGCCAGATCATCGCCGAGCTTCCCCCGACCGTCGAGTTCGATGATCACACGTAGTTCAGGGAGCGCGATGTCCGCGAAGTACCGCTCCCCGTCGGCAACCACTTCGAACTGGGTCACGACAGCGCTGTCGGTCAAGGTCCTCACGATCCAGACGACAACGGCTTCGAGCACGCTGTCGCATCCGCCGTCGGCAGATGCGATGAGCCGCCGGGCCCGGTTGCGCCAACGCCGGTTCCCCGACTGCTCGAGCGCTTCCAGCATGCTCTCGCGCACCGCCTCGACACGCCCGCGCGACGCCGACAGGTCGAAGCGATCGAATCGGGCCAGACGATGAAGAACCATCGCAACCGCAACAGCCCCCTCTATGACTCCGCTCCCCTGCGCCAGTCTCACGGCCGCGTCAACGGGCGTTTCCGCCTGAACGCCTCCGAGGACTACAACGGGCGCATGAACCGGCGGAACCGTCGTGATGCGGACCCGGGCCTGCGGCACGACCGTCCGTGTCCCCTCGACAGTTGCCAGCGCGTACGCGCGGCGGCGCCGGTAAGGCCACAACGTGACATCGGGGTTCGCGACCCACATCGGGATCCCATGAAGGACCAGGGCGCTGGAACCGACGAAGACAGCCCTGCCGCGGTAGGTGTCATTCACCGCGAGAACCCGTCCCAGAGCGACCGCCTGCCATTCCTGCCATGGTTCGGTGTCTCCGGAGGGCGGACGGATGTGGAATCCACGTCTGATCCTCATACGCGGCGAGGATCCCGCCACGTGCCTGTCGGCGTACGTGGTCCTGATGATTTCGATCCGTGGGACGCTCATCCTCCAACTATCGAGCGAGCACCGGCGAACGCGCATATTCCCATCGCGGGCATGTGGATAACGGCATGCCGTGGGCACCCCCTGTTCGTAACCTCCCCACACATCGGGGGCCTGTGGATAACGGCGCGCCGTGGGCACGTGGCTCTGGGTGCCTGGCCGCCACCCGCGTTCCAGGGGCGGGCGGCACGCCGTGGGCACGAGGCCCCGGGGCCATTCGCACCAGTTAGACCCCACTTTCACCACTTAGGCCCAGAATCCGGCTGTGTTCCAGCCATTCCAGAGGCCTAAGTGGTGCAGATACGCACTAAGTGGTGCGACAGCCTCGTGGAGCACCGAGATCGAACACGATCTGGAAATGGGAGGCCGACTCCCAGCCTTGGACAAGCAGACCGCCACGGGCACAAGGCCGGCTCCAGCACCCGCACGAGGACGCTCCCGAGTGGCAGAGGAATTTCCGCATCGGCGCAACTGCCCCACACCGCAGAAGCGGAAGGAGGGCCGGTCTCAGCCCCTGCGAACCACGCAACCCGGCTCCGGGGGCTCGGCCGACCACAGAGGCGGCGCACCGTGCTGCGCGGGGCCGCGCCTCAACGGGTGCGCCTATCAGTACGAGTCCAACCAAGAGGTCCTGGGCGGGCGCGGGTCCGCATTTGGGGTAGGCAAGGGGTCATTGGGGTGGGCAAATTGCCTACCCCAATAGTTGGTTTCCTACCCCGGTGCGAGTCTCCCGCTCCAATACGGCGCGGCGCACTCGGAAGGGCCCCGCCGCCGGGAACCGGAGCGTGAAGCGCACGCCACGGGCGCGCCCCGCGAGCGCGGTGACTGGCCACTGCACCTGGGGGGAGCGCCGCCCAGTGAGCACGAGGTGCTCCCAGCGCTGGACTGGCCGCTGCGCCTGGGCACGCGAAGCGCACGCCACGGGCGCGCGCTCACAGCCCCGGCCCCCTGGGGATCAGTGCGCGAAGTGCCGCGTCCCGGTCAGGTACATCGTGATCCCGGCTGCGTTGGCGGCGTCGATGGACTCCTGGTCGCGCACGGAGCCACCGGGCTGGACGACCGCCTTCACGCCCGCGTCGATGAGGACCTGGAGGCCATCGGCGAAGGGGAAGAACGCGTCCGACGCGGCGACGGCGCCGACCGAGCGGCGCTCGGGCGCGGCGGGGACGACATCCCCTGCCCTCGCCCCGCCAGCGGAGTCCACATCCGCGACGGCATCGGCAGCGGCGTCGCCGGTGCTGCGCGCCCCCAGGGTGTTGGCGCGTTCGACGGCGAGCCTGCACGAGTCCACCCGGTTCACCTGCCCCATGCCGACGCCCACTGAGGCGCCGTCCTTGGCCAGCAGGATCGCGTTGGAACGCACCGCGCGCACGGAGCGCCACGCGAACTCCAAATCCGCCAGGGTCTCGGCGTCGGCCGGGGCCCCGGCCGCAAGCGTCCAGTTCTGGGGGGAGTCACCGGGCGCGTCGAGCCCATCGCGCTGCTGGATGAGCACGCCCCCGCTGATCTGCTTGAACTCGTAGCCGCCCGGGGCGGGCGGGGCGACCTGGAGGACGCGCAGGTTCTTCTTGGCGGAGAGGACCTCCACGGCCCCTTCCTCGTAGGCGGGCGCCAGGACCACCTCGGTGAAAACGGGGACGATCTGCCGTGCCAACTCGACGCTCACAGGGCGGTTGACCGCGATGACGCCGCCGAAAGCGGACACGGGGTCGCAGGCGTGCGCCTTGCGGTGGGCCTCGGCGGCGTCCCCGCCCACGGCGATCCCGCAGGGGTTGGCGTGCTTGATGATGGCCACGCACGGGCGCTCGTGGTCGTAGGCGGCGCGCAGCGCGGCGTCGCCGTCGGTGTAGTTGTTGTAGCTCATGGCCTTGCCGTGGAGCTGGCGGGCGTTGGCAATGCCCGGCAGGACCGCGCCACCGCGAGGATCCGGCCCACTGCCGCCGTCCGGACCGCCCTGCGGGGCGGGGGCGGCGCCGACGAGGCCAAGCCCGGAAGCGGCGACAACGCCATCGGGCCCAACCCCGGAAGCGGGGGCGGCGTCATCGGGACCGCCCCCGGGGGAAGGCGCAGCGCCGTGGGCTCCGGCCTGATCGGAGTCGTCGATCTCGCGGTACACGGCGGCGCCCTGGTGGGGGTTCTCCCCGTAGCGCAGCACATCGGCGCGCTCGAAGGCGTCGGCCACGTACAGGGGCATCGGGGCGGGTGCCCCATCCCGCGCCTCCGAACCCGGCTCCTGTGAGCCCGCGCCCGCAGCCGCCCCTTCCTGTGCCGCCGGACCCGCTCCGGCAGCCGCGCCCTGTTCCACCGGGGCCTCCGCGTCGTCGCCGACGATGTAGCCCAGCGAGCTGAGGAACGCCTCGTCGGAGGCGTCGAGGTGCCGTTCGCACGCGTCGTCCAGGTCATCGGCCACCTCCTCGAGCCCGAGGGAGCGCGCGAACCACCCGGCGATGGCCAGGTCGTAGGCGGCCGTGTGGGCGAAGGCCTCGGCGGCGAGCCCGCGGCGCTGCTCCAGGGTGAACCCCTGCCCCGCGGCCGCGGCTGCGACCTCGGCATAGCGCGCGGGCGAGGTGACGACGGCGACCGACGGGTGGTTCTTCGCGGCCGCGCGCACCATCGAGGGCCCGCCGATGTCGATCTGCTCGACGCACTCGTCGAAACCGGCGCCGGAGGCGGCTGTCCGCTCGAAGGGGTAGAGGTTGCACACCACCAGGTCGAAGGCGGCGATGCCCAGGTCGGCCAGTTGGGCTCGGTGGCCGGGTTTGCGCTGGTCGGCCAGGATCCCGGCGTGGACTGAGGGGTGCAGGGTCTTGACCCGCCCCTCGAGGATCTCCGGGAAGCCCGTGACCCGGTCGACGGGGGTGACGGCCAGCCCCGCCTCGGCGATGCGCGAGGCCGTGGAGCCGGTGGAGACGATCTCGACGCCGGCGTCGGCCAGGGCGCGCGCCAAGTCGATCAGGCCGGTCTTGTCGTAGACCGAGACGAGGGCGCGCCGGATGGGGCGGGCATCAAGGGGCTCGAAGTCGTCGGGGCGTGCGGACATGTTTCCTCCTCGGGGTCATGCCCTGGCGCCCAGGCGGGCGACGCCAGAAGCTGGTGGCCGCTCCCCGGTGGTGCCCCACCCTCGCCAGTCGCGGCCGGATCCAGTCTAACCGCTCCGTTTGCTCGGCTCAGCCCCGACGAGCCGCCCGGAGCGGTTCCGAAGCAGTTCTCGACCCCTGCGCACGTACTCGCTCATCTCAGGTCGTGGCACCATGCTGCCGCCGGTCGCCCAGACGATATGGGTGGCGCGCTCGAGGGTCCGATCGTCCAGGCCGAGACGCGCCCGGTAGTCCGCGTCCTCGGACACGCGCACGGGTCCCAGGAGGCCGGCTGTCGAGGAGGGCTCGATGTCGATCCCCTCGGCCTCGTGCAACTGCGCCAGCAGGGTGTAGAGGTGATCGTCATCGACGGTGACGAAACCGTCGATGAGATGCTGCATGGCCCGACCGACGAAGCCCGAGGGGCGTCCGCAGGCGAGCCCATCCGCAGCAGTGACGTTATCGATGCCGAAGTCCTGCACGCTCATGGCGCTGTGGAGACCCGTGTAGACGCCCAGGAACATCGACGGGCAGTGCGTCGGCTCGGCGAAGACCACCCGGACCGCATCGCCGAACTCGACCTTGAGACCGAAGGCGACCCCGCCCGGGCCGCCGCCGACCCCGCAGGGCAGGTGGACGAGAAGGGGGTGCCGCTCGTCGACTGTGATATCGAGGGCCTGGAGCTGCCCGGCGAGCCGGTGGGCGGCCACGGAGTAGCCGAGGAACAGGTTGCGGGAATTCTCATCGTCGATGAAGAAGCAGGTCCTCCGCCTGTGCGCGCCCCCGCCTGACGGCCTCGGAGTAGTCCGACGCGTGCTCGACCACCTCGACGCCGTGGGCTCGCAGCATGTCCTTCTTCCACTGCCGCGCATCGGCGGACATGTGGACGACGGCCCTGAAACCCAGTTCGGCGCTCATCACGCCGATCGACAGCCCGAGATTCCCGGTGGAGCCCACGGCGACCGAGTATCCCGAGAAGAAGTCTGCGGCCTCCGGCCCGGCCAGGACCGCGTAGTCGTCGTCATAGCCGATCAGGCCCGCCGAGACGGCGAGGTCCTCGGCATGCTTGAGCACCTCGTAGATCCCGCCCCGGGCCTTGATCGATCCGGAGATCGGCAGCTCGGAGTCGAGCTTGAGCCAGAGGCGACCGGCAACGGCATGGCCGCAGTCGCGCTCCATATCGGCCTGCATCGAGGGGATTGCGACCAGCGGCGACTCCAGGATGCCCAGGGTTGCACGCGTATCGGGGAAGACGGCGGCCAGATACGGCGCGAAGCGCTTCAGACGCGCCGCGGCGTCCTCGATGTCGGCCCGAGCGAGCCCGACGTCGGCGAGGCCCTCGGCGGCGCCGCGGATGTCGGGATTGAACCAGCTGGTCTCGGTCATCGCGGTCAGCGGCTTCAGCAGCGGCAGGGCCCCGGCCCATTCCTCTGCGGTGCGGCCGTGGATGCGTTCAGATGAGGTCGGTGGAGTTGATGAGGTCATCAGTGCTCGCAATGCAGTGATTATGCAGTGATTACAGAGTTGCCAAGTTCCCGGAGTTGCCGGAGTTGACGGGAGTTGTTGGGGTTGCTTCAGTCCTTGCCCTCGGCCCCGGAATCGGCGCTTTCCGATGTCTGCGCGGCCTGCTCGCGCCAACCGGCGAAAGGACTCCGCCCGGAGGCAGTGCGTTTGACAGCGGGGGTCCTCCCGGGTTCGGGCGCGGTTGCCGGCTCGGCGCTCTCGCGGCGGGGCGCCGATCGCCCCACCGCCGCGGTCTCATCCCG
>ERZ773042.784-NODE-784-length-20415-cov-14.228094_pt1 | contig 20415 bp, 14 predicted proteins | sample MGYA00511664_ERZ773042 | MGnify/ENA primary metagenome ERZ773042 (study PRJEB29015, sample SAMEA2737984) | human oral metagenome | biome: human oral; feature: human-associated habitat; material: dental | place: China | collected 2036 ... | reverse complement strand
CGACGGCGGTCTGGGTCGGCGAGCGCGGCGTGCGCTACTACGCGCACGGCCGGTCGCTGGCGACCTCCACTCGGCTGCTCGTGGAGCAGGCGGCCCGGGTCTCCTCGCCCCAGAAACGGCTGCGCGTGGCGCGCGCAATGTACTGCATGCGGTTCAGCGGGGAGGATGTCGACGGGCTGACCATGCAGCAGCTCAGAGGTCGGGAGGGCGCCCGAATCCGCGAGGTGTACCGGGAGAACTCCCGGCGCACCGGGGTCCCGTGGACGCGGCGGGACTACCGCCCCGACGACTTCGAGGCCTCGGACCCGATCAACCAGGCGCTGTCGGCCGCGCATGCCGCACTGTACGGGATCGTCCACGGCGTGATCGTCTCCCTGGGCTGCTCGCCGGGCCTCGGTTTCGTCCACACGGGGCATGAGCGCTCCTTCGTGTACGACATCGCGGACCTGTACAAGGCCGAGACGACGATCCCGATCGCCTTCGACGTGGTCGCCGAGGGGATGGACGACCTCACCGGGACGACCAGGCGGCGCGTGAGGGACAAGGTCTTCGCGCTGAAGATCATCGAGCGGACGGTCAAGGACATCTACCGATTGTTCGAGGTCGAGGACGCCGAGGACCTGGGCGTCAATGTGGTCTCCCTGTGGGACTACCAGCGGAACGCTGTTGCCGGTGGCTCAAACTACGCCGGAGAGGACGCGGGAGGATGGTAGTGCTGATCCTTTCGGCCGCCCCGGCCTCCTTACGAGGTTCCATGACCCGCTGGCTGCTCGAGGTCTCCCCCGGGGTCTTCGTCGGGCGTCTTTCGGCCCGCGTGCGCGAGCAGTTGTGGGACCTGGTCCGCGCCTACATCGGCGAGGGGCGCGCGCTGCTGATCTGGTCGGTGCGTTCCGAGCAGCGCTTCGCGATCGCGTCGCTGGGACATGAGCGCGAGCCGGTCGATGTTGAGGGCTGCCTGGTCATGCGCACGCCGTACCGGCAGATCGAGGGCTCGCAGGCGATCCCCGGCGCCGTCAGGCCTCCGAAGGAGTCATGGTCGATCGCCGCTCGACGGCGGCGCTACCGCAACACCTCCGAGCGGGCGCTAGGTCAGCAGTGAAGGCGGAAGCCGTCTGGTAGGGTGAGTGATCGTTGGGATTCCAAGGATCGCCAAGTGTAAACCCCGCGCGAGCGGGGATGATCCCACGTGCGCCCTAGCACGCAAATCCTGTAACGAGTAAACCCCGCGCGAGCGGGGATGATCCTTGCAGCATTCAATACAGGCATCTCTCCCGAGAGTAAACCCCGCGCGAGCGGGGATGATCCGGCGTTCTTGTTGCCGCTGCCATTCTCCCCGGGGTAAACCCCGCGCGAGCGGGGATGATCCCCCCGCACAGAAAAAGTCCGCGGCACATTCTCCGTAAACCCCGCGCGAGCGGGGATGATCCTTCGACATTAGCGGCTTCCTCGTACATTTGCATGTAAACCCCGCGCGAGCGGGGATGATCCCGCTTGACTCCATGTCCGACGCTATCCGTTATGGTAAACCCCGCGCGAGCGGGGATGATCCCTCATCGAAAAGAATTGTCGTCACGTCCGGGAAGTAAACCCCGCGCGAGCGGGGATGATCCGAACGCGCGTCTTGTCCTGATACCGGTCCACTGGTAAACCCCGCGCGAGCGGGGATGATCCTTCGACATTGGCGGCCTCTTCATACATTTGCATGTAAACCCCGCGCGAGCGGGGATGATCCCGGCTGGAAAAAATCGAGTCAGATATCTCTGACGTAAACCCCGCGCGAGCGGGGATGATCCCACAACACACTGTGCAGTACACCACAAAACACCGTAAACCCCGCGCGAGCGGGGATGATCCCATATCCGAGATACAGTTCAGGCTGTGGCTTGAGTAAACCCCGCGCGAGCGGGGATGATCCCGCCTACGACTGCACCGCCACCGAGCCCGTCGAGTAAACCCCGCGCGAGCGGGGATGATCCCGGTGAAGCCGCGCGCCGAGCCCTTCGAGCGGGGTAAACCCCGCGCGAGCGGGGATGATCCTTGTACTGATTGGCCTGAAAAAACGGCACATCAGTAAACCCCGCGCGAGCGGGGATGATCCGAAGATCGTAATTAGCGGCCTTCATCTTATCCAGTAAACCCCGCGCGAGCGGGGATGATCCTATTTCCTGTGTATCTGATTACCCGGTACCACGGTAAACCCCGCGCGAGCGGGGATGATCCTGGCATTCATCGCCGAATTCAGGTCACCGACGGTAAACCCCGCGCGAGCGGGGATGATCCGCGGCTACAGCAAGACCGGCCATGGTGACGCGGGTAAACCCCGCGCGAGCGGGGATGATCCTTGTGTACTTGTACTTGGCGTCGCCGGTCTTGCGTAAACCCCGCGCGAGCGGGGATGATCCCCCCCGCTCGACGTCGACGCCACGTCGGAGGCCGGTAAACCCCGCGCGAGCGGGGATGATCCCTTCGCATTCACAGTACCCCGCGCCGAGTACGCGTAAACCCCGCGCGAGCGGGGATGATCCCTGCGGAGGTATATCTGATGGCCCGCGAGCGCAGTAAACCCCGCGCGAGCGGGGATGATCCGGGGCACATTCTCCGTCCCAATCCACTGCCCAAGTAAACCCCGCGCGAGCGGGGATGATCCGCACGGTTACCGCCCTTCTCGACCATCAGATCAGTAAACCCCGCGCGAGCGGGGATGATCCGGCGAAACCGGCCTCCCCGGAGACCGCGGAGAAGTAAACCCCGCGCGAGCGGGGATGATCCTACTAACGTGACGGGCAAGCGTCCGGTACTGGAGTAAACCCCGCGCGAGCGGGGATGATCCGGCTGTGTCTGATACTGCGAAGGCACAGCCTGGGTAAACCCCGCGCGAGCGGGGATGATCCCCCGCTGGCTGCTTTCAAGCGGGGCATGCTGACGTAAACCCCGCGCGAGCGGGGATGATCCCGCCTCCAGCAACCCGGCCACCTCATCATCGCACGTAAACCCCGCGCGAGCGGGGATGATCCCTCAAGAGCCTCTATCATAATCTCAGGAACCACGTAAACCCCGCGCGAGCGGGGATGATCCCTGAGACGCGACATTCGGCCGCTTCTGCGCGAAGTAAACCCCGCGCGAGCGGGGATGATCCGAATGAGTCGGTATCGTCGCAGGATTCGCATTCGTAAACCCCGCGCGAGCGGGGATGATCCCGACTTTCAAGGGTTCGGCGTCTCTCACGACTAGTAAACCCCGCGCGAGCGGGGATGATCCGGCTCTTATCAAGATGGTGCAGGCGTACTCTGGGTAAACCCCGCGCGAGCGGGGATGATCCCCACGGGGACATCACCCGCATCGACTGGGCGCGGTAAACCCCGCGCGAGCGGGGATGATCCTGTCTCGGAATTGTTCCAGGCGTATATCAGCCCGTAAACCCCGCGCGAGCGGGGATGATCCGGGCCCCGGTGAGATGGACTGCTCCGCCGGCGTGTAAACCCCGCGCGAGCGGGGATGATCCGTCGGGGTCGGCCATCAGTCGGTCACCCCCAGGGTAAACCCCGCGCGAGCGGGGATGATCCGGTGTCGGCTACACGGATCCGCAGTTCCGAACCGTAAACCCCGCGCGAGCGGGGATGATCCACGAGTACGCTGCCGCCGAGATGCGGTACTGGTGGTAAACCCCGCGCGAGCGGGGATGATCCCCGCATTCCAGACACTACTAAGGGCAACCTGGCGTAAACCCCGCGCGAGCGGGGATGATCCCTACGAGATGCTTGCCCGAATCAAGAAGAATGCGTAAACCCCGCGCGAGCGGGGATGATCCGAGACTCTGAGTCGTCTGAGGACGGCGAGGATGGTAAACCCCGCGCGAGCGGGGATGATCCCTCGCCCTCATGTGGATTCTTCTTCACCCACGTGTAAACCCCGCGCGAGCGGGGATGATCCCGGCGGCGACACCGACACCGGCCCCTTGGGCGAGTAAACCCCGCGCGAGCGGGGATGATCCGGGGACCTTGTGGTGTGCTTGTGGTACTCGGGTGTAAACCCCGCGCGAGCGGGGATGATCCGAATGCGTCTCTCGACTATCAGAACCGCATTCCGTAAACCCCGCGCGAGCGGGGATGATCCCCTAGGGTTTGATGGCATTTTCATTATGGACTAGTAAACCCCGCGCGAGCGGGGATGATCCGGCGGTCCTGGGGTGTCCTGGGTGGCCTCTGCCGGTAAACCCCGCGCGAGCGGGGATGATCCTTTATGTCTCTCAGTAAACTCGGGAATAGACGGGTAAACCCCGCGCGAGCGGGGATGATCCTCCTGGCTATACCTATGAGGTGATGTCCAAGGCGTAAACCCCGCGCGAGCGGGGATGATCCCCGTCACGGTACGTAAAAGGAACCGTAGTGGTGGTAAACCCCGCGCGAGCGGGGATGATCCCACCTGAGTCGAAGCGACGTTGCCGCCCTTCTCGTAAACCCCGCGCGAGCGAGGATGATCCGCCGCCGACAACACGGCTGAGGCTAAGGAGAGCGTAAACCCCGCGCGAGCGGGGATGATCCCGAGTCATCCCCTCAGCCAGAGTCTCCCGCAACGTAAACCCCGCGCGAGCGGGGATGATCCGGAATTGTCAGCATTACCGCGGTGCCGAAAGGCGTAAACCCCGCGCGAGCGGGGATGATCCCTATTTGTCATGTTGGTCGCGTCACTCGCTTGCGTAAACCCCGCGCGAGCGGGGATGATCCCTCGAAGTCGGAGCACACCAAGTGCGACAATTCGTAAACCCCGCGCGAGCGGGGATGATCCTTCCTCACTCGAGTCCTACGCCGCCGACTATAAGTAAACCCCGCGCGAGCGGGGATGATCCCGATGATGTCCTTGATGGTCAGGACCTCGCCGAGTAAACCCCGCGCGAGCGGGGATGATCCCACACAGAGCCCGTCGAGCAAAAGCGTCTGCTCGTAAACCCCGCGCGAGCGGGGATGATCCCACTTCTACTGATGAGGACTGGCTCACTATGCCGTAAACCCCGCGCGAGCGGGGATGATCCGTCCTTCGTGTCGGCGGTCAGGTCCGGGGACCGGTAAACCCCGCGCGAGCGGGGATGATCCTCGTCCTGGGGTGGCGTCGCCGTCGGGGCGGGAGTAAACCCCGCGCGAGCGGGGATGATCCGGAGCGAGGCCCGGGCGCGCTCCCGCTCCACCGGTAAACCCCGCGCGAGCGGGGATGATCCCGCCCTGGAGCCCAACACCCTCCGGGCGGAGGAGTAAACCCCGCGCGAGCGGGGATGATCCGCCGCGGCGCCGCCGGTTCCTGGAGGACGGGCCGTAAACCCCGCGCGAGCGGGGATGATCCGGAGACCCACTGACATGCCTACCGAGACCACCGCGTAAACCCCGCGCGAGCGGGGATGATCCCAGTGGGGCGTGTCGGTGACGGGGCCGCTGATGGTAAACCCCGCGCGAGCGGGGATGATCCTGGCCAGCAGCCTCCTGAGGCAATCTCCCAGAAGTAAACCCCGCGCGAGCGGGGATGATCCGGTCCGCCGCCCGAAGGCGGCCGACCTCAGCGCGTAAACCCCGCGCGAGCGGGGATGATCCGTCCCCCACGCCCTGGTGAGCTTGAACTGGTCCGTAAACCCCGCGCGAGCGGGGATGATCCCGCCTTACGGCGTCCCGGGGTGAACAGGCCGCCGTAAACCCCGCGCGAGCGGGGATGATCCGATCCGGGCGCGCTGGTGAGGGGCGCCGACGTCGTAAACCCCGCGCGAGCGGGGATGATCCTGACGGTGAGGAGGATGCTGGAGTGACGGCAGCGTAAACCCCGCGCGAGCGGGGATGATCCGTCATACAGCAGATGGGAGCACATGGACTGGGGCGTAAACCCCGCGCGAGCGGGGATGATCCCGCATGCTACAGGGGCGCCAGCAAGTGGCGCTCGTAAACCCCGCGCGAGCGGGGATGATCCGCCCCATACCGGCACGCCTCTACCGCGCGACGTGTAAACCCCGCGCGAGCGGGGATGATCCCGGGGATTTGGGGAGGTCCCACTCGCTGACCATGTAAACCCCGCGCGAGCGGGGATGATCCCCGGCTGCTGCGCCGACGACGGCGAGCAGGACGCCCTCATTGTAAACCCCGCGCGAGCGGGGATGATCCCACCGACCACCTCACCGCCGCCGACTGGCAGGCGTAAACCCCGCGCGAGCGGGGATGATCCGAATTCTGTGCCCGATTCGCGCGCGTTAACACAAGTAAACCCCGCGCGAGCGGGGATGATCCCGGAGGAGACCTCCCACCCTTCACCGGCCACCTGTAAACCCCGCGCGAGCGGGGATGATCCTACCGACCTCAATATCGACGCCGCCTGCCAGGTGTAAACCCCGCGCGAGCGGGGATGATCCGGTGTCGACGTCCCAGGACGTGCACAGAAACGCGAGGTGACTGGCCATGCGGTCCCTGTTGAGGCGGAAGGCCTCGCCGAGGGTCCCCTGCCAGGCGCCGAAGCCGTTGACGATAAGTTTCGGACTATCAATAAACGCGTTCATTTTGAGCACGGCGATTTTTTTTCTCGTGTTGCGGGGCTTCCTGCATGCCGGGGAGTCCCCATGGCGTCAGTCCTGGCGCCGGATCAGGACCACCGCCAGGGATGCGACGGCGATCCCCGCGCTCACGCCCCAGGCCGCCCAGACGCCCGCGTACAGCGCCCGGCTGGTGATGCCCGCGGTGGTCCAGCACATGGCCGCCCCGAGGATCACGATCGCGCCGAGGTTGACCACACCGACGCGTCTCCTGCTCATTCTGCCCATGTCTCCTCCTCTCAGGTGGCGGGGTAGGATGGCCCGGCCGGGAGGGTTGGAGGCACTACATCTGCTTCCAACCCTCCCCTTGGCTCACTCCTTGAGGTGGCGCCCCGTCTTGCGGTGGCGGGCTCTCCCTCTCGGCGGCCCGATCTGGATCACGATCCCGATGACCGTGACGACCGTGCCGATGGCTGTGAGCGCCAGGCCGATAATCTCCATGAATCACCCCCTCTATGTAGTTCTCATCTCGGGATGTCCTCCCGATGACTCTAGTGTACGGTTTCCGTATATCTACCGTTAAACTGGGCGTACACTACGTGGGGCGTGACTCTCGCCATACATAGATGGTGGCGCGCCGCCCCCCCGCCAGCCGCGCCACCTCGGACGCCGTCGCCCCGGCATCAACGGCGTCCAAGGCCGCCTGCCGCAGCCGCTCCCTGGCCGCCTCCGCGTCCTCGCGGGCGGCCCGCTCGGCCACCACGGCCCGACGCACCTCCACCAGAGCCGCCAGGCGCGCCTCCTCGTCCCTCACCATCATGGTCTCCTCGCTCATGCCCCCTCCTGCCGGGGAGCGCCCGCCTGCGATGGTAGCCGCAGTCAGGCCTCCGGGCGCGGGCCTACGGCGCGCTCGACCTGGCCGTGGAGGCGGTCGTAGTGGGCGGTCCGCGCGCCGACGTATGGCGGGCGCCGATCATGACGTCCCGCTCGGGGACGCCAGCGGTCAGGACGAGCGTGACGAAGCTGGTCCTCATCAGCCCGTAGGCGGTCATGTGCGGCAGGCCCGCGTCCGCCAGGAGCCGGGCCAGCCAGCTCCGCTCGTCCCCCTTGGCTCAGGGGCGGCCGGTGCGAGGGTGCCGCCAGCAGCGGCCCGGCGGCCCGCAGCAAACCAGCCGTGGACCTGGGCAGCGCAACGGGCCGCCACCCACTCCTCGACGTCCTGCCAGAACGCGCCCAGCAGGGGTAAACCCTGCGCGAGCGGGGATGATCCGCATATCGCATCGACAACGAGACAGCAATAAATATGACAGGTTAGCCACGAATTCCTCTGCGACTCACTGGGAGCGAGAACTCGAAACCCTTCTTGATAAGTTCTCCAAGCCACCGGCTACTCGCTGTTTCGAGCGACTTCACTTCGACGTGGTGGTTCCACCGACGGGGGCTAACTTGGGTGGCCCTATGGACGCCCGGGAAGTCCTCCCGGTGATCCAAGGCAACATTGAGGTAAAGTGTTCCGTCGGCGGTCCTCTCGTATGCCCACATCCAGAGGAACTTTCGATTGACTGTATAGCCGACCTGGGCGCGGAACTCCCTTTTGACCTCACCCAGGCCCATCACGTAGCCATCGATCGCCCGATAGTACGCGTCGGTCCTCGGTTTCCCCGAGAACTTGCTTATCATCTTATTGCTCGGCACGAAATTCCTCCAATAATACGGGTAAGACAATATAGAACGGGGCAGTGGAAGGCAAAGCCGGGCCGGGCATCACGGAGGCTCTCGAGAACCGGCCCTCGACACGCAAGTCGCACGGAAAAGCAACCAGACGCTCCGCCCGCCGTCGATGCAGAAGGGGCGGGCAACTGGTTCATCACGCCACCGAGCCGTTCGGTCGCCTGCTGCGTCTCTCTTCGCACGGGAAGCACAACCGTCCGAACGGCCGGATAGTGGTACCGTCCAGCGTGCGGTACCGCCGGCTGCTTGGCGCCTCTCCGTCGACGGCCAATATCCTGGACCTAGAAAGACTTGAGCATCGTCGGTGCTGCTCCTTCTCGGACAGTGGCTGAGCCGGTTCCCAACCAGTCCCGACCGCCTTCTTCGACGTCCGGCCGCGCACGGCGAGCAACGCGGTCAGTAGTGTCGCAGCGGCGTCCTTCGGCGACAGTCTGCGCGGCGTCGACACAGCACCTCCCCTCCCTCGCCGGTCTCCCTCGGTGCCGGCGTCGGTAACCATATTGTCAGGCGAGTTCGCGCCAAGGCACGCAGAACCCGCCGCGCGCATGTGCCCGTGATGAGCATGCCCAGGAACACGATGCCGTAACCGACGAAGATCATTGCCGCGCCGGGCGCATGAGGACCGATCCCGAGTCGCCCGAGCAGCCCCGTCCACGGGCCGAGATCTCCGGCGGGCGCGATATACCCTGCGCCCGAGAGCCCCGAGCGCCGGCAAGAAGCATGAAACCCGCGACGGCCACAACCAGGACTAACAGCGACTGCCCGCACCACCACTCGCCCTCCCTGCTCCGGGCACGCGCTACCGAACAGCCGGCTGAGGACCTGCACACCCCTGACGGCCAGGAATCAGGCGATGCGGGTGATGGGAGGAGGACCCGTCCCCCCGGGCGCAAGGAAACGTTTTTCCCACCTCACGCCTCGCCCCGACCGGACCAGACCGCGATAGTCTGCCTGCGCCCCTGCCCGGCCTCAGACCGAATCCGATCGAAGGAGACCCCATATGCGCGTGCTCGCGGCGCTGTCCGGCGGAGTCGACTCCGCCGTCGCCGCCGCGCGCGCCGCCGACGCCGGGCACGACGTCGTCGGGGTGCACATGGCCCTCACCCGCAACCGCGCCCAGACCCGCTCGGGCTCGCGCGGCTGCTGCTCCATCGAGGACTCCGCCGACGCCCGCTGGGCCGCCCAGATCCTGGGCATCCCCTTCTACGTGTGGGACCTGTCCGAGGAGTTCGAGGAGCGCGTCGTGGCCGACTTCCTCGACGAGTACCGCGCCGGGCGCACCCCCAACCCCTGTGTGCGCTGCAACGAGCGCGTCAAGTTCGACGCCCTGCTCGAGCGCGCCCTCGCCCTCGGCTTCGACGCCGTCGCCACCGGCCACTACGCCCGCCTCACCGGCGGTGCCGCCTCCAGTCGCCCAGGCGAGACCACCGGCCTAACACTGCGCCGCGCCGCCGACGCAGCTAAAGACCAGTCCTACGTCCTGGCGGTCTCCGGCCGCGACGGCTTGTCCCGCGCCCTCTTCCCACTCGGTGACGCCCCCTCCAAGGCAGATGTACGCGCCGAAGCAGAGCGACGCGGCCTCCCGGTGGCCTCCAAGCCCGACTCCTACGACATCTGCTTCGTCGCCGACGGCGACACCCGCGGCTTCCTCACCCGCAGCCTCGGCGTTCACGAAGGCACCCTGGTCTCCCCCGACGGCGACGTCCTCGGCACCCACGACGGCTACTTCGGCTTCACAGTCGGCCAGCGCAAAGGCCTGGGCCTGACCCGCCCGGCCCCCGACGGACGGCCCCGCTACGTCATCGAGACCCGGCCCTCCACCAACGAAGTCGTCGTCGGCCCCGAAGAACTGCTCAGCCGCAAGAGCGTCGACGGCAACAACCTCATCCTCCTGGCCGACCCCCTCCCCCTCAACGACGGCGACCTCGGCTGGCAGGACGTGACCATCCAGGTGCGCGCCCACGGACGCCCCCTCCCCGCTGACGTTGCCGTCGATGTCGAGACCGGAACGCTGCGGGCCAAGTTGCACCACCCTTTGCGAGGCCTGGCGGCCGGCCAATCCGTCGTCGTCTACGGCGGCGACTCCGGTGACCAGGTACTGGCTCAGGCAACCGTGGCCTGAGCTGCGCGTCGCAGGACGGGGGCGCTCAGCCGACGATCCCCTGCCTGCCAGCACGAAGGAAAGGCGCGGCCGCACGACTGGTGCGCCGCCCCGGCATCAGCAGAAGAACCGATGCCAGGCCGGCGCACCACGCCCCCGCCTCAGCGCAGGGAGGTGTGCTGCTCGATCGCGCGCACCGCCCACCAGGCCAGGACCACAGCCAGCACCGGCCCGACGACCACGGACCCGACACCGATCACCGACGGCTGGACGCCGGTTCGGAGCGCCTCAAGGAACTGCGGCCACATCATCTGGCTCGTGAAATCGCCGGTGGTGACATCCATGCTGAGCGGCACGAAGAGAACGGCAATCAGGGCGAGTACCTGATTGACCGCGTAGAGCAGGACGAGCCCGATCATGGGTGCCCCGAACCCGAGGTGGTTGAAACGGCCCTGCCCACCGATACTCATCACAGCACCGACCTCGATGACAAGCGAGAAGAGCCCGATGAGCACGATCAGGACGAACAAGGCCGTTTTGCCCGGTCCGGCCGTATCAATGGCCCAGAGCACCGGCTGGAGCACATCTTCGGTGGTGGACCCGATACTGTGGGCGAGAACGGCGCACCAGGCGATGAGACCACCCAGGCAGATCGCACCCTCGACCAGCACCACTACGCAGGCGTAAAGAGCCTTGGCCGCGAAGTGCACCCGTCCGCGAACCGGAACGGCCATGGTGAGGTAACCGCGCTGCCCGTACATGGACTGCCAGTAGTCGACGGCGACCTGAACCATGACGGCGACCGGTATCGCGATGATCACCGCCATGGACGCCAGCTGCATGAGGCCGGCCAGCGCCGGCACGTCGGCCAGCAGCCACCACAGGCCGAGGAACCCGAGCAGAACGAGGCAGCAGGCCCCTGTCACAGAGGCATTGCGCCCCACCTGGGTACGAGCCTCCTCGATGAAGAGCGTGCGAAGCATCAGCGGTACTCCTTCCGGAACAGGGCGTCCAGGCTCGTGGAATGGGTCTGACGCAGATCGTCGGCATCGCCGGCCAGGAGCAGGCGACCGTCCTTGAGGAAGACGACGGAGTCGACGATCGGCTCGACGTCGGCGATGAGGTGAGTGGAGATGAGCATGAGGGAATCCGATTCGAAGTCGCGCAGGACGCCGTCGAGGATGATCTCGCGGGCGGCCGGATCAACACCGGAGATGGGCTCGTCGAGCAGGTAGACCCGGGCGCGGCGACTCATCATCAGTGCAATGCGCAGCTTCTCCCCCATGCCCTTGCTCATCTCCTTGATGGAGCGCTCAGCGGGCAGAGCGAAGAAGTCGACCAGCCGGCGGGCCTTGGCGGCGTCGAAATCGGCGAAGAGCCGGGAGAACTGGGCGATCGCCCGAGGCGGGGTGAGGCTGGTGGCCAGGAAGTCGGCGTCGGGCAGGAAGGACACCAGCGCCTTGGACAGCGGCCCGGGGGCATGCCCGGCGATGCGCACCTGACCCTCGTAGTCGGCCAGGACGCCGGCGAGAATCTTCAGCAGAGTGGTTTTGCCGCAACCGTTGGCGCCCATGAGGCCGACGATGCGTCCGGCGGGCAGCGACAGGCTCAGATCGCGCAGGGCAGGACGCCCGCGATAGGTCTTGGTCAGGTGGCGCACGGTCACCAGGGGCGGGGCGCCATCCAGGGACGGAATGGTATTGAAGCGTGCATCGGAGCCTTGCACATCCGACGGCGCCGCCGTCAGCGAACTGCTCATGAGGGCTCTCCTGATTCGTCAGTGGTGGAAGCCGGCCACCGTTCGGCAAGGGTCTCGCCCGCTTGAGCGAGATCCATACCGATGGCGGTGACAGCGGCGATGAAGGTGTCCGTGGCGCCGACGGCGAGCTCACGTCGGACGGCGTCGAGCACCGCGGCATCAGCGGTGACGAAGCGCCCGGCAGTGCGCTCGGTAACGGTCAGGCCGCTGCGATCGAGCTCGGCGAGGGCGCGTTGGACGGTGTTGGGGTTGACCCCGGCCTGCGTGGCGAGATCGCGCACGCTGGGGATCCGGGTTCCGGCGGGCCAGATGCCGGTGACGATCCGCATGCGGAAATCATCGACCAGCTGGATCCAGATCGGACGCGAGTCGTCGAGATCCATGGCTCTCCTAGTGCTCGGGGACGGGAAGTGCTCATGAGCGCAGCACAGGCGGTCTCAGCAAACCATCTGTATTACTGCACTAATACAGTGACACAAGGAGGGGCTGCCGTCAACCCGAACAGCCTCGAGCCCACACTCGGACTCGAGGCCGCAGCTTCTTGTCGGTCAGGGTCGCCCCCCTTCCCACCGAAGGCTCAGTCAGGAGGATCGACGATGGCGCGGTAGTCGGCGTAGCACTCGGCAAGAAGCGCAGGCGGCACCTGCTCCAAGGGCACGACCCGACGACCATCAACCAGGCGCAGGGGACCAGTGGTCACTACCTGGCCCTCGCTCCACACGTCCACCCCGCTGAAATCGATGACGCTGCACAGACCGGCTACCGGGAAGTCCTTGAGGAACGTGCTGTACCAGTGGATGTTGGAGTCGGGCTCGTAGCCGCGAGCCTTGGCCCGTTTGCGCAGGTCACGGGCAACGACATGCCTGCCCGCCCCGTCGTCGACGCCCCGCTGTCCCTTGCCCACCTTCAGGACCCGAGCAGAGAACTGGTCGAAGAGTGGAGCGACCTCGTAGTCGGCCAGGTGCTCCTGCCAGTCGGACACCTCCGCCTCTGACAGCAGCGTCCCGTGCGCCAGTCCGACCACGGCCTCCGGAGGCAGCTCCAGGACGGCGTCGTCAGCGCCCAGAAGCTGACCGTCCTCGGCGGGGCGGAAGGTCCAGGCCTGGGGCGCCTCGCCGCCACCTTCCGGCTCATTGGCACTCCCACCCTCGTCCTGACGGCGGGCCACCCAGACCAGACGAGCCGCCAGGTGCCGGGCCAGCGGATGGTCGGCGAACAGCTCCCGCCACAGCGGAAACGGCCAGGAGCGCCCGACACACATGGCCTCGTACAGACGCCGCCTCTGGACCTTGAGGACAGCGGCCACCTCCTTGCGTGCAAAGGTCAGGCGGCGCCTGGCCTGCGCCACGATCTCTCTGTCCTCGCCCTTGCGGGCGGCGGGCAGACTCTTGCGTGCCCGTCCGTCGGAGTCCGTCAGGGCGATGGTCAGCTCAGGGGTCAGGCGCCCCAGGAACTCGCGCTCGCCGTAGGACAGGTGCAGCAGGCCGTCATGTCCGAAACCGGCCGTGGGGACGCTGCGGTCACCGAGCTCGGCCTCGCTCCAGCCTCGCTCGGCGGCCACAGCCCGAGTGAGCAGGTTGGCGAAACCACGCACCTGCGGCAAGCGGTGCTGGGCTGCAGCCGAGACCATGACCTGCAGGGCCTCGGCGGACGGGTTCGCGGCGACGGCGGTCAGGACGGTCTCGGACTCGGCGCGCCATGTGGCGTGGCGGCTCAGGGCGCTCCTGGCGGCGGCGGCAAGACGCTCGCCCTCCATCCCGACGGCGAAGGCGAGCAGCCCCTTGTTCTTCAGGCTCTCCCCTTTGACGGCCTCACGGTTATGGGCGACCCAGGACTCGACGACGAAGGCACTCAGCTCACGGGCGTCCGCCGCATCGAGCAGGCTCAGGTAGAGCTCGATGGTGCCGGCCCCGTCGGGGGTCTTGAGCCTGTAGGCCTCGAGCACCCAGTGGCGCACGATGTCCGGGTCGAGCGGCGTCCCGTCGGCGAGCCTCACCTGGGGCAGAGCCTCGAAGGGGAACCAGTCCAGGGCCACCGGAGGGCGCTTCAGTCGCCGTTTGGGAGGCGTGAGGGCCTCCGCTGTGACGATGTCGGTGACGTCATCCCCGTAGACCTGCAACGTGCGCAGCAGGTTGGCCCGCGCGAGACGGTCCTTCTCCTGGGCGCGGGCGGCACGCAGTCGGGCGACGCCGTCGGGAATCATCAGACCGGCCAGCCAGGCCGCACCCACCCGGCGCACGTGCGCAATCGGACTCATCACCGCCTCAAGGGCCAGCTCCCCGACCTCGGGGAGACCTGAGAGAAGCTCCTGGGCCAGCATCCGGTTGAACTCGGAGCGCCCCACCGCGACCTGCGCCAGGGCCGGCACCATGCTCTGGGGAACGGCAGGGAAGTGGGTGAGCGCGCACAGCACTCGCGTCGCCGACGTGGAATCCTCCAGCAGGTCACGGGCCCTGGCCAGGTCCTGGGCCATCCACGGCCAGCTGTCCTCGGACTCACAGGTCCACAGGGCCCAGCCCCAGGTGATCGTGCGCACCACCTCGGGCGGATGCCCCGCACGGGCCAACGCGTCGGCAACGAGGCGCGGATCGGTGTCCCACGGCAGGACCTCCTCCAGGCTGTGGAGGTGAGTACTTGTGCCGATATCCCCGTCAGATATGTTCAGGGAGCGGCACAGGTCATCGAGCGCCGCAGCGCGAGCCTCAGGAAGAGGAATCATCGGGGGAATCACGACCGGTGAAGTGTCACCCGACTCCGCTCCTGCCTGTTCCACCTGCTTCATGAATTCCTGACTTGCGTCGTCGGACGGGTTCTGAGACCTGGGCGTGACCGGCATAGCCGTATTGTGCCGGCCCTCACGAGCACCGGATGCGGAAATGACGGAGCATTACTCCGGACATACGTCCTTCTAGACGAAGGTATATTCACCAGTTGATCGGTCATCTATTTCGCCTCTCGGCCGGACCGTTTCCTTCTACGCTACGGCCATGTCTCCGTCCCCTGACTCCTCCTCCCCCGAATTCTCTTCTCCCGAGATCCCCTCATCCACGACCCCGCCACCCACGGCACCACCCCAGGGCGCCCCGGTCTCCGCCTCAACACCATCACCTCAACGACGGCATCGGGCACGGCTCGGAATTCTCAGCGTCGTCGTCGTTCTGGTCCTGGCACTCGGCGGTGGAGGACTGTGGGCACTGACGCGCGGCTCCGACCCGCTCTCAATGGTCAAGGCCCCGATCCTCAAGGCTCAGCAGGACCTGTCCAACCTCGGCAAGGAGCCTGCGGCAGCACCCTTCGACGCGAGTGGCACGACGGCAATCACCAACAAGCAGCTGACGATCCTGCGGGTGATCGCCGATCACCGTGAGACGCTGGTGGCCCTGAGCGCGAGCTCATCGTCGTCCTACGCCGCCTGGCAGGTTCCTGTCCCTGACAACCTGGCGGGGCAGCACCTCAACTGTCGAATCAACGCCAAGACCTTCGACTGCGGTGACCAGATCAGCGTCGACCTGGCCTCGGGGATCAACGCCCCCGCCAAGCCCTCGACCGTCTCCGCCGCCTCCCCCACGACGCCCGCCTCAGCGGTTCCGGCCCAGCCGAGCGACAACAGCTCCGACGCGCCCGCCCAGACCGGGACTCCGAGTGCTCCCAGCGGCACGACCTCTGCGAACCCCGCGGCCCCCTCCGCTGCCTCGTCCTCCACTCCTGCCGCAACAGCGTCACCAGGTACGGCGACGTCGGCGCCGGCGGCACCGGGCTCCCTCAAGACGGTCAGGGCCAGGGGGTCGGCGTCGACGGCTGCCAGGCCGCCGCGCTCATGGATCGCGGCGATCGCCCCGGCCAGGTCCTGAATCGCTCCGCGCGTGGTCGTGTGGGCCAGGACGGCGCCCAGAAGCTGCTCCCCGGGGGCCGCCGAGCCGTCCTCGATGGCCGCCGACCCGGCGGTCAGCACGCGGATTCCGAGCGCCTCGCAGCGGGCCAGCGCCACCTCGATGCACTGGGGGTGCAGCCCGGAGTCCAGAATGACCGGGCGCCCGGCGGCCCTGCGCGACGCCCGCGCCATGAGCAGGACCGCCTCGGCTACGGCGGTGGCCTCGTCCAGCAGCGAGGCGCAGGCCACCGGCAGGCCGGTCAGGTCGCTGATGAGCGTCTGGAAGAGCAGCTGGGCCTCGAGGCGTCCCTGGCTGATCTCCGCCTGGTAGGGCGTGTAGGCCGTGGTCCAGGCCGGGTTGCCCAGCACGTCGCGGGCGATGACGGCGGGTGTGAAGGCGGGGTGGTAGCCGCGGCCGATCATCTCGGTGTGCGGCTTGTTGAGGGCGGCCAGCGCCCGGAGGGCCTCAATGGCCTCGGGCTCGGACAGGCCGCCGGCGGCGGCGGAGGGCTCACCGCGGCCGGGCGGGGGCAGGACCGGCAGCCCGGTCGGGACGACGGCGGCGGCCAGGTCCTCCAGCCCGTGCAGACCCAAGGCGGCCAGCACAGGATCCTGGTGGTCGCCTGTGGCGCCGATGTGGCGAAGGGCGAAGGGGATGTGGGGAACGGCGCGTCGTCGAGCCATAAGGACCTCCGATCTGAGCATGAACCGGGCCACATCCTAGATGATTGATTCCGGGGGTGGTGGGCGGGTCGGGCCCTTCTCGACCGATCTCGACGAAGGGGGCTATGAGGACCAGGAGGCGCGAGGGGGGCGCCGCGTCCCGGGCGCACCGGCGCCCGTCCAGGACACGCCGGAACGTGAACGTACCTTCCCAACATGAACGTACCTTTCTCCCACCCTACTGGGGGTAGAGCTCAGTAGGACGGGAGAAAGGTACGTTCACGCGACGAAGCTCCGTTGACGTTGGACCCGCTGCCCGCCCGGCCCGGAGTCAATCATCTAGGGGACGAGCCGGGGCCCTCGTGAACGGATGCGCCAGCGCGCCGTGGCGCCCCGGCACCCGTTAGGCGCACGCGCATCGGAGTGCGCGGTCTCAACCCTCTCCGGCCCGAGATCGGTTCAAGGGGCTCAGCGGGGCCCGTCGCCGGGCCTCCATCAATCCTCCGGGGCGCTCCGGGACACCCGAGAGGCGGACATCGGTCGGAAAAGGTGGCTCCCACGCACTTTTAGCACCGGCCCCCGCCCCGCTTTCGCCGCAGAACCGCGGAATCACGCCGTTCCCCGCTGCGCCCAGGATCGGCGAACGCCTTAAAAGTGCGTGGGAGCCACCTTTTTGAGGGGTCGCAGCCCGCGGCGGACGTCAGGCGGGCCCTCGACCTCGGCTGGCCGGGCCTGTTGCGGGCCGCGTACTGAGCGACTACGCGGGAGCGACTACGCGGGAGGGCGCGAGCGCGGGTCGGGAGACTCTGCTCGGCGCGGTTGCGCTCCGCCGCGTGTGGTCGCAGTTGGTGCTGCCCGAGGTCGCGCGCCTGTCCCTGGAAGCGGTTGGGAGCTTCGGATCCGCGCCGCGTTGGAACTAGTCGTCCGGGCCCTGGATGGGGAAGCGCCCCTCGTTGGCGATCCTGAGGTTCGGTATCGTCCGTATCATGAGTACTGACGCTGGCCGTCGGCCTGTCTCGAGCCGTTCTCATGACGGGCCCTCCCACAGGCCTGGACGTACCGGCGCATCTCGGGTGGGACGACGGGCCGCCCTGGTCGGCGGTGTGGCCCTCCTCGGTGCTGCGGGGGTCGGGGCGGTCGCCGTGAGCCAGGGGATTCTCCGACTTCCGTGGCATCGGGGGTGCGGGTGCGTCTTGCCGCCGCTTCCTACGCCCGCTGCCGGTGTTGAGCCCCTGCGGGACGCCGTCGAGGCGTACGCCCGTTCCCAGAACCTTGCTGCCACAGTCAGGCTCGAGGGCTTCGGCGTCGCCTCCAGGGTCGTCCTCTATCGCGGACCGGAGGAGGGCGACGCCACTGCGCAGGACATGGGCGCCTTCCTCACCGGGCTCCACGCGGAGGTCACCGACGAGATCACCGGCGGTGAGGGCCTGTCCGTCCATGTCGATCTGCGATGGGCCGGCGGGGACGAGGACCAGGTCCTCACGGCCGGCCTCACGAGCATCACTGATTCGGCCCGTCTCGAGGCGTGCGTGGCGATCGCCGTCCCCGTGCTCGTCGATGGAGCGGGCCAGGTCGACATTACCGACGACACCCTGTCCTGCTACCTCGGGGGAGAGCCCGCTCCTCAGGCGGTGCCGGACGGCGGGGGTCGGCGCGTCAGCTGGATGCTCGCAGCGCCTGCGAGCCTGCCCACGAGCATGCTCTTCAAGCAGGTCGCCTTGGGCCGCCTCACGGCCACTATCGAGATGCGGGCCGGCGGGGACCTGTCCGCCCTGCCGATCGACGGCCTCTCCGACAAGGCCTGGGAGGCCGGCTGGACAGACCTCACCGTGCGGGACCTGGCCCCCGGTGCGTCGGTGCTGATCGAGAGCGGCTCCGAGGGGCGCAGCGGTCCCCTTCAGGTCGCCGATGTCCGTGGCGTCCTGGAGCAGGCGCGATCGGGGAGCTGGGCGCGCCGCATCATCTTCAGGGGCGACGTCGGCACCGATGACCCGGGGGCGGCCTTCGACTGCGCTGACGGCGCCCTGTCCGTGCCGGATCCGATGCCTTCGATCGACAGGATGCCCCTGTCCGCCGAGCTGTCCGAGAGGCTCCTCCGCGATCTCGGTTAGGACCTGGGACGCGAGTGCTCCTCAGGCTCTCGGGGAGCCAGGCAGCCGGACGGGTCGCGCGGCGCATCAGTCCCAGACGGTGAGCGCGATAAGAGCGACTGCTGCGGCCGGCATGACTGTCCGTGGCGATCTTGCAGATCTGCTTGACCACCCCGCGATCATGCTTGCAGGGGGAGCGCCAGGGGCGCTCCCCGCCTCCTCTACACTGCCAGGCGATGACCACCCTTGACACCACCGCCCTCCGACTTGACGCCCGCGGCTCCGCGCCGCGCACCTACCACGTGCGCACGCTCGGCTGCCAGATGAACGTCCACGACTCCGAGCACATGGCGGGTCTGCTGGAGGGGGCCGGCTACCTGCGCGTCGAGGACGTGCCCGAGGCCGCCGCCCGCGCCACCGACGCCGGTGACGGCGGGGCCGACGTCGTCATCATCAACACCTGCTCCGTGCGCGAGAACGCCGCCACCCGGCTCTTCGGCAACCTGGGCCAGCTCGCCGCCGTCAAGCGCGAGCGCCCCGGCATGCAGATCGCCGTGGCCGGCTGCCTGGCCCAGCAGATGGGGCGAGGCATCATCGAGCGGGCCCCGTGGGTCGACGTCGTCTTCGGCACCCACAACATCGACGTCCTGCCCGCCCTGCTGGCGCGCTCCCGCCACAACGCCGAGGCCGCCGTCGAGATCGAGGAGTCCCTCAGGGTCTTCCCCTCCACCCTGCCCACCCGCCGCGAGTCCGCCTACGCCGCCTGGGTGTCCATCGCCGTGGGCTGCAACAACACCTGCACCTTCTGCATCGTGCCCTCCCTGCGCGGCAAGCAGCGCGACCGCCGCCCCGGCGACGTCCTGGCCGAGGTCGAGGCCGTCGCCGCGCAGGGCGCCATCGAGGTGACCCTCCTGGGGCAGAACGTCAACTCCTACGGGGTCGGCTTCGGGGACCGCGGCGCCTTCGCCAAGCTGCTGCGGGCGACCGGCGCAGTCGAGGGCATCGAGCGCGTGCGCTTCACCAGCCCCCACCCCGCCGCCTTCACCGACGACGTCATCGAGGCCATGGCCACCACCGAGGCCGTCATGCCCAGCCTGCACATGCCCCTGCAGTCCGGCTCGGACCGGGTGCTGCGCGCCATGCGCCGCTCCTACCGCACCCAGCGCTTCCTGGGCATCCTGGACAAGGTCCGCGCCGTCATGCCCGAGGCCGCCATCACCACCGACATCATCGTCGGCTTCCCCGGCGAGACCGAGGAGGACTTCCAGGCCACCCTCGACGTCGTCGAGCAGGCCCGCTTCGCCTCGGCCTACACCTTCGAGTACTCCCCGCGCCCGGGCACCCCCGCCGCCGACCGCGACGACCAGGTCCCCACCGAGGTCGTCAAGGACCGCTACCGCCGGCTCGACGCGCTCGTGCGCCGCATCGCCCACGAGGAGAACGAGCGCCAGGAGGGGCGCGTCGTCGAGGTGCTCGTCGCCGAGGGCGAGGGGCGCCGGGATACGGTCACCGCCCGCATCTCCGGGCGCGCCGCCGACAACCGGCTCGTCCACGTCGCCCTGCCCGAGGGCCTGGCCGAGAACGACTACGCCGGCGGCGCCCCGCGCCCCGGCGACATGGTCACCGTGCGCGTCACCCACGGCGCCCCCCACAACCTCATCGCCGACTCCGCCCGCTGCGGGCGGGAACTGGCCCCGGTTG
>ERZ773042.782-NODE-782-length-20427-cov-5.476144_pt1 | contig 20427 bp, 17 predicted proteins | sample MGYA00511664_ERZ773042 | MGnify/ENA primary metagenome ERZ773042 (study PRJEB29015, sample SAMEA2737984) | human oral metagenome | biome: human oral; feature: human-associated habitat; material: dental | place: China | collected 2036 ... | reverse complement strand
AGGAACAGATGAAGAACTTGCTAAAACATTACAATCATTGCAAACAGATCTTGCAAAAGAAACAAAAGAAAATGTTAAAAGTAGTATAAAAAAGAGAATTAAGATTATTGAAGATGAACAGAAAAAGAGAAAAGGTGAGGTTACAAAAGATAATAAATCAAACGAAAAATCAACAACAAAACCTTCAGAAAACTCAAATTCAGGTAAGAATAATACAAATGGAAATAATTCTTCGGGATCAAATTCAAACAAAGATAAAGATAAAGACAAAAATACGAACACTAATACAAATACAAGTTCAAATAATAATAATTCAAATAAAGGTATAAAAGATGATCCGGTATTTAGAAAATTAAAAGCAAGATATGGACAAGGATATAAGAAAGATGAATATGTAGTTGCACCAGTTACAGGTAAATTAGAAAAAGGAAAAAATGGAGAAATAATAATAAAAGCACTTGACGAAGATGATTTACCAAATGTTCCAGAAGGATATAAGAGATTTTATGAAACTGAATATAAAGGAATAATTGCTTTTAATTTTCTAAAATTTCCATTGCCTTTAAATATTTATTTCTTCTGTTAATATCTTTTTCTGTTATTGTTTTTAATCTTTTTAAGTTTGAATTATGCCTTAAATCTGACAATTTTACATCCAAAGCTATTTTATTGGTCTTTACTTTATTTATATAATTAAAATACTCTTCATTTGCACTATGTGTCAAAAGTAAAATAGCTTCCATTTGCTCCTCATCTAAAAAACTAAAATCTTTAATGCTATACAAATCACTATCTTCAAGAACATCATGTAGTAAGGCAACAGTCTTTGTCCTTATCCCTTTTACTCCTAATGCAACATTTATCGGATGAAAAATATAACATCTACCTGCCTTATCTTTTTGATTAATATGTGCCCTTAACATAATAAAAAATGCTTTAAATAATCTTAACATAATTTCTCCTTTATTAAAAAACTATACAATATTGTTATACCCTTTTTAAAGTGATGAATATATCTATTTATTTTTTATTATTTCTTTCAGAAATACAATTGCTTGTAACCAAGCAATTGTTGAGATTTTCACAGTCGATTGTGCTCAAATCAAAGATTTGAACAATCTTTGCGTCAGACCTACTTTTGTTTACAAGTAAACAAAGTTAGGGCTAGATTCACTACACTCAGCTACACTTCGTTTCGGTCGAAATGACGTATAAGGAGAAATCTTCGTTTAATGGCAAGACGTCAAAAGTAAATAATCTTCAAAAATTCTAAAAAATACCAAGTGTTTGAAAAAATTTTTTAATCATTAAAAAAATTATATGAAACTAAATATTTCACGTCATAACAACTTGCAAAGTGATGCCCCCAACATGTCATCTTGAGTGAAGTGAAACGAAGTCAATCTAGCCCTAACTTTGCTTGTTTACAAGCAATAGTAGGTCTGACGGGGCAATTGTATCAAAAGATACAGTTGCTCTGAAGATCTCCTAAAGCTCCAATAAAGATTAATATACATTTTTGTATAAATTTTTCTAATTTGCAAGCAAAAAACTATTTGAGAGAGTGAGAAATCACTCTCTTTTAAATTTATATATAGATTAGAATTGTAACAAGTGGTATAATAGAGTTAAATTAGAAAAATTATAAGTAAAGTATAAGGTATGAGTATCGAAAAATTATAATTAAGGATTTGTATTGGAGAGGTAAAATGACATATATTCATTCTGATGATAAAGTGATAGATGAATTTATCCAAAAAAACATTAAGGATAGAAGTAGTATTAAAGCTGTATGTGAAGAACTATTTAATTGGTTTGATAAAAATGTAAAATACAGTAGATTAAACGCTCCGTTTTTTCCTTTGCAAAGAAGTGATTTAGATGTTATTTCAATGCAGGCTGGAACTTGCGGTGATTATTCAAATTTAGTGGTTTCAGTATTTCAAAAATTAGGATATGAAGCAAAATATGCATATATACATAAAGATTGTTATGGAGATGAACAAGACCATATATGCGTTGCTATTCAAGATAATAATAAATGGATTCTAATAGAAGCAACATTACCATATAGAAAATGGCATGGTTTTAACTGCCAACATCAAGAATATGAATTGTTATCACCTGATGATTTTGAAGATAAGATGAAAAAAGAAGAGAATTATTGGATGAGTGTAGCAAATAAATATGGCAATGAGCTGCTTGCTGGTTTGTTATATGCACCATGGATTCACGAAGAAATTATCAAACAATCAGACAGCATATTAGAAAGTGTATTTTTTACCCTTTTATTAGATGAGCAAAAAAATAAAACGATATATGCATACTATAAAAAATATACAAAGGAATCCGGAACAATTCCTGTAATGTGTATTATATCTAATAGCACACAAAAATACTGTTTTTCTTGTAAAACTTCTAATAATATATGGGATAATGAGCAATGGAGTGAAGAATATCTCGAATCAGATATTCCAAGCAAATTTAACACAGATACATTATACGAATTAAAAAATTGTATATCAAAGGTCTTATTAGATATTGACAAAGTTTTGTCTGATTTATAGATTTTAATAAATCCTTATTTGTTTAAGTGAATGCACTATTTTTGGAGGGAAAGTATGAATATAGAATTATCACGATTTCGTGTCAGAAAAGGTAAGTCGGAAGTAGTAGATAAGTGGATGAATTTTTTAAATGAAAATATGGAGGAAGTATTACTTACTTTGGACGGAGAGAAAATGTATGTCGAAACTATTTTTAGAGAAAAATGTGATGATGAAGAGTATCTTTATTGGTATTCAATTCAGGGAGAAAATGGAATAAGAATGGAAGAGTTTGATTCGTGGATAGATAAAAAGCATCTTGAGTATTGGGATGAATGTATAGATAAAAATTATCATGTTGAAATGTCAATGCAAGTTTCTATGATTTCTCATCATATAGCTAATTTGATGACGGATAATTCAATTGTTAGATAAAAAAAGTAGGAGTTTAAGGAAAAAATATGGATAAAAAGACACTTTTAAATGAATGGTTACATGAGCAGGAAATTGCCCATATTAAAGGTTGGGATTTTTCTCACATTAGAGAAAGATATAGAGAAGAAGATGATCTTCCATGGGATTTTGAAAGCATTATAAAATCTTATTTAAGAGAAAATGATTATTTGTTGGATATGGAAACTGGCGGTGGAGAATTTCTTTTATCTTTTATGATAAATCCCAAACATACTTCAGCAATTGAAGGTTATGAGCCAAATATTAAGATATGTGAAGAGAGACTTATTCCTTTGGGAATAGATTTTAAACCAGCCGATGGTGGGGATGAACTTCCTTTTAAGGATAATTATTTTGATATTATTACCAATAGACATGGTAAATATAATATAGATGAGCTTAAAAGAGTTCTTAAAAGTGGAGGGTTATTTCTTACACAACAGGTTGGTGCAGAAAATGATAGAGAATTAGTTAAACTTTTAATTGGAGATGTTGATATTCCATTTCCTAAAGCTTATCTGAATATTTCAAAACAAGAATTTATAGAAAATGGATTTGAGATTGTTGAAGAAGCAGAAGCTTATAGGCCGATAGAGTTTTATGATGTTGGTGCTCTAGTTTGGTTTGCAAGGATTATAGATTGGGAATTTCCTTATTTCGAAGTTGAAAAGTATAAAGAAAATCTCTTTAAAGCACAGGAAATTCTTGAAAAAGAAGGAGTAATTAGAGGTAGAATTCACAGATATTATTTTGTTGCAAGAAAGAAATAGTTAAATTAGAAGTTTAGTAATAAATAAAAGATGGGAAAAAATATCGAAAAATTGAATTTTTTATGTTAATATTTTTGACGGTAGATATACCGTCTTTTTTATGTGAGAAAAACGACAAATCTATTTTATGTATCTTCGATACATTTACTTTTGCTAAAGCAAAAGTATGAGATTTCTCCACTACACTCAGCTAAGCTTCGTTACGGTCGAAATGACGGATAAGGAAAAAAACCTCGTTTAATAGCTTACCGTTAAATGTAAATCAGTTTGCGATTTATTTTAAAAAATTATAACAAATAAAATATTTAACATCATAATACTTAGCAAAGAAAAACTCCCAATATGTCATCTCGACCGAAGTTGAGCAAAGCGAAACGAAGTGGAGAGATCTCATAAAGCTCCATTATATAGAATTAAATTTATGTAGTTGACTATTTCGAAATTAACAATTTAGAAAAGTTTTTTAAAATTATTTTTACTACTAAAAAGCAATAGTATTCCCAAAAGAAACTCTAAAATAATTTTTGTATGTATCTTCGATACATTTACTTTTGCTAAAGCAAAAGTATGAGATTTTCGCAGTCGATTGTACCCAAATCAAGATTTGGACAATCTTTGCGTCAGACTTACTATAGATTATTTACAAGTAAATAATCTAAGTTAGGGCTAGATTCATTTCGCTAACGCTACAGTCGAAATGACGGATAAGGAAAAAAACTTTGTTTAATAGCTTACCGTTAAATATAAATCAGCTTACGAGTTATTTTAAAAAATTATAACAAATAAAATATTTAACATCATAATACTTAATAAAGCAAAAAACAACAAAAAAGAGCTGTTTTCACAGCCCTTTTGAATTAACAACCACCCTTTAATTTTTTACTCCTTATATAAATCTTCGGGAATTTATCGTGTTGATTAAAATAGCCCATAAGTTCAAAAAATTGAAATGCTCTTTTTTGTTGATCAACAGTCATATTTGTTTTTTCTCTTATGAATTTTTTTGCCTTATTGGAATAAACAAAATATCCGTCAGCATTTATATCCTTAATAACTATATCATATAAATCATAATACTCTTTCTTCATTATTGTCCCCTTTTGCAGATTGTATTTCATACCAAGTTTTATATTTTCCATTCAAAGCAATAAGCTCGTCATGTGTACCTGTTTCTAAAACTTTTCCATTTTCTATCATAACTATTGTATCACAATTTTTTACAGTGGACAATCTATGTGCAATAATCATCGTACTTCTACCCTGCTTCAAAACCTCAATTCCATAGTTGATTATTTTTTCCGTTTCAGTATCGATGTTTGCTGTTGCTTCATCTAAGATTAAAACTTTTGGATTTCTAACAATAGCTCTAGCAAAGCAAATGATTTGTTTTTCTCCAAGAGATAAGTCTGATCCGCTTATTGCCAGTTCATAATCTAAATTGTTATTTCTTTTTTGTAAAAGATTTTTACCACCAACTTTTACTATTGCATCTAAAACTTCTCTTTCAGTTATACTTTCATCTTTAAGTGTGATATTATCTCTTATACTTCCTGTGAAAATATATGGATCTTGAAGAACTACAGCCATTTGTTTTCTGTAAGAAGCTTTACTTAAATTTTTTATATTTTGTCCGTCAAATAAAATTTCCCCTCTTTGATTTTCATAAAATCCTAAAATCAAATTCATTATAGTTGACTTTCCGCTTCCGGTAGCACCAACAAAAGCAATTGACTTTCCTTTGTCAAGTTTAAAATTGACATCCTTTAAAACGGGAACATTTTCTTTGTACTCAAAGCCTACATTTTTAAATGCGATATTTCCTTCAAGTTCAATTTCTTTGTCCGTAGTTTTTTCTTCTTCTATTTCAAAAATTTTGATTATTCTGTCGCAAGAAACGAGTGCAGTCTTATATCTATTTATTTGTGATAAGAAATTCATAAAAAGCCTTAAAATTCTTTTATTATATTCAATTAAAATATACAAAATCCCTACACTCAATCCCAAGCCATTAATCTTTAAAATTGTAAATACTAAAACTATCATAGCATTTGTAAAAATCATAGTAAAATCAATTAAATTCCAAGAGAATAAAGCATTTAATATAGTTCTTTTGATATAATTTTTTTCAACTTCCTTATTTTCTTTTTCAAAAGACTCAATCATCAAATCTTCATTTCCATAGACTTGAATTACAGGTAATGATTTAATCGTTTCATTGTAAATTGAGCTTGTAATTCCCTCATGTTTTCTTATGGTTTTAGTAACTGCTGTAAGTTTTTCTCCATAATATTTAGTTACCATATACATAAGTGGTAAATAAATTAAAACAATTAATAGCAGATATGGACTGATATAAAACATAACAGTAAGCATCATTGCTAAATTCAACACAAAGCCTAAAAGATCATTTAAAAGAGTTTGATATAACTCTTTAATTGTATTAGTATCTGTTGTAAATCTTGAAACCAAATCTCCAGCATAAGAGCTGTCAAAATATTGCATTTTAAAGTTTTGCATATGTCTTATTAAACTGGATTGTATCTTATATGCAATATTACAAGATAATTTGTTAAAAGAAGTTCTAACAAATAATAATAATAATACTATAATCAACAAATTAAGTCCCAGATATAACAATGCTTTTTGAACAATAAAAGAATAAAAATTTTCCATATTTACTAAGTCTGCATCTATAATTGAAGAAATTACAGTCGGTAAATATACGTCGAGAAAAACCCTAAATACAGTACAGATTGAACCTGTAAAAAGCAGAATTTTTTCTTCTAAAAGGTAGGAAGTTAAAAATTTTAATTTACTATTTTTCATCTTCTTCCTCCCTATCCAAACTTTGATACTCAAATTGTTCCTTATACCAAGAATCTCTTGAAATAAGTTCTTCGTGAGTACCTCTGTCGATTATTTCTCCATTGTCCATAACTAAAATCAAATCAGAATGTTCAACTGCAGAAATTCTATGAGAAATAATTATATTAGTCCTATTTTTTCTGTTTTCCTTAAGAGAATTTACAATTTTACTTTCAGTATTCGCATCAATTGCTGAAAAAGAATCATCTAAAATTAAAATTTCAGGATCCCGATATAAAGCTCTGGCAAGAGAAATTCTTTGCTTTTGCCCTCCGGAAAGTCCAAGTCCACGTTCTCCAACAATAGTTTCAAGTCCTTTTTCTAAATTTTGTATATCTTTGTAAAAGTCTGCCTTTTTTAGAACATTTATAATTTTTTCGTCATTTTCTGCAATACTTCCAAATAAAATATTTTCTCTGACTGTTTTAGAAAGTAAAATATTTTCCTGACTTACATATCCGAATTTATTTCTTACTGATGTAATATCATAGTCTTCATAAGGAATATCATTTATAAAAATCCTATTTTTATCAAAATTATAAAATCTTAAAATCTGTTTAACTAATGTACTCTTTCCACTTCCACTTTTTCCAACTATTCCCAAAGTTTCTCCTTTATTTAACTTAAAGCTGATATCCTTAAGTGAAACTTCTTTTTCTCCGGGATAACTAAAAGAAAAGTTTTTAAATTCCATAGTGGAAAAGTCTTCTAAAATCTTATCTCCATTTTCTATTTCCGTCTTATCATCAAGTAAAAGATTTATTCTATTTATTGAAACCAGAGCTCTTTTATAAGTATTTATACAATCTCCAAGTCCCCAGAAAGACCAAGCTAAAGTTTCTCCAAGTCCAAAAAATACCACTAACTTCCCAATTGTAATACTACCGTCTCTTACTAAAAATGCTCCATAAAAAAGTCCTATAATCATAGAAATTACTCTTATAAAAGAGTTTGAAAGAAATGTTAACATCCATAGATTAGCTTCCAAATAAGCCAAATCAAAATAATATTTTATGATTTTAGAAATATTTTTTTGTCTTACTTCTTCATTTACATAACTTTTTATAAGTTTTATTCCTTCTATTATTTCCAAAATCTCCTGACTTGACTTACCAAAAGTCACATTCATTTTTTCATTCACTTTTCCAATATTTTTACTTACTATATTTGTAATAATAGCTGTAAAGATAAAAGGAAACATAACCGCAATCGTCAGCTTCCAAGATAGGAAAAATACTAAATATGATGCACATATTAAAGGCATAAACATAGAATCACATACTAATAGAATTCCAAAACTGAAATATTCAAATATATATTTAGTTTCATTATCCGCAAGCCCGATTACATCTCCTGCAGTATTTTTTTGAAAAAAGTCGGGAGATTTTTTTAAAATTTTTCTAAAAATTTTATCTTTATAGTACATCTTAAGTTTTGCCCCAGAACCAAAAGCCAAATACGAAAAAGTCATAAAGCTTAAAAAGTTAGCCGCTCCCAAAAATATCATTAAAGCTACGTATTTGTAAATTTTTGTAACATCAAAATTCGGACTTTTAAATAAATCCACAATTGTTCCTATTAATGTTACTAAATATATTAAAATTAAACTACTAATTATATCAAAGACACATCCCATCAAAAATCTGGTTTTTGCCTTTTTAAAGCCATCTCGGACAGCCCAATAAATCCCCATTTAATCACCCTCTTTCATTTCAAAAAAAGCTCTTCAAAAGGAAGAGCATTTTTAAAATTTATTTACTTATTTTTTCTTAAAAGTTGCAACTGAACCTCTTTCAATTATTCTTGAAGGTAGAATTGTAACATCTTTTAATTTTTCTTCATTTCTAAGTTCCTTAATCAACTTTCTCATAGAAATTGCACCCATATCGTAATATGGTTCTTCTATAGTTGTAAGTGCAGGTCTGTAAATTGATGCAATTAAATCATCTCCGAAACCTGCAACTGAAATATCTTGTGGAACTTTAAGACCATTATCGTAACAATAACTTATAAAACCGATAGCCAAAGTATCTTCACTCGCAAATACAACAGTTGAATTATTTTCTTTAATAAGTTTGAAAATTTCTTCTCCCATATCATATCCTGTTTGAACTGTTATGTCTTTTGCATTTATAAGCACTGATTTTACTTTTCTTTCTGCAACAGCTTCATTAAATCCTGCAAGTTTTTCTCTACCGATTCTACTTGTAACATCTTCACTTATAAAAACGATACTTTTATGTCCTTCATCTACAAGATAATTTGTCATCTTATTACAAGTTGATTTGTAATCTATACTTACAGTATGCTCATCTGTATATTCATAAAATTTATCAAGTCTTACAAAAGGAATTTTTTTACTTTTCAGCTTAAACAATATTTCAGGATTAATCTTTTCACTTATCATAATTATTCCTTCAACTTGCTTAGTGCACATAAATTCGATAATTTTATGCTCCGCTTCTATATCTCCATACGTGCTGGAAAGCAAAATATCGTAATTGTACATTCTTCCAATTTCTTCGATTCCTCTAATGATTTGAGCCATATATGAAATCCCTATATCTTTAACAATGACTCCAATCATATTTGATTTTCTCATTACAAGGCTTCTTGCCAATTCATTAGGCTTAAAGTCCAATTTTTTTATTGCATCTAAAACTTTTCTTCTTGATTCCGGACTAACAGGTTTCGACTCATTCATAACTCTTGAAACAGTAGAAATTGAAACTCCTGCTAATTTAGCTACATCTTTTATAGTAGGTGCTGACATTTTATCACTCCTTTAAAATAAATTTATAATTATAATTAAATCGTTTACAAAATTCAATATTATTATATCACACTTTTTATTAAAATAAAACAGTTCAGGAAAATAATTTTTCAAAATTTTCCTAAAAAATACATAACGTTTTTATAAAATATTATGGAACTAAAATTTCAAAAAAATACTGTAAAATAATTTGAAAAATATTTTACAGTAAAATATTATTTTTTAATTTTAATATACAAGCTGTAAAAAACAGTAGAAATAACCAATGCAACAAAGCATATCCCGATTTCTATTCCTATATAATTAATCATAGCCTTATTTACAGGTAAAAATCCTCCTGTCAAATTAGAAAACACAGGATAATTAAAAGTATTTTTCCACTTCCAAAGATAAGAAAAAACTAAACTTAACCCAAACTGACTTATTATCAATATAATATTAATAGCAAAAGAAATCATAGCCTTTCCAATTATAAAACTCGTCTTTTTAATTGGAAGTGTAAATAAAAATCCCTTATGATAATAAAAATCTAAATAAGTTGTTATGAAGAAGTAAGATAGAGCCATCAAAAAAATTACAGCTAGAATATACTTTATATTATTATATTCAAGCAAAACACCGTCTAAAGGGGCTTCTTCATATTGAAAAGTTCCATTTGCTTTTATTACTTCGGATAACCTTTCTTTTTCGTGATTAGCATAACTTTTTGACATAGAAAAATTTATTTCATTTTCTTTTATTTCAACAATTTTTTCGTACATCAAAATTGCACTTTCCATATAGCCTCTATCGTCTCCGCTATGCTTTAGTTTTAAAGTCTTTTCTGATATTTCAAGAGATTTTTTTAACAAATCCATTTTATCTTTATCACCAGAATATATACAAGGTGACTTTCCGTCAGCAGGATATAAAATATCTCCTATTCCTTTTTTTATCATGAGTAATTCATGCTTTTTATCTGTATCGACTTGTTGATAATTTAAATAATTTTTATAAAATAGAGAAGCTAATAAAACTAATATAACTCCTAAAATTACTACAAATATTCTACTTCTTATAAATTTTTTACATTCTAATATCAAAGTATTCATAACATTCACCTACTCAGCAAACAGTCTTTGATACATCTGTTCAGACGCATTTATATGCTCTCTTATTTTAATTAATTTTATGCCTTTATCCTGTATTGCCTTAATTGCATCGTCAAAAGAATTCTTTTTAAATTGACAAATAATCATATCTTTTTCAATTTCGGCACTTACTACAAATGGAGATAAAATTTCTAAAGTTTGATCATTTGAAGTAGTATCAATTGCATAGATTAAAAATTCGTCTTCTACAATTTTTTTGACAATTTTTTTATCCTTTATAAATAAAAGATTATCGGTTAATTGGCTAATTTCTCCTAAAAAATGTGTAGATAAAATTACCAGAGTTCCCTTTTCTGAAATTTCCTTTAACATAACTCTAAGCTCTATTTGACTGCTAGGATCAAGCCCGTTAAAAGGTTCGTCAAGCAATAAAACTTCAGGATTATTAATAAGTGCAATAGCCAAAAGTAATCTCTGTTTCATTCCCAAAGAATATGTCTTTACAGGTCTTTTATAAAATTTTTCAATCTTTGTTAAACTTACAATTTCTTTTATTCTAGTCTTTGGCAATTTTTGTATATTTGCAACAAATTTCAAATGATCAAGTCCTGTTAAATTCGGAAATAAAATACTTGCATCCTGTAAATATGACAATTTTTTTAAAATAGCATTATCCCTATTATCTATGCCATTTACAGTAATCTGTCCGGATTGATAGCTATTCAAATTTGTAATACAATCCAAAAGAGTAGTTTTTCCCGTTCCATTAGGTGCAACCAAAGCCCAAACCTCTGCATTTTCAAGCTCTAAAGATAAATCATTTAAAACTACATTCTCTCCATATCTTTTAGTAAGATTTTTTATACACAAACTAGGCATATCCATTCCTCCTTCTATCTTGAATAAAAGCTATACAAATCAATAAAATTGTTAAAATACAAATTCCAATTGCTAAAATTTTACAAGATTTATCAAAACTGTAAGTGATAGTTTTAGATAAAATATTTATACTGCCGTCAGCAATTTTTCCAACTCTCCAGTATGAAAACGGATTATACCATTTATTAAACATCTGTAAAGTCGCTATCAGCCCAAAGGATAAAATAACTGATTTTACACTTGATTTTACAAAAGTAGAAATTGCACTTGTAACAAGGAAAATAAATATTCCGTAGAGCAAGAACAAAATCAAACTTTTTATTAAAACATCAGATATTGGAACAATCTTATATCCAAAACTCATAAGTGAAAAATAATCACTTTTTACAATATAAGTTGTAATCGGATATTTAAAAGATGATGACCCGCTTATTAAAAATTCTATTCCAAAAAATATTGTAGGTATCAATAGTCCAAGTATAATCGTTAAAATTTCACCTGTGAAAAGCCCTGACGATACAATCCTAAATTTACTTGCCCCCGATGTCTTTAAAAATCTAATAATTTTATTTTGACTTTCCTCCAGCTTTGAAAATAGAATTCCAAAAGTTACAACAATTATAAAAGTATAGATTAATACTAAATTATTTGTAAAAAAATCCCATAATCTATGTGAAGTTCCGATTAATGTTTTTTTGCTATAATAGTCAAGAAGTTTACTTTCTTCTGAAGTTCGAGGTTGTTCAAACTCTGTTTTCTCTAAATATAATGGATGAGCTGAAGGAATGTTATTTTCCTTTAAATACTTTAATATTTTGTAAGTTATCTTTGCTGTCAATTGATTTGCAGCATAATCTATTCCATTTGTTCTAAACCCTTTTAGAGCAAAATTTCCATTGGAATCTAAAGAATGCTTTAATTCACTTTCATATAATGCTTGCCAATTTTCTGTTTTAATGTCTTGGATTATTTCTTCATAACCATTTATAATTTTAGTTTTTCTTTTTTTTATATTATTTAATTCTGTTTTTTCTTCATCTGAAATATTATCATTCTCTAAATCTTTATCAACCTCTTTAATGTCCTGTTTAAATATATCTATAACTCTTTCTCTGCTAAAAATTTGTTCTTCCTTATTTTTATTATTTTCAATTTTTGAAATAGAAGATATAACAGTTCCAATAATTATAATTATAATAAGGAATAGAATATTCTTTTTCTGTTTAATAAAATATTTAAAAAACAAATTACACATAGCTACCTCCAAAGCAAAACGCAACAAAAAAACATTTTATATAAAATACATTTCAGAAAATCAATTTATCTATTTACTTTCTCTTCTAGGTAAATCGTTACTACGAGAATATCATAATTGTTAATATTTGTCAAATATAATAACTAGTATTTTTCATCTTATATTGACATAAAATAAAATTATACTATAGTAAGATAATTTGAGATTGTATAATTTTAATTTTAAAATATCGTTCTTATTATTTATGTAGCTTTTAATTATGAAAAAATATTAAAAAATGTATTTCTATTTTCAATTTTAATTCTATATTCTTGTAGCAGTATAAAAAAAGATAAAGCATTTTTATACTACATAAGCATAAGTGAAAATTGTATAAAAAAACTCATCTAAACATGTTAGACGAGTTTTTGTTTAACTATTTTTAAAAATTTTACAAGCACATTCTATAAATATTTTCTATATCTTCAGGTGTTAATTCTCTAAAGCCTTTTATACTTTCTTTTCCCTTACAAGCCTTCTTAGCCATAATAGCAAAATTTTCATCGTTAATATTTACATCTTTTAATGTACTTTGTAATTTTAAGTCATTAAATAAAAATTCTGAAAGTTTTTCAATGGCCTTTTCTGCAATTTCTCTATCAGAAAGATTTTTATCTATGCCAAAAACATTAACTCCAAATTGAACATATTTATATATATTTTCATCATTTAAACAATATTGCATCCAACGTGGAGTTAATATTGCAAGTCCATGTCCATGAGTTATATCATAAAAAGCTGAAAGTTCATGTTCCATTGGGTGACAACTCCATGCAGTTGATTTACTTCCATTTATAAAACCGTTTATTGCCCAGGAAGATGTCCACATTAAATTAGCACGAGCTTCATAGTTTGTAGGGTCTTTCATTGCTATCGGAGCATATTTTATAACTGTTTTCATAAGACCTTCCATAACACAATCAAGCATAAACAAATCATTTTCTGTTGTAAAATAAACTTCTAGGATATGACTTAAAATATCTGCTGAACCGCAAGCAGTTTGATACTCACTTACACTGTATGTATTTTTAGGATCAAGAAATGAAACTTTTGGTAACATACACATTGAACCATTGCTTAATTTTTCATTTGTTTTAAGGTTTGAAATAACTCCACCATTATCCATTTCAGAACCGGTTGCTGAAAGTGTTAATATAGTTAAAAGAGGCAATGCATCTTCTATTTTTGCTCTTTTTTCTAAATCAAGAAAATCCCATGGGTCAAAATCAACTTTTGCTCCGGCGCAAATAAATTTTGAGGCATCAATCGTTGAACCACCACCAACAGCAAGAACCACATCAATATTTTCTTCCTTACATATTCTAGCACCCTCTCTAACAGATTCTATTCTAGGATTAGGTTCTATCCCTGAAAGTTCAAAAACTTCAAGTCCTGCATCTCTTATTTCTTTTATAACCTCATCATAAAGTCCTATCTTTTTAATGGAACCTCCTCCGTAAGTTAACAAAACTTTTTTTCCATATTTTGACAATTCTCTTCCAAGATTGGAAAGTTGTCCTTCTCCAAAATATACCTTAACAGGAATATTGTAAATAAATGGTTTCATAAAAATCCTCCTTTAAATTTATTTTTTAATACTTCTAAATTGATTTTACCTCTCCTCTATATCTAGTTAAAGAATACCCTTATTTTAAAACAAGAAAACAAAAAAGAGAGAATTATTTAAAACAATCCTCTCTAATTTTTTATTCTGTAAAAACAATATACCATGCCTTATTTTACTATTTTATTAAATATTTGCTTTGTCGCATAATGTGAAATTAACAAAATGATTAAAGAAAAATCAAAAGGAATTTTTACTACAACTTTTATTAAAAAGCATAGAACAAAAGCGACTAAATCTAAAATCATAAATTGTTTTTCACTTGTATATTTTTTTATCACACTGTATTTTACTTTTAAATTTCTAATTAATATTACAAGAGCAACAACTCCAACTAGTGCGTCTATACTAAAATTAACTAAAAATTTACTATTTATAACAGCCCATAAAAAATATATAAACAAAGTTCCCATCATAATGATAGTTAATCCTGTCAGAGATATTTTTGATTTATCTTCTGACATTTCTTTTGGTGTAATTCTTCTTGCCATTATTCAAAAATCACTCCGTCAGCACAATCAATTTTAATATTTGTTGAGAAGAATTCCTTTAATGCTGTAACCATATATCCTGTGTCTTTAATTCCACAAGTTTCAAAACTTGAATGCATTCCAAGTTGTGCAACTCCTATGTCAAGAGCATGTAAGCTAACTTGAATATTTGATAAGTTTCCAAGAGTTGAACCGCCAACTTTGTCAGATCTATTTGCAAAGTATTGAGTAGGTACATCTACTTTTTTACAAATTTCTAAGAATACTGCTCTACTGAAAGCATCTGTTGTATATTTTTGATTTGCAGCTTCTTTTATAACAATACCTTTGTTCATAAATGTTCTATTTGTTGGATCATAAAGTTCAGGATGATTTGGATGAACAGCGTGAGCATTATCGCAACTTACTAGGAAAGATTTTGCTACTGCTTGATGATATTCATCAGTCCCAAATCCAAGTGAAGCATTAATTCTCTTTAGAGCATCTTTCATAAATGTTGACATTGCACCTTGTTTTGTGTTTGAGCCAACTTCTTCGTTATCGAAAACAGCACAAACATTTATTGCCTTTGGATTTTTGGCATCTAAAAATGCTTTCATTGAAGTAAATGCACATTGTAGGTCATCAAGTTTAGGTGTTGAAACGAATTCATCTTTATATCCCCAGATACATTGTCTTTGACGATTTACTAGGAATAAATCTTTTGCGACAACATCTTCAACTTTAACACCCAATTCATCTGCAACCATTTTACCAAAATCGCCTTTTTTTAGTTCTCCTGCAGAGAATAAAGGTAATAAATCAACTTGTTTATTGTAAGCATAACCACTGTTTATTTCTCTGTTTAAATGTATTGCAACATTTGGTATCATTAAAATATCTTTGTCGATATAGAATAATTTATTTACAATATTTCCATTTTCTCTAACTAGAACTCTACCAGCTAAACTTAAAGGTCTATCAAACCACGTTGAGTCAATCATTCCACCATAACCTTCAACATTTAATTTTAAATGTTCTCCCGGTGCATCCATTTCAGGAACGGCTTTAACTTTATATGTTGGTGAATCACTATGAGCAGCTGTAATTTGGAAATGATAGTCGCTAAGTTCCTCTCCTACCTGAAAAGCCAATATACTTGAATTATTTCTTGTAGTATAATAATTTCCACCTTTTTTTATTTCCCATTTTGCATTTTCAGGTAAAAATATATATCCGGCTTTGTCAAAATATTTTTTCATTGTATCAACAGTATGAAACATACTTTTACTTGAATCAATAAAAGTTAATAATTCTTTTGAAATTTCAATATTATTCATATAATCCCTCCTATCAAAATTTAATTTACCCCATTTAATTGATTTAAAATACTTAAATATATTTTAAAGAAAATAAAGGAACCAAAGTTCCTTTATTCCCTTATTATCTAAATTGTTATCTAAATTTATTTACTATTTTCTCTTTTTCTAAGGATAGGTAAGATTAAACCTAAAGCAACCAAAACTGCAGGAGTTATGATCTTTAGAACCATTTCGAATTTGTCTTTTGAGTACATTCCAAGTAAACAACAAGCTAATGTTACTAAGAAACACCAAGCACCAAAGAACAATCCGACTCCCCTGTTTTTAGTAAATCTATAATGTCTGTCAAGTTCTTCTTTACCATATCTAAGAGCAAAGTAAGCTACGAATACCCACATATATCTCATCGGCATTACTACACCGTTAAGACGAGTAAGTTGTCTAAGAACTGTAGTAGCTCCCGGAACGAATGATTGAGCTAATATGATTGCCCCACCAAGCACTGCAACTAATGCAATACCGTTTACATAAGCGCCTCTCTCATTCTTCTTCAACAATCTTGTAGGAATATATTGACTTGCATTAGGGTCTTCCAATAACATTCTTAAAGGAGCATCAATACTGATTAAAAGTGTTGAGAATTGTCCAACAGTATTAGCTGCTGAATAGATGATTAATAATAAATCACCAACACCATAATATCTACCTAATTTTTGGAATGCCCAATAAGCACCATTTGCAGCGTATGAGTCAAATGCTTCTTTACTTGCATTGATTTCATTAATGTCGAACATTAATCCCATAGCAACAGTTCCAAAGATAGCACTGATAACAACCATTAAAGTTGCAAGCATCATAGCTTTAGGGAATTCTTTTGCAGAATCTCCTTCAATTTTGTTTACATAAGGTGAAATTTTTTCAATACCACCAACTGCAAATACCAAGATAGATAAACTACTTAAGTAATTCAAGTCAACCTTAGGGAATAAATTATTCCAAGCAAAGTTTAATTTTAAATATCCGCCGTTTGGATTAATAACCGGTGCTGCATACATCATAAGAATAAATAAAATACCTAAAACAAACATACTTGAACCGGCAAGTGTTGCTAATCTTTTAATCGGACCTAACCCTCTTGTAGCCAAATAACAGAATAATAGCAAAACACCAAATGTAGCTAATTGAACGTAGATTGTAGGAATACTATCATACGCTTTAGCATCTCTGAAAATCATAAAGCTTAACGCCTTAAGACCACCTGAACCTTTTCCGGCAATATAAGTAATATGTACTGCCCAATAAGTCCATCCTGCATAGTAAGCTAATTTAGAGTTAGTAGTTTCTTGAATCCAAGAAGTTACTCCACCACCTAAATGCTTAAATGTTGAACCAAGTTCTCCAACCATAAGTGCATACGGAACAAAATACAATGCAAACATTAGTATCCAAGAAAAAATTACTTGAGTACCATGAAAGTAAATATATCCGTTTAAAACATTTCCGAAACCCCAAAGTGTTGAGAAACACATAAACACGAGGGCCTGCCATTTAATTTTCTTTTCGGAACCTTCCATTTTTTCCTCCTAAAATATAAATTCTAAGCCAAATTTTTAGCCAGAACCAGTATATCAAAATTATTATTTCTTGTCAAAGGTACTTGCAATAGGATAACGTTTTGTTTTTGTTCTAAAAATATTATCACTTCACCCTGTCGTTTCTGTAAATCAAAATTTAACAAAAGACACCTTTCGGTGCCTTTTAGTTATTTTAGTTATTTACTTTGCTTTTATTTCTGTCCAAGCGTCTTGTAGCTTTTCATTTGATTCGCCTAAATCTTTTAATATATAGCCTTTTTTAAATACTTCCTTTTTAGGAAATACTATATCACTATTTTTTAAGTTTTCATCCATTAATTCTCTTGCACCATCTATTGGTGAGCCATATTTTACAAAATTACAATTTCTTGCAGAGATTTCCGGTCTTGACATAAAGTCAATAAATTTTGCTGCCAATTCTTTATTTTCTGAAACTTTAGGAATTACCCAGTTGTCAAAGATAAAAATTGCTCCTTCTTTTGGAAAAACAAATTCTACATTTTTATTTTCATCTTTTGCAAGTAGAGCTTCTCCACCCCAAATACAAGTAAGTTTTGAATCTCCGGAAATTAGATTATCCTTTGCTTGGTCATCTCCAACATAATTTTTTACTATTTTCTTTTGAGCGATTAAAGAATTTTTGGCTTTTTCAATATCTTCAACTTTTGTTGAGTTAGGGTCAAGTCCTTCTTTTATCATCGCTATTGCCATAGTAAATCTGCTTCCGTCCAACATTACAACTTCACCTTTATTTTTTTTATCCCAAAGGTCAGCCCAGCTGTCAACTTTTTCTTGTTTTGACTTATCATATGCAATTCCGATATTTCCTATTGTATATGGAACTGAATATTCACTCGTAGGGTCAAAAACTAAGTTTCTGTATTCTTTTTTAACTTTATCCATATTTGGAATCTTATTTTTATCTAATTTTTCCAACATATTTTCTTTAATCATAGTATCTACCATATAGTCACTTGCTACGATTACATCATATTTTTCTGCCCCACTTTTTAATTTAGTATAATATTCTTCATTTTCTTCAAAAAATGTGTAATTCACTTTACAATTATATTCTTTTTCAAATTCTTTTATAGTTTCCGGATCTATGAAAAGATCTGTATTAGTTACATTTAAAACTTTCTTTTCTGTACTTTGTTCTGTCTTTTCTTCTTTTTTCTCTTCCTTTTTATCAGTTTTTCCACAAGCTGTGAAAGATACGGCTGTAACTAAAACTAATAATAATGCTAATAAGTTTTTAAATTTTTTCATTTTTTACTCCTCTATTTTTAAATACATAAGTTATTGCTGAAATTATAATTATTATTGCAAAAAGCAATGTTGATAATGCATTTATTTTAGGACTTATTCCCCTTTTAGTCATTGAGTAAATTTTGACCGAAAGTGTAGCAACTCCACTTCCGGAAGTAAAATAACTGACAGTAAAATCATCTAAAGACATAGTAATACAAACCAATGCTCCTATAATTAAATTAGGTATTAGTTGAGGTAAAACAATTCTTTTAAATACTTGAAACTGCTTTGCTCCCAAATCCATTCCAGCATCATATAGACTTTTATCAAAAGTCAATAATTTAGGCAAAATTGCAAAGACTACAAACGGAATATTAAATATTATATGTGACAAAATTATCGTAAAATATCCAAAATTAAGTTTAAAAAATACATATAAAATTATCATTCCAATTGCAATTACAATATCAGGAAGTATAAGTGGAAGATATGTTACATTCATAAAATAACTTCTTAGCTTTGGATTAAAGGCTCTATATATAGACCAAGCTCCTATAGTTCCGATTATAAGTGCAAAAATAGTTGCAATTCCTGTTATGATAAGTGTTTGAAAAAAAACTTTCATAATGGATTCATCTTTAAAAAGTTCCATATACCATTTTAAACTAAACCCCGTAAAAGCCTTAGTATATCTTGATTCATTAAATGAAAAAACCATCATAAATATAATTGGCATATATAAAAATATATAACACAATGCAAGATATATTTTTCCTGTATATTTTTTTACCATATTTTAAATCCTTCTGTAAATTCATTATCTGATTTTTTTACAAATATTCTAAAAATCATAAGACTTACAAAAATTATAAAAATCATAATTAGAGAAATGCTTGAACCTGTCTCCCAGTTTCTAGCTTGTAAAAACTCCCTTTGAATTAAATTTCCAACCAGCATATTCTGGCTTCCGCCGAGCAAGTCTGATATTATAAAGGTTGTTACAGAAGGCATAAAAACCATAATGCAACCTGAAATTACTCCTTTAAAACTTAGTGGAAAAATAACTCTAAAAAATAAATCTTTTCCTTTAGCTCCCAAATCTTTAGCACATTCTATATATTCCTTATCGATATTTATAAGTGCAGTATAAATTGGAAGTACCATAAAAGGCAAAAAATTATAAATCATTCCTATAATAATTGCAAAGTTATTGTTTAAAAATTTTATAGGACTATCTATAATTCCGACATTTATAAGCATTTGATTTATAATTCCCTGTTCTCTAAAAATACTCATCCAAGAGTAAGTTCTAAGTAAAAAGTTAGTCCATAAAGGCATAATGAAAAGCAAAACTAGAATATTTCTTCTCTTTTCAGCTTTTATCCTGCTTAAAAAAAGTCCAGCAGGATATCCCAAAATTAGACATAAAAAAGTTGAAATTAAGGATAATTTTAAAGATACAAAAATAAAATTAGCAACAGTTTTAGATTTAGA
>ERZ773042.780-NODE-780-length-20529-cov-3.527108_pt1 | contig 20529 bp, 22 predicted proteins | sample MGYA00511664_ERZ773042 | MGnify/ENA primary metagenome ERZ773042 (study PRJEB29015, sample SAMEA2737984) | human oral metagenome | biome: human oral; feature: human-associated habitat; material: dental | place: China | collected 2036 ... | reverse complement strand
GGCTTTTTAAAGGAGTTATCGCTGTGCGGGTCTTCGATCGTATCCGTTATCATTTCTTTACCCGGGAATTTCTGTTGTTTCTCGTCGTCGGCGGCGTCAATACGTTCAACGGCGCTTTTCTCGCGTGGCTATATGCGTTTCTGATTCCCAATCACAACCTCGCTTTCAACTGCGGCTACATCACCAGTAATCTCATCGCCTATTATCTAAACAGCACCTTCATTTTCCCCGAGCCGCTGAGCTTTAACCGCTGTCTGCGCTTCGCCCTCTCGTATGTTCCAAACTATATCATCCAAAATCTCATCGTCCTTCTCTTTTACAACCTCCTGGGCTATCCCCCTCTCCTCAGCTACCTTCTCGCCGCGATCTTAGGCGTTCCGGCGACTTTCCTCTGTGTGAAGCTTTTCGCGTTTGGGCGAACGTAATAAAAATTACCGCTTCACAGCAAAAAACGCGGTATAAAGACGGCGCTTTCGGGCGCCATCCTCATACCGCGTTTTTATTGAAGAAGTGATTTCCTTTTATTTATTCTTTCACTTTGGCGACAACGTCTGCTGTAAGGTCGACGCCGCCAAAGAGGACGGCTCCGGCTTCTACGACAGTCTGGATGCCTTTCTCTTTCGCCGCGGCGGCGACAGCTTTGCGGACTTTCTCGCGCACCGGGGCCATGAGTTCGTTATCCCGTTCGGCGAGCTGCTGACTGAGTTTTTGCTGCAGCTGCGTCCGTTCCGCTTCGTCGAGGTCAGCGCTCTGCGTATCGAACTGTTGCTGCAGCTGATCGCGCAGGGCGGCAAGTTCTTTCTGGATGCCCGGAATCTCAGGGCAGGCGCTGAAGGCCATGTTCAGCTGGACGTAGCCGATGTCCGCCGAAGCGGCAAAAGCTGAGGACGGCGTCAGCAAAAACAACGACCAAAAAGCGAAGGATACAGCGAGGAAAAGTTTTTTCATGAGATCGTCTCCTGTTTATAGTGATTTATAGAGAAGGTGGCCAAAAGATATGGCGCCCCTTATCTATCTTTAACAGCGGTTACTTATCCCGTCATGCCCATTCATTTGCCTTTTGCCGCTTTGGCCCCGTTCGCCTTCGTCTCCTCGCCGTCGCGCGACCAGACGATGCGCATGAAGTCTTCGTAAACGCTGTCGAGGTGCTGAACGAGAACGCTGAGCATGAGCTGGATCATCTTGCAGTCGAAGGTCGCGTCGACGAAGGGCAGGCAGATATCAAGGTAGACCAGCCCATCGGGACGCAGGTAGTACTTGAAAATTTTGTATTTGATATTGAGGTCGTTGATATATTCGGCGACTCGCTCGCGTTTGTCCGCGGCTATCCCGGAAACGATCTGGGTCCGGATCAGCGTAAAGACGCTGGTATCGATAAAGATCGCCATCGGCAGGATCTGCCCCTTCGTTTCGACGCGGGAGCGGAAAACGACGGTCTGATATTCATCGTCGAGCGTTTCCGTACTGAATACATTAATCTCGTTTTCCATGAGAAATTCTTGGAATTGCAGGGCTTTCGCGTTCGTCTCTACGCCCTTTGAACGCGTCGCGGGCGTTTTCGCCGCCTTGTCTTTCCCGGCGGCGCTTTCTCCCTCGGCCGCTTTCACATCATCCCGTTTCGTTGCCATTCGTTTTCCCCCCTGAAAGAGTGAATTTCATTTCCATTATACACATCAAACCATTTTTGGGCAACCGCTCAAGACTCCTAAATTTTCTCCCCCGTCTGCTCATTCCAGTTTACGCCGTATCTGTTCCAGCACGCCGCGCAACGGCCCGCTCGCCAAGAGCCAGATAACGACGGCCAGGAGGATCCAGCCGGCAAAATGAAGTCCCGCCCACCATTTCAGATTCTGCAGCCCACCGTCTTCCCAGCAGCGCATGATAATAGAACCGGTCGACAGCAAAAGCGCCGTCAGCCAGTATAAAAGCCAAAATTTCTTCACACATTTTCCCCTTTCTGCCGCTTTCCAGCGAAACGCGTTTCTGGTTCTCTATTTTACAACAGAAACGCAATAGCGGCAAATGATTGAACAGTGCCGGATACTCTGCTATACTGACATTAACGACGCAGGAAGGGGTATCTGTCATGGCGAAAATCGATCTGCCGCGGCGGCTGGAAAAGGAGCTTCGCGCCATCGCCGATCCGGCTTACCAGGCGTTTCAGGCGCGGCTCATTCCCACGCTGCCGCCGGAAACAATTCTCGGCGTGCGAACGCCGAAGCTCCGGGAATACGCCCGGCACTTTATGCACACGCCGGAGGCCGCGGATTTTCTCAGGCTCCTTCCCCATCGCTTTTACGAGGAGAATCTGCTCCACGTCTGGCTGGTCGGCGCTATCGCGGATTATAAGGAATGTCTCGCCGCCACGGACAGGACGCTCCCCTTCGTCGATAACTGGGCCGTCTGTGACACGTTCACGCCAAAGGTTTTCGCCCGCCGTCACAAGGAGCTCATCAAGAAAATCCCCCGTTGGCTGGACGCAGCGCATCCGTATACAGTTCGCTTCGGTCTTTCCATGCTGATGCGCCATTATCTCGACGATGATTTTCGCCCCGAGCATCTGGATTGGGCGGTCGCCGTAAAAAATCCCGACTATTATGTAAAAATGATGGTCGCCTGGTATATCGCGACGGCGCTCGCAAAGCAGTACGATGCCGCGATCCGGTTGCTCGAAGAAGATCGGCTCGATCCGTGGACGCACCGCCGCGCCATCCAAAAATCGCTGGAAAGTTTTCGCATAACGCCGGAGCATAAGACATATCTGCGCGCCCTCCGGAACGCGCGCGTCCCCAAACGTCATCCCGCTTTCCCGTCTATTCCCAGTCCGCCGCGTTTGATTTTGCGGCAGACGAATCCCGAAAAGGAGACAAAACCATGACGCATCGAATAAAAATCGCGCTTTGCCTGTTTTTAGCGACAGCCGCGCTGTCTTTGCCGGAACCGGTCGCGTTGGTGCGGGCGAGCCAATCGCCCTTGGCCTCCGCCGAGGAGACGCAAGCGCCCGCTCCATCGCCGCTTACGGATACGTTCTGGCTGGCGCGCTCCGGGGTGGCGGGCGAGCAGGTTTTCGCCTCGCCCGCGCGCGTCGCCGCGATAAACGAAAATATCCGGGCACGCAATCCGCAAAGCGTCAATCTCGCGAACTATCCCGCGAATCTTCCCGGCTCGGCGGTAAAAAGCGCCATCCTCGACGCCGCAGCGGACGCGCTGGACGACGAGCTATGGACGATGGGGCGTCCCGTCACCGACGGCGAACGTGACGCCGCCCGCCGCTTACTTACGCTGGAACGCTTGCAAGACACGGCGACGGTGCGCCGCGCCGTGACGCTTCGGCGTGCCGATCTCCGCGCTCTGCCGCTTTCCACCGCGTGGTACGAGGACGACGATCCCTTTCAGGACGATATTCTTCAGGAAACGGCGGTCGATCCCGGCGAACCGGTCGCGGTTCTGGCGGAAAACGGCGACGGCTGGTGCTTCGTCCAAACGCGCAATTATCGGGGCTGGCTGCCCGTTGCAACGCTGGCCTTCGCCGATGATCATGATTGGGCGCTGTTTACTAACCCCGAGCGTTTTCTCGTCGTGACGGCAAGCCTCGTGTCCGTCAATCTGCCGGGATACGCGCCGATCTCGTCAACTCCTCCTTCCGGCGGCGCTCCGCGTAGCCAGAAGACGGCTCCCGTCGCGGCGGAACCTCCCCCCGAGGCTCCCCCGCTTCTCTTTCAGATGGGAAGCCGCCTGCCGCTTATAAAAAGTACGAAAAAAACATGGGATATTATCGTTCCCACGGCAAAAGACGGCCAACTTGTTCCCCGCACGATCCCATTGGCGCGCGACGAGGAAAATTTTCATGAAGGCTGGCTCCCCGCCACGACAAACACCCTCATCCGGCAGGCCTTTTGCTTCCTCGGCGCTCCCTATGGCTGGGGCGGCTTAGAAAACAGCGTCGACTGCTCCTCCTTCGCGGCGGATATTTATCGCACCATAGGAATCGAGCTGCCCCGTGACGCCGACGCGCAGGAAGCGGTCATGGAGCCGCGCTGGGCGCTTGAGGATAAAGGCGGCGCGGAGCGCTACGCTGTTTTTTCCCATATACCGCCGGGCAGCCTGCTGTTTCTTCCCGGCCATGTGATGATGTACCTCGGTCTGGATGACGGCGGCGACCCGCTCGTCATTCACGCGCTGTCGCGTTATAACGCTTTTTCCCCGGATCGCCAAACGATCACCAGCCAACCGGTGCGCCGGGTCATCGTTTCGGGTCTTTCTCTGCCCCTCGCTTCGGGGCGCACCTTCTTTGAAGGGCTGACCGCAGCGGGAACCATGCGTTAAATTTTGCCATAGAAAATCCCATCGCAAGCGTCAAATAAGACGCTACGCGATGGGATTTTTATACTTACCGCGCCAACGCCCGATGGGCGATGTCACGGCGGTGATACTCGCTGTCGAAGTGAATTTTTTCAACGCCTTCATACGCTTTCGCCACTGCGTGTTTAATATCCGCCGCTCGTCCGACGACGCCGAGAACGCGCCCCCCGTCGGTGACGAGCTTATCCGATACGTTTTTCGTCCCGGCATGGAAAACAAGGCATCCCGCCGCCTTCGCCGCGTCTATCCCGGTGATCTCCTTCCCCTTCGCATAAGGGCCCGGATAGCCGCCCGACGCCATGACGACGCAGACCGCCGCCTCCTTCGACCAGCGAACCGGCGTTTTGGCGAGACGCCCCTCGGCGCAGGCCAGCATAATTTCCACAAGATCGCTTTCGAGCAGCGGCAGAATCACCTGCGTTTCGGGATCTCCGAAGCGGGCGTTAAACTCGACGACTTTCGGCCCCTGCTTCGTAATCATCAGCCCGGTGTAAAGGCAACCCTTGTAAGGGCGCCCTTCCTTTTGCATCGCGTCGATAAGCGGACGGAGAATTTTCGCACGGACTTCCTCCAGCAGCTCCGGCGTCATGACCGGAGCGGGGGCGTAAGCGCCCATGCCGCCGGTATTCGGTCCCTCGTCGCCGTCCTGCGCCCGCTTGTGATCCTGCGCCGCCGCCATCGGCACGATCGTCTCGCCATCGGTGAACGCCAGCAGGGAAACTTCTTCGCCGGTCATAAGCTCCTCGATGACGACGCGGCTCCCCGCCTCGCCGAAGGCTTTATCCTGCATGATCGTATCGAGCGCCGCCACGGCCTCGTCCGCCGTCTGCGTGAGAATAACGCCCTTGCCCGCCGCCAGACCGTCAGCCTTTATCGCGAAGGGTTGACGCATTTGCCGGACGTAGACACGGGCCCGGCCGATGTCGTTAAACACTTCGTAGCGCGCGGTGGGGATACCGTACCGTTTCATGATCATCTTGGCATAGACTTTCGATCCTTCGAGCTCAGCGGCTCCTTTCGTGGGGCCAAACGCCCGGATGCCCGCCGCGGTAAAGGCGTCGACGACGCCGTTCGTGAGCGGCATTTCCGGGCCAACAACGGCTAAATCAATTTCTTTCTCCTGCGCCAGCTTTACCAGCGCCGCGTTATCTTCAAGGTCAACGCCCGCTATACACTCTGCGATCTCCGCTATACCGGGATTGCCGGGCACTGCATAAAGCTTACCGGTATGCGGGCTTTGGCTGAGCTTAACGGCCAGCGCGTGTTCCCGACCTCCGCCGCCAATCAGTAAAATATTCATCGCGCGCCTCACTTTTCACTCTGTTCCGCAAGATACCGCTGAATACAGTTGTCGTATTCCGCCGTATGCTTAAACGCTTCCTGCGCCAGTTTCATCCGCAAAAGGCCGCTTACGCAGCCGTCCTTTACAACGGCCGCCGCGACTTCGTCATAACGCCGGGGATCGGTGACGACAGTGACGAAGCGGAAATTTTTCGCCGCCGCCCGGATCATCGCCGGGCCGCCGATATCGATATTCTCAATGGCCTCGGCGAGCGTCACGTCCGGTCTGGCAATCGTTTCCCGGAACGGATAAAGATTTACCGCGACAAGATCAATGGGCGTGATCTTATGCTCTTTCATCGCCTGCACATGCGCCGGATCATCCCGCACCGCCAATATCCCGCCGTGAATATAAGGATTAAGCGTTTTGACCCGGCCGTCCATGATCTCGGGAAAGCCCGTGACATCGCTGACGTACATAACGGGAATTCCTGCGTCCTTAATGACGCGCATCGTGCCGCCGGTGGAGATGATCTCGACGCCTGCGGCATGAAGCTGCCGCGCGAACTCGACGACGCCGGTTTTGTCCGAAACGCTGATCAGCGCCCGTTTGATCTTCATACGTACCACGCTCCTTTATATCGTTTCTAAAATACCCTTGCGGCCTCATTCCAAAATCTTCACCCGCCGCCCTTCGACCCGAAGCTTTCCCTTAACGCAAAGCTCGATGGCGCGCGGATAAAGGCGGTGTTCCTCGACCAACACCCGGGCGGCGAGCGTCTCCTCGGTATCGTCTTCCTTTACCGGCACCGCCGCCTGCAAAATGATAGGGCCGCTGTCCGTCCCTTCATCGACGAAATGAATCGTGCAGCCCGATACTTTGACCCCGTAGGCCAGCACATCCCGATGGGCGTGCGCGCCGGGGAACGCCGGCAAAAGCGCCGGGTGTGTGTTCAGGATGCGCCCCGGATACTCACGGACAAACCTCGGGCTTAATATGCGCATGAAGCCCGCCAGAATGACGAACGACACCTGATATTTTTTCAGCGCCGCGAGGAGTGCTTCCTCAAAGGCTTCGCGCCCCGCCAAAGCTTTACGGTCGATGACGGCGTGCGGGATACCGGCCTTCCCTGCTCTTTCCAGCGCCTTTACGCCGGGCTTATCTGTCAGCACGACGCCGATCGTCGCCGGTATCTGCCCGCTCTTGATCGCGGCGATAATCGCCTCCAGGTTCGTCCCGCGTCCTGAGCAGAGAACGCCGAGGATCGGTTTTTCAGTCATCGAATACGCCGCCTTTGATCGCAACTTTATGCTCCCCGGGGACGACGCGGCCAATCTCATAAACCGCCTCGCCCTCTTTCGTAAGTGCCGCCTTGATTTTCTCCGCTTCCCCCGCCGCCGCGATCAGCACCATACCGATCCCCATATTGAAGGTGCGGTACATCTCCGGCCACGCGACGTTTCCCCACGCTTGAAGCAGGCGGAAAATCGGCGGCATTTCCCACGCCGTCGCGTCAATCTCCGCTCCCATATTTTTCGGCAGGGCGCGCGGAATATTGTCATAAAATCCGCCGCCCGTAATGTGCGCCATGCCGTGCAGATCAAAAGCGCGGACCAGCGGCAGGCAAAGACGCGGATAGAGCCGCGTCGGCGTCAAAAGCTCCTCCCCGAGCGTCTTACCGCCCAGTTCAGGGAACGATTCATCGCCCTTAAATCCTTTAACGTCAAAGACGATCTTGCGCACAAGGGAAAACCCGTTGGAATGAAGCCCCGAGGACGGCAACCCCAAAAGCACGTCGCCCGCGCGCACCCGATCGCTGGTGATGATCCGCGAGCGCTCCACGACGCCGACGGCAAAGCCCGCGATGTCATACTCTCCGGCAGGATAAAAACCGCTCATCTCCGCCGTTTCGCCGCCGATCAGGGCGCAGCCCGACTCTTTACACGCCCCCGCCACGCCTTTGACGACCGCGGCCACCTGCTCGGGCAGGAGCTTTCCTACCGCCAGATAATCGAGGAAAAAGAGCGGTTCCGCTCCCGGCGCGAGAATATCGTTCACGCACATCGCCACCGCGTCCTGCCCGATGGTGTCGTGCCGATTCAGGAGAAACGCCAGCCGCAGCTTCGTCCCCACGCCGTCGGTGCCCGATACCAGCACCGGCTCTTTATATTTCCCAAGGGCAAGGGCAAACATGCCGCCAAAGCCGCCGAGATCGCCGAGCACCTCCGGGCGGTACGTCGAACGCACGCTGTCTTTAATGAGCTGAACGGAATAATTGCCCGCGTCAATATCGACCCCGGCGTCGCGGTAAGTGAGTTCTTTTTCCATTATGCCCTCCTCGAACACGAAAAGGCGCAATCCCTTGCGTCCACCCCGCGTCGGTTGCAACCGCGCCGGGCGCCAATGAATTGTGCCTTTCTCTAATCCTTGTCATTTTTCGTCAGCCGCTGTTCAAACACATACTTATCCGCCCCCGCAGGAGTATCGCCCTGCTCGACGGGATAATCACTGTTAAAACAGGCGTAGCACATATTTCTCGGATCGGCCGCAGTCATCGCCTTCGCCAGCCCTTCAAGGGAGAGAAAATGCAGCGAATCTGCCCCGATATATTGACGGATCTCCTCGACCGATTTTGTCGCCGCGATCAGTTCCTTGCGCACCGAGGTATCAATGCCGTAATAGCAGGGATAACCGACGGGCGGCGAACTGACGCACATATGAACCTCGCGCGCTCCGGCGGCGCGCAGCATCTTAACGATCTTGCCGCTCGTCGTACCGCGCACGATAGAATCATCGACCATGATGACCGATTTTCCCTCGACAACCGAGCGGATCGCGTTGAGCTTCAGCTTGACCGCTGTGTCGCGTTTTTTCTGCGTCGGTTGGATAAAGGTGCGCCCGATATAACGGTTCTTCATCAATCCCTCAATAAACGGGATCCCCGATTCATAGGCGAATCCCGTCGCCGCCGTGGTGCCGGAGTCGGGCACAGAAATAACGATGTCCCCTTTGTAGCCGCTCTCTTTCGCCAGGATACGCCCCATCATAAAGCGCGCATCGTGAACGCTCTGCCCGTCGATGACCGAATCGGGACGGGCGAAATAAATATATTCGAAAATACAGGAAGCGAGCTTCGCCGGGGGCGCAAAGTGCACCGACTTTACGCCGCGCTCGCTGATAACGACCATCTCTCCCGGCGCGATATCGCGTACAAACTCCGCGCCGATGACGTCCAGCCCGCAGCTTTCCGAAGACAGCACCCAACCATCATCGAGCTTTCCCAGACATAGCGGGCGAAAGCCCTGGGGGTCGCGGGCGCCGATGAGCTTCGATTCCGTCATCAGCGTGATGCAGTACGCGCCTTTTACCTGATTCAAGCTGTCGCTGAGCTTTTCTTCGACGCTCTCGCGGCGGGAGCGGGCGATCAGGTTCAAAATAACCTCCGTATCGATCGAGGTCTGAAAGATCGTCCCCTGCTGCTCCATCGTGTGACGTATCTCCGCCGCGTTCGTCAGATTGCCGTTATGCGCCAGACTGATCTTTCCGCCGGCGTAATTGACGATAAGCGGCTGCGTATTCGCTAAAAGGCTCGATCCCGTCGTTGAGTAACGCACATGGCCAATGGCGATGCGCTGCTCGTCCATGTGCGGCACCTGGTGGCGGAACACCTCGTTCACCAGCCCCATGCCGCGGGAAACGTCCATCCACGCCCCGTCAGTCACGGCGATGCCGGCGGATTCCTGCCCGCGATGCTGGAGCGCATAAAGGCCCAGATACGTCAGGGCAGCTACATCCTCCCCCGGCGCGAAAACGCCGAATACGCCGCACTCTTCCTTCCATCTTCCCCCGAAACTTTCTGCCATTTCAGCGTTCTTCTCCCGTCAGGCGGCGCAGCATTTCCTTATAGGCACCCTCGACATTCCCCAGATCGCGGCGAAAACGATCCTTATCGAGTTTTTCGTGGGTGTCACTGTCCCAAAAACGGCAGTTGTCGGGAGAAATCTCGTCGCCCAGCACAATCTCCCCCTGATAGCGGCCAAATTCCAGCTTGAAGTCGATAAGATCGACTTTCTTGCCCTTGAGGAATTTCGTCAGGATGTCGTTGATCCGAAGCCCCATCTTTTCAATCGCCGCGACCTCCTCCGGCGTCGCCAGCTTAAGGATCTGGACGTGATAATGGTTAAGGAGCGGATCATTTAGCGGATCGCTCTTATAGTAAAGCTCGACGATCGGCTGGGAAAGCCGCGTCCCTTCCTCAAGACCGAGACGCGTCGCCAGACTCCCAGCGGCGACGTTGCGCATAACAACCTCCAAAGGAATCATATCGAGCTTTTTGACGAGCATCTCGCGCTCGCTGGGCATGCTGATGTAATGCGTTTTAACGCCCTCTTTTTCCAAAAGCTCGAAAAAAAACGCCGTCATTTTGTTATTCATAATCCCCTTATCGGCGATGGTTCCCTTTTTCGCTCCGTTCCCGGCGGTAGCGTCGTCCTTATAATAAACGAGCAGTTCTCCCGCCTTATCGGTCGCATACATGATCTTCGCTTTCCCCTCGTACAGGGCTTCTCTCTTTTCCATTATGTCCAATCCCTCCTGAAAACAGCTAATATATTACGGATTTTGCCAGTGCGGAGCCTCTTTAACGAATCACGCGAGGCGCTTACGGCTTTAGAGCTGCGCCTCTACCCGAGCCGCTTTTTGCTCGACTTCCTTCGCCAGATTCGCCCGATGTTCCTTGAGTTTTTTCGCCAGCGTTTCATCCGCGAGCGCCAAGATCTGCACGGCAAACAAGGCCGCGTTCTTTGCGCCGTTGATCGCCATCGCCGCCACGGGGATCCCCGACGGCATCTGTACCGTCGCCAAAAGCGCATCCATGCCGTTTAGCGGCGTCGCGTTGACAGGAACGCCGATGACGGGGAGCGTCGTGTGGCTGGCCAATACGCCTGCCAAATGCGCCGCGCCGCCCGCCGCGGCGATGAACACGCGCACGCCGCGCGCCGGAGCCATCGTCGCCAGCTCCTCTACTTTCGCCGGGGTTCGATGCGCCGACGCCACCGTTACCTCAGCCTCGACGCCAAACTTTTTCAGCGTCTCCACCGCCGGTTTCATAATCGGCCAGTCGGAATCGCTGCCGATCACAATCGCTGCTTTCATGAACGATTCATCTCCTAAAAAGTTTCTGGAAGAACAGAGCGACCGACAGCCAAAGCGCCGCCGACCACGAGTTCATTATATCATAGGGCGCCCCATGACGAAAGAGGAAGCGAAAAGAAATCTTCTTTCCGCTTCCTCTTATCACGCGCCTATATTTACCCGGCGATTTTCATTCTCCGACGACTCGCCGTCAAGCGGCGAAAAAACGAATCCGTCAACCGCACCTCACTGTACTCGATTGCCAGCTGTGAACTTTCGCCGCCGTCGTTCCAAAACACCGCCGCGGCCATCGCTTTACCGGCATGAACAAGCGTCAACGCCGCCGCCTGACGGGCCAAAGCGTCCACCGGCTGCGGCGTCCCGTCCGCGCCGAAGCATCGCGTCGCCTGCGCTTCACCGGGCGCAATCACAATCAGGTGATCTGCCCCGACGCCGTATCGCCCGCTCAAAAGCAGCGCAATGCCCGCCGTATCCGGGATTTGTTCCGCAGTATTCCAAACCAGGTACCGCACCCGGCCGATCGTGAATTTATCAAGCAAATGCATCGCCGCCGCCTCCGTTTCCTAACCTTAGCTTCAGTATAGCGAGCAAAATACGCCGAAAAAATACCAAAAAATGTTAAAGAAATAGCAAAAAGTGCTATAATAAATGCGGGAGGTTTTTCCATGCCTGACGACAGCCAACTGAAACGCGGCGATTCTTCCACCGGCAGCGATACGCTTATCGCGGACAGCGACGCCGCTTCGATAAAGGCGGACGCCGCGAAACGTGGTTACCTTCGGGAAACGTTTCGCGTCTTTCGCCTGAGCGATCCGGTTTTTTCCCCCATTCCCGTTCATTATCACGACTTTCACAAGATCATTCTCTTTCTAAGCGGCGATTCCGGCTACGCCATCGAGGGAAAAACCTGGCGGCTCGCCCCCCGCGACATCATTTTCGTCCGCGCCGGGGAAATTCACCGTCCTCTGCCCTCTCTCGGCGCGCCTTACGAGCGCATCGTCATCTACCTCGCGCCGGAGCTTCTCTCGCGTTACCAGCGAGACGGCGACGATCTCGCCGCCTGCTTTTCGCCGGAGCTCCGCTCGTCGAGCGTCATGCACCTTCCCCCCGGGAAAACCCACGATCTGCTTTTTCACATGGAAAAGCTAGAGCGCGCCGCCCGCGGTCATGGCTTCGCCAACGCGCTTTACACCGAAATGCTGTTCGTCGAATTTATGATTCTCCTTAACCGCGCCCTCCTCGATCACGAACTGGGAACCAGCGCCGCCGCGATCTCCGATGAAAAGATTGAGGAGCTTTTGACCTACATCAACGATCATCTGACCGAATCGCTCACGATTGACCAGCTCGCTGCCGCAGCCTACGTCAGCCGCTCCTATCTCATGCACCGCTTCAAAGCCGCGACCGGCTACGGCGTGCGCCAGTACATCACCAGCAAGCGGCTGCTTCTCGCCCGCTCCCGGCTCCTCGACAAACCGTCGATCCCCATCAGCGAAATCGCCCGGCTCTGCGGATTTGGCGACTATCTCCCGTTCTTTCGCGCCTTTAAGGCGCAGTACCGCATGACGCCGCAGGAATGGCGCGAAGCCCATCGCGACAGCGAATAATCTCTGCCGGCGAAACGCGGAAAAAATTAGACAAAACGGAATTTCTCTGCAATAATATACCCTAAGCGCTGTTTCCCAGCCCAAGGAGGCGAAATCTATGGCAAAAGATACGAAAAAACGAGATATTATCATTATCGGCGCGGGCATGGCCGGCCTGACCGCGGCCCTTTACACCGGGCGGATGAACCTCACCACGCTGGTATTGGAAAACGCCCTCGTCGGGGGGCAGATCGCCAACGCCACCGGTATTGAGAACTACCCCGGCTACGAAGTGATCAAAGGCGGCGACCTCATCGCCACCCTCCAGAAGCAAGCCGAACATTTCGGAGCGGTGGTCGATGAATTCGATGCCATTGTGAAGGTGGATTTAACGAAGCAGACGAAAATCGTGGAAACGGAAGGCTGCATCTATGAAGCCGACGCGGTCATTCTCGCCACCGGCATGAACCGGCGTAAGCTCCCCCTCCCTGAGGAAGGGACGTATGCCGGGCGCGGCGTCCACTACTGCGAGCTTTGCGACGGCCACATGTACCAGGACAAGATCATCGCCGTTATGGGCGGCGGCAATGCGGCCGTCGACGCGGCCAATTTTCTCTCAAAGTATGGCCGAAAGGTGTATCTCATCCACCGCTCCGAGCTGCGGGCCGACCCGGTGTCGCAGGAAAAGCTCCGGAAAAATCCCAAAGCGGAGATCCTGCTGCAGACGGAAGTCCGCGCCCTCCACGGCGATGGTCGCCTGACCTCCGTCACGCTCTACGACAAAGCACAGGACAAGACGAGGGAACTTCCCGTGGACGGCATTTTCGTCAACATCGGCGTCATTCCCAATACCGCCCTTTTCAAGGGGCAGGTGACCCTGACGCCGGAGGGACGCATCGCCGCCGGAGAAGACTGCCGCACGAACCTGCCGGGGGTATTCGCCGCCGGAGACGTCCGGGAAAAAGAAATTCGCCAGCTCACCACCGCCGCCGCCGACGGCACGACTGCAGCGCTCTTAGCTGACAAATATCTGGCCTCCCGGCGCGCCTGAACTTCACCGACTTACTTTTCATTCATCAAAGGAGGACAATCTCATGGTAAAAGTTTATTCTATCACCAACTGCCCGTGGTGCGACAAAGTCAAAAAGTATTTGAAATCCCGCGGGGTAGAATTCGAAGAACACAATGTCGAGCACAGCAAGGAAGATTTCGACGCCGCCGTCGCTCTCTCGGGAGCCGACATCGTCCCCGTCACCACGGCGAACGGCAAAGACTTCGTCGTAAGCTTCGACAAAGAAAAGCTGGACGCGCTCTTAGGCCTGAAATAACGCCTGTCGCCTGAACAAAAACATAACCAAATACGATACATAGAGCCCCATCGGTCATTCGACTGAGGGGGCTCTATTATCGTATGCACTTCATTGAGAAAACTGGCGCACAAATTTCTGTACGAAAGACGTGCGTGGATGTGAAAGGATCTCCTTGGCGGGCCCTTCTTCGATGATGACGCCCTCATGCAGGATCCCCACGGTATCCGCCATATAGCGCACCAGGTCAAGATCATGGGACACGAAAAAATACGTCAGGCCTTCCGCTTTCTGCAATTCTTTCAACAGGCGAAGGATTTCCTCCTGCGCCGTCGGATCGAGCATCGCCGTCGGCTCATCGAGAACGAGAAACGACGGGCGCAGGAGAAGAAGCCGCGCCAGGCACACGCGCTGGAGCTGTCCGCCGGAGAGCTGCGCCGGATAGCGATCCAAAATTTCCCCGTCAAGGCCGACGCGGCGCAGACATTCGTCGATCCGTGTCCAATCCGGCGCGCCTAAATCGCTCCGGTGGACACGATACGGCTCCTCCATGAGGCGGCGAATCGGAAAATCCGGATACAGCGATCCCTGCGGATCCTGAAAGAGAATCTGATGACGGCGGCGGAACTCTTTTCTTTCCGAAGGAACGCGCAAAATCTCCTGCAGTTCTTTCCCATCGTAGAAAATCTCGCCGCCCGTCGCCGAGATAAGTCCCAGCAAAACGCGACCCAGCGTCGATTTTCCTGAACCGCTCAGACCGCAGACGGCATACGTCTCCCCATCGTGCAGGGAGAGGGAAATTCCGGACAGCACGCGTTCGGCTTTTCTTTGCCAGAAGCCGCGCCGATATTCTTTGACGATATTGCGGCACTCAATCATAGCGCCTCCGCCTCCCCTTCTGCGGCAAATCGCGCTGACTTTACCAGTTGCCGTGCGTACTCAGTCTTTGGCCGCGATAAGATATCCTGCGCCTCCCCCGCTTCGACGAGCGCGCCCTGACGCAGGACAATCGCATCTTGCGCCAGCCGCGCGACAAAGCGCAGATCATGCGTGATCAGGATCAGGCCGCGCTCTCCCTTGCGGCTCAGCGTCCGCAAAAGCTCTGTCATCTGCCGATTTCGCACTGGGTCAAGTCCCTTTGTCGGCTCGTCGGCAATGATCCACTCCGGGCGCAAAGCGGACGCCATCGCCCCCAGAACGCGCTGCTGCATACCGCCCGAAAGCTCGAAGGCGTAGCTCGCAATAATCTTTTTCTCCTCTGTGAAGCCATAGGCGCTAAGCTCCGCTTCTGCGCGGCGCGCCGCTTCCTTCGCTGATAGTCCATGGTGATATTCCAGCGCTTCCGTGAGCTGTTCGCCGATGGTCAAGGACGGATTCAGCGCCATCGCCGGCTCCTGCGGCAAAAAGAAGATCCGACGCCCCCGGATTTCGCGCAGCGCTTGCTCGGAAAGGCGGGTCAGTTCGCGCCCGTCGAAGCGAATGCTCCCTGAAATCTCCGCCCGATCCAAAAGGCGCACGATCGCCTTTCCCAGAACCGATTTTCCACTGCCCGATTCCCCGATCACCGCCGTGATCCGCCCCGCCGAGAACCGACAGGAGATATCCGACAGGACAACGCCCTGTTCCCACGGAAAGCTGACCGTCACATGCGCGAGTTCAATGTCCGCCGTCATCGTATCCTCCTCATTTCCCCAGCCAATCGGGCTTCATAAAGCGCCGCTTGAGGCTTTCGCCCACCAGATTGACCGACATGCACAAAAGGAAAATGCAGATCCCCGGCGCATAAAGTAAAAGCGGATACGTCCGGCAGTACGTCTGCCCCTCGCTGACCATCAACCCCCAATCGGCCAGCGGCGGCTGGAGACCGATCCCGATATAGCTCAATCCCGCCGCTGCCAAGAGCACGCTGCCGATCCGGATCGTAAAGAGAACGCTCACCACCGGTACCAGACTGCGCAGTACATAGTGCCGGATGATAAAGCCCGGCGTTGCCCCGAGCGCCTGCAAGCCCTCCATGAAAGAGCTGCTCTTGACGCGCAGGACTTCCCCCCGCACGACCCGTGAGAAGCCTGTCCACGAGGTCACCACGATAGCGGTCAGCATACTGACGAAGCCCGGTTCCAAAATTCCCGCCAGGGCGATCATCAGGCTGAAGCTCGGCACGCCCTGAAAGATATTCACCACCGTCTGAATCGCGGCGTCAACCTTGCCCCCGCACCAGCCGCTCAAGATGCCAACGAAAAGCCCCACGCCCATCGTGCAAAACGCCGTCACAACGGCGAACCCGATGGAAACGCGCGCTCCCATGATGAGACGGCTCAGAATATCGCGTCCCAAAGGATCAGTTCCCAAGAGATACGCTCTTCCCGGCACTTCCAGCACATGGCGCATATCGATCTGATCCGGTGCGTAAGGCATCAGCCAGGGCGCAAATACAGCGATCAGAGCGAAGGCCATCAGCACCAGGAGCGCCGCGTATTCGATTCCCCAAAAAGGCAGGCGGCGATTATCCATGGGCCTCACCACCTGATCTCAGCCGCGGATTGATAAACGCGTAAAGAACGTCGACAAAAAGATTGATCCCGATGACGAGGCTCCCCACGAGGAGGACGTAGCCTTGGATCAAGGGGTAATCCCGCGCCTGCACGGCGTTCAGCACCAGCGTCCCCAGCCCCGGCAGGGCAAAAATCAGCTCGATCACCGCCGCCCCGCCCAAAAGGCCGCCAAAATAATTGCCCAGCATGGTCACGATGGGAAGCAGCGAGTTTTTCAGCGCATGCTTGTAGACAACGTAAAAGAACGGCAGTCCCTTTGCCCGGGCAGTCAGGATATAATTTTTCTCCAGCACCTCACCTAAGGCGTCGCGCTCTAAGCGCATAACTGCGCCAATCGTACCCGCCGCCAGCACGGCGCTGGGGAGGAAGAGATGGCGCAGGCTTCCGTAGCCGCTGGTAGGGAAAATATGCCACTCCTCACACAACAGCTGCATCGTTACGATGGCCAGCCAAAAGCCCGGCAGCGACGTGAGCGCCATCGAAAAAAGAAGCAGCAAACGATCCGCCCACCGGTATTTATAAACGGCCATCACCGTCCCCAGAAAAATACTGAATAAAAACGCCCAGAAAAACGCCAGCGACGCCACCGCCAGGGTCACGGGAAGCGCCGTAAAAAGTTCCTCCAGAACGCCCTTCCCGCTGATAAAGGACACGCCCCAGTCGCCCCTAACCACCCCGCCCAGCCACTTCACATACTGCACAGCATATGGCTGGTCAAGCCCCAGCTCGCGGCGCTTAGCGGTCAGTTCCTCCATCGTCGGCGCCGATGTGCCGTCCATAGTCAGCACCACCAGCGCCGGGTCGGAGGGAGACGCAAAGCCCAGCGCGAAGGAAAGGATCGTCATCCCGATCAGGGTCGGCAGAAAAAGCGCCAGCCGCCGCCTTACATATTCGCCCATACTAACGCCTCGCAATCTTGTCGAGGGTGACACCATAGGTCGTCGCCCCATATCCCGTCAGCTCGGCCTGATTGTACACCACCACGTTATAATCGCTGTCGATGGGAATAATCGGCGGCGCTTCGACGGCAATATCCTGCAAGCGGTCGTAAAGCGCCCGCCGTTCGGCCATATCCAGCATTCCGGGGAGCCGACGAAAAATTTCTTCCGCCTCGTCGTTTTTGTAGCCGATGTGATACAGACGGTTCTCCTGCCCCGCCGCCGTCATATAGCCCTGTAATAGCGATTCCGGCGCGTAATTTGCCATACCGTGCGTCCCCAGCGAAAAATCGTAATTCCCCGCGCTGGTGTAGCGCCCGTGCGTGGCGCTGTCGAGGATCAGAATGCGCAGATCGATATGCAGCTTTTTCAGCTCCATTTGGAGATACTCGGCGACCTCCTTGTAGGAATACCGGCTGAGCCCATACTGCGGCAGGAGCAGCTTCGCCTGATACCAGGCGTCGCCCATGACCTCCTTTGCCAGCGCGATTGCCGCCGCTTCGTCTCGACGAACGGGATAGCGCTTCGCGAATGGACTGCAAAAATTCAGCATCCCGACCGTCGGCTCCGACTGAGGGTGAAAATAATAGCGAACGATGGCCTCGCGATCCATCAAGAGGCTGATCGCCCGGATCATGCGTCCGTCGGAAAACGGCCAATGCTCCTGATTTACCGTGAGATACTGATTGATCGTATTGCGGTTCGCGGCCACGGCAAAGCGCAGATCCCGCAAGAGCTCCAGCGTAAAGGACGGCGCCATCGCGCCGATATCCAAAACGCCCAATATCTCCCCCGCTTTCAGGGCGGAAAAGCGCGTGGCCGTATTCGGCATACTGACAAGCCGGATGTATTCGCTTCGCGCTGTTTCCCCGTGATAGCCAGCGAACCGCCGCAGCAGTACCCATTGCCCCGGCTTTCGGTCGACGATCTGAAAAGGGCCGGTTCCCACCGCATAGTCGGTAAAGTCGCCGCTCTCCACATCGAAGCACTTTGGGCTGAACATCGGCGAAGAAAAATTGATCATCCGATAGATCAGCATGGGCTGCGGTCGGTCGAAGCTCAGCTCCACCTCATATTCGCCGAGCTTTCGGATCCCCTGATAGCCGGGATAGACGCGGGACAGGAGAAATCCGTAAAACGTCGATGTTCGATACCCCATGCGTTCCCAACGCCGGTAATTCGCTACTACTGCGTCCGCGTCAAAAGGCTCGCCGTCCTGAAACAAAACTCCTTGCCGCAGCAAAAATCGCCAGCGGGTGCAGTCCTCATTACTCTCCCAGCTTTCCGCCAGACAGCCTCGAATCGTCCCGTCGTTATCCGTCTCTACCAAGGGTTCCCAGACCTTGGCAATGCTGCTGATGTAGTAAGGATCCTTTTCCCCGGGCGCCAGATCCCGCGCCGCTGCCAGGACGATCTCTCCGGGGTATTCCGGCGCTCCCACCGGCCACACACAGGCGGCGAAAACCAGCAAAAAGACAAGCGCCGCCCCCCACAGCCAGATACATTTTCGCAGGAAAAACTTCCACCGCCGCATACGCCTCACCACCTGCCCTCTCATCACAGCCAACCCATACGATAAAAGGGGAGACTGCACCCAGCCTCCCCTTTTCTTACGTGCGCTTACAAATCAAACTGCGCCGAGAACATGAACGTCCGCGGCATGGACAGGCCGAAAGTGCTGGATCCACCGCGCCCCATCCAATAGCTCTTATTGAACACATTATAGCACATCAGGCTAAGCTTCACCGGAATGGTATTGATTTTCGTATTGTACTTGACGCCTAAATCGAAGGTCGCGTACCCCGGCAGCTCAATCTTGCCTTTGGATGAAGTATTTTCAATGAAGCACTTCTCCGTCATGACGAGACGGCCCAACACGCTGAAATCTTTATCCGCCCGATATTCTAAGCCCAAAACGCCGCTCCACTTCGCCGCGCCGGGAATGAAAAAGCCGTCCTTTGTGCCATTTACGGTCTTGTCCCGCTTCGCATCCAGATACAAAAATCCCCCTGTTACCGTCCACTTCGGCGCCAGATTACCGTTCGCCGTATATTCAAAGCCACGATAGACATTTTTTCCATCCGCCGCTCGCCGGTACAACGGGTTGCCGCCGCCATCCGTTCCCGCCGGATCGTTGATGAGGTTCGGCTCGTCAATCTGGAACAGGCTAAAGGTATGCAGAACGCTGCCGCCTAAATACTTTACCCCCACTTCATCCTGGCGGCTGCGTACCGGCGGAAGCGTCGCGCCGTTATTGACGTATTTCGTAGTGCCCGAATCAGTGACTACCGCGCCGCGGGAAAAACTCTCGGTATGCCCGTAATAAACGGAAAGATTTTTTGTCGGCTGATAGGTAATCCCCCAGGTCGGCAAAATATTATTGTTACGAATCGTCGTGTGGTTGACAAAATTCTCGAAATCCTCGTGCTTACGGGACGCCGCTAGGAGCACGTTCCACTTCCCAAAGGTCATGGAATCGGCCAGCGTGATGCCGACATTCGTTTCCTCCCATTGCGCGCGTTCTTTGATGAGCGCGGGCAAAGAAAAGCCGCTGCCAAAGGTGATCCCGCTGTAAAGATTGCCTCCTCCTCGCGTATCTCCCGTAAAACAGCCTGCCAGAGCAATCGGCGGCCAGGATTATAGTGGCTCTCAACGGCAGGCAGACGCCCGATCGTCTTCAAAAATCAACGCTCATCGTCAGCGCCAGCGTGCGCGGCGTCGACATGTAGAGATTATCTCCCCGCGCGATCATCCAGTAGGACTTGTTAAACAAATTGTAGCAGGTCAAGCTGAACTTCGCCGGCATTCGAGCGATCTTCGTCTTGTACTCCACGCCGACGTCCACCACCGCATAAGAAGGCGCCCAGAATTTTTCGTAGAGAACCGGCGCACTGCCCGTATACACGACCCGGCCGAAAGCGCCGAAAGACTCGTCTGCGTCGTAGCGCAGCATCATGGAGCCTGCCCACCGCGGACGCCCGGACTCGATGACGCCATCGTACTGCCCATTTTTCGTCTTATCGTAGGTGGCATCCAAATAGGAAAGCCCCGTGGAGAAATTCCACTTGTCCCCCAATTTCCCACTGACAGCGAGTTCGACGCCCTTGTGGCGCAGCCGTCCGTCTTGCAGCTGATACAGCTTGCCTCCCTTTAAGACATCGATGTTATTGGCCTGTTCAATATCAAAGAAACTCAAGGCAGCCAAGAAGCCCTTATTCGTGTACTTGAATCCAATCTCGTTCTGCTTTGTCTTGGCGGGCGGCAAAATATCGCCTTGATTTTGATAGGTTGATCCCACCACGGTACCCACGTTGAAATTCTCCGCATGGCTCATGTACGCCGCAA
>ERZ773042.776-NODE-776-length-20590-cov-4.478598_pt1 | contig 20590 bp, 21 predicted proteins | sample MGYA00511664_ERZ773042 | MGnify/ENA primary metagenome ERZ773042 (study PRJEB29015, sample SAMEA2737984) | human oral metagenome | biome: human oral; feature: human-associated habitat; material: dental | place: China | collected 2036 ... | reverse complement strand
GGCTTCTTAGGTGTTACTGTCTTAACCGATGTGCAAACGCCTCTCTTCTGTGGTGAATGAGTATCTGTTGCTGTTCTCTTAAGAGCGTTCATACCCTTTCCGAGAGCCGGTGCAGTAGATTTCTTTACAGCACTTGTTCTGCCCTGACGTACTAATTGATTGATTGTAGGCATTGGTTTCTCCTTTCCTTGATATATTATTTACAGCTAAACTGACCCTCATGAACATCAGGGCCAGTTTAGTGAAAACCAAACCTTATTCTACCATAATTTCTTTGGGTGTGCAAGCCATGAAACTATTCTTCTTCAGTTGTTTCTACCTGTTCTTCGGAATTCGTTTCACTTGCTATTTCTTCGATTTCTATATCCTCTAGATTTGATATATATTCGTTTACCGATATACTCTCATCTTCCTCTATCTCTTCGAAGATCGGTTCCACATCGCTATGCGGTCTAATCTGCTGAACACTTTTTTCTTCCTCACGAGCTCTTCTCTCAGCTTCTCTCTGAGCTTCAACCTCGCTTAGATATTCGTCTATATCAGCCTGACGCTCACCGTAATCAAGGTTTATGTTACGGTACTTCTTCATTCCCGTACCTGCAGGTATGAGTTTACCGATGATAACATTTTCCTTGAGCCCGAGCAACTTGTCGTTCTTTCCTTTGATAGCGGCATCAGTGAGCACTCTCGTTGTCTCCTGGAATGAGGCCGCTGACAGGAATGAGTTCGTTGCAAGAGACGCTTTTGTGATTCCAAGCAGTACGCGCTTTCCACTGGCCGGCGTCTTACCTTCAGCCTCAGCTATGCTGTTAGCCTCAGCAAGCTCCAACTTAGTGTACATGCTGCCCGGAAGAAGATCTGTATCACCCGGATCCTCAATCTTGAACTTTGATAGCATCTGGCTGGCGATAATCTCGATGTGCTTATCGTTGATGTCTACACCCTGGTTCTTATAAACACGTTGAACTTCCTTTAGAAGATACTGATATACACCCTCTACTCCGTTCAGCCTCATTATATCGTGTGGGTTTAGCGGACCGCTTGTGATGTTTCCACCTTTCTTTACCTCGTCACCAAGCTTTACTGCAAGGCGTGCTCCGTAAGGAACTATGTAGGTCTTGTCGCCTGTCTCTTTATTGCGAACGATAACCTCTGTTTTGTTATCCGTTCTCGCTTTGATTTCGTGAACCACACCATCTTCCTCGCAGATTTCTGCAAGTCCCTTCGGCTTTCTCGCCTCGAAGAGTTCCTCTACTCTTGGAAGACCGTGTGTTATATCAGATCCCGCTACACCACCTGTATGGAAGGTTCTCATTGTAAGCTGTGTACCAGGCTCACCAATGGACTGCGCAGCAATAATTCCGATAGACTCACCGATGTTAACATGTTCGCCTGTCGCAAGGTTTCTTCCGTAACACTTTGCACAGATACCTGACTTGCTGTTACATGTCATTGCTGATCTGATTGTTACAGCTTCAATGCCTGCCTCAACTACCTCAAGTGACTGTTCGTCGGTGATTTCCTCATTAGCCTTAACGATTACACGTCCATCTCTTGGGTCAACTATGTCGTTTAGTGCTGTTCTTCCTGCAATTCTCTGGTTTAGCGGCTCGATGATTTCTTTACCGTCTACAAATGCTCTTACTTCGACACCCTCTGTGCTTCCGCAATCTATATCTCTTACAATTACATTGTGTGAAACGTCTACAAGTCTTCTTGTTAGGTAACCTGAGTCAGCCGTACGGAGAGCTGTATCGGCAAGACCCTTACGAGCACCATTTGAAGAAATGAAGTACTCGAGTACCGACAGTCCCTCACGGAAGTTAGCTTTGATAGGAATCTCTACCGTGTGTCCTGTAGCATTCGCCATAAGTCCACGCATACCGCCAATCTGTCTAATCTGGTTTTTACTACCTCTAGCTCCTGATGTAGCCATGATGTTCAGGTTGTTTGCAGGCTCGAGCGAATCCATCAAAGCATCTGCAACATCGTCTGTCGTCTTGTTCCAGATTCTGATAATCTGCTCGTATCTCTCTGCGTTTGATACAAGACCTGCCCTATATGCCTTCTCATACTTGTCAACTTCCTGCTGAGCAGCCTCGATAATTTCCCACTTGCTGTCGGGAATCTTCATATCATCGATACCTATTGAAACAGCAGCTTTCGTTGAGTACTTGTATCCCATAGACTTGATGTAATCAAGCATCAAAACGGTTCCTGTGTTTGCATGAACCTTGAAACACTTGTCGATGATTTCGCCAAGTTTCTTTTTTCCACAAAGGAAGTTTACTTCCAGCGAATATGGATCCTTGCTTCTGTCTATGTATCCCAGATCCTGTGGAAGTCCCTGATTATATATGAATCTTCCTACTGTTGACTCTACGAGTCCGCCACGAACATCATCAGGTCCATTAAACATTCTAACCTTTACTTTCGCGTGAATGTTTACTATTCCATCCTGATATGCCATGATCATCTCATCCATATCTGTAAAGACTTTGCCGTCACCCTTTTCCGGAATTCTTTCAAATCCGGCTTCCTTATTCGCCTCAGAGAGCTTAACATCTGTAAACTCATCCATAGCGTAGACAGTGCGTTTCTTACCGTTTACGATCTCTACCTTGCGAGCCGTGCCCGGATATGTCAAGTAGTATGCACCTAGAATCATATCCTGTGTAGGTGCTGTAATAGGCGATCCGTCCTTTGGTGCCAGGATGTTATTTACTGACAGCATTAGGAATCTCGCCTCAGCCTGAGCTTCTACAGATAGCGGTACATGAACAGCCATCTGATCTCCATCGAAGTCTGCGTTGAACGGCGTACAAACGAGCGGATGAAGTTTGATTGCTTTACCCTCTACCAATACGGGCTCAAATGCCTGGATGCCCAGTCTGTGTAGGGTAGGCGCACGGTTGAGCATTACCGGATGCTCTTTTATAACCTCTTCGAGAACATCCCAAACTTCCGGCTTAACCTTCTCTACGAGTTTCTTTGCATTTTTGATATTGTGTGCATATCCCTGAGCTACGAGTTCTTTCATTATGAAAGGTTTGAAGAGTTCAAGCGCCATCTTCTTTGGAAGTCCGCACTGGTAAAACTTCAGCTCCGGTCCTACAACAATTACCGAACGGCCTGAATAGTCTACACGCTTTCCGAGCAAGTTCTGACGGAAACGTCCCTGTTTACCTTTGAGCATATCAGATAATGACTTAAGTGCTCTCGATCCGGGACCCGTAACAGGTCTTCCACGTCGTCCGTTATCTATTAGTGAGTCCACTGCCTCCTGAAGCATTCTCTTCTCGTTTCTGACGATGATATCAGGTGCACCGAGTTCAAGAAGCCTCTTTAGACGATTGTTTCTGTTTATTACCCTTCTGTAAAGGTCATTCAAATCAGATGTTGCAAATCTGCCACCGTCGAGCTGTACCATAGGACGTAAATCCGGTGGAATTACAGGAATAACCTCCATAATCATCCACTCAGGTTTATTGTCCGAAAGTCTAAGTGCTTCTACAACTTCAAGACGTCTAACTATACGAATTTTCTTTTGTCCTGTAGCATCCTGAAGCTTTTCGCGTAAATCTGCTGAAAGCTCTTCAATATCTATATTCTGAAGAAGCGTTCTAACAGCCTCGGCACCCATAGCTGCCTTAAATCTGTCTCCAAATTGTTCCTTCGCCTCGCGATACTCGATTTCTGAAAGTATTTCTTTGTATGCTAAAGATGTATCTCCCGGGTCAGTTACTATGTAAGCTGCAAAGTATAGCACCTTTTCAAGATTTCTTGGTGTAATGTCCAGGACAAGACCCATTCTTGAAGGTATACCTTTAAAATACCAGATATGAGAAACAGGAGCAGCAAGTGCAATATGTCCCATTCTCTCTCTTCTTACCTTGGCTTTTGTAACCTCTACGCCGCAACGGTCGCAGACTATACCCTTATATCTGATTCTCTTGTATTTACCACAGTGGCACTCCCAGTCCTTCATAGGTCCGAAGATGCGTTCACAAAAGAGGCCATCGCGTTCAGGTTTTAGAGTTCTGTAGTTTATTGTCTCAGGCTTTGTTACCTCACCGTGCGACCACTCCAAAATCTTATCTGTTGAAGCAAGCTTAATCTGCAGCGAATCAAAATGATTTAATTCATAATTATTCGGTTTCTTATTTGATACTTCTGTCAAAGCTCTGCGCCCCTTTCTTATATTTCTATATCTGATTGGTCAGCTGAATCCTCTTCACTCTCTTCCTGACCTTCTTCGCTCAATCCGAATCCTTTAGAATATAGCTCCTGCTCATTCTCAAGGCGATTATCAACATCCATTATGCTGTCGATCCCCGAAGGTCCTTCGTACTCTGAGAACTCCCTGAGTTCCAATTCCTTGTTATCTTCGTCGAGAACTCTCACGTCAAGAGCCAGAGACTGCATTTCCTTGATGAGAACCTTAAAGGACTCAGGGATTCCCGGTTCAGGAATATTCTCGCCCTTAACGATTGACTCATAAGTCTGTACTCTTCCGACTATATCGTCGGACTTAACAGTAAGAATTTCTTGAAGTGTATATGCTGCGCCGTATGCTTCCAGCGCCCAAACTTCCATCTCTCCGAAACGCTGTCCGCCAAACTGAGCTTTACCACCCAGAGGCTGCTGTGTAACGAGCGAGTAAGGACCCGTACTTCTTGCGTGAATCTTATCATCAACGAGATGATGAAGTTTCAGCATGTACATGTATCCTACAGTTACTGCATTATCAAAGTATTCACCTGTTCTACCGTCTCTGAGTTTCAGCTTTCCGGTCTCGGAGTATCCACAGTCAACGAGCAACTCACGAATATCTTTCTCAGATGCTCCATCAAAAACAGGCGTTGCTATATACCAGCCCTTAGTCTTTGCTGCAAGACCGAGGTGAACCTCAAGTACCTGTCCTACATTCATTCGGGAAGGTACACCCAAAGGATTGAGCATTACCTGAAGGCTGTTACCATTCTCCATGAACGGCATATCCTCTTCCGGCAGGATTCTTGAGATGACACCCTTGTTACCGTGACGACCGGCCATCTTATCTCCAACATTGATTTTTCTCTTTGTTGCGATATAAACCCTTATGAGCTTATTTACTCCAGGATTCAGTTCATCGCCGTTTTCTCTTGTAAATCTCTTTACATCGACGACTATACCGGTTTCACCATGTGGAACCTTTAGAGAAGTATCTCTTACCTCTCTAGCCTTCTCGCCAAAGATGGCTCTTAAAAGTCTCTCTTCAGCGCTCAGGTCGTTTTCGCCCTTAGGTGTAACCTTACCAACCAGAATATCTGTAGCATTTACCTCAGCACCTATGCGAATAACTCCATCCTCGTCCAGATCCTTAAGTGCATCTTCACCGACATTCGGTATATCTCTTGTAATCTCTTCAGGTCCGAGCTTAGTATCTCTCGCCTCTAACTCATATTCAACGATGTGTAGTGATGTCAAAACATCGTCCATGAGAAGTCTTTCGTTAAGGATAATAGCATCCTCGTAGTTATATCCTTCCCAAGTCATGAAGCCAATCAAAAGATTCTTACCTAGAGCAATCTCGCCCATGTCTGTCGATGGTCCGTCTGCGATTACTTCACCTTCCTCAACATGTTCACCATGGCTTACAATAGGTCTTTGGTTAATACACGTGCCTTGATTTGAACGCTTAAACTTGAGTAGTCTGTATTCATCCAGCTCATTGTTGTCATCTCTTCTGATACGAATTTCGTCAGCGTCAACAAACTCAATTGTTCCGGCATGCTTAGCAAGTGAAACAACGCCTGAGTCTTTTGCCGCCTTATATTCCATTCCGGTACCGACGAACGGCGCCTCCGTAACAAGAAGCGGAACAGCCTGACGCTGCATGTTTGATCCCATCAAAGCACGGTTAGCATCATCGTTTTCCAGGAACGGAATCATAGCCGTAGCTACTGAAACTACCTGCTTAGGTGATACGTCCATCATATCGACAACTTCTCTTGGGAACATCGCGATTTCGCCGCCATTACCTCTTGCTGCAACCTTTGCATTTATAAATCTGCCGTTTTCGTCAAGAGGCTCATTAGCCTGAGCCACAATCATCAGCTCCTCATCATCAGCATCTATATATCTGATTTCCTCAGTTACGATTCCTTCGCCCTTCTTTACAACTCTATATGGAGTCTCAATAAAACCGTACTCATTTATGATTCCATATGTAGTTAGAGAACCTATAAGTCCGATATTAGGTCCTTCCGGTGTCTCTATAGGACACATTCTTCCGTAGTGGGAATGATGTACATCTCTGACTTCAAAGCCGGCTCTCTCTCTTGAAAGGCCTCCCGGTCCCAGAGCTGAAAGCCTTCTCTTATGCGTGAGTTCTGCAAGCGGGTTGTTCTGATCCATAAACTGCGAAAGCTGTGAACTTCCGAAGAACTCCTTAATAGCAGCAGTTACAGGTCTAATATTCATCAAAGCCTGAGGTGTAGCAAGCTCGAGATCCTGAATTGTCATTCTTTCCTTGACAACTCTCTCCATTCTCGCAAGACCAATTCTGAACTGGTTTTGGAGGAGCTCTCCAACGGTTCTAAGTCTTCTGTTTCCGAGATGATCTATATCATCAGTTCCGCCTATACCATAGTTCAGGTTTAACAAATAGCTAACTGAAGCTATGATATCAGCCATGATAATATTTTTAGGTGAAAGCTCATCCCTGCGAAGTCTAAGCTGACGTTTTACTTCCTCTTCGTCATCGTTGTCATTTATTATTTCCATGAGAACCGGATAGTAAACCTTCTCAGCTACGCCAAGTTCTGTGACGTCAAAATCGATAAAACCCTTGATATCAACAAAGTTATTACCTATAACCTTTGTTACATTCTCATGAGAATCATCATGCATAGCGTAAACCATTACATAGTTCACACCTGCATCTTCTATTGTCTTAGCAAGAGCCCTTGAAACATTGCCGTCTTTTTCAACCAAAATCTCACCTGTGCTTGGGTCGATTACATCTTCTGCCACTGTTACATCAACCAACCTGTTTGCAAGGCCTAATTTCTTATTATATTTATATCTTCCGACCTTAGCGAGGTCGTATCTCTTAGGATCAAAAAATAGGGAATTCAAAAGTGACTTGGCACTATCCACTGTAGGTGGCTCACCAGGTCTAAGTCTCCTATATATCTCCCTTAGCCCGCTCTCATAGTCAGTTGTGGAGTCCTTTTCGAGAGTCTTGAGAAGCCTCTCATCAGGACCGAATATATCAATAATTTCCTTATCTGATGCAATACCTAAGGCTCTAAGCAATGTTGTAAGCGGCTGCTTACGGGTTCTGTCAACTCTAACAGAAAGGGTCTCAACCGCATCGGTTTCATACTCTAACCATGCACCCCTGTTAGGTATAATCTGTGAGGAATATAGCTTTCTATTCGATTTATCTGTCTCGACGCTGAAGTATGGCCCGGGCGAACGCACGAGCTGGGTTACGATAACTCTCTCTGCACCATTATATATGAAAGTACCTTTTTCGGTCATCAAAGGGAAATCGCCCATGAAGACTTCTTGTTCCTTCACTTCGCCGGTTTCCTTGTTTACCAATCTAACTCTTACCTTCAGTGGTGCTGCGTATGTTACATCTCTCTCCTTGCATTCCTCCTGCTCGTACTTTGGAGGATCACTGAGGGAATAATCAATGAATTCCAATACGAGATTATTCGCATAATCTTTAATTGGGGAGATGTCTTCAAATACTTCCTTCAATCCTTCATCCAAGAACCATTTATATGATTTTGTCTGAATATCAATGAGGTTAGGCATCTCGCTAACTTCATTAATTTTAGAGAAGGTCATACGCTCTTTTCTACCTACTTCTATAGGTTTTGGCATTTTCATCACTCCTTACGTCTCAACAGTTTACATTCGTGTGGCAGTCTATTATTTTATCATATTAAAATCAATAGGTCAACCACTTGTTACTCCTTGACATCAACCACTTGTTACTCCTTGACATCAACCTTGACATCAACCACTTATTGCTCCTTGACAAAGAGTAAAAAAATAGAGAGACTGCATAAAATAGCGACACGTCGGAATATCTCGTTCCAACACGTCGTCTTTTAAATCGGCACTCTAAATTATCATGTGAGTGAAAAAATCTCTCCGTTGGATATGATTTGATTGAGCCTGTTATAAATTGGGGCAAGGCATATGGAAATTTACGCTTAGTGCTCATTTTCTTAAATTTCCCTTGTGACAAAACTCAACATGCACACAATATTCGCTAATATTCCCACTGATATCCTGCTTCTGTCATATCCTTCATTATTAAGGTATTCTACAATCGCATTTGTGTTATGACCCCTTTTGATACTATAAGTGGCTTCTTCATCAATCATATCAAAATCGACTAGTTTACAATCAACAATTCTCAAATCCATACTTATCCATACTTATTTTCATTTGAATTAACCACTTTAAATTAGCTATCCCAATGTTTATTTTATACGTAGAATAACATGAAAAGAGAGATACTAATATAGAAACTAATACTATTATATTGAGCCTATTTTTTTATATCCATTCTATATCCTCCCATTACTAATTGATTCTTAATTTCATCTCTAACTTCCACAGTTGAATATAATTATACATAGAAAGCCGGAGCGGAGACATGTTCTTCTTCTCGGTATCCGCAAACAGCCCAATCGCTTCCATAGAGATTACTTTTTAGTATCCGTAGTCCCAGCCATACCCTTTCTTTTCATATCATCTATTATTATCAGGCGGCATTCAAAAGGAACATGAACTTTCAAATTCATTTTGTCGCAATAATCATCAATCATCTTCATAACTTTCTTTCTGATCCTTTGTGCTTCCGTATTATCTACACAATCTTCAAATTTTACCTTTGTTTTCTCAATTTCCTTATATGTGACCGGATACCCTTCATCATTAAGATATCTTATGATTGCATCTGTATTTCTTCCTTTTTGCCAAGTAAGTATATTATTTTTTTAGTAGTATCTAAATCAAAAACAATGCTAATTTTAAAATTTTCTTTTTTCCATTCTTCCTTTAATTTTTCGCTTTGTTTTTTGTATGCCTCATACTCTTTAACGATTATTACTGAGGAAACACCTATTATTAACAAAATTAGTATTATAAAAATAATCTTAGTTTTTTTCATTAGAATCCACACTTTTCTCAACACGTATTAATTTATTATTTTGATTACCCATATTTTCATATAGGTTTATAAATAATAAATTAACCTTGTGTAAAATTTATTTTGTCTGCCAATCTAACTGAGAAACCAGATAGTCTTGTAAAGCGCCATTTCCAATATCTCCTAACCGCTCGACTTCTTTGTACTTTTTTATAGCTTTAAAAATCTTTTTTCTACTTTCTAACGCCTTATTGTTTCCTTTTATATCGCTATAGAAAACTTTTGCACTTTGTATTTCTTGAAATGTTATTTTGCATCCTTTTTTGTTAAATTCTTCTATAACAATATCTGTGTTTCTACCTTTACTCCAATTGTCGTTCTCATCAACTTCCAGATCAAAAACGAGTTTCATCTCGGCATTTTTTCTTATTACGTTTAGCTCTTCCTTTTTATATTGATCATGATAGTTTTTTGCTGCAAATACAAAAATGATTGAACTTATTACTACTAAAACTATGATACCATTTCTCTTTTTCTTTAATGCATCCATGGCTTAGCATCCCTCCAAGCAATTTTTTCTTTAATATAATCTTGTAGTGCACCCATACCGATATCTCCCGTCTTTTCTATTTTTTTATACTTATCTATTACTTCACTGACTTTATCTTGAGAATAAACTATATCATTCACTGTTATATTGCTGCCTGTAGAATTATTAATATATTCTATTATCATTTGAGTATTCTCACCTTTTACAAATTTTGTATTGAATTCAGCAACATTAGAGGATTCAATCGTATGCAAATCAAAAATAACACTATTTTCAATTCCCTTGCATCTATCATATGCGCGTTCTGCAGCATAGTTATCATTACATTTATCAATCAGTGTTTTCATCATGCTTGGAAATATTAGTACCTTTGAAGCGCCACCTTCTGCGTGTTCAAGACTTTTCTCCAAAATTTTCATACAGGTACTATATTTTGCTTCTCCTGCTAGTTTCTTTTTATTATATTTGAGATAATCATATATTTCTTTTATAGCATCATTATAGTTATTTAGCGCGCCGTCAACACCTCTTCCAATATAAGATATTTCTTGCTTCAAATTTGTGGCGGTCTGCCACGATTTAACTGCATGAATACCATTAATTCCACCTTCGTATGACCTATAGTCTTCATACTGGCTACTATAGTTAACTTCGTACCCCTTATTAACCTTCTTAATTAATATGTCTCCTGACAAGTGGTCTATATTAAGTGCAAAGTCGAGTACACAGTATTTTTCCAGTATATCTTTCGTTAAAGCATTTGCATCAGCACGCTTTTCAATACTCACCTTTAAGTCTGCTAAAAAGGCATTCGTTGTCACTTTGCCCTTTCTTTGTTTATAACAGTATTTACCCTCAATAACATCGCCGTAGAATGCATTAGATATTTTTTCAAGCTCCTTATGATTGCACTCATTAGTAAATACATAATCTACGGTCATGCCATACAATGAAAGCTGGAGTGGAGACATGTTCTTCTTCTCGGTATCCGCAAACAGCCCAATCGCTTCAACAGATATTACTTTTTTGCCACTCGCATCCTTACAAAATAACAACTTATTCGGATCTATGTTATGGTCTCGAATTGCTGAATATATTGATAGTGCATTTGCAAGCTTCGTTTTAGGAAATTTGCCTTTAGCCCCGGCGATAGATAGGTCATATAGTAACATATTCTGTTTCTTGATCATCGTATTAACTGATGAATAATACGAACTGCTAGCTTTTTCCAAATTAATAAGGTTATTAAGCTTTTTTTCATAATCTTTCTTCAACGAAAGAGCATTGTCTCGAGCTGCTTTGTAATGACTTTTTAGCAAATCAAATACTGATGAACAGAATTCAAAATTCCGTTGTAGCGTCCTTATATTATCGACTCTGCCATCATAGAAGTGATAGTCTTCCTGCTTTTGGTTAATTAATGCCCTTAGCTCATCTTCATCAAGCTGCTCAGTGATTTCATTATTAGAAATCGCTGTTACAAGCTTATGGTATTGCATAAGGATTTCTACCGAAATATGTTCGAAATAATCGATTGCAATTATATGTGCATGAGCCTGATTTTTCGCAGCCGAAATAGCTAATCCTTCGGATGTACTATTTGTTACAAGAAAGTTCATTGAATCTCTTATACCGCTTACTAAGGAATAGTATTTATTTGCATTGTCTGTTATACTTTTGGCTTCTGCCTGAATTAGTTTGGGATCAACTTTAAGCCCCATTGCTCACACCCTCTCGCCGTTGGTTGTATTCTGTTTCTTCCTTCTCATTGAATAATTTCCTGCGATAATGTAGTAACGAGTTCAGCACCTCATCTTGTTCATACCTTATGTTTCTCTCCAAACTACGCTGCTCATCAAGTTTCGCAGTTATGTTTCTATCTGTACTGAATCTATAAGCTTCTTCGTCAATCCGATTTAAGCGATGAAATCTTTGCTTCTCCATATCATCGAACTCATTCTTACAGCTCTTTATCAATGTATCTAAATCTTCAATCTGTTGTTCTAACTTGTCCATACTACCTAAGCCCTCTTTTAATACCTACACAAAATTCATTCACTAATTTGTATTATCTAAATCTCTTGCAATTTCTTCATCTAAATCTTTAAACTGTTTCCCAAGCTTTGCAAAATTGCTCGCATCAACACGAGCTATGTCTTGATACTTATGATAAAATTGATTTAACATATCCTCGGTTTTACTCATATTAGATTTCACAGATAAATGAGAGTAATCGTCATTATCAAAACTCAAGGAAGTAAAATCTCTAATATTGGACTTATTCTTTTTTAGAAAATCATCATAACTGGAATCTAATTTTATATTCTTACTCATATTATCTCCGTTTAAGAAAACCTTATTTATCATATTATATCATGAAATATACTTTTTATAGATATATTCTCTTTATCAACCACTTGTTACTCCGGTTCCATCACACTAGTCTTAGTTGTCAATGTAGTAGAAAAAAACATAACTTTACAATCGCCATACCGTTTACAACAATGTTACATATAAAATGTGCGGTCATCACAACATATATATTCTTAGTTTTAATATAGGAAATGCTTAACGGCAAAGCCCATATCATACATAGAAATATTCCCCAAATTGCAAGTGCATGTTCCAAAGCATATAAGAACATACTAAATAGAGTTGTTAAAACCAAGATTCTTCTGTTTCTGAATGATATGAGATTCTTCCTATAGAAACTTTCTTCTACGATTGGGGGTAGAATTATTGTAGAAAATGTAAACAGAATAAGCTTGAACCAATTATTTACTCTTAACTTAATCATTCCGTTATTAAGATTAGGAAACATATTAGCTAAAACATTCGTAAATGCAAAAGCAAGAGCGCAGAACAGTATTGTAAGCAGAACTTGCTTCCAAAAAATGCGTCCTTTTTTTACGTAATTCAACCATTCTTTGATTGAAAAATCTTTTCTCTGCTTGAAATATACTGCCAGTACTATATAAAATAAAAAATTGATATATATACAATATTTTCGAAACAACAAGCAAGCTAATATAAATAATCCCTCCAAAATGATTGGAAAGATATTTAATTTTATATATTTCCTGTACATAATCCATGCTCCAACTTAATTTTAATATGTAAATTATATCATAATTGAGTATGGGCTAACAGTCAGCTCCTCTGTTTTTATTTCTGTCACATATGTATTATCACATTACATCAAGCGTGCGTTCAATATTTGATATCCATTGCAAGTAGTGTAACATACGACAAATATAAAAGCAGCAAGCCAAAACTTAACATTCCGGCAAGCTGCCTTTTAAGGTCAATTAGTCTTCTTCCGACTCATCTTGATATGTTCCATCTTCTATTTGCTTTAACCTTACGATATCTATATATCGATCTAGCCTTGAAAGAAAATGCTTGTGAAAATTCTTTTCGATATTTTTGCGCAATATCAGCTGAATAATAACCCCATATAAACCCAAAATACCGCTAATAATGAGCATTAATAAAGTCATTAAGGGCATCTCTATCAGAATACCAATTCCTATACCTAGGAAAACGCATATCAGGCACTCTACCATAATTATCACAAACAGGGGATTGGTCCAAGTGAGCTTGCCGAGCTTATATCTCAAAACCGATTCTCTTCTCAGCGATTCCCTGAGTTCAAGTTCAATACTCGATGTAGCCATCAAAAAAGGTTTTAGGCATTTACCCTCTTCTGTTCTTTGATATTTTTTGATTCCGGCTTTATCAAGGCGGACTCTCGATACAGGCTTCCCCCCTGATTCTCCAAATACGCCACCAAGGGCTATTGAAACCAGACTTGCCGGTTCCGAAATCCTTACCTCACCGTTTACAAAATTACTCATTGCTCCTCCTCATTTTTGCGAACGATTATCAGCCATACAAAAAAGCTTATTTCAACAACTGACAAAGCAATCATGATTAAAGCAAAAGTATCAAGAATAATCACTGCACATGCAAAACCTATTGAAATTAATATATCAGCAATCATAGCTATGATGTGTGCCCACATGAGCTTACCAACCTTCGCTCCGTTTGTGTTTTCGCCAATAGCTTTAAAGTAGCATGTAAACAGCACAACCGATACTATAAGAAATATTAAAGTGAATAATCCATATATAATCAATGCTACTGCGCTAGACATATTAAGCGTATCTGCATTAATATATATGAAACCACCCTCAACAAAGAGGCTATCATCGGAGAAAATCTTAAATCCGGTGTATAGCAATACTCGAGCGATACTTATAACTATGTAAGCATATAAGACTCTTGTAATTATCTTTGAGGCGTCTGCCGGAGAGCTATACTTCGATTCGATATTATTCATTTATTGGATTCTCTACCTTATCAGTAGGAGCTGCAGTTTCCGCCCGAGTTTCCGCTTCAGTCTCAAGCTTTGCTTCAACTACAGGTGTAGGCTCGGCTGCCTGTGCAGGCTCAGCTGTTGGTGCAGGCTCAGCTACCGGTGTAGCAGCAGGCTCAGCTGTCGGTGCTGAATTTTGATTGTTTATGTTGTTAAAGCTATTGTTTGGGTTTGCAGTAGTATACTGGCGCATTGAGTTTCCTGAACTTAGCCCGCTCTCGAATTCACTTTCAGCACTAACTTTTCTAAGTTGGCTAATTGAAATACCCGACAAAATCCATGTTACGATTCCAAGAACCACATCATTAAGCGCTAATACTAAAGCTACTCCGGCTGATACAGCCAGCAAGATAAAAGCAATCATCTTCATATTGCTTTTTATAAATAGCACAATAGCTAGTACTATAGCAATGGCTGATATAACCTCAAGTGCAATAAATGTGTACTTCTGAATATCAATTAGATAATAGATGCTACTATTCTCAAATGAGTATTCTACAATATAATTTGTTATTCTGATAACTATAAATGCAACAACTGTTGCTATGATAAGAACTGTGTTAATTAATATTCCTTTTTTTGCGATACTCTGCTGTGTCATAGATTACCCTCCAATAAAAAAACAAAAAGGAGCCACAATGTAAGCAGCTCCCATTGAAATTAGTTTTCAACTAAAGCCCGAATATGTAGGTCGAGCCTAGAACTATTTAAGTTCTACCTTTGCGCCAACTTCCTCAAGCTGAGTCTTCATTGCTTCAGCTTCAGCCTTCTCAACGCCTTCCTTTAGAACGCCAGGAGCTCCGTCTACGAGAGCCTTAGCTTCCTTAAGTCCAAGACCTGTAATTTCTCTTACAACCTTGATAACCTTAATCTTCTCTCCACCTACTTCTGCAAGCACAACGTTGAAGTCTGTCTGCTCACCACCGGCTTCTCCACCGGCTGCAGCACCGGCTACAGCTACAGGAGCAGCAGCAGATACACCAAACTCTTCTTCACATGCTTTAACTAGCTCATTTAGTTCTAGTACTGTCATACCTTTGATGGCTTCTATGATTTTATCCTTATCCATTATAATTCTCCTTTTATTGTTATTTTTTGATTTTACTTTTAAAATTATTCTGTTTTTGCATCAGCAACAGCCTGAAGTGTTCTAACAAATGCTGAAACCGGTGACTGAATGCTACCCATGAACTTAGCAATAAGTTCATCTCTTGAAGGAATGTTAGCAATAGTTTCAATACCTGTCTTGTCGTAGAATGCTCCTTCTACAACACCTGCCTTGAATTCTACTGCCGGTATTTCTTTGATTAGCCCATTAAGTGTTCTTGCCGGTGCTGTTGCATCAGTCTTGCTGATTGCTATAGCGCTTGGTCCTGCAAGATGGTCCTTCAATGACTCGAAGTCTGTTCCTTCGATAGCTCTCTTTACGAGAGTATTCTTATATACAGTGTAGTCGACATCTGCCTCACGAAGAGCCTTTCTCATCTTATCAGCCTGCTCTACTGTGATTCCCATGTAATCGACAAGGATTGCAGACTGTGCTCCGTCAAGTTTCGCTTTAATCTCGTCGATTACTAGCTGTTTCTGTTGTTTTGCTACGTCTGACATCTATTTCTCCTTTCTGCAATGCGTACATTGCGAATAACATGCGGTACTCAACAAAAAACCCCATCATTTTGTAGACGGGGGCAATATCTATGTATTGTACCTCGGCAGGAAATTAAGTTTTTCAACACCTGCTGTCTACGGTTTAGTTTTCAATATTAAATTACTAAATCTATGCTTAGTCAAGAATTGCAGGATTAACCTTGATTCCAGGTCCCATAGTTGTTGAAACCGAAATGCTCTTCATGTACTGGCCTTTTGCTGTCGCCGGCTTAGCCTTTACGATAGCCTCCATAAGTGCCTTGAAGTTATCCTGTAATTTCTCCTGGCCGAATGATTTCTTACCGATGATGGTATGAACTATGTTCTGTCTATCCAAACGGTACTCAACCTTACCTGCCTTAATGTCAGCCAATGCTCTCTCCAAATCCATAGTAACTGTTCCTGACTTTGGGTTTGGCATAAGTCCCTTAGGTCCGAGTACACGTCCGAGCTTACCTACAACGCCCATCATATCCGGTGTAGCAACTACTACATCAAAGTCAAACCAGTTCTCACTCTGAATCTTCTGAGCGAGTTCATCTGCTCCTACATAATCTGCTCCAGCCTTTTCCGCTTCCTCTGCCTTAGCACCCTTAGCGAAAACGAGAACCTTTACTTCTTTACCTGTTCCGTGCGGAAGTACAAGTGCTCCTCTTACCTGCTGGTCAGCATGTCTTCCGTCTACACCAAGTCTGATGTGGACTTCTACTGTTTCATCAAATTTTGCATATCCCGTCTCTACGACCTTAGCCATAGCTCCGGGTACATCGTATAAAGTAGCTCTATCTACTTTCTCTGCTACATTCCTGTAGCCCTTACCTCTCTTTGGCATAATTTACCTCCTGCTGGTTCTATCGGCCTGCTTGCGCTTAGGTTGTATTTTCTTGCACAACCTACTGACCTCCCAGAAAATTAATCTTCGACAACGATTCCCATACTTCTTGCTGTTCCCGCAATCATGCTTGTCGCTGATTCCAGGTTAGCTGCGTTAAGATCCGGCATCTTTGTCTTTGCGATCTCTTCTACCTGTGCTCTTGAAAGCGTTGCAACTTTTGTCTTGTTTGGTTCTCCTGAACCTGAAGCCAAGCCGGCTGCCTTCTTTAGCAATACTGCTGCCGGTGGTGTCTTAGTAATGAACGAAAAGCTTCTATCTGCATAGACAGTTATTACTACCGGAATAATCATTCCAGGCTGATCCTGTGTCTTTGCGTTGAACTGCTTACAAAAGTCCATGATATTTACACCGTGCTGACCTAGTGCCGGACCTACCGGTGGCGCCGGATTAGCCTTGCCTGCTTCAATCTGTAGCTTAATATAGCCTGTGACTTTCTTAGCCATGTGTTTCTCCTTTCTCTATAGAATTCTATAGGATTTTATCTACCTGGCCGAACTCAAGTTCAACCGGTGTATCTCTACCGAACATCGAAACTCTGACAGTAAGTATTTGTTTCTCTTTGCTTATATCGAGAACCTCACCCATGAAGCTCTCAAACGGTCCGCTTATAACACGTACTGTGTCTCCAACCTCGACGTCCAGATCGATATAAACCTTTTCTATTCCCATTCTCGCAACTTCTGTATCAGTTAGCGGTATAGGATTAGAGCCATGACCAACAAATCCTGTTACCCCCTGTGTGTTACGTACAAGATACCATGACTCATTATTTACAATCATCTTTATAATGACGTATCCCGGGAACATCTTCTTGGTCTTGATTTTTCTTTGGCCTTCTTTGATTTCAACTCTGTCTTCCGTCGGTACTACGATATCAAGAATCAAATCCTGCATGCCACGATTCTCGACCATTTTTTCGATATTTACTTTTACCTTATTTTCATGACCTGAATATGTGTGTACGACATACCACTTAGCATTACCATCACCTCTAAGGCCTTCTTCCTCCAATGGTGAAAGTATGTTTTTTTCTGACTCTGACATTTTGCACCTTCTTTGACAATTATTTTACAGTTACGCCAAGGATATTCTTTAGAAGCGCTAAAACTCCAATATCTACAAGCCAAAACCCAAGTGCACATACAGCACATGTTGCAGCAACTACAACGGTGTAAGCGCCGAGCTCTTTGCGAGTAGGCCATACAACCTTGCTCATCTCTTTTCTGACACCCTTAATATATTCACCTAGACTTTGCCTGCGCGGTGTGTTTGCATTCTTAGCTGTAGCCATAGCCGCCTCCTTACTTCGTTTCCTTGTGTAATGTTTCCTTCTTACAGAACTTACAATACTTCTTAAGTTCGATTCTATCAGGATCGTTTTTCTTGTTTTTCATGGTATTGTAGTTTCTCTGCTTGCACTCTGTACACGCCAGTGTAACCTTAACCCTCATATCTTCATGTCCTTTCGTTTGTTCATTTATTAAATACTCAAATTCAGAGCCGTTTGACTCCGGCCCTGAATATATAAGCATAAAGTTGCCTATTAATTGTACCCTAAGCCCTTGTCAATGTCAAACCATTTCCAAAAAAACTTAAAAATCACATATTTATTCTACTCCGGAATACATAAGCTATGAAAAACATTGCTATGATGCGTCTAGTTATTCCGACATTATCTCGCTGATTTTATCTAATGCTTTATTGACGCTCTCACTATCCGGAACTACAACCGATGCATACTCACCGCCAAGTGCATAGCATGGCCTTATGTCTATATCTCCCTTCATGTTTTGCGTTGTGACTGTCCATCCCTTTAATCCGGAGCTTTGCATTCTTACAAGTGCCTTTATATCGCTGGAATTCATGTTAACTTCCATATAGTTCTTAATAGAATTCAATATATCCGGATACTTTAGCAGCAGAACCTTAACAGATGTCACTTTTTTAATCATGGCCTTCATCACTTTTTGCTGGTTTCTGTTCCTCTGGAAGTCCCCATCCTTAAACGACTTTCTTTCCCTGGCAAAAGCGAGTGCCTCTTCTCCGTTCATGTGGTTATATCCCTTTACAAACTTATAGTAGGCCTGTCCGTGAGTCTCAAAGTCGAAGTCTGAGTTCACATCTATCCCGCCAATTGAATTTACCATGCTCTTAATAGTCGAGTAGTTGACCTTGACATAATAGTTCATCTCAAGCCCGGTGAGCTTTTCAACAAAAGCAACTGTCTCGTCAGCTCCGTAGATACCACTGTGCGTAAGCTTGTCGTACTCACCTTCAATATCCGGATATTCTATGTAGAAGTCCCTCGGCATTGAAGTCAAAAGAATTTTTCTCGTCTTTGGATTTACCGTTACAATCATATTCACGTCGGACCTTGAACTCTGCGAAATGTCTCCCTCAATATCAAGACCTGTGATTAAAATATTAAAAGGTTCCTCGCTCACATCTACGCGCTTGGCCTCGGCTCTGTCCTTGCCGGATGAATCTGAGGTTATTTTATTAAAGAATAGCAATGTATTTACGATGTACACGCTTGCCAAGCACATAGAACCAAGCATAATCAAAGCAAGAAGTATGCAGATAAGCTTTCTAGACTTCTTGAACCTATACGAATGAAGAGCCGGAAATATCAAAATAAAGGCTACAAAAATCACAGCAGCTATTATAATAAGTATCTTTGTCGTCAAAAACTGAGAATAGCAAAGCAAACCAATAAAAATCAGGGTCACAAGTAGGTAAATTCGCGATAAAAATCGTGTAAATTTGCCAAGCGGTGACTTTGTTACTGTTCTCTTACGGTGGTTTCTAGCCTCTTCCATTTTCTTCTCTCTTCTATCTATTGTTCTTGCTATACAATTTTACATCCCCGCTTTTACTTTGTCGAGATATAAAGACAAATAAGGTAAAATAAGATTTTGTTCACTGTATTTCTTTGTTCATAAATCCTTTTTTATGAATCGCATCAAACTCTCTTATCTCACCTTGAAGCCTTCGCCGAAGACCTCATGAGACTCAACTATAATCATGAATGCCTTAGGATCTGTCTCCCTTATGATTTCGTTAAGTTGGAAGGCCTGCTTATTTCCGCAAGCACACATAACAACCGACTTGTCCTCCTCTGAGTAGCTTCCCTTTGCCTTTAAGAATGTTGCGCCTCTGTCGATTACATCGTCTATTTTTTCCGCAAGTTCACTAGGTTTATCCGTAACAATCAATGCCATCTTTCCTGAAGTCAGACCGAAGAGGAATTTGTCGATTACTACAGATATTATATAGCTGATTATAATTCCGTAGATTAAGCCGTTGATACTTCTTGATACAATAGCAACGCCAAGCAACACAATCAGGCAATCCATTATAAAGGAAATCTTACCTATGGTCATGTACGGTTTCTTTGCTTTGATACTTAGTATGATGAAGTCCGCACCACCTGTTGAGGAGTTTCTCATGTATATCAAAGCATAGCCTATCCCGGAAAGCACTCCCGTGCATATTGCAGCCAGCATCGTGTCACCCGAGTAGATTGGGAATCTGGGCGCAATATAGTCGATTATTACCGAGGTTATAATCAGCGACTTAATCGAATTGAAGAAGTAGCGCTTTCCAAGTATCTTATAGCAAAGTATTGCAACCGGAATATTCAGCGCTATGGTCACCGCACCGATTGGAAGCCCAAATATGTGATTGAAAATTAAAGCTATACCCGTAAATCCAACAAGAGGAAAGTGTGCAGCTGCAGCGAAATTATATGCACCGAGCGCTATAAAGATACCGCCTATGATATCGAAGAGAATGTCAACCGATATCCTCTGCATATCTCTCTTTTCTATCTTGTTCATATAATACCTTTCTTTACTCTCACAAGAAATAAGTTAGATTTAGCCTCTTTGATATAGGCTATCCGAAAAAATACCGGCACTGTTGTGCCGGCATCTTAATGTTATGTTTGTAATTTGACCT
>ERZ773042.774-NODE-774-length-20633-cov-3.079502_pt1 | contig 20633 bp, 17 predicted proteins | sample MGYA00511664_ERZ773042 | MGnify/ENA primary metagenome ERZ773042 (study PRJEB29015, sample SAMEA2737984) | human oral metagenome | biome: human oral; feature: human-associated habitat; material: dental | place: China | collected 2036 ... | reverse complement strand
CGTCGGAGGTGGCCTCGAGCGCGGCGAGCCTCCTGCGCGCGGGCGTGCCCTTGCGCGCGGCGCAGGAGAGGTACACGACGCCCGGGCTGTCCCCGCGACCCACGCGACCCCGCAGCTGGTGGAGCGTGGCCAGGCCGAAGCGGTCCGCGTCGAACACCAGCATCACTGTGGCGTTGGGCACGTCCACGCCCACCTCGATAACCGTGGTCGAGACGAGCACGTCGGTGCGGCCCGCACGGAACCTCTCCATGGCCTCGTCCTTCTCCTGGGAACCCATGCGCCCGGTCAGAAGGTCCAGGCTGAGCCCCGAGAGCGCCGTGCGGGAGAGGTCCGAGGCGACCTGGGTGGCGGCATGGGCGCCCGTGGCGCCGGAGCGCTCCCGCTCGGGCACGTCGTCCAGCTCGGAGCCGTCGTCGCGCTCGTCCACGAGCGGACAGACCACGTACGCCTGGTGCCCCACCGCCACCGCCTCGCGGATGGCCCCGAAGGCAAGGTCCAGGCTCTCGGGGGCAATGCAATGCGTCTCGATGCTTGCGCCCGGACAGGGTCGATGACGGATGCGTGAGCACGACATGTCGCCGTATACGGAGAGCGCGAGCGTACGCGGGATAGGGGTGGCCGTCATGGCCAGGAGGTCCGCCGCCGCGCCCTTGCGGCGCAGCCTCGTGCGCTGTCCCACTCCGAAGCGATGCTGCTCGTCGATCACGACGAGCGTGAGGCGGGAGAAGTCCATGTCGTCCGAGAGGACCGCCGTCGTGCCGAAGACTACCGTCACCGTACCGTCCGCGACGCCGTGCGCGAGGGCGGCCCGCTCCTCGGGGGCGTTCGCCCCCGTGACCAGCCCCCAGCTGATGCCCGCTGCGTCCAGCAGCGGTCCGAGCCTCTCGGCATACTGACGCGCCAGCACGGAGGTGGGCGCCATCATGGCCGCCTGCGTGGCGCTGTCGGCAACGGCAGCCAGGGCCAGGGCCGCCACGACGGTCTTGCCCGTGCCGACGTCTCCCAGGAGCAGACGGCCCATCACCCGCGGTGCCGCCATGTCGGCCAGGATGTCATCCGCCGCCTGGCGCTGCTCGTCGGTCAGGGCAAAGGGAAGCTGTTCGAGAAGTGAGCGCATCCTGGGTCCGGAGGTCACATGGCAGGTGGGCTCTATGCCACGAAGCTCGATGCGCTGTCGCGCGACGAGGGCGAGCTGGAGGCAGAGCAGCTCGTCGTAGGCGAGGCGTCTGCGAGCGCCGTCCCTCTCGGCGAGGGTTCGCGGGAAGTGGATGGCACGCAGCGCCCGTGCCTCGCCCATGAGCCTGTGCCCTGTAAGGAGCTGAGAGGGCATGAAGTCGCAGACGTCACCGACATCTGCCAGGGCCGCCGAGACGATGCGACGCATCCAGGGCACCGTGATGCCCTCGGCCACGGGATGGACGGGCAGGATGCGCGCGAAGTCCGCGCTGTCGTCCTCGGGACCCAGAACCTCGAGGAGGGGGGCCCTCATCTGCTTGAAGCCGTACCCGAAGGTCACCTTGCCCGAGAGGGCGATGCGGTCCCCTTCCTTGACCTGCTCGGCAATCCACGGTTGGCGGAAGAAGCTCACTTGCATGACGCCCGTGGCGTCCAGGGCGAAGATCTCGACCACCTGCATGCGCGGCCGGGGGCGCTTGAGCTGGACCCTGTCTGCCACGGCCACGACGGTGGCCTCGTCCCCCACGTCTGCGTGCGCGATGTCCGTGACGCAACTGAAGTCCAGGTAGCGATGGGGCATATGGTGCAGGAGCGCGCCGACGGTCGGGACGCCCACGCGCAGGAGGGCGTCGCGGCGTGCGCCCGAGACGTACCTCAGGCGTGCGACGTCGTCATCGAGCGAGACGGTCCTGCTCAGGCGCTCGCCGACCTCTGCGATTGTGGGGACGCTGCCCACAGCCCGAAAAGCCGTCCGGCTATTCGATAGAGAAGACGACCGGATAGAGGGGCTGCTCGCCGCGGTGCGCGTCGACCTCGAGGTCAGGTTGGGCCTCCTCGATGGCGGACAGCAGGTGCTGGAAGGCATCGTCGTCGAGGTCGGAGCCAGCGAGGATGGTGAGGGTGTCACCCTCCTCCTCAGCCTGCATGCGGTTGATGACCTCGATGGTGACCTGCTCCACGTCACTGCCGACGACCTCGATGGACCCGCCCTCGATGCCCATGACGTCACCGGAGTGGATGGGCGTGCCGTCTGCGGCGGCGGAGTCGCGCACGGCGGTCGTGATCTCGCCGTCGCGGATCTGGGCGATGGCATCGCTCATCTCGTCCACGTTGGCGTCGAGCTCCCCCTCGGGATCAGCGGCGAACATGGCCGCGAACGCCTGCAGGACGGTCTTGGTCGGGACGACGGCGGCGCGGACGCCTTCGCAGGCGCTGACGGCGGCCTCGGCGGCCATGCGGATGTTACCGTTGTTGGGCAGGACGATGACGCCCTCCGCGTTGCATTCCTTGATGGCCCCCAGGATGTCCGCCGTGGAGGGGTTCATGGTCTGTCCACCGGACACGATGACGTCGACACCGAGCGATCGCAGGATGTCGGCCTGACCGCTGCCTGCGGCGACGGCGACGAAGCCCAGCGGCTTGCGTGGGCCGGAAGCGGCCTGCTTGTCCTCGCGGATGGACTCGGTGCGCTCCTGCGCCTCGAGGTCCATGTTGTGGACGAACACGTTGAAGATCTGGCCGCGGTGCAGCATGTGGCGCAGCACACGGTCCGGCCGGTTGGTGTGGACGTGGATCTTGTAGTCGGGATTGGAGCCAACCAGGAGCTCGCAGTCGCCCATGGAGGAGAGGTACTTGAGGTTGGCGGACTCGTCGAAGTCGGGGCTGTCCGCGTGGAAGAGGAACTCGGTGCAGTAGCGGAACTCGGAGCCCTCCCAGTCCTCGTTGATCTCGATGTCGACGACGCCTGCGACCTGGGCCTTGGCACCCTCGGAGTCGACGGTGGTCCTGAAGTCGGAGACTTCGCCGGCCTTGCCGTTGTAGGCGTTCACGAAGGCCTCGATGAAGGTGGCCAGGCCGAAGGCGCCGGAGTCCACGACGCCGTTCTCCCTGAGGACGGGCAGGAGGTCCGGCGTGCGGGCCACGGACTCATAGGCCTCGACCACGATGGCGTCGAGGGTCTCCTGAGGGGTTGCCTTGGCCCTCTCCATCTGGTCCGCCTTGGTCGATACGTCCCTGAGGACGGTGAGGATGGTGCCCTCGACCGGCTTGCGGACGGCCTTGAAGGCGACCTTCACGCCGTTGCGCAGCGCCGAGGCGATGTCTGCCGTGGTGGCCTGGGCGCCCTTGGAGGAGGCGAGGCCCTCGGCAACGCCGCGCAGGATCTGGCTGGTGATGACACCCGAGTTGCCGCGCGCGCCCATGAGGGAGCCATGGGTGATGGCCTTGGCGATGTCATCCATGGATGCTCCCTGGGGAAGCGCCTCGATCTCCTTGACGACGGTGCCCAGGGTCAGCGACATGTTGGTGCCGGTGTCGCCGTCGGGGACGGGGAAGACGTTGAGCTTGTTGATCTCGTCGGCCTTGTCCGCGACGACCTGGGCGGCCACGGGGAAGCAGTTACGAACGACGTTGGCAATCATGATTTGGTGGACCTCGGTTCCTTACGGGGTTGTGGGCGGGGACGCCGGGCGGGCGCCTAGTGGGTACGCATGCCCTCGACGTGGACGAGAACCTCCACGTCGTCGAGCTCGGCGATCTGCCTCAGGATGAACTTGACGGAACTCACGAGGTTGCCGGAGACGGATGACATGTTGACCCCCTGCTCGACCACTACATGCAGGTCAACGACCACGTGGTCGCCCTCGGCCGTGACGCCGATGCCCTTGCGCAGGCGATAGGTCGGCAGCAGGCGTGCGACGCCCTCCTGCTGGTCCGTGACGGCCATGCCCACAACGCCGTAACACTCGAGAGCGGCGTAGCCAGCCAGGTCGGCGATGCAGTCGTTCGACACCTTGAGGGTTCCGGGAACGGCATGTGCCATGTCTTCTCCTCTCGTAGGCCGCGCGAGGCGACCGGAGCATGAATCCTTGCCATTGTAGCGCACGCCCCACGATGGGCGGCACGCCACCACCCCTCCAGAACTCCCCACCAAACCACCACAGGAAGGGCCGCATATTGCTTGCGCACGCGAGGGCCTGTGCTATATTTACACGGCACTTTGGAAATTTCGGCGCCCTTGCGCCACCATTGGAGGTCGTAAACATGTCGAAGGTCTGTGATATCTGCGGTAAGCACGCCGTTGCTGGTCGCTCAATCAGCCACTCCCACCGCACCGTCACCCGCAAGTTCAAGCCCAACATCCAGCGCGTCACCGTCTTCGAGAACGGCAGGGCCGTCAAGAAGAACGTCTGCACCCGTTGCCTCAAGAGCGGCAAGGTCGCGCGTTCCGCCGAGCAGGCGTAGCTGCGGCGTGACCCGGCGCGGCTGCGCCGCAGCTAAGCGCCACCCGTTAGCACGCATACCATGAACTCGCGAGGGGCCCTTCGGGGCCTCTTTTTTGGCTCTGCAGGCTGCGCCAACAACCTATGCCAACAGGAACGCCGCAACTGCGCCGGCATGGCACTCGACGCTGGCCGTCGCGGACGTGACCACGTTCGAGATTCCCTCATCCCCCAGAAGGGGCAGCTCACGATGATCCAGCTCCCACTTGAAGCCCCGCTCGGAGAGCATGGTCCCCTCTGCCACGGGAATGGCCGAGAAGAGCGTCCCCTCGACCCCGGCGGCTGGCACGTGGGCCCCACCCAGCTCCCAGCACGCAGTGCCAGAGGGGCTGAGCAGTCGGCACTCGAAGCCGTCCTCCACGATGCGCGGCGAGGCGTCAGCGTTCCGCGCGAGCTGACCCACGACGGCAAGGGCGTGGTCGGGCCTGCCGCCCGTGACGCCGGTCAGCGTGAGCTCCAGCCGCGCGTTGCGTCGAGCGGCCTCATGGCGGGCGCAGGAGATGGCGAGGGCGAGGTCGGTCGCGTACTTCTCGGAGGGAAACTCTATGTCCGCACGGGCGACCGAGCGGGCCCACGCAGCCGATTCGCCCGTTGCCGAGTCGGCGTCGCCGCAGAAGACGTCGGGGGCGATGCCACAGGAGCGCAGCGCGTCGGCCCCGGCGTCGGCGGCGATGACGTAGTCGGTACTGGCGGCCAGGGAGCGGAGCAGCGCCGAAGACGGGCGCTCGGGCGAGGCGCCCACGACGAGGACGCGAAGCGGCGCGAGGCGAGGGTGGGCCGAGGGGGACGCTTGCGGCGGACGGGCGTAGTCGTCCAGCAGGGCGAGCGATAGCTCGTGGTAGCTGTGGACCAGTATGTCAGCGTAGCGCTCGCAGGCCGCAAGGTCGCGGTCCCCGTGTGGGCTGAACAGGCAGACGGTGTTGGCGCCGACCGATCGGGCCGTCCGCATCCCGAACGGGGCGTCCTCGAAGACCCAGGTGTCAGCCGGGTCGGTGCCCAGGTAGTCCAGGACCAGCTCCCAGATGTCCGGGTAGTCCTTGCTGCGTATGGGGCCTCCCGTGGAGAAGACCCGCTCGAAGTAGCCGTCGACCCCCTGCGCCGATAGCGCGACGGAGAGCTCCTCCGGAGCCGTCGACGACGCGACGACCATGCGGACGCCCGCAGACGCCAGCTCGTCCAGAAACGCCCGGCAGCCCGGCAGCAGGCTAACCCGGCTGCGATACCCTTCGCGGACCATATCGACCAGCTCGCGCACCAGCTCCTCGCCCTCGGCCTCAACGCCCCACTTGTCGTGGAAGGCATGGCACATCTCGACCATGGGGAGCGACTCGGTGCGGACGAACGCCTCCTCGGCGTCGGCGACATGGTGGCGGCGCAGCAGTTCGACCGTCACGTCATGCCACAGGGGCATGGAGTCGACCAGCGTTCCGTCACAGTCAAAGATGGCGGCCTTGATGGGCATGGGGGCTCCTTGGTGACACGGGCACGGCACAAGCAGATTCCATGATAACAGCCATATGGGGACGAGTGCGGCGTCCGGAGGTGCATGCGTTGGGTACAGTAGGTGACGTGGCCGCGAGGCCATGTTTCATGTTCAAGGCACCTACGGAGGGAAAATGGCTCGTTACGACTACAAGTGTGGCTCCTGCGGGGAGGTCTTCGAGGTCGAGCATCCCATGAGCGCACACCCCAAGGTCACCTGCCCCAAGTGCGGCAAGAGGGCAGAGCGTGCGTTTTCGCCTTCTGGCATCGTGTTCTCTGGCTCGGGCTTCTACAACACCGACCAACGCGGAAAGAGGGAATAGGTCCTCTCGCTCGTACCCGGCACACCGTTTCCGAAGCACCGCTTCCCTGCTCTACTCCCCTTTGCGCACGAGCCGTGCGCAGAAGTGCGCGTCATGCGAGCCCGGAAGCTGCCGGGCCACGAAGAAGCCCTCGGCACTCATGGATTCTGCGACCAGCCGCGCGGCCGTGGCCCCGGCATTCGACAGACCTGGTGCCGAGGCCACGGGAACGACCGAGAAGCCCTGGCCCGCCGGGCTGGCAAGGAAGGCCCTGACCACGGACTCGTCCTCCGACACGAGGGGCGAGCAGGTCGAGTAGACGAGGCTGCCCCCGAGAGCGACGCGGGAGGAAGCCGCCGACAGGATCTGCAGTTGCAGGGTGGGTAGCGTGCCCAGGGCGGCAGTCGAATCAAGCGACCAGGCGATCTCCGGATGGCGGCGCAGCGTGCCCGCGCCCGAGCAGGGGGCATCCACGAACACGCACCCGAAGGCACGGCGCAGCTCTGCGGGGATGTCGTCGTCGGACAGGCGCCGCGCGTCGAGGGAGAGGCTGCGGCAGTGGTCAGAAAGCCCCGCGCGTGCGAGGCGCTCTCTGGCGAGGCGCAGCTTTCCGGTCTCAAGTTCGACCGAGACGATGTCTGCCGACGCTCCCCCGCGCAGGGCTGCGCCCTGCAGGAGGATGGTCTTGGTGGCACGGCCCTGCCCCACCTCGAGCAGGGACCCCCCTGGGGCGGGTGCCGCGATCAGCGCGACGAGTTGGGAGGCGAGGTCCGCCGGAACGGCGCGCACGCCTCCCACCAGGTCCGAACGGGCGAGGCCAGAGGGGTGGGCGAGCTCGAAGGACGCAGGCAGGCCCGTCGGAAGCGGCCCAAGGCCGGCGGCGGACAGCAGGGCCCGCGTGACCGTGGCGTCCTCGCGGGCGGCGTTGCCCACGACGTAGACGGGAGCGGGATCGGCGAGCGAGAGGGCGAGCTGGCGGGCGAAGCTCTCGCCGCGCGATGCCACGAGGGCGCGGACCAGCCAGATGGGCAGGGCGGCCGTAAGCGCAAGGTCCTCCAGGGAGCAGTCGTCCGCTACCACCCGCGCACGGGCCGCAGCGGCGGACGGTGCGTCCCTTTCGGCCACGCGACGGAGGACGGCATTGGCGAGGGCGGCCGCGCGGCGGCTGGCCAGGCGCACCAGCTCGACCCCTTGGCTCACGGCAGCCGAGGGGGGCGTATCCAGGTACATGAGCTCGAAGGAGGCCAGGCGCAGGGCGTCTCGGACCTTGGGCTCGAGGTGGGAGTGCGGACGGAGGTGGGAGTCGATGGCGGAGTCGAGCGCACCACGGGACGCCACCACGCCCAGGACCAGGCGCGTCGCAAGCGCACGGTCGCGTTCGTCGAGAGCAGACAACGCATCGGAGGAGCGCAGGAGCTCGCGGGAGCGGCCGTCTCGCACGCGCTGGTCGCGCAGGAGCCGCACGGCAACGCGACGGGCGGGCGTGATGGCCGCCACGCTATGCCCGGTCCCAGCCGCAATCGCCATGCAGGCCCTGGGCCCAGGCAGAGGCGTCCATCTCGCGCCTGCCGTCGGGCTTCACGCGCAAAAGCTCGAGGGCGCCGTCCGAGCAGCCCAGAAACACCCGCCCCTTGCGCGCCACGACCTGTCCGGGCGCGACGTCGCCCACATCGCTCGCGGTTTCGCCCGCCACGCGGGCGGACAGCGCCCGCAACCCGCACCCACCCACGGAGAGGCGCGCCGGGGCGGTGGCACCGGATGCCTGCACGCAACGGCGGTTGGCGAGGGCAGTGGCGGCAGGGTCGAGGCCCATCTCCTGCTTCGCGATCTTCTTTGCGTAACTGGCCTCAGAGTCGTCCTGCTCCACCCAGACGGCGATGCCGGCCTCCATGTCCGCGAGCGCACCGAGAAGCTCGCGCGCACCAAGGGACGCAAGCTCGCCCATGAGCTCCTCGCAGCCCCTCTCGCCCACCTCGACCGAGGCCTGGCGGCAATAGGCGCCGGCGTCGAGCTCGTGGACGACCCGCATGATCGATATGCCCGCGCGCTCGTCGCCCGCGAGGATGGCGCGCTGGACGGGCGCGGCACCCCGCCAGCGCGGCAGGAGTGACCCATGGACGTTCACGCAGCCCAAGGGGGCTGCGGACAGGAGCTCGTCAGGCAAGATGCAGCCAAAGGCCGCGACGCAGATCACGTCGGGCGCGAGGGCACGGATGCGAGCGAGGAGCTCGTCGGTAATGCGCGTGGCCTCGACCACGGGAAGTCCCAGCGCAAGGGCCTTCTCCTTCACGGGCGAGGGCACAAGCCGCCGGCCTCGACCGCGCACCGCATCCGGGCGGGTCACCACGAGCGCGACCTCGTGAGCGGCGGCGAGGGCCTGCAGCGGGGGGACGGCGAAGTCCGGCGTCCCCATGAAGACGATGCGCATGCGTACCCCCTACTCGGTCGAGGTGTCGCCGGGAAGGGCGCCTGCGGCCTTGGCCTCCTGGTAGTCGCGCATGGCCGCGACGCGGCGGGCGGGGCTGAGGTGGTCGAGCATGGTGATGCCATGCAGGTGGTCGATCTCGTGCTGCAGGCAGACGGCGAGCAGGTTGTTGCGGGCCTCGTAGCGCATGAGGTCGCCGTCGAGGTCGAGGGCCTCCACCACCACATGGCTGGGACGGCTCACCTGGACGGTGATGCCCGGGAAGGAGAGGCAGCCCTCGGCACCGACCACCTCGTCGCCGTCCGCGACGACGACCCTGGGGTTGATGAGGACGTAGGGGCTCCTCTTCCCGTCCGCGTAGTCAACGTCGATGACGACCAGCTGGACGAGCTCGCCCACCTGAGGCGCGGCAAGACCGACGCCCTCGGTGGCGTACATGTCCTCGAGCATGCGCTTGGCAAGCAGGCGCACCTTGTTGTCGATCTTCTCGATGGGGGCGCACTCGGTCCTCAGGCGCTCGTCCGGCGCGGTGACAATTTCCTCAAAGGCGCTCATGGCATCTCCTCGCATGCGCGCCCGCCGCAAAGGGGCTCGGCCGCGGGCGCGCGTCGTTGCCTTCTGTCATCGTTTCACGACGTAAAGGGTACCCCAGCGCACGTTTTGTCCTTGCGGCGCACCCCCCTCTCTACCGAGACCCCACGAGCGGGTCACAGGAGACGGGCAATGGGGTCCTGCGGAGGGTGGTAACGGAAAATCCGTACCTGACCGAAGGGTTCGGCTGCTTGCCGGTCGACCGCTGGGGTACCAGGCGGCCGTTCCGGGCGTTATCGAAGTGCTGCGAGTGGCGAAGTCCCGTCTTCACCATGGACCTGGAGTTCTTGAGGTGGGGGCCGGATGACTAGATGGTTGCCGCGGCCGTTGACCGCATCATCCACTATGGGCATATCGTCGCGTTCGAGGGGCTTACCAAGAGAATGGAGACGTCGGCCATGGCGCGCAAGTGTCAGGAAACCGAGCCAGGCAGCATGCCGTGCCAAAAATGAGAGTCTTCGATTGCTACCCATGAAATCACTCTCTTGACAAGAACATACAGGATAGGGCCTGGGACGGCGACACAGCCCGTCCTGGACGTTGACATCGAGGACTCTGCCGATCACGACCACCTGATGAGCTACTGTGGGCTCGTGCTCAGGAGCCGGCAGTCGGGAGCCTTGTTCAACTCCGTACCGGCCACCCTTCAGGGCAACAGGCAGCTCAAAACCTGCTGACATTCAGCTGCTGGTGCCTTGCGAGGCAAAAAGGCCACTGAAGAGGATGCTTCGAGCGGTGCCGCGAGCGCGGAATGCCCTACAAGGCAGCATGACAAGAAAAGCTCCTCCGGCAGAGGGGCTGGGATGGCATGTTGAGAGATCCGGATTGATGGGTCGCTTCATGCTCTGAAAAAACTATGGAAACACTCCCCGTCGAACGAGAGCGCCTAGGCCCCACGGACCTCAAGATGATTGGCATGCTGGGCCAAACCAGCGTCCACAAAAGCCTACTGTGCTATGGACCACGCATGCGCAGGGCGTCCGAATATCAGGTATGAAGCCGTTGATAGACTCTTCGGTCAAGGTATCATGGAACTACGCAGGAAGCGTTTAGCTTCGTTCTCTTGACTTAGAAAGGTCTTGGCAACAGAACAGCCATGGACTATCGCGAGAACGCCATTATTGTTGGGATGCTCGAGGGCGATGGTAGCGCCTCTTGGACGGACATGGCAAAACGGCTGGGCGTGGGAAACCAGTACATGCACAAGCTCGTTAGTCGCATGAACCTAGGGCTACGACGTGCAGGGATTCCTGAGGCCCAGGTAATTGACAGTGGTATGCTTGCATTCTCAGAATTTAATACGAAGGTGCAAGGGGATGTTCAGCACTACCTTGCTAGTTGCGATTATGATGCGTACAACCTGATTCGTAACGAACGGCAGACGCTCGTTACCATCATCATGCTGGATTCGATGAGCTATGTATCTGCCGATAAGCTAGCCAACCATCTGCGGGTGAGCCGTGGCACCATCATAGGTGACATGCCCAGTGTCAAGGCCTATCTGAGCGACAGCAGCATCACGATGGAGTCCCGTCCGAGTTACGGCTACCGTATGGTTGCCCCAGAAAGCGCGATTCGTGCCGGGCTCACAGAGATTCTTGCCCTTAACCTCTCTCACCAGCACTTCTCAACGATTTCCATGAGCGTGTTCCAACGTCTGCTGGCAGGAGAGGTGGGCGGTACCGAGGAACGGGTTGATTTGGTCCGATCAATTATCAAGGATACCGAAAGGGTGTCTGGACACAAGTTATCAGACTATTCTTTCAGGGTTATCGAATATGAGATGCTGGTGTGGGCGCACCGCTGGGGCAAGGGTGCTCGCCTGGAGCTCTGCTATCCAGAGCGCATCGATGAAAGCTCCAAGTACCCCATGGCAAGGAACATCCTCGATCAGTTATCAGCGTCCCTAGGCACTGGACCTGTGCCTAGGGACGAAGTGCGGGCCCTTGTGCAGTCTCTGAGAACAAAGAGCTATGCGGAGAGCAGTACCACACATGTGGACGAGATGGCCGTGGCGGTACAGATAGAGGACACGATACTGGGCGTGATGCAGGAGCTCGGCATAGGCTTCTACCTAGAGAAAAACCTGCACAACATGCTCGTCGACCACATGAGGTCGGTCATCTACCGCGCGGCGGCAACGACGGGACAGATATGCAACCCTCTCAAGGACGACATAATCCATCAGTATCCCGAGGTCTTTGCGGCGGTGGGAAAGCGGATGCGTCCGCTGGAAGCGATGACGGGATCACGCTTCAGCGATGACGAGATCTCCATGCTTGCCATGTTCTTCGGCGCAATTCTCGAACAACGTCGCACGGAATTGGCGCGCAGCCGTAAGGTACGGGTCTGTGTAGTGTGCGATCTGGGTCGGCTGGTGTTCAGCTACATTCGCAGTCAGCTCAAGATCCTCGACGACCTCATCGAGATTGTCGATGAGCGAACCGGCCATGAAGGCCAGAGCGATGTCCTGGGCATTCAACTCGTGATTGCCACCGTTGCGTACAGTCTGCCGGGAGCACAGACCATCAGGGTAGAGAGCCCCATGCTTTCCGCGGAGGAGCTTGCAGACATACGGCAAGTCGCGCTGGACATATCCGCGAATGACATGCTCGAGAACACGTGCGCCTACCCAGGAGACCACCTGCCGCATCTGCCGTCCTTGGCCGGATATCCCACATGGGAGCATACACAGGGCATTCTGCCCGCCAGGCGGATTCTTCTCCAGGCAGAGAACGCAACCCTAGGGGAGGCCGTCAGTATGGCTGCCAGCCTACTGGAGAGGGATGGCGTCATTGACGACGGCGGACGGGTCATGATGGACCAAAGCGTCGTGGGACTTGGCAGCAGGTCGCAGAGGGCACGCATCTTCTGCCCAGGCGTGTTGGTGTCATATGTTGACGAGGCACATGGTGCCATGGCAGATGGGATGAGCGTGGTACGGCTCACCCATCCCATGCGAGTGGAGGGTGTGGAGAAGCCCATTAGGTATGCCGTCGGCTTCTCCTACCTGGAGTCGGACTACCTGAGCGACATGCTCCATGCCTTTATCTACTTGCTGCACAACGGCACGTTTCCTAAGGTAATGGATAGTTTCTCCGATTCATCTGCAGCCTTTGAGTGTTTCTCGACAGTGCTCTAGGAGGTCAAGCACCCCTCAGGATTAATGTCACTGAGCAGATAGAGAATCTAGAGAAGGTGCTGCGGGAGCACGTGTCGGGTCTCACTGACCGCTGAGCGGTAGTGTTGCGATGGCCCCCAAGTCTGCGAATTGGCTTAAGGAACCCATCAGGCGTGATGGTTCCAATACGTAATAATCGGCTCCTAACTGCGCGAAAAGCTCATTTGTGTCAACAGAGTTGAAGGTATTCTCGATCAAGTCATGTATTAGTACAATTCATTTAGGCATCGGCGAATACCTTGGTCTGTCTTTGTCCGTTCTCCCTGCATATCTTGTAATTGAAACGGTAAAAGGGATCGGACTGAAGAGAGACTTTGGTGCTTTGGGAGACTATTGATAAGGACCTGGTATTACTTGGTTTGGATGCCACCAACCAGGCAGAGGTGTTCCAAAAGGTTGGCGGAAGGCTCGCAGAGCTGGGCTATGTCAAGCCAAGCTATGTTCAAGCACTTTCCGATCGCGAGTCTATCTTCCCAACGGGACTAAACCTTGGAGAGATCAATGCGGCAATTCCGCATACCGACCCCGTACATGTGAACAAGATGGGCGTTGCCATTGCGACTCTAAAGGCCCCTGTGTACTTTCGCGAGATTGCGACAACTGTTGAAGAAGACAGTTGGGTGGATGTCCGATTGATTGTGATGCTAGCCGTGTGTGGCCAGCACTATATCGAGACATTGCAGCAGGTGATTACGGTGATTCAGGACCAGGAGGTGGTGAAAGACCTGCTTGAAGCTGACAAACCGGAAGAAGTAATAGAGATCATCAGGAAGAGGGGGCATAATGAAGCAGCACTATACCATCCTGTCCGCATGTGGTACCGGGGTGGCGACATCGACCGTCGCGGCTCGTACCTGTGAGTCACTGCTTAACGCAAGAGGCATCAAGAGCGTCGACATCGTTGAGTGTAAGGCATCCGAGATTGTATCCAAGGCCGAGATGATGCATCCCGATTGCATCATCCATACTGCCGAGATTCCGGTGCAGAGGCTCAGTAACATCAAGTGTTTCCGAGCTTTGCAACTCATCACCGGCATCGGTGCTGACCAGTTGGGCGATCAGATTGCCGACTATTTGAAGACGCTGAGCTAACACACTTCTAAGTTATCCTGCCGCATCCTACTAGTCTGGAGTCCTCATGGATATACTGAATTACATCCTAGGTATGGGCTCGTCTGTCGTTATGCCCATAATTATTACTATTCTTGGTCTCATTATGGGCGAGAAATTCTCCAAGGCGTTCCTCGCTGGCCTCACGATTGGCATCGGCTTCATTGGTATCAACCTGGTAGTTGGCCTGATGGGCACCTACATTACACCTGCCACGCAGGCTATGGTGGCACGATTTCAGCTCAATCTCCAGGTCGTCGATGTTGGCTGGCCTGTCAGCTCGTCAATTGCCTTTGCCACCAACATTGTTCCTTTTGTGTTCGTGACCTGTTTTGTAATCAATGTGATAATGATTGCTTTCAACTGGACCAAGACGTTGGACATCGACATCTGGAACTATTGGCACTTCATTCTCACGGGTTCCCTCGTCCAGTACTTGACGGACAATATGTTCCTGGGCGTACTGGCCTCTGCCATCACCTTTGTGATTATCATCAAGTTTGCTGACTGGTCGGCCCCGCATGTGCAGGAGTACTTTGGGCTCCCGGGAATCTCGCTTCCACATACAGAGACCGTGAGCTGGGCACCCTTGATGCTGGGACTTGACAAGCTCTATGACAAGATACCCGGCTTCAACAAAATCAATTGGACACCAGAGAAGATCCAGGACAAGTTTGGCTTTCTCGGAGAGCCCATGATCCTTGGTGTAATTCTCGGTGCTGGCATCGGTGTCCTCGCGGGGGAAGACCTAGCTGGTGTAGTTGCGGTTGCAGTTAGTATGGCCGCCGTCATGTTCCTCCTCCCGAGGATGGTGAAGATTCTCATGGAGGGTCTCATTCCCCTGAGTGATGACGCCAAGGAGTTCATGAACAAGCGCTTCCCGGGCAAGGAGTTTTACATCGGCCTTGATGCCGCCGTGGCAACTGGGTCTCCGGTCGTCATCTCCAGCTCACTGATCATGATTCCAATTACGCTCTTACTATCGTTCGTGCTGCCGGGCAACCAGGTCATGCCGCTCGTAGATTTCTCCACCATTCCGTTCTTCATGATCTGGCCGACTGTGGCTTCCAAGGGTAATCTGTTCCGGACCCTTATCTCCGGGACACTCATGATGATCGGCATCCTCTACATCGCAACCGATCTTGCCCCCACCGTTACCACAATTGCCCAGGCAACAGGCTTCGCGTTTCCCGAGGGCGTATCCATGGTTTCCTCGCTCGACATTGGTGCCCACCTGGTTCCATACATCGTGGCCAAGATCCTCTCGCTGCTCTTTGCGTAGTCAGCAGTAAGCATCACATCACGATAGGAGGAAAAAATGCTTTTGGAGAAGGAACGGGGTCACGTAATCGAAATCGCATTGCAAATTTCCGATATGAAACTGGTGCCACTGACCTTTGGAAACTATAGCCTGCGAGATCCCGAGTCCGACTTGGTCTGCGTCACCCCCAGTGGCATGCCCTATCATACATTGCATCCGTCCGACATCGTGGTCGTGGATGTCGACGGCAAGGTAGTCGATGGCGAGCGTAGGCCTTCCATCGAGACTCCCCTGCACACGGGCATCTATCGTCGTCGGCCGGACGTGCTTGGTATCGTGCACACCCACTCAACCTTCTGCACTGCCTGGGCTTGTCGAGATATAGACGGGATGCCCTGTGTGACATCGGAGTCTGCTGATTTGGTTGGCGGCAAGGTCAAGCTTGCTAAATTCTGTATGCCCGGTTCTCAGGAGCTTGCGGACGTTACTGCTGAGACCATAGGCCAGGACAAAGCGTGCCTGATGGGGAATCATGGCGCCATTTGTGCGGACAAGTCCATTGATGCCGCGCTCAAGGATGCCATCATCCTTGAGGAAGGTGCCAAAGTTGCCTACTATTCCTTTCAGATGGGCAACGTCAACATCCTCACCGACCAAGTCGCCAATGCCATGCATGAGGACACAGTAAAGAACTACGGCCAAATTATGTAACTGCCGAGTTCGGGGGGGCTTGTCTGGCTGGTCACCGAGTGTCATGACGTCCGGTCTGCAGAGCAGAGATTCCAACCAACAATTCAATGTGAGAAAAACTCGACATTTCGAATGTTAGGGGAAGCTATGCATGGAAAGATGAAGGCACAGATGTTTTATGCTCCTGGGGATGTACGCTTCGAGGAGACCGACATCCCCCAAATCGGTGATGATGAGATTCTAGTCAAGGTTCGCGCAGCTCTGACTTGTGGTACCGACTTGAAGACCTACAGGCGTGGTCATCCCACAATCATCCAGTATGTTCCCTCGACCTTTGGACATGAGTTTGCGAGCGATGTCGTGGAAGTCGGTAGGAACGTGACCAAGTTTAAGGTTGGAGACAGAGTCGTTGGCGCAAACACCGCTCCGTGCTTCCAGTGCGATAATTGCAAGAGTCAACGATACAGCCTCTGCACCAACCTTCAATATCTCAATGGGGCGTTCTCCGAATATGTAGCCGTGCCTGAGCATATCCTCAAGTACAATTATTACATGATTCCAGATGGCCTCCGCTATGAGTATGCCGCCCTGCTCGAACCATTGGCCTGTGCAGTGCACGGCTTTGATACCTTGCCCCCAAGGGTCGGGGACTATGCCGTGGTAATCGGAGCAGGTCCCATCGGCCTGATGTTCATGGACTTGCTCCATCTTGCGGGATGCAGGGTCATTTCGGCTGACCTTTCAGATCATCGTCTTGAGCTCTCCAAGAGCTTTGGGGTTGAGGCCACGGTTAACGCTGGGGACGAGAACTACATCGATCAGGTACGTAAGCTCACCGACAGCAAAGGTCCGCAGATTGTGGTGGAGGCAACCGGTTTTCCCTCGGCTTGGGAGGCGGCGTTCGAGATGGCTCGGCCAGGCGCGACCGTTCTGTGCTTTGGTGGTACGAAGGCAGGTTCCAAGGTTACCTTCGATTGCAGAAAGTTCCACTATGACGAGATTACGCTGAAGGGCGTCTACCACCACACGCCGTACCATGTGAAGTGGGCTCTTGACCTTCTTGCCAGTGGACAGATTGACGGTTCCAAGTACATCAGCGGATACTATCCTTTGGAGAAGGCCATCGACGCCCTAGAGAGCATCGGTCGACAGGAGGGGATAAAGTACGTCATTCTTCCTAGTGGCACCAAGGAGGATTTGGGCCTCAGGTAGTTTCTCTTGCTGCTCTGGGCTATCTTCAACCAAAGGCCCGTATCTCGTATCCGAATGAACCGCAGGCCAAAACTTGGACAGGCTAAAAGGCTAGGCGGTGAGGGACTGACTCCGGAACTCCTCCGGAGTCAGTCTTTTCAGTCTAACCTGCCCCCCTCTTGTTCCAAAGGTTGACATGCAAGCCCAGACCACGCTTGACCTGGTAGGGGACTGCGAGTAGCCCGGCACGTCAACGACCGTAGTGAAATATGCCCATGTCATCGGAACAGTGAGTGACGCTGGCAGTCGAAAGCTTGCCAGCGCCTGACTCCACATAGCCCGTTAAATCTATTGGCACCGATGAGCAACGTCAGCAAGGGAGGACGCGAGCCTAACTAGATCAAAATCATTGACGTCTTGCACCTTCACAAACAGATTCTTGAATCTATCATCGTCAAGATTGACAAAGGCTCCAACCAAGGTTCCCGTGATGGTTGCTACGGTGTCCGTATCGTACTCTATGTTGACAGCGTCAATTACAGCCTGTAAAGGGTCCCCTTCATTAATCTTCGCAAGCGCGAATGCGCAAGGAACAGCTTCGGTTATGGGTACTGTCAAGATTCTTGCGCACTTTCCGACAACCCCGTGGGCCCGCCGTCCGGTACGGCTACTCCTCCAGCAGCGTCACATCCAGGTAGCGGCGGGACCCCCACTCGCTTTCCGCCACGTACTTGAGCCTCGCCGTGACGAGCATGAGCGCGCTCTTGCCGTCGGGGAAGGTGCCGACCACGCGTGTGCGCCTCCTGATCCCGCGGTTCAGCCTCTCGACGGCGTTGTTGGTCCTGATCCTCCTCCAGTGCTCGCGCGGGAACCTCGTGTACGTCAGTGTCTCGGCGAAGCCGCCCCGAACGGCCTTCGCGGCCTCCCCGAGCCTCGCCCCCTCGAGCTCGCCGGCCACTTCCAGCGCCCTTGCCTCGGCCGTCTCGCGCGACTCCATCGCGTGGTGTGTTATGTCAATAGGTTGTGAGCGAAATTCGCATCGGGATTTGAGCAGAATTCTCACCTGACGCGGGCGGGTCCTGCGCAATTTTAGGCGGGCCCGCCCCCGTCGCGTCGGGTGCGGCGGTCCGGGTCCCTACTCCGAGCCTTCCGCGTCGCCCCCGTCCGGGGACATGAGCGCGTGCCTCACGCGGCAGGACTCGCCCCTGAACTGCAGGAGCCTGCCGTGGTGGACGACGCGGTCTATCACGGCGGCGGCCATCTGGTCGTCGCCGAAGACGGACCCCCACCTCGAGAGCTCGAGGCTGGTCGTGAAGACGACGGACTGGGGTCTCGCAGGCCTGGGAGACCACCTGGAAGAGCGGCCTCGCGCCGTCGGCGTCGAGCGGGAGGAACCCCAGCTCGTCGACGACCAGCAGCTCGGCACGGCCGATCTGGGCGAGCTCGCGGTCGGGCCTGCCCTCGTCGCGGGCGCGCCGACTGGCACGCCAGCACGCAGAGCGCCTCGGCCATGTGCGTCTTGCCGGTCCCGACGTCGCCCATGAGCACGAGGCCCTTGCCGGCGTCGAGGAACGAGAGCGAGAGCAGGTCGTCCCTGCCGAAGCCGTCGGGCCACGCGACCTGGTCCCACTCGTAGCCGTCGAACGACTTCGCCTGCGGCAGCCCGCAGCGCCTCAGCAGGTTCGCGCGCTTGGAGGCGTCCCTGCTCGCGCGCTCGGCCTCGAGGTAGCCGGCGAGGTACTCGACCTGCCTGGGCGTGCCCCTCCTGGCCCACTCCGCGAGCACGGACTTGGTGAGCGAGCACCTCCTACCGGCGGCGACCACCCTCCCGGCGAGCTCCTCCGAGGCGGCCTCGGGCACGGGGGCGAGGGGGTTGCGGCGCAGGAGCCCCACGTCGTTCTCCACGGACCCCTTCTCGTTGCCGGGGCAGGGGTTGCAGCAGCGGCTCTCGCAGCGGTAGTGGGCGCGGAACTGCGAGAAGAGGACCGACTCCGTGACCCTGCCGGACAGCATCCTGCCGGCCTCGGTGCCGGGACGTGCCCCTCCCTCCAGGGAGGGCTTCTTCGGGGCGATGAGGAACGAGATGCTCTACGGTAGGGACTGGTCGAAGGCCGGCTTGGAGGAGCTGGAGGTAAAGATAGGCGAGCACATCGCCTGGCACGACGAAAGGCGGAGGAAGGGGTCGCTCGGCAGCATGGGCCCGCTACAGTACAGGCGGAGCCTGGCACTCGCGGCATAGCGATTTGGTACGGAAAAGCGTCACCACCCCCGCGGCGGTGCGGCCGAAGTGGGAGCAGGGACTACATCATGTCGTAGGCGTCGACGTCAATGGCCACGCTCACGCCCTTCGGCGGAGCGGCGGCGCCCACGCAGGACGCGAGCAGCGTCCCCAGCTCCGCCTCGGAGGGGGCCTTCACCAGGATATGCCTGCGCACACGATCCTTGACGCGCGCCCTGAGGCAGTCGACGGGCCCCAGAACCTCCCAGGGCGCGCTCGCCCCGGCGGTACGGCGGCGCAGCTCCGTCGCGATGGCGTCCATGCAGCGACGGACGGCGGCGCCGTCCGTCCCCCATGCGATCACGTTGGCCAGGCGCGCGAAGGGCGGGTAGCCTCCCTCGCGTCGGTCGGCGAGCTCGGCGTCGACGAAGAGGGAGCGGTCGTGCCTGAGCACCGCTTGGATGGCGGGATGGGCGGACCAGTAGGTCTGGATAATGACCCGCCCCTTCGCCCCGCCGCGTCCGGCACGACCCGCAACCTGCTCGAGGAGGTCGTAGGTGCGCTCTGCGGCACGGAAGTCCGGCAGCTTGAGCGTGGTGTCCGCGTTGACGACGCCCACGAGCGTGACCTCGGGGAAGTCCAGCCCCTTCGCGATCATCTGCGTGCCCACGAGGACCGCGCACTCCGCGCCGTCGAAGGCTTCCAGCAGGCGCTGGTGGTCGCCCTTGCCCCGGGTGGTGTCCGCGTCCATGCGAACGATGCTGGCCCGCTCGCCCACCAGCATCCCGAGCTCGTCCTCGACGCGCTGGGTCCCCACCCCGAACGCTGCCATGTAGCGGCTCCCGCAGTTGGGGCAGCGCGTCGACGGGTCCGGGTAGGCGCGGGCGGGCCACGAGCGGCCACAGGAGTGGCACATGAGGACGTGTCCGCGCTCATGGTAGGTGAGCGCACAGGAGCAGTGCGGGCATTCGGGCACGGCACCGCACTCCCTGCACATCAGGAAGTTGGCAAAGCCCCTGCGGTTCAGAAGCAGGACGGCCTTCTCCCGACGCTCCACCACCCCCTCGATCGCCGTGACGAGGGGGGTCGAGAAGATGGAGTGGTTGCCGCTGGCGAACTGCTGCGTCATGTCGACCACCTCGACCGTGGGCAGCTGGGCGCAGCCCGGGCGCTCGGGCATCTGGACGCGCCGCCAGCTGACGCCACCCCAACGGCCGGCCTGGCAACGGGCCTGAGCTTCGAGCGAGGGGGTTGCCGAACCCAGCACCAGGGCGCCATGGCGCATGGCGGCGATGCGGGCGGCGACCTCGCGCGCATGGTAGCGGGGCTGCGACTCCTGCTTGTAGGCCCACTCGTGCTCCTCGTCGATGATCACGAGACCGACGTCGCGAAGGGGCGCGAAGAGCGCCGAGCGTGCGCCCACCACCACCCGAGCGCGACCGGAGCGAACGAGGTCCCACTGGTCGAAGCGCTCGCCAACCGAGAGGCGCGAGTGCAGGATGGCGACGTCGTCACCGAAGCGCGAGCGGAAGCGTCCCACGGTCTGTGCCGTGAGGGAGATCTCGGGCACCAGCACGAGCGCGCCGGTCCCCTCGGCCAGGGACTCCTCTATGGCGTCGAGGTAGACCTCCGTCTTGCCGGAACCCGTCACGCCATCGACCACGACGACGTCCCCCCTGCCTCTCCTGCGCGCGGAGGAGATGGCGGCAAGGGCCTCGCGTTGGC
>ERZ773042.773-NODE-773-length-20645-cov-11.483001_pt1 | contig 20645 bp, 14 predicted proteins | sample MGYA00511664_ERZ773042 | MGnify/ENA primary metagenome ERZ773042 (study PRJEB29015, sample SAMEA2737984) | human oral metagenome | biome: human oral; feature: human-associated habitat; material: dental | place: China | collected 2036 ... | reverse complement strand
CGTAGCCGTCGGTGTCGAAGGTGGTCAGGATGACGACCCGCCCGGTGATGCCGCGAGCCACGAGCTCGCGAGTGGTGGACAGGCCGTCGAGACCCGGCATCTGCACATCGAGCAGGAGCACGTCGACCGGGTCAGCAGCGTTGCACCTCAGGGCATCATTGCCGTCAACGGCCTGCCAGACGACCTCCATGTCCGGCTGCGCTCCCAGCAACATGGCCAGCCCCATGGTGAACAGCGGTTCATCATCGGTCAGGCCCAGGCGGATCACAAGCGGCTCCCCTCTTCAACGTCAACTCATCGGCAGTATCCGCCCTCCGGGTTCCAACTGTGTAGTTTTGCGCAGATGAAGTCCCGCCACCCCCTGCGAGGTTCGCCATATGGACATCCGTTGGACATCCGTCCCTCTCATCCGGCGATGGGGAGCTCCGCCGTCACCCTCCAGCCGCCCTCGGTCGTGGGGCCGGCCGAGAAGGAGCCATCCAGATCGGTCACCCGGTCGCGCATTCCGAGCAGGCCGAAGCCCCGACGCGTGGGGCTGTCCTTCCGGTCTGCGTCCGCTGCGTCCAGCGCCTGCACCACCTGCGTCGATGAGGCCTTCAGGTTCGGAGCGTTCTCGATGACGAGGAGGGCTCGACCGTTCCCAGTGCGCAACGAGACGGTCGCATCCCTTCCCGGGGCGTGCCGTAGCACGTTGGTCAGCGACTCCTGCATCACCCGGTAAAGGACCCGCGCCGCTGCCGCGGGGAGCTCACCGTCCAGGTCGGTCTCCAGGGTGACGGGCAGTCCCGCATGCTGCGCCTGGCGCACCAACGCTCGCAGGGACTCCACCTGCTGGCTCGACGCCGCCTCCTCAGTACTGGACTCGGCACCGACCTCAGCACCGGCGGTGTCGGCGACAGCGTTGTCCTCGGCGTCGGCGCGCAGGATGTCGACCAGGGCACGCACCTCGTCGACGGAACGGCGGGAGGTCTCCCCGATGACGGCCAGGGCCTCGTCGGCGGCGGCCGGGTTGCTGGCCAGGATGGCGCGGGCGCCCTCCGCCTGCATGGCGATGACGGTAAGGGTGTGACCAAGCAGGTCATGGACGTCGCGGGCGATGCGCTGCTGGGTCTCCACCACCGCCAGGCGCCGCTCGGTGGCCTGCTGCGCCTCCAGGACCGCGGCCCGCTCGAAGGCCTGGTTGTAGCGGTCACGGCGGCGGCGCCTGGCGGCGCCGACGAAAGCGGCCACCGCCACCAACAGCCAGGCGTTGGTGATGACCATCAGCCGCCCCATACCCCCATGAGCGTAGTCGCCGATGAGCCCGTAGAGCCGAACCGTCACCACGGTCGCCCCCGCCAGTTCGAGGGCGAGTCCCACCCACCGCCACGGTGCCTCCAGGCGGGACTGCGTCGTCTCCACCGCCACGAAGGCGACCATGGTGAAGAACAAGGTGGGCTCCGGGAGCAGCACCAGGTGAGCGCTCAGGCAGACACCGGCCACCAGGACGAAGATCATCGGGGAGTGGCGCCTCACTGCCATGGCCAGGGCGCAGGCCCCCGCCATCAGGAGGAAGAGCGCCGGTGACGCTCCCTGGATGGGCTCGCCCCCGGTCCCCGGCCGTCCGAACAGGGATAGAAGGAAGAAGGACAGGGCGATGACGACGTCGCTCGACGTCGTCCACGGGCCTGATTCCGGGTGGCGCAAGGCGGCCGGAATCGGGCCGGCCGCGGGCGCATTCTCATCCTGGTGTCGTTCTCTCATGTCTCACACCGTACCGTCGTGATCGCGCCCCCAGGAGGCCGCGGCGAGAGGTTCATACTCGGGTATGAGTCTGCCCGGCCGACCCACTCAGGAAGCAGACCACGGGCTGATGATCACCAGTCCCGGTGCAAGCAGACTTCATGCCATGACGAGTTCACATCACCTCCCACCGAGCAATCACAACATCCCCCCGACCGTCCCCCCGGCCCCGCGCCAGCAGCTGATGACGCGCTCGGGCGCGCCGGCCCAGGCCGCCCAGCAGCCCCTCCCCCGCATGGATGCCGGCCGCGGCGCACCGGCGCCCGGCATCGTCTCCCCCGACTCGGCACCGACTCAGTCGGTTCCCATCCCGCAGGTGAGCGCACCGTCCGCCGGATCGGCCGACGACGCCGTCATCCTCACCCGCGACCTCACGAAGACCTTCGGTGACCGCACCGTCGTCGAGGGCCTGAACCTGGTGGTACCGCGCGGCACCGTCTACGGATTCCTCGGCCCCAACGGCTCGGGAAAGTCGACCACGATGAAGATGCTGCTGGGGCTCCTGGCGCCCACGCGCGGACAGATCAGCGTTCTGGGGCAGTCCTTCACCCCGGCCACGCGAGCCGAGATCATGTCACGCACCGGCTCCATGATTGAGAACCCTCCCGGCTACGGCCACCTCACGGGGGCTGAGAACATGCGGATCGCCGCGAAGATGCAGGGCCTGAGCGAGCAGCAGATCAGTCGCGCCCTGTCGCTCGTGCGCCTGACCGAGCACAAGGACCGCCTGGTGCGCACCTACTCGCTGGGCATGAAGCAGCGTCTGGGGATCGCCCTGGCACTGGCCCGCGACCCCGAGCTCCTCATCCTCGACGAGCCCACCAACGGCCTGGACCCGGCCGGCATCGAGGAAATGCGCCGCCTGATGGTCGAGCTCGCCGACGAGGGCGTCTCCATCATGGTCTCCAGCCACCTCCTGGACGAGATCGACCGCATGGCCTCCATGCTCGGCATCCTGTCCGCCGGCCGTCTCGTCTTCCAGGGCACGCGCGCCGAGCTCATGGAGCGCTCCGTGCCGGACGTCCTCATCGTCACACCGACGCCGCAGGCCGTCCTGGACCCGCAGGTCCTGGCCGGGCTCGTGCCGGCTCAGGCCCCCGGCGCAGTCGGCTCGCCCGATCAGCCGAGTGGTCCGGTGCTGGTGCCGCAGGGCGTGCGCATCCCGGGGATGTCGAAGGGAGCAGTCGCCGAGCTCATCAACCGGCTGGCCGCCGCCGGCGTCGAGATGCACGAGGTGCGCCGCGAGGCCCAGAGCCTGGAGGACATCTTCATGGACCTCACCGGACGGGGAGGTGTGCTGTGATGACGAGCGCCACACTTTCCCACCCAGCCGTCACGGCCGGCAAGGCGACGTCGGCACGCGGGTCGCGCAGATCGGCCGCACCCGGATTCCTGAGCTCCGTGGGCATCGAGGTCCTCAAGATGCGCCGCCTGCGCGTGCTGCTGGTGACCGCAATCCTCATCACGGTCTCGATCCTCATGAGCACTTTGCAACTGGCCAGCATGTCAAGACATGGACAACTGAGCGACCCCAGCGCCCAGCCGTGGGAGAGCCTTCTCTTGTCCACGGCTTTCTACAATCCGATGATACAGCCGATCTTCGTCGCGGTCCTCGCCAGCCGGCAGACCGACATCGAGCACACCGGAGCCGGGTGGAACCTGGCGGCCACCTCGGGACTGACGCCAGGGGCCCTGTGCCGGGTCAAGCTCGCCGCGCTGACGCTCCTCATCGTTCCCGCATCCATTGCCCAGAGCGCGGTCCTCATCGTCATAGCACGGGTCATGGGCCTCTCCCTCCCGCTCGACGTCGGTCCCTGGGTCGCTTACACGCTCCTACTGGCCCTGGTCAACATCGCGATGTGCGCCTACCACCTGTGGCTGGCGACCGTGGTGGAGAACCAGCTGGTCGTCATGAGTGTGGGGCTCCTGGGAGGGTTCATCAGCGTCTACATGGTGCTCGCCCCGCCATTACTAGCCCGGATGCTGCCCTGGGGCTACTACGCCGTCATCTCGCCCGCGAAGATGTCCATGGTGGACGGCCACGCCGTCATCGAGTACATCACGCCCCCCATGCTCTGGGTCATTGGGTTCCTGGCCCTGACCGCTCTCCTCTTCACTGTCGCTACCCGCCGGCTCGACCGGATCGAGAGGTGATTCCCGTGACTACCCCCATCAACACCTCCACCATGCCCCGTGCTGCCGGCCCTGCCGCGCATACCACTGCGGTACCGAGGATCCCCTCCGTCACCCGTTCTGTCGGCAGTGGGAACGAGGCCGCATCGAAACGACGTGGCACATTCAGCGGGAGCAGCGGGTTCGTCTCGCTGGTGGCCGCCGAGGCCATCAAGCTCAAGCGCTCCTCGGTGTGGGCGGTGACCATCCTGTTGCCGCTGCTGGCGGTCATCACCGGCAGCCTCAACTTCAAAATGAACCGAGAGGCCTTCCTCCAGGGCTGGGTGTCCTTGACCTCACAGATGACGCTCTTCTACGCCATGATGTTCTGCTCGCTGGGCGTGGCCCTGCTGGCCTCCACCGTGTGGCGGGTGGAGCACCGCGGCACGAGCTGGAACGCCATGCGGACCACCCCCCACACTCCGGCGGCCGTGGCGCTGGCCAAGACCCTGGTCCTCTTCGCACCGCTGCTGGTGATGCAGGTGATCCTCGTGGTCCTGGCCTGGATCTCGGGAACGTTCTTCATGGGTCTGGGACCCGCGATGCCCATGTCCTTCACCGTGTCGGCCCTCCTCGGGGTGCTGGCGGCGGCGCCGCTGGTCGCAGTGCAGTCGCTGCTGAGCATGCTCATGCGGTCCTTCGCCGCGCCCGTAGCGGTCGCCTTCCTCGGCTGCGTCGCGGGGTTCGGTCTGGCGGCGGCTCAGAGCCCCTTGGCCTACATCATCCCGCAGGGCATTCTCAATATGACTCTGGTCCTGGGTTCGTCGGCCTCCTCCGTTGCCGGGGCCTTTGACGCGGCGAGCATGCTTCCCCTTCTGGCCGCAACCGTAGGCGTAGGCGCCGTCCTGTGGGGCCTGCTGATCGTCGTCACCCGCCGCACCGGCGGCGTGCGCTGACAGCTCGGCCCGCCAGAACGCAGTCACCAACAACATCCGAACCGCACCAACGCACCTGATGGCTTGAGGACTGATCCTTCCGGATCAGTCCTCAAGCCATCAGTGCCGTTCGCCGACCTTCAGGCACACCCACAAGACCGTCCGCCCCACCTCGGCCAGCGCCGGCCAGCACCTCGACCTTCAGGTATTGAGCAGGGAACGCAGGTTGAGCACGTACCTCTCGAAGGCGACCCGCCCCTCGGGGGTCAGCGCCAGGTAGGTGGCGGGGCTGCGTCCGACATAGGCCTTGTTCTGCCGGATGTAGCCGGCCCCCTCGAGCTTGGACAGGTGGGTGGACAGGTTGCCGGCCGTCATGTCCAGCAGCTCGCGCAAGCGAGGGAAGTGCAGCTCGTCACCGACCGGCACGGCGGCCAGGGTCGCCATGATCCGCAAGCGGGCCTGAGCGTGGATGACGGGGTCGATATCGACGTCGGACGCGGCCAACCCGACCGCCTCAGCCGGTCCCGCCTCTTGGCCGGCCGACCGCCTCACCTTCCTCCTCCCTGATTCCTCCGCCATCTCACACGCCTCGCTTCGCTCCCACCACGGTGCTGACGACGGCCGCCACCAGCATGCCGCCCCCACCGGCCACGGACATGACCCACCAGCCCCAGGGCATCCCGGCGACCGTGAACACAACGGTGATCAGGAGGATCCAGCCGCCCAGGAATCCCATGACCGCCTCATCCCACAGCGCGGCACTCATGAGGAAGATGACGCCGACGACAAGGCAGGGCAACGCATTGGACACCAGGGCCGCGATCTCCCTGGCCTGGGGCGTGTCGATAGTGGCCAGAACGGCATTCACCCGCCCAAGGATGACGGTCCCCAGCGCCATGCCGAGGAACCAGGACCAGCCGTAGTAGGTGCCCTCGCGGTTGCTTCGGCCACGGATACCACGTGCCTTGGGGATGATGTACGCGAAGGTGAAGACAAGGGCGGCCGCAAGACATCCGCCGAAGAACAGGAAAGGCATCCTGGGCATGCTGTAGTCCGGCTCGCGATAGAGGGCGAGAACGGCGTAGCCGATCAGCCAGGCAGACCCCCAGGCGATCAGGAGCGGAGCCGGCTTGATCTCATGCCGCTTGAGATAGGTCTCCCGCTGGGCGTCGACGACGGCGAGAGCCTCGGCCGGCCCCTCCGGAACCTCCTGGCGCTGGGATGCGGCACTCATGACGAACCTCCTCACTCGCAGTGGCCTGTATGCCGGAACATCCACAGGATAACCTGCGTAAGTTTGCATAACAAACAAGTTTGAATATACAGGCAGCTGCGCAGACAGACCCTCCTGACGTAGGAGGGGCACACACAGGGTCACCTTCTAGAATCACCCCATGACCGATGCGGCACCAGGCCCACCTCCGTCAGAAGGCGGCCCCACCGACGTCTCAGCCCCCGCCGAGCCGCCCATCGCCACCACCCCACCATCCGCCGCAGCGCACTCGACGACACTCCTGGTGGACACCACCGCGCACCGCCTGCGACGCACCGAGGACCTGCTCGATCTGACTCTGACCCTCCTGGGCATCGGGGCGGTCCTGATCCTGGCGATCTACGCCCGCCAGACCGCAACCGGCGTCACCCAGGACGTCCAGAACGCCCTCGCGGTGGTGCTGCGTCGCATCCTGGTCTTCCCCTTACAGGCCATCGAGGGCCTGACCACATTCATCCTGCCGCTGGCCGTCCTGCTCGACCGCTTCCTACGCCGCTCCTGGCGCTCCTGCGGCGAGGCCGTCCTATCAGGGATCGCCGGGTACGCGGTCGCCCTCGGCGCAATGACTGGGCTGGTCATATGGGGACCGGCCTCCCTCGTCACGGGTCTGACGGTCACAGCCTCGGGCGCCGCACAACTGGGTGTCTCCACCGTCTTCGCGGCCATGTCGGGCCTGCTCACGGGCGCCGGCGACCGCAACAGCTCCAGCACAATGCGTTCGAGCTGGGCGGCCCTGTGCATCATCCTCGGCCTGGCCGTCCTGCGCGGCGCCCTGACCCTGCCCGGCGCGATCCTGTCCCTGCTGCTGGGTCGTACCGTCGGCCTGGTGGTTCGTTACGTCGTCGGCGTGGAGGACCGCCGCGCCCATGGGGTCACGCTCGTGCGCGCACTGCGCCGAGCCGGGATCGACGCAGTACGGGTGGTCCGCATGGACCGCGCCCCGGAGGCTCGCGCCTGGGTCGTCACCACTGACGCCCCTCTGGGCTACACCGAGCAGGTCCGTGAGCAGATCCGCGAGCTCCCCCTGACTCCGATGGCTCAGGGGACTTCAGGGGCCGACAGCAGCGGCACGTCGACCAGGTCGTCGGACTCGGCGGCGGCCGAGCCACCGGACTCCACCACGTCCGCCACTGAAGGCACTGAGCCGGCCAGGAAGCCGACCACGGAACCGTCCGAGGCGGCAGCCTCCCCCATTGATCCGGCGTCGTCAACCGCAGCGGGACCAGCCGACACCAACACGATCAGGCCGGCCACCGGCGTCGATCTGACCGCCGTTCTGGCTGAGGCCTCCAGCTCCGCCCTGTCCCGGGAGAGGGCCTCGGTCCACCGGATGTACGCCGTGTGGGACTCGGCCGGCGAGCGTCACAACGCCACTCTCCTCGACGCCGACCGGCAAGTAGCCGGATTCCTGTCCAACATCTGGGACCAGATCCGCGTCAAGGGTCTGTCCCCCACCCGCGATATGTCCCTGCGATCCGCCGCCAAGCACGCCGCTCTCATGACGATGGAGGCGCATCGCGCCCACGTGCGCACCCCTGAACTGCGGGGCATGGCCGAGGCCGCGGAGTCGGTGCTGCTGGTGACCGACCATGTCGTAGGCGCCCGCTCCATCCAGGACCTGGGAGCCGAGATCGACGACGACGTCCTGGACCAGCTGTGGAGACAACTCCAGCGGGCCCATGCCGCCGGGCTGGCACACGGCGGCATCGACGCCTCGAACGTCGTCGTCGACGAGGCGGGACGCCTGTGGCTCCTGGACTGGGCCTCGGGTGAGACGATCTCCTCCGAGCTCTCCCGCCGCGTGGACCTGGCCCAGGCCCTGGCGCTGACGGCTATGACCGTGGGCGCCCAGCGAGCCATCGACGCCGCCTCCCGATCGCTGACCACCGCGCAACTGGCTTCGATCGCTCCCATGCTCCAGCGGGTGGTGCTGCCACGCCAGACCCGAGAGGTCATGAGGCGGCGCGGGGCCGGCAGGCAGGTCCTGCAGGACCTGCGCGACGCCCTCGTGACCCTCACCCCGACTGCAGACGCCGAGCCGGCCCGTCTCAGACGCTTCTCCACGCGTACTGTCCTCATGGCCGTCGTGGCACTGGTCGCGATGTGGACACTGCTGGCGCAGCTGGACTTCCAGCAGGTCTCCGCCGCCGTCTCGCAGGCCAGTATCTGGTGGATGCTGATAGCTCTGGTCTTCTCGGTGGCGACCTACGTGGGCGCCGGGCTCACACTGGCGGCCTTCAGCCCTGAGCGACTGTCGCTGTGGCGCTCCACCGAGGTACACCTGGCCAGCGCCGTCGTCACGCTCGTAGCACCGGCCGGGGTGGGCGGGGCGGCCATCAACCTGCGCTTCCTCAACCGCAAGGGCGTACCGACGGCGGTCGGCGTGGCCACGGTGGCCCTAGTCCAAGTGGTCCAGCTCCTTGTCACCGTGGTGCTGCTCGTAACATTGGCAGCGATGACCGGCCAGTCGACGGGACTGACACTGCCGTCGAGCTGGGTGCTGGTCGCGGCCGGCGTCATCGTGGTCGTTGCGGCGGTCATTCTGGTGATCCCCAGAGCACGCGCCTGGGCGTGGGCCAAGATCGCACCCACCTACCGCCAGGTATGGCCGCGGCTCGTATGGGTCATGTCCAATCCGGTGCGCCTGGCCCTGGGGATCGGCGGAGCGCTCATGCTCAGTCTGTCCTACATCCTGTCCTTCAGCGCGAGCCTGTGGGCCTTCGGCACCACCGTTCCCTTCACGGTTCTGGCCATCACCTACCTGGCATCCAACACAGTGGGATCAATCGTGCCCTCCCCCGGTGGCATCGGACCGGTCGAGCTGGCCCTGACCGCTGGACTCGTCGCCGCCGGCGTCCCCTACGGGGTAGCGCTCTCAACGGCGGTCGTCTACCGCCTAGTCACCTTCTGGATCCCGATCCCGGTGGGTTGGCTCAGTCTCCAACGCCTCCAAAAGGTCGGGGACCTGTAGTCCCACGACGGCGGGCGGCAGCCTGTGCTGCACGTGGACATTCCTGTGCCCACAGCCAAGCAACCCCGAACCCAACTCGCACGTTCACACAGCGGGGGACAATGAGCCACAGGTCGAAACGAGCGGCCGACGACACGCTCGACGAGACGGCCGACAGGTCGGCGAACAAGCCTCACGAACCACTTGTGGGCTTCGTTTCATCAACCCATCCCGCTCAAGCATTCAATAGCTCGCGCTCCCAGAAGGCAAGTTCGAAACGAGCATCATCACAACCGTGCCCAACCCCCATTATCGCGTCTATATACAATGGGCGCGACGACGTGGACGCACTCCGAATCCGCTCCACCCACTCGACAGCATCGGAGTTGCTGATACGAGAGTCCAACTCACCGAGAACAATACCGATGGCAGGATAGTCTTGAGTACGCACATTCTGTAACGGAGAATATGATCGAATCATCTCGGCAACTCGCTGATCCTCGAGAGGATTCCCGAACTCGCTCCAGTCCGTCGCCACCAGAGGAAGGGCCGGATCTCTCAGAACATTGTGAGGGTCAACGAACGGCTGTCGAAGTAGGCACGCTCTGAACAGACCTGGGTTGCGATTAATTGAAGACGCCACAAGAATCGCTCCAGCCGATGCAGTCGCCGCTCCTAACCTGCCTTCCGCAACCCACCCCGATTCAACGGCATAGCGAGCACATGTGTCAAAATCCATCAATGAATTCACTTTGTTGATCCCACGCCCTTGCTCGTGCCACCAGCTGCCCATCTCACCCCCACCGCGAACATGGGCATACACGATCACCACTCCCCGCTGAAGCAGTTTCAACCAGCTTCTAGCGAACTCCGGATCCAAGCAGCTTTGATAGCACCCATAAGCTACCAGCACCCCGGGAGCACGCCCATCCGGCCGGACTTTTTCAGAGCGAACAAAGGTCATGGGGATATCGACGCCGCCACTCCTGACATATTCCCTAGTCGCAATCAATCTGGTCGAAATATCAGGTTCCTTCATATCAAACGGAATCTCGAAGCTCTTTCCGTCAACGTATCGATAGTCAATCGCTCTGATATGACGCGTGTAGTATTCAAAAGCAACTCTGAGAACGGAGCCATCCTCGTCAGCGTCGACAACACGGACTCCGATCAAGTCGTCATCCTCCTCATCTGGGCCGACCATAAGAACGTCGCCGGGAGAACTCATATCAATGACACCCACCCTGGGCAGGGCATTCACGCGCATTCCGAGAACAATATGATTCGGCACGACATAAACATCTGTGAGCACCGTCCGGGGTGTACCGCCAAAGACTCGACTCCATTTCACGGAACCAACACTTGCGTCAAGATCACACTCATTGGCCCAACTCAGAATCTGATCACCTGACGAATCGAGATGCCTGACTAGATAACGTCGAGTTCCACCGCGATCGTCGGCCGCAAAAACACGATGGAGAAGACCGCGGGAGCGATTGATCAAAACATTTCTGCTCCAGGTTCCATCATCCTCCATCCTGTATTCAGCACTCTCACTCACTTCAGGAGTGGATGAAAGAGAGAATACGTGACCGCCGTTAGCATACACCACTATGCCGCACCGCTTGTCATCCTCCCAATGAAGCCTGATCTCGCTACGAGGGTCATCCACATTGCGGGCCCATAATTCCGCAGGCCGCAGTGCGTCATCCAACTTCGTATAGAAGATCCAGTTCGAGTCGCCCGCCCAAGCCGCAGTACTGCCTACGTTATCAATATTGCACACAACGGCGGGCGAGCGGCCAGGAGAACCATCCATAACCAGCATTCTCATTCTCCCGCGCCCGACATGCTCTATGGAGAACAACTTTCCCGTTCGTCTATTCGCTCCCAACTTCACCGAGTTAACCAGGTTTGGATGAACCACCTCGTCAACCGCTTCCTGAAAATCGCCATGCATATATTCTTGAATCCCGTCGTCAGAGGCGATTGAACGACAGTACAGTGTTCTTCCACCATCATACCGAGGGTAGTACCAGTACCTTCCCCGCCGGACAGGTAGCGCTCGAAGGCGGGCGGTCGCTAAACCACGAGTATTCTTGACAGCATCTGACGGAACGAGTTCCACGCCAAGCGCATTGTAAGAGCGAGCTGTTTCACTCAGGAGAATCTCATTCAAAGTGAGGGCATCGGCGGCAGTCACGTCCATTCCTTCCGCTAACTCAATCACGCAGCCAGCATCCCTTGCTTCTCGGCCATTCTCCGATAGATCCTATTTCCGCGCAGCAACTCGTCATGTCTCCCACTCCCCACCATATGGCCATGTTGCATCACGATAATTTGATCAAATCCAATCACCTGATGCAGGTTGTGCGTCACAAGAATGACCGTTGATTTACTTGGCAGACAGTCAAGCATTCGAGTAAAATGGGCCGCAGATATAGAATCCACACTCGACGACGGCTCATCAAGAACTAGAAGGGGTCGGTATCGATTAAGGAGGAACCGAGCCCACGATATTCGTTGCCGTTCGCCTCCCGACAACCGCCCACCTGCATCCCCCAGATCTACATCAAGCCTAGAAACGAAGTGTTGTAAACCCACCGCCGATAGCACCGTTTGAAGATCAGAATCAGACACGTCAGGATTGGCTAACATGAGGTTCTCCCGAAGGGTCCCCCCCAATGCGACATTGCCTTGATCGACATATGCAAGATTGTTGCGATAAGCCGCGAGCTGATATTCATTCTGTTTCTTGCCCAAGAAACGTATGACTCCTGACTGAGGGGAGCGGAATCTTTCCACCAACGATAGAATCGTTGATTTTCCCGAGCCAGACTGACCAACGATCGCTGTTCTCGAACCGGCTTCCACACTAAAACTGAGCGGCCCCAGCATAAAGGGATCCGTCTCTCCATCGTACCGGTAGACGACCTCGTTGAAACTCAGTACTCCGTCACTCGTTACTGCCTCATGGACGTCCAAGTGCTCGTCATCCTCATTTTGTCCAATAAATACTGCTTTAGCGTCCTCCGCCGCGATTGAAAGGACCTGATCGACTCGCACCATCGCTCCTTTACCCGCTCGGTAAGCAGCAACTCCATTCATGACCTGCGAGGCGGGCGTGATCATCATCGTCAAATACATGGCAAACGCAACCAGGCTTCCAACGGTCAACGCTCCAATCGAGACGCGGTACACCCCGATACCAAGGCTGACAAATAATGCCACCTGAACAATAATTCCCCCCAAAGGTTTGACTATCGCTTGAAGAGCGACCAACCTCATGTTTCTAGAGTAATGATTGCGGATGGAGCGGACGATTTTCACTTCTTCCAGCGACTCGGCATTGTACGCTTTCAAAACCGGCAATGCCGTCATGGTGCGATCAAATGCCGTCATCAACTCGCCATTAGCCTCTTGGGCATGTAATGACTTACCCTCCAGTGTCTTGCTCGTCAGTAGTGACAATACCGATCCAAAGCCGACGCATAACAGTACTGAAATGAGCAGAGTCACGTCGATCAACAACATTCCAACGAAGGCGAACAGGAACCCGAATACGGCAGAGAAAGCTCCTATAACACCGTCATTGAGTGCCTTTCCAACCTGCACCGAATCGTCTCCGAATCGCGCCAGAAGATCCCCTTTAGGGTGATCATCGAAGGACGACAGTGGGACTTCACATAAATGTCGTGCTAGCCGTGTACGCACATTAGCAGTCACCGTATGAGCGATCTTCGCTCTCAAATATTCTTGTAATGCAGATAGTCCAGTATAGGAAACAATTGCGGCCACGAGCAGGACGACCGAAAGGGGCTGAAGTGTCTGCAAGTTATCAAGCACTTTTTTTAAAAGAACTGGTTGAACCGCGTTGACGACACCGCCGACGATGCCAACGAGCAGCGCACAGAGTGTCACACCCTTAATTTTTACCAACTGGCCCAACATACTCGTGGTCTTCATGCCGATACATCCTTCGCTACCCGTGGTTCCGGGTTTCGGCCTTGGAGGATTGGCTAAGCGTGAGATATGTTCCTGCCAGCTGAGAAACTACGGCCAGGACGAGCACGGAGATGTAGGCGGCAACGGTAGAAGGTGCTGCCGAGGCCAGTGCGGACAGTGGAGATGTGCTATTAAGTGCAGCAAACCTAACAGCCAGCACAACAAAGGTGATCCCGATGAGGATACCTGCAACGATCTGGACGATCACAGTTTCGGTGGCTGTTGTAGCAAGAATTCCTTTAGGACTGACTCCCAGCACCCTTAAAAGCCCGTATTCACGCTTTCGCGCCAAATTGGAGCTGATGGCGGACTGGACCAGACTGATCAAACTCATGAGGTAGATCGTTCCGAAAATTCCGATATTGGAGCGATAAGTGTTAGCATGTCGCGTCTCCGCCAAGTACTCGATGTATCCTGATTGATCAGTGACAGAACCTTTGACACCGGCGGCGCTCATGACGGCGGCCACCTCGTTGTCGACTGCCGCAGTAGTGAAAATCGTTGCAGAAAGACTTGTCGGATCGGCTACAAACTGGGAAGCCTGACCCCAGTCCAGAAATATGCCGCCATCATACAAAGGATCCTCAATAACAGCCACGACATGCAGCTCGATCTGCTGACCTGAAGCACTCTGGGCCTGTATGGAATCACCCACGCGTGCACCACTCATACTACTAGCGATGTCAGCGCCCTTCACCTTCTCAGGATCACCCTCCACGATATTCTGATGCAACAGTTCACGCAGGGCTCCGGAATCGGTGAAGTACATGGTCTGCCGAGAGGCTTTCTTCTCACCGGTTTTCACCATGTTCTTTCGAGACGCAAGACGTGCGGTGGCACCGGCGGAAGAGGGCAACGACTCTGTCACCCGGTCCGCATCATCGGTGCCGGTGACGCGGGCGATCGCGGTGGCCTCGACACGTGAAGAGGCGTATGCCGTGCGCGCCTCCTCGTCAGGTGCGTTAGCCACGAGGAAGCCTCCTAGCACACCTACGCACACGATCGCCGGTACAGCCGAACGGGCAAGACGCAATCGATCCCGACTCGCCCGTTCAGCCGCGAGCAGGCCTGGGCCCGGAGCGGCCAGGCCAACCAGACGCCCCACCGCCAAGGCTCCGGCCGGAACTGCCACCGGTGCCAGTGCGAACAGCGGAACCACCGCCAGAAACGGCAAAACCAGTACGAGATTGGACCCCAGTTTCTGAGCGTCCAACAGAACGATGCCGGCCAAGCCTGCTACTCCGAACGTAACGCGCCAAGCGATCCGCCAAACGGACAACCTTCCTGTCAGCGACACAACCGCATGATCCAGATCTCCACGCGTGGCTCCGCGTGCGGCAGCCCAACCCGCCAGGCCTGCGACCAGCGACATCGACACCGCCACGATGACGATCGGAATTGCCGTGAGAACGAAGCTCACCGAGACATCATTGCCGAAAAAGCCGATCATCCGTAGCCCAGCGAGCAGCGCCGGGGACAGCAGAGCGCCGACAACTGAACACGGCAACGCCACAACAAGCGCCATCAGCAGGCACTCCAAGAACACCATTTGAGATATACGAAACCTGCTGGCTCCCACCAGGCGCATCAGCGCGAATTCTTTTTGGCGAAACGAGATCACCTGTTTAACAGCAGACGACATCAGGAACCCGCTGACTACGATCGCAATTCCACTCAGTAGAGAAAGGATCCCCCTGATTGCCGTCAACTGAGAGGCAACCTCCTCAGCAGACATGCTTGAGACGCTCACCCGTTCAGCATCTGAGAACCCCGCGACCAGATACGCCTGAGCCGAAGCGATCACTGACGTAGCTCCAACAGTGGCCATGCACCCGGAGTACAGCGCCATATGACGGCGCAGCATCCGGATCGACAAACGCATTGTGCCAAGCATCAGCGCACCTCCAGATCCGCGAGGCGTTCGGCTATACCTACCGGCGAAAGACCTCTTTCTTCGCCCGCTACAGCACCGTCGTAAAGGAACACCACTCGTGACGCCTCTGCGGCGACCATCGGATCGTGAGTCACCAGCACCACGGTACTACCACTACTGGGAAGCGTTGTCAGATTATCCATCACTTCTCGACGAGAACCACTGTCCAACGCACCAGTAGGCTCGTCGGCGAATACTACGTCACGGCTACTTGCGAGCGCCCGGGCGATGGCCACCCGCTGTCGCTGACCACCGGACAATTCTTCCGGATATCGCCCTCCCAATCCGTCAAGACCCACTCGAGCCAGCGCCGATGCCGCAACCTCGTCATCCATACGATGCCCGTCAAATAACGCTGGTAGTTTAACATTGTCTGTCGCAGTGAGTGCCTCCACCAGATTATAGGACTGGAATATGAACCCCCACGAAGATCGTCGTAACTTATCTTGCGTAGCCACATTCATTCGCGAAAGGTCGCGTCCTCGGTAAATCACTCGACCTCCGGTAGGACGAATGATTCCCGACATGCAGTTCAACAGCGTCGTCTTGCCAGAGCCGGACGGCCCCATCACAGCTGTGATAGAACCTGACTCGAAAGACAGGCTCACTCCACGCAGCACCTCCCTGGCCTCACCAAAATGGTGACGCAGGTTGTCACATTCTAGAACCAACACAATGGGATCTCTCCTTCCCTTACCAAGCACAATATGCCTACTCGTCGGGACAGGCACCACCGAGCTACTCTGATTTAGAGAAAGCTATCGACTCATCATGGGCGCACGATAACCGATCACAACGAAGTTGTTACCCGACCTATAAATCCCGGGAGGGAGGAGCCAAACGCTGCAGCATACGTTCAGCCCCTCCCTCAGCAGGCGGGCGGTTGTATCAGCCGCACCAGAGGCTGATGCCGCTGTTGTCGCCATTGCACCACATGCTTGCGCTCGATCCGCGCTCCGGCAGAGTGTCCGCCTGCACGTCAAACGCCTGGAGAGAAAGCAACTCGTCCATCATGCACCTCCTTTCTTAACTCCATCGAACAGAAGGGGAGACCAAGGTACCCACACCGGCCATCTCCGACAATAGCCGTCAACACTTAACGCTATTCCTGCCGCACCTGTAGAATAGTCGGCAGAAAGACAATATGAATGATTTCCTGGAAAATAGATGGCCTCGCCATCGTCAACAGAGAAGGACTTCATATGTAAAAGATTACCTAACTCCTTCTCGACAATCGACTCGCATTCGACTCCGCCAATCATCATGAGTGAAGCAGCAAGGCCCGCCTGCCCCTGAAATAGTCCTGCACTAAGGCACAAGCGAGAACCCAAAGACGTTGAGATTCCTCTAATGATTTTCTTGTAGCGAGCCCGATCCACTATGGAGCACGCCACTCCTACTCCGGCCGAGCCTTCCGACAGGTATCCATAGTTGACTCCCGACATATCCACGTACTGAGCACCCTGATCGCTGACTTTTAAATGACGGATATCTCGCTCCAGGAAGGCTTCAGCCCGTCGGTGCCAGTCGATATTTCCAGTCCTTCTGAACACCGCCTCACAAGCCACTGCCACACCACACCAACCATCAAAAAGCCCAACGGCGTTCCCAGTTTCAGCTCCGCCGCCATCCACATATATGTCCGAGTCATCCAGGGCGTCTTCGAAGTCGGCCAGCAACTCATGAATGAACCTGATCTTCATGCCGTACTGACACAAGGACAAATATGATAGAACTGTTCCAGCCACACCACTTCGAATATTCGCGTTCTTGCTTGTGAAACTTTCCCGATGACTTGCCAGCGCCATGGCGATTTCAGGCTCTCCCGCTTCAGCCATAGCCAATGAAATGCCAGGAAGTCCCCGCAGAAGCCCTTCTTCAGGTAGATCAGTTGTACGCATGTTCTCAGCAAGTTCGACCGCGAGTTCATGCGTATCCATTCCCAGTCTTGATAAAGCCAGAATGATTCCAGCGGTACCGGTTTCCAAGTCCCACTGCGCAGATGGACCGTCCCACAGCTGCCGCGCATCACCGGGGAATACAGGCGCAGTTTTCTCAATTCGTCTTCTTGCGGCATATATTCCCGAGATGACCTTATGCCTATACTGCTTCCACTCATATCGCAACGGTTGCGGACGAACTGCCCTTGCGCTATTCGCACAAAGGCCCAGCCTTGGCTTAGTAACCGACGAAGGCACTTCAGCACGGACGCACTCGACGAGACTCAGCACCTCTTCAGAGAATGTATCCGATATGAAGTCGATGCGTTTTTGTTCAAGCCCAGGTGATAGAGCAGAATCCGATGAAGGAGCAAACATGTATAACAGCACTTGGAACAAGGAGTATGCATCTCGTTCCCGATTACTGCACTTTCTTAGTGGCATGAACCCAGGAGTGCCCAGCACATCTCGTGATTCACACATGATCGGCCGCGCTCCCTCCAAGTCAATGAGGCGGACAGTCAGATCTGTTTCAATCATTATGTTCTTGGGTTGAAGGTCCATGATGGCCACGCCCTCCGCATTCGCGGAATGGACGATTTTAATGAGCTGCCGGGATATTTTCAATGCGTCGGCTTCATATGACTCGATGGGCTGCTCGAAAAGAAAAGGATAGTTTGCGGCTATCCAATCTTGAAGCGTTCCACCCTCAATGAAATCCTCTACAATAAATTCATGATCACTAAGTGCCAGATAGTCACGAAGATGTGGCACAAACTCCAAATGCTCCAGTTCCTTGAGCACTTTAGCTTCAGATCTTAAACGATCCTGAGATGACTCCGTTTCCGACGTGTATCCGCTATAAGCTCGAGCTTCTTTCAAAATAACTTCATGCTGGTCACGCAGATCCAATCCGCGATACACTCCGCCACCAAAACTATAGTGCATACAACCAGTCACTCTATAGGGATACAACAGTTCATCAGCCCCGTTCTTCAAACCATTCTTTCGAGCCTCCACCACATGTTTAATGGCATCCGGAATAGTAACGAAGTCAGGTATGGAGAACTTCACGTCGCGAGGGTCCTCAATCACCTCTCCAGAAGGTGTGATGATTCCTGTTCTTCCATTGGACAGCGTTTTGGAAAAGTATGCCCCGTATCTGAAGAACACCGGACTCTCGGCGTAACGCACATCCGTCAGCACGTAGGGGCCGACCTTCCCTTCCAACCGTTGGTCCAATTGTTTCAGCAAGGTCACGAACTGCTGTTCACTTCTTGGATAAATCGTGATAAATTTTCCTCCAGACAACCTGTCGGCATACTTCTTCAAACAGTGCAAAAATTCTGGGCGATCACTCAGGTGCTTGAAGGGAGTTATGTAGTGCTCACAAACGTCTGCAACAGCAGCAAGTGTTTCTTCGGCATCAGCCGGGACTGAACTGACGTGAATTTTCCATCCATGCTGTGGGTAGCTATCCCATATATTCCGGGGATATACCCGAGTCCAGGGCCCTAATCTATCGCTGACCCACCCCCGTGGCGTCACGCTGAATGCCTTACTAGGGTCCTGGGACAGAGATTCATAGAAGAGGCTTCCTGGTTTAGCGAATCGGCCTCTTCTGGAATGATTCGTTCGGTATGCGAGTTTCAATCTTTTCTCCGACCTAGTCGAACGCAGTATGTCACGCGTGTTTCAGCGGTAGGCACAGAACAAGGATCAGCTACTCATTTCAGTGAGTGCTTTGAATTCAGCGACTTCTAGCGGGACACGAGATTGGACACTTTGGACACTTCAGTGCTCAATATGCTTCGCGTGTATTCCACCCTCATATATTCTCCGCACAGTCATTCATGAAACTCGAACATAACGACTTCGACTGAACCGGAGCGGGCGATCTCGATGATGAGCAGGAGACGCATCTAACGATGTCGCTGCAAACATCGAAGAAAAGTCACTGCTCTATGAGACGGCAACGTTCTTGATTGACGTAACAATACGTCGATCTACCGTCGCGTCGGTGAAATAGATTACTCCGACCTTTGACAGCATGCAACCCGTCCATGACATTCGTCAGCGACACCCACGCCATGGAGCATTGGAGCCGCGTCCTGACGCGGTTTTCACAGGCACCCACGCATCGGGATCTACAGGGTTGAGTACTGGCACGTTGCGTCGGGGCACCCTGACATATTGACAACGTTGTTCATACTATCTTCCGGTAGTATTGTATGCGGTGTTCGTCTGCGGACCCCAAGGAGACGCTATGCCCAGCCATCACGATCCCTCGACCACCCCGTCATCCGTACAACGGAACGCAGCACACACGGTCCGGGGACGACGGCGTCTTCTTCGCCGCATAGGCCCTGCAGTATTCGCCGTCTCCCTCACGTACGCTGTTGCCGTCAGCTCGCCGGCATCCTCGACCCCCCAAGCCCCCTCGCTCCCCGCCGGTACATATGTCGCTTTGGGTGATTCTTACGCCTCCGGCTACGGCCTACCGCCCTACGCCGAAGGCACCAACGTCCGGGACGGCAACAACTGCCAGCGATCCTCCTCCGCCTACGCCCATCAGGTGGCTGAACAGACCGGCAAGACCCTCGACTTCGACGCTTGCTCAGGGGCCCGCACCAGCGACTTCTACCAGCCCAAGGCATCCTGGGGCGAGCCCGCCCAACTCGACCACCTGGACTCCTCAACCGGGCTGGTCTCCTTCTCCATCGGCGGCAACGACGCGGGCTTCGCCCAAATCCTGTCCAAGTGCGTCACCCAGCTCCCCTTCTCCACCTGCTCGGGTGATAGCGCGATCACCGCCCCGGTCGACTCGGCCATCGACGCACTGGCCGGCAAGACCACCCAGGAAGGTGTCACCAGTTACGACACGATCATGACCGACATCGGCACGCGCGCGCCCAACGCGGCCGTGGTCGCCGTCGGCTACCCACGCATGTTCACCCAGCAGGGCATCGGCCAGCTCTTCCCGGTCCCGGGCCGCTGCGAGGGCCTGACCAAGGTCGACCAGCGCTGGATCAACGCACGCACTAACGACCTTAACGCCGTCATCAAGGCCGCTGCTCTGCGCCACGGCTACCAGTTCACCGATCCCTCCGACTCCTTCACGGGCCACGAGCTGTGCGGGAAACAGGGCCCCTGGTTCGAGGGCCTGCTCGAGGACGGACGCTTCCATCCCAATGCCGCAGGCCACAAGGCCACGGCGGACTCAGTGGTGAGCGCACTTGCCGCCCCCCAAGCACAGGAAGCCGCCCAGGATCAGCCCGCCGCCGCTGAGGCTCAACTGGACAACGTCCGCCCCACCGGTTCCTTCACTCTCACCCGTGACGGTGACCAAGTTGCCCTGGACGCCTCGGCCTCCGCCGACGTCGACGGTGCAGTCACCAACATCGACTGGTACATCCAGCGTGCCGACGGCACCGAGGACGTCCTCACCGGCACCCAGGCCACCGCCACGGTACCGGCGAGCGAGCAGGTCACCATCACCGCCGTCATCACCGACAACCAGGGCAAGGAAGACTTCACCACGCAAACCGCACCGGCCGCCAGTTAGGGCCGGCTGGCGCTGACCCACTGGCCAGCGAGGGGTGAAGGAATCCTGCTTGGCAGCCCCCAGGCACTCACTCCGCTGCTGCCTCATCGCGGCCACACCCTCGATGCCCAAACAGCTGAACAGCGCCGAGTGTCGTCGGCGCCCGATCAA
>ERZ773042.762-NODE-762-length-20805-cov-3.915518_pt1 | contig 20805 bp, 8 predicted proteins | sample MGYA00511664_ERZ773042 | MGnify/ENA primary metagenome ERZ773042 (study PRJEB29015, sample SAMEA2737984) | human oral metagenome | biome: human oral; feature: human-associated habitat; material: dental | place: China | collected 2036 ... | reverse complement strand
CGAGGCGGCAGGTTTTGTGAGCGACTGGCGCGAGGCAGCGCGGACGGATTACGAATTTGTCGCCGGCAAGCAGTGGGACGAGGCGGATAAGCGGGCGTTTACACAGTCGGGGCGCCCGGCGATTACGATCAACCGTATTAAGCCGCTGATCAATGTCCTCTCGGGGTATCAGCGGCTGAATCGGTATGACATTGAGTTTTTGCCGCGCACGAGCGATGACATGGAGCTTTGCCGGGTGCGGCAGGGGATGACGAAGTACATCTTAGACCGCTGCAATTATGACCGGGAGGAATCGCAGGTATTTTTGGATGCGGTCATCGGGGGGATTGGCTGGTTCGATGTCGGGTATCGGTTCAACGATCTGGCGACGGACGGCGAGGCGTATGTGAGGCGGGAAGACCCGTTCGGGATGTATTTAGACCCGGAGACGCACGCGTTGGATTTTTCGGATGCCAAATATATATGCCGGGCGAAATGGGTGACGAAGGACGCGCTTTCGCTGGCGTACCCGGAGCATGCGGAGGATATCCGGGCGCAGTATGCCGTCTATGACAAGGCGGAGCATACCAGCGGTAAGGATATCGACCCACTATGGTATAAGCGGGATACGGATAAGGCGCGGCTGGTAGAATGCTGGTACAAGGTGAAGGTGCCGCAGACGCTGTATTATCTCACCGACGGGCGCGTCCTCCCCAGGGAATCTATGGACATTTCCTATTTCCTGGAAGGGCTTGTGGCAGGGCAGCGAATGGCGCATATGACACAGGTGAGGGTCGCGTCGTTTTTAGAGGATGTCTTGCTCGATGATATTGTCTCCCCCTATGCGCATGGCGACTTCCCCTTTGTCCCGCTGACGTGCTATCACTTTGGTGCAGAGGATTTGCCGGCGGGGTTTGTACGGGATTTGATCGACCCGCAGCGGGAAATCAATAAGCGCCGGATTCAGGAACTGCATATCTTGAATACGACGGGCAACGGCGGCGGCTGGATCGAAGAGGACGCGATGACCGACCGCCAAAAGGCAGATTTCAAGAAACATGGGAACATCCCGGGGCATTACAGCGAGGTGCTGCCGGGCGCCATCTCGCAGGGGAAGATCTTGGAACGCGCGACAGGGCAGATGCCGCAGGGGGTGATTCAGGCTGAGGCGCAGGCAGGGCAGGACTTGGTTGAGATTTCGGGCATTAATGAAGCGCTGATGGGGGTGGATATCCCGAACAGTGCGAGCGGACGCGCGATTAAACTAAAGCAGAAGCAGGCGATCACGCACATCGCGCCGATGTTTGACAATTTGCGCGCAGCAAAGAAGAAAATCGCGGTGCTGCTTTGGGGGGAGGAAAACCGCCCGGGGGTGGTGCCGCAGTTTTATACGGAAGATAAGGTCTACCGCGTGGAGGGGACGAATGGGCAGCAGTTCATCCGGGTGAATCAGGATGTGGTGCAGGAAGACCCGCTGCTCGGCACGATTCACCAGACGCTGAACGATCTCTCGGTCGGAGCGTTTGACATTGTGGTGAGCGATGTTGAGGCGTCGACGACGCAGCGGCAGGCGCAGATGTGGTCTCTGGTGGATGCGGTTTCAAAACTCGGGGTACCGGGCGACATGGTCTTCGACCTCATCATTGACCTGTCGGACATCCCGAACAAGGAGGAAATCAAGCAGCGCTACGCACAGCGGCTGACGGCGCAGCAGCAGCTGACGCAGCAGCAGAACGCGCTCCAGACACAGCAGCTTGAAGCGTCTATGGAACTGGCAAGGATTCAGGCGACGCGGCAGAGCCAGTCGATTTCGTTTAAGGATGCGCCGCTGCCGCTGCAATTTGCGATGGCGGCTAAGCAGGGACTGATTGACCCGCAGGTTGGACAGTATGCGGTGGATTTGATGGTCGAGCAGTTATTCCCGCAGCTGGCGGAAAAGATGGCAGCCGAGCGGCAGCAGCAGGCGGCGCAGGAAGAGCAGGCGGCAAAGCTCCAGCAGCTGCAGGCGATGCTGCAGGAAAAGATGCAGCAGAATATACCTGCAAGCGCGCAAAATGGCGCACAGGGCGCGTCAATGGGGGCGGGCAGCCAAGGACAGGCACCGCCCGCCGAACGCCCGCCGGCGGTCGCGCGGGGGAGCACCATGACAAAGGCGGCTCTTCAGTCTCTCCTAAGCGGGGCGGCGCCGGCTATGTAGTGTTTGCAAGATACCGTCCCATGGGGGCGTTTCTATAGATTTCGTGTCGCCTACGTCAAGGGCGTATGTCGCCGGCGGGCGTTAAACGCAGAAAGGACACAAGATGGAAAACGTATTTGACTTGCAGCGATTCGCAGAGGCAGAGGCAGCGCCGGAGGCGGCAGCACCAGAGGCAGCACCAGAGGAGGCGCCGGAGGCACCGAAGGAGGAAATCCCGGCGGAGCTTGCGGGGATCTCAGAAGACAGCGCACGCGAGGCGATGGCACAGGCAAAGGCGCAGGCGGCAAAGGAAGCGCCGGCAGAAGATGCAGCGGATGGGGCAGTCGAAGAGGCGGCGGAAGATGCGGCAGGACTTACCGGGCAGAAGATCCCGTATGTACGCTTTAAGCAGGAACATGACCGAAAGAAGGAACTGGAAGCGCAGCTCAAAGACCTTTCTTCGGAGGTGGAACGCCTGCGCGCGCAGCAAGCCCCGCCGCAGCCGCAGCAGGCGCCGGCGATGCAACAGGCGCCACAGGTGCAGCAGGCGCAGGCGCCGCAGGTGCAGCAGCCGCGGATTACCCCGGAGGCGACGAAACAGCTAAATGCCATCGTCCGCCAGCAGGCGCTGCAGCTGACGGGGTTCTCGAAGGAGGACGTCGACGCGCTCTCTTATATGGACGACGACGACCCAAGGCGCGAGCAGTGGAAAACCGCTGTGGATGTCGCGCGGACGCAGGTCATCGACGGCGTGTATAAGATGCAGCAGCAGCGGGCGGCGCAGGCGCAGCAGTTCATGGCGCTGCACAATGCCGCGGTAGCGGATTACAACGCGTTTGCACAAAAGGAGCTGCTCAAAAAGGGGTCGGATGTCTCGCCGTTCCCGAACGACATGGACGATTGGCTGCTGGAGTATGTGAACATCCGGGCGTCGATGAGCAATGAATTTGACATCGGGCAGGAGACGCAGGTGATGCAGAACATCATCACGCAGGTGGAATCCATGCTGCATGGGCTGAGCCCGCACGGGATACAGACGGAAGGATACTGGAACGGGGCGATGCCGCTATGAAGCTATCGAATCGACACAGCAATGTGCAGACGGTCGCCTTCTCGGATTTTTCCGGCGGGCTCAATACCTCGCTGGTGCCGGAGCTCATCGCACAGAATGAACTGAGCAAAGCCGTGAATGTGGAGCTTTACAAGGGACAGCTGCGGGTGATTTCAGGGACGATGCCGATTTGCCTGGCCGAAGGGCTGACGCTGACCGATTTGATCTACGATGCGATCGGCTGTGCGCTCTTGGTGGCAAGTCAAAAAAATCGGATTTTGTACCGGGTGGATCATGGCAAGCTGACCTCCATCGGCGAGCTGAATTTAGATGGCTCGCACATCGCCTATACGGCATGGGAAGACGGGGTAATGCTGGCATGCGGCGGGCAGCTGCAGTACTACCATGGCGGGGTACTGGAGACGATCGAATCGTCCCCGGCGCACTGCCGCGGGGTGTTTGTCAAGGACGGGCGTGTCTGGACGTTCTTTAATGACGAACTGCACTGCTCAGGGATTGGCGACGAGCACAACTGGACGACGGACAGCAACAACGAGGCGTCGGCGCAGTGGCTGCAAATCGGCTATAAGGACGGCGGGAAAATCGTCGGGGTGACGACGCTCTCAGCGGATACGATCGTCTTCAAAGATAATCTGTACGCCTATCATCTGACGAATACCTTTCCGGCGTGGAAGGTCAGCGAGATCGGGCGGCAGATTGAATGCAAGTGTTATCATGCGTGCGTGGCGCTGGCGTCGAGCACGGTCGTCTTAGGGCGCGACATGGTGCAGGTGATCAATGTCACAGATGAGTATGGCGACATGCGGGCGACGAACATCAGCGACAAGATATACAAGCAGGTCTCGGAGATTGCGCCGGATGTGAAGGTGCGGTATTTGCCGTCGATGGGGCAGGTTTGGTTTATTGACGGCAAGCAGCCGTTCTTGTTCTTGGATGTGGCGGCGGCGGCGTATTTTTACCGGGCGTACCATGCGCCGGTAGTGGATGCCGTCGAGGCGGACGGGCATATCTATCTCTTGAAGCCGCACGGTCTGTATATGGTGGATGCCAAGACATCGAAGGATGAAGATAAGTATTTGCCCTGGCGCTTTACGCTCAAGACGCTCGTCTCGGACAATTCCTATTTGATCAAGCGGGTACGGGTGGATACGACGCCCTTTCTGGAGAACGACACGGAAGAGACCTATATGGTCGGGAATGTGAAGCTGCATGGCGGACACCCGTCCAGCGCTTATGCGCTCTATCACAATGACCGCTATATCTGCCATAACGAGACGGAGATCTATCAGGTGAAGTATTACCCGCTCTACGGCGGCAAGGCAGCATTCGACGAAGAGGATTACGGGCGCGCAGGTACGGAGATGTACCGCGCGGAAAAGCGATGCGTAGACCGGCAGCGCGCGATTGTGACGCGGGCAAAGGGCGAGGGCGGCATTACGATTTTTAATTCGATTTCGTTTGATGTGGCGGAGGTGTGACGGTGGCAAAGCTGAGAGAAAAGAATGTGCTGGATTATCGCTCGGGCGGGGATACGATCGACGATTTCGCCCAAAAGTACATGGCGGAGATGCAGCGCTTATACGTGTATTTGAACGAACTTCGGACACATGCGGCGAGCACGGAGGCGCCGGAGGCGTATCAGTTTAAGGTGGAGGGCGGCCGGTTCTTCATCCGCGACGGGGAGAATGTAGATTGGGTCTATCTTTTCGATGTGGCGCGGCATGGGGGCTTTCATACGGATACCATCGGGCAGATATCTTCGGGCGATGAGCGGATGCGCCCGGCAGCCGGCGGGGCGTATGACCTCTATCTGGCGACGGATACGCGGCGCTTTTTCCTCTGGCGCGATGGGGCGTGGCGGCTCCTGTATTCGCTGCAGGCGAAGGATTTAGTCGGCTACAACGATTTGGTGCGGCAGTCGGCGGATGTGGTGACCCCGACGAATACCACCATGCTCTGCACGGAGAGCCAAAAGATGGTGCGGACGAACAGCGCCGGGGTGCTGCCGGTGAACATCTCGGGGACGGCGGACAAGGTCGGCGGGCAGCCCTTTGTCTTCACGCGGCTGGCGGATGGACAGATTCCTGTTTACCGCGAGAGCCTCGGCAAGTTCGTGAACGAGAACAAGGAGGCCGTCGGCAGCGGTAAGGCGCTGACGATTCGCCAAGGCAAGACGATCCTCGCGGTGTACGACGGCAACACGGCGGCAGAGGCGGACCTAGCGCGTACATACGGCGGCTATTGGACGGCAAAGACGGAAGTCGCGGAAGGGGAATGCGTCCGGCTCATGACGCTGCCGCAATTTTATCTGGAGTGCAAGGTCGCCGGGACGACGGGGGAGAAGAACATCGAATCTGCCATCAACGACGAGCGCCTAAAGCAGTCGGATGAGGTGACGGATGGTTCGGTCGTTTGGAAAATCTGGCGCCTGCAGCTGAAGAATGATGTCGCGGGGGAGGCAGCCGCAGCAAAGGAGGCGCAGCACGCTAAGGAAGCGGATGCGGCAGAGAGCGCCAAGGAGGCAGTGCATGCCAAGGCGGCAGAGACGGCAAAGGAGGCGGCGCATGCCAAAGCGGCGGATGAGGCAGCGCGCGCAAGAGAGGCGGAAAAGCTTTCCGCAGCGCGGCAGATCACGCTGACGGGGGATGTGACAGGCGGCACTTCCTTTGACGGTACGGGCGATGTGACACTGAGCGCCACGGTGAAGGACAAGCCTCTTCCCTATATGCGTCAGCCAAAGCATACGTACCTTTTGAGCGATTTAGTCCGAACGGAAGAAATCCCGTCCTATTTGCATTTGGAATGCATGCAGGCGGGCATTACCGCTGCGGGCGGCATTGGCGCACATAAAACACCGGGCGAAACCTTTATGGATGGTACGGTCAAGTGGCAGGTGATCGACGACCGCGTCTCGGTTCGCCTCAATACGCTCGGCGGAATTGCAGAACTGATTTACCCGGTGGGAAGCATTTACATGAGCATAGCGCCGACGAATCCGGCACTGCTCTTCGGCGGGACGTGGGAGATACTTTCCAACCGTTTCTTGGTGGGCGCCGGCAGCAAGTACCCGCCGGGGGCGCAGGGCGGCGAGGAGGAACACCAGCTGACGATGGATGAGATGCCCTCGCACTCGCACAGCGGCTCGACAAGCAGCGCGGGCAGCCACAGCCATACCATCGCCTCGGTCTCAGCGACGCACTCGGGCAGTCAGAAGGTCGCGCAGCCGACGACAGGATATCGGACGATGTACGGCGGCTATCTGGGGGATGCGGGAAATCATACACATAGTCTCTCGATTGGCAGCGCGGGCGGCAATGCGGCGCACAATAACTTGCCGCCGTACCTCGCGGTCTACATGTGGAAGCGGACGGCATGAGGCTGAAAGAATGGATTGCGCGGTATAACGAAAAGGCGCCGGAGCCCTTCCAGCGCGACAGGCGGTTCAGGCTGCACTTTTTGCCGGCGCGGGGCTTTTGCGAGGTCGGACAGACAGCGGACATGCTCTTGATCCACCAGCTGTGCGGCGATGCGCGTTTTTGGCGCGACAGGGTTTCCAGCCTCGCCAGGAAGCTGAAAAAGGCGCGGTGCGGGACGATCTGCATTCGCCCGGAAATCAAGGCGTACATTCGCCTCTTTGGGTTTCGGGTAGAAAAAGAGGAGCCGCTGCCGCATGGGCTCTTTCGCTACCATTGCCGGCATAAGGAGACGGGCAAACGCGGGCTTGCCTCGCCGGCGTTCCAGTACCTAGCGACGGGCAAGACGGCATATTTTATCACATGGGAGCCTTGAAAGGGGGCATGGTCATGCTACGTGAACGATGCGGTTCGCTGCATTTGGCGGCGGATACGATATTTTTAGATGGTACAGTGCTGCGCGCAGAGGTGCGGCGGCAGTTCTTCCACGGGGTGCACTTTAAGGGGTCTTCAACGACGGTGACGAACACCAGCACCTATACCCCAACGGAGTATGAATTGCAGCTGCAGAAGCTGCAGAGCGATTATGCGAATGCGATTGCACCGAACAGCCGCTATCTGAATCAGACGGCGCGAAACCTGCTGCAAAATTCGCTTGGCACGGTGCAGGTAGACTATAACGGGCTGACACAGCAGGCACTCGGCGCAATGCGGGCGTCACAGGATGCGCTTAGGGGAATCACGCATGCCAACACGCAGGCAGCGGATCGGGCAAATTCTGACCTCTTGCGCTACCGCTGGCAGTACGGGGATGCCGCACGCAAGGCGAATGCGGCAAACAAGGGGTATCAGCGGGACTACACGGCGGCGATGGAGAAAGCGAATCAGGAAAACCGAGGCTACAGCCGCGAATACGGCAAGGCGGCAAAGGCGGCGAATACAGAGCTTGATTGGCTCTCCCCGCAGTACATGCAGGCGGCGAATACGGCGAATACCTCGCTGTACGGCTTGATGAACGGCAGACTGCCGGCGAATTATCAAATGGCGATGGAAAACAGTATCGCGCGGGCGCTGAACAACACGATGGGCAAGACGTTTAACGCGATGGCGGGGCGCGGGGTGCTCAATGGCTCGGTGACGAACGAAGCCTTAAACGATATTACAGCCAATGCGGCAAATACGGTGGCGGAGCAGTACAATAACAACATCAACACGGTGGCAAACCTTGCCAACCAGCAGAACACGAACACATACAACGCTCTTCGGGCGCAGGAGGGGATTGCCGGGACGAAGCTGGCCAATACAAACAATATGCTCGGACAGCAGGCGGCATTGACGGCGGCAAATTTGGCCAACCGGAATTATGCGATTGGGCAGAATGCAGCGCTGACGGCGGCAAATTTAGCGAATACGAATCACGCGCTGAACAATCAGGCGACACTGACACAGAACGCGATGAACAACACGCTGAACGCCAACGCAAGCAATGCGTCGATCCACAATAGTATCATCGGGAACGCGACGGCGGGTATCACGGCGGCAGCGGCCGCACAGGAGGCGGCGCAGCGCCCGGCACTGAATCTCTGGAACGCGTCCCTTGGGCTCAACGGGGCGACGACGGGCGCTTTGGCGGCAGCCGCGGGCAAGGGAACGACACAGTCCACGAACACGCAGCGTACCGGTGGCGGCGGCGGGCTGCTCTCCGGGCTCTTGGGCGGTCTTTTGTAAGGGGGAATGACGATGTGGGACAGCAGTCAGCAGGAGGATCTCCTGCAGCAGATCGCGCAGCAGGGGGCGCAGCGGGACATGGCGCAGGGGACAGGCGTGTCGATACCGGCGGAGGATTTGACGGCACAGCCGCTTTCGATGCAGCCGGGGCTTTTGGGCGGCACAAACATGAATGCACAGGCAGCCCTGCAAAACATCGCGGCGGATAACGCGCAGCAGGCGCAGGCGATGCAGCAGGGCGCACAGCAGGACGCAGCGCAGATGGAGGCGGCAAATAACGCCCTGCAGGGCAGGATGGCGCAACAGACGCAGGCGGCGCAAAGTGCAGGGATGCAGGCGATGCAGCAGGCGCAGGCGGAGGAAGCGCAGCGCCAGCAGATGCTTTTGAAATTAGCGATGCATTTCTTCGGTGTATAGACGGGAGGCAGAGAATGAGCTCATACACAGACGAAAAAGGAAAGATGGACGAGAAGTTAAACCCAAAGAAAAAGCAAGAGACGGACTGGACGCAGATGTTGGGGCTCATGGCACTCGGGCAGGGGGCGTCGGCTAAGACGATGCTCGGCTTTGCCCTTGGCAAGCTCCTTCGCGAGCTATGGGATCGGCATTTGTGGGAGCGCCGCCAAAAGCAGATGACGCCGACAGGGGAGCAGGTAGGCGCAGCACTTGGCACAGGCGGCAAGGATGCCGGAGGCACCAAGGCGGCAGCAAATGGCTATGTACCGACGCGCGGGCTCCTCGGCTATAAGGGCGCGATGGAGCGAGTTTCTGAAAACCGCCTCCGCGATGCGGTGGCAAAGTCGGGGAATCCTGCCTTTCAAGACTTCATGAACAACGCGGTGATGGGCGGCTATACCCCCACAGAGAGCGCGGGCGACGCTTGGGATGCTCTCGCGGCAAGACAGGTGCAGGGCGCGATCGCCGGTATGCCGTTGGGAAAGGTACGCGATAGTTTGCTGGCGGCAAGTCCGGCGTCGGTTTGGTCGTTTGGCGTGAATCCGAATTTGAGCGTTCCGCCAGCTGCAGCGACGAATACAGCGGATACGGCGGCGAATACGGATGCGACGGCAAATATAGCGGCAACGGATGCAGCGGCGGTAAATGCAGCGGCAAATACAGCGGCAAATGCCCCGGGGGCTAGCCAATTGGCGGCGATGGCGGCGGCGCTGAGCCCAAAGAGCCCCGTCAAGCTGACGATGGATACGGACGCGCTAGCGTCTTGGCTGTCGGGCGGCAATAGTGCGCCGGCGTTTGGCTTAAAGGATGAGGACAAAAACCCGTTTGTCTTCCGGTATTGAGAGGAGAAGCAGCATGACGGACATGACAAGGATCAACTGGGACGGGCGGGCGTTCTTTTCTCCATCGGCGGGGATTGTGGTGACGCCCGCAGAGCCGGAGGAGGCACAGCAGACGGACACGGCGACACAGGCCTTTCAGGCAGGGGCACAGCAGGCGGCAGCAGAGCACGCCGCGGCAAAGCAGGACGCCGCCGAAAAGCAGGTGGTCAGCCAGTATGCACAGGCGGGGCAGCAGGTCTTGCAGAACGGGCTATTGGGGCAGCTGCCGACGCAGGGAGAGATTGCGCGGCAGACGCTGGAACACCGCTACGCAAAGGGGCTCCTGGGAGCGACAGATGAATACATGGCTGCACAAAAGGCGGGGGATACCGCCGGCATGGAAAACGCGCACCAGGCGGCAGACATCATCCGCAAGCAGGCGGCCGAACACGGCATTGATCTAGAAAAGAGCTTTGGCGCAGATAAGACGCCGGCACAAAAACAGGCGATGTTAAACCTCTACGATGAAGATATGTATGCAAAGTTGGTTGCGGGCGGCATGAGTTCCGGAGAGTATTACCATAGGATGTATGACCGTGGGCTAAAGGTTGGCATGTCGCCGCTGCAGGCGAATACATTTGCCGGGGATCAGGCGGCAAAGTACCAAGCGCAGCGCCTGGCTGACCTGAAGACGGCATTCTACAACTACGGGATTGACGGGCGAAACGCCATTACCCAAGACGGCGCGATGCTGCTGAATCAGATTTATGATGAAAACCCGAAAGACGCGCTGTTCGCGATGACGAACTTCGCCTCCCCGCTGAGCGAATACAAGTACTACCGCAGCGAGGATGCAAGCAACAACGCACTGGATCGCGGCATGAAAGCAAACGAGCAGCAGCACGGCTTTACTATGGCAGCCATGGACAAGCAAGGCGAATGGGGCGTCACCCTTGAAGGAACGAGAACGAAAGGCGACATCGCAAGGATGGAGGCAAAGGGAGACCAAGATCGCAAAACTTTAAAGACAAAAGGGAATGTGGATAAAGACGTAGCAGACAACAAAACCAAGAACGATATGGCATTGCAAGACAACGACACCAAGAACAAGTTGACCCTTGCCGAGCTATACCCGGGTGTCTTCGGCGGCACTAAGGTCAGTGAATACAAGCCGACAGAGAAGGAAAACGAACGGATACAGAAGTACACGAATCTACTTGTGAAAGTGCAGAATCTAATTTCCAGCAAAGACGACAGCAAAGAACAACGCGAAACAGAAGATGACGCGATGAAAGAACTAAATGATTATTGGGAAGAATTGCAAGGAGAAGGTGTCTTGGATACGGATACACTAGATACGCTTTATACCCGTGGGCGCGAGGCAAATAATGACTTGCGGGCAAAGCGCGGCTATGCGCCGGAGGAATGAGGAGGCGAGGGCATGTCGAAACTGAGCGAGTACGCACGCCAAAAGATTGAGGCAGAGATTGGAACGCCGGAAGAATCCACGTATAGAGCGAACTATAAGAACGGAACGCTGGAACGCGCACTCAACGGGGGCGCATTGCCGGAGGCACCGGATGATTCTTCTGAGACGTGGAAAGCGATCAAGAGGTTCGGCAATAACATCTTAAGGGGCGGTGAGGCACTGATTGGCGGCGCTACGGCATTTCTTGGCGCAAACGCAGCGTCAGAGCCAACGGCGTATGACCCATACGACCCCAACACTTGGTATTATCACCCGGCAAAAGAAGACATCAATCCCGCCATCGGGGGCAAGATTCTTGACGCCGGTACATGGATGCTGAACGATGCCGCCGAGCGTAACGCAAAGTATGGCAATGTCGCTTACCAAGGCAGTATTTGGGACAGGCTGAGCAACTTAGATTACTGGACGGATTCGCGCGGCCTTATGGCGGATTTGGGCGAAGGTATCGGCTCCATGCTGCCTTTTGTCGCGCTGACGGCGGCAACCGGCGGCGCAGATTTGCCGCTGGTCGGCGGGCTCTTGGGTGCAGCAGGGCGCGGGGCGGCAGGGCTTGCGGCGCGTGAAGGAGCACTGGGCTTACTGGGCAAGGCGGCACAGTACGGTGTACGCGGGCTTAGCAGCAACGCGGCTGCTAATGCGATGCGGTATGCGGCGTTTTCGGCACCGCTGACGGCGATTTCAAACGCCGGCGGCATTTACAGTGACTTGGCGGCGCAGGGCTACAGCACGAAAGACATCGCTAAGACGATGCGGCAGATGGCATGGGAGGAGTTCCCGCAGGACATCTTGACCGGGTCACTGGATGGCCTGATTCTGTCGGGCGGCATTGGGCGCCTCTTGGGCGGCGGCGGCCGCGCGGCACGTCTGGCAAAGAATCTGCTCGGTGTCCCGATCGGCGGCGCGGGCGAGTATCTCGATGAGCTCAATCAGCAGATCATCCAGGACAAGTACACGAATCAGCCGTATGGCACGCTGCTGAATCCGACGCCAAGCGAGGAAGCCGCAGCGGCAAGTGCGTTCTTCCCCGGGGCGCTGTTTGGTCTTGGCGGCGGCGTGTATGACCTTGTGAGGGGCGGCAAGGGAAGCGCGAATGCGAGTATAGCGGACGACCCGATTCTAAGCGGCGCCCTTGGCACGCAGATAGAAGAGACGAACGCCGAAATCGCCGATGCACAAAAGACGGCGCTGGCGCAGCAGCTGAAGAACATGCTGCAGGGGAGCAAGGCGGCGAGCCTCAATCTGCCGGAACAGACGGAACGCACAACAGGCAGCACAGACGACACGAGCACGGGCAGCACGAGCGGGCAGCCGGTCAAGGTCACGGGCGGCGGCTCGGGCGCGGCAAGCTCAGCACAAAACGCAAAAGAGCGCCTATGGAACGCCATCTTGCCATATGCGCAGAAATATAATGTCGATCCCCGCCTCGTCTTGGCGCAGCTGTCGCACGAGAGCGCGAACTTCGACAGCGACCTGGCACGTTCGGCAAACAATTACGGCGGGCTCACGACGACGGAGAACACGGGGATGCCGCAGCCGGACGGTAACATGCAGTACGCGCGGTTCTCATCGCCGGAGGATTTTGTCGACCATTACTTCAAGTGGTGGGGCGACACCATCAAGGATTCAGGCAGTGACGTAGACGCGTTCACGTCGAAGCTGAAGAATGAGGGGTATTTTGGCGCAGACCTCGGCTCATACACGAGCGCGGTGAAGCGCCACATGAGCTCTCTGGAGAAGGAGGGCTATACAGCGGCGGCAGAGGCGAAGCCGGTCAGCGGCGATGCGGCGAGCGCCGGCACGGCGGGCAGTGCAGACGCAAACAGCGGCGGCGTTGGTTACATAGCGAGCGGGTCGGATGCATGGGATGGCTTTGACGGGCGCTATGTTGGGGCGTCCAGTGCATTTTCGCAGAGCAATTATGACAATATGGGCAAGGTGCAGCCGGAGACGATTGCGGGCGTGAATGCACTGGCCAGCGAATACTTCAAGCGCACGGGTAAGAAGCTGCTCTTAAACAGCCTGGCCGGCGGGTCTCATCCGTCGAACGCGTCCGAGTGGGGCCATGCCGCGGGCTGGAAAGCGGATATCGACAACACGGGCGTTGATACCAAGGTCTTCTTGGACATTTGCGAAAAGCTCGGCATTGGCGCGGCGCTGGAAAAGGACACGCATTTCGACCTCTCCTTTGGCAAGGGCAACGCGTATATGTCCACCGACCAAGGCACGAGTGACCGCACGGGCTCCCGGTGGTATGCGGCTTACCACAGCGGCAAGGCAAACACAAGTACAGAGAGCAGCCAGAGCGAGATGAAGCGCACGCCGCCGATCGACATCAACAAGCTCTTTGCCGGCATAGGGGAAAATTCGGCATTTGGCCGGACGTTCTTTGACGCCTTTACGCGGGATGTCGGGGACAGCACGACGAACGAAAACCTGTTGGTGACGCTGGAGAAGATGAAGAATGTCCGCGGGCAGTTCATGAACACGAAGAAGAATCGTGAAGCGCTGGCGGCGGCGTTCCCGCAGGAATTACAGGCATACGCCATGCAGCTGATGCAGGCGGCACCGGAGACGACGAAGACGCGGCAGACGGCAGAGCATGCACCGCGCCCGATGGGACGCACGCGCCTGCAGGCAGAGGCGGCGCCGCGTATCGAAGAAGCCCCCATGGCAAAGAGCGTGCGAGAGGTCTTGCAGGCAGAGCCGCCAAAGGCCGAGGCAATGGATGGCGGGCGTTCACTCACCCGCGCTATGGGTACACTGGAGGAAAGCACCGCACCAAATGAGCCGCAGAATCGCGCAGGCGGGGCAAAGGGCATGCCGCAGGGGGAATATACCCAACCGGCAAAGGGAGCGCTGCAGGGCGAAGCCAGCGCGGCAGAGAGCGGAAGATTCCAGCCGGCGGGCAGGATGCAGAGCCCCGCGGCGGCAATGGCGGAGCTGCAGACGCCGGGGATGCAGCCGGATACACGCATGCAGCAGGAGCGGCGCTTGCCGGCAGAGGGCGGACACCTCCAGCCAAGCAGCAAGGTGACGATGCAGCCGGCGGAGCAGCCCGTAAAAAGAAGTGCAGCGCCAGAGCAGCGTACACGCCCTGAAGTGCAGCAGCAAAGCGGAAGTGTACAGCAAGGCGCCGAAATGCCGCCGGTGGATACCGTCCGGCAGCAGCGTGAAGCGGCGTATCGGGCGCAGGGCGCGGCAGAGAGCACGCAGCAGGCACCGACAGCAGAGCCGGCAGGGATGCAGACAGAGCCGACGGCAAGGCAGGAAGGGCAGATGCCGACAGTCACGCCGACGGCGGCGGATATCGTTCTGCTCGATGCCATGTCCCCCGCGGCTAACGCTAAGGCAGGACGGCGCCATCAGGGACGCGCACTCATGCAGCTGGCAAGAAAACACGCGGTCAAGCTGCCGGCAGGCGTGATAAAGCTCCTTGGGGAAGGATCCTCAAAGAAAGCGATTCGAGCGGCACAGCAAGCTTTGCAGGCGGCAGGGGTGCGGATGCCAACAAAAGAGGAGAGAGGACATGCAGAAAAAACCGAGCAAAGGCGCGCTGTGGCAGGGCGCGGCACCTACGCCGCTATGGAAGAGGGTACAGCGAAGGAACACGCCAACCCTTCGGATGAACAGCTACGCCAGCAGGAAACGCCGGAAGAAATAGCGGCGGCAGAGGCAAAAGAGACAAAAGGGCGAGCTGAGACACAAAAAGGCAAAAGGGCAAAAGGTCGACTTGGCAAAGGGCTGACGGAACTCTTGCAGGAAGACCCGGGCGAGCAGCGGAAGATTCTGAATCGCTCTTTGTTCCGGGGCAGGCTCAGCGAGAAGACGCTGAACGAAAGCAGAGGGGACGCTTTCCGCGATGTGGTAGAGATGTCGCTTGCCGCACAAAAGGCAAAGAAGACAGCAGGGGCAGAGACCGAAGCACGCGGGGAAGAAACCCGGGCGGAAGAAGTAGAGCGCGGGGAAGAGGCACCAAAGGCGCAGGCAGAATACGCGGAGGCAAGAGAGAGCGAGCCGGCAGAGGGTGCAGCTGAGGAAACGGAGGCAAAGAAAAAGCCCGCCGAAAGCGAGCCGGAAGAGCATGAAGAGGGTGAAAGGTATACGCTGGCGGAAGGATATCATACCGAATCGGGGCGGGGTGTGCTTGAAGCCGACGCACAAGAATTTATCCTTGACCGCGATAATCGAAAAGCCATGGGGTACATCTCTCAAGATGTCGAAGATGCGACGGATGGCGCCATCAAAGCGGGGCGCGTTAGCCTGCAGGTAGGTAATGCAGGCTTTGGGTATATTCATATCATGGATCGGCATGGCAGACAGATTGCAGGAAAAGGCTATGACGTCATAACCTATGTTCGGCACATCTTACAGAACTTCACACAGGTATACCGTCAGGCAGAGCGAGACGGGGAAAACCGCAAGAGGTTTGTCCTCTATTGCAGGGATACAACTAAAGGATTCATGCCGCTCGATTTGATGTTAGTGAAGGATTCTGAGAATTTTTATACGGTCGTTTCGGCGATGCCGCACAATAAAAAAATAAAAGCAACATTGATTTATGACGGGGGCGCACGTCCGTCGTCTACTACCACCAGTAGATCTCTGATTCAGGAGACCGGCAAAAATGGTGGAGCCGGCACATCCCAGAGCGCCAATGAGAAAATCAATGTTACTTCTTCTGCTATTAATATAACACAAAAAGCAGAAGAGCGCAACGGGGAAAAGGGGGAGGCCGTAAAGTATTCCGCTGCCATGGACGATGCTGAAGAGGCGATCAAAAGCGCGGCAAAGGATGCACGCGCGGCACTCGACCGACTGGCTGCAGCCATGGGCGGCAAGGTCACAGATGGCAAGCCAGCCTTTCAGGCGGCAAAGGATAAAGCGCGGTTTGACCGGGCGGCGCGGGCGTTCCTACGTGCAGCGGACGGCAATGTGCAGGCGCTGGATCATGTGCAGGGCGTGCGGTATTCGGTGGCTTGGCACGGGTCACCACATACCTTCGACACGTTTAAGCTCAGGCATATCGGTTCAGGCGAAGGGGCGCAGGCGCACGGCTGGGGCTTGTACTTTGCAAAGGGGCGGGAAGTAGCAGAAAAATACCAAAAAAGGCTGCTGCAGTTCCTGCCGCCGTTCCGCTATATCTATGACGGGAAGCCGCTTTCGTCTTATAAGGGACAACTGGGCAAGATACTGACCTATTTTAGCGACCGGAGTTTTACCGAAGAAGAGATGTCTGAAACGGCCTCACTTTGGGCTGAGCATGCTGAAGAAGAACTTCGGCGTCAGGAAGAAAAAGCGTCTATGTATGACGGCGTACTGTCGGCCTACAAAAAGAACCCGAATATTTCCATCGAGGAAATGCGTGAAATTGCCATGCAAGATACAACCACAGACGTATCTTCCTACCTCCTAATAAAGGCTATCAGCGACGCGGAGTACTCTGCCGAAGGAGAGCCGCAAACGGCAAAAGACGTGGCGGAGACACTAAAGCAGCAGCAAAAGAAAGTGAAAAGACGGGTAACAAGGCATAGGCGCGAGATTAAGGATCTTAAGTCCTTCGACCCCGAAAAGCTACAGTATGTAGAAAACAAGGGGCAGTTATTTAAAGTCGATATCCCCGAAGAAAACGTTCTCTTAGATCAGCAAAAGCCCTTTAATAAGCAGCCGGAGGCGGTGCAGAAGGGCATTGATAAAATTGTAGAAGGGCTCAACGATACACAGCTGAGCCGCTGGGATAATATACGCGAGCAGGGGAGAGAAGCTGCCCGCTCTTCGGTGAAGGAATCGCTGCATGATGCTGACGGTCAAAGCATATACCTGACACTACAGCGTATTTTGGGCAATGCTAAGAACGTCTCCTGCGCGCTCAACAAATACGGCGTTAAAGGCATTACCTACCAAGGCTGGCAAGACGGACACTGCTATGTAGTGTTCGACGACCAAGCCATCAAGGTACTGGAAAAGTTTTCGGCAAAGGGCGAGGGGGCAAAGCTCCGCCGGATGCTGCAAGAGGCAACCTTCCTGAAGGACAGCGAGCTATCCACGCAGGAGAAAAAGCTTTCGGCGCTTGGCGATGCTATGGGTATCCCGACGGTTTGGATGGATGCGGACGCAAGGCTGCACGGGTTCCATTCGGACGGGGTGACATTCCTAAATCGCCGCTCGAAGATGCATTTGCCGCAGGTCTTCTGGCATGAGGCGTTCCACTACATGCGGGCGAACAATCCGAAGCTGTACAGCGAGGTGGTGGACTACATCCAGCAGTCGGAGCGCTTTACACCGGCGCAGCTAGAGAACTACCGGAATAAGATTGCACGCTTAGGGCTCTCGGATGCGGACACGATAGAAGAGATGCTGGCCGACCAAATGCATGATGTCGGGATGCGGGTACCGCTTGTGAAGGCGATGGCCAAGGAAAACCCCAGCCTGGCGCGGCGCGTGGCGAGTTGGATTCGCCGCATGATCGACCGCTTTGTCGAGCATTTCCGCGGGGCAGGCGACAAGCTGAGCGAGCGGCAGACGGCGGCGATGGCAAGGGCATTCTCGGCGGTGATGCGCGATATGAAGGGCAGTGACGGCAAGCCGCTCTTCCGTGTACGCGGGGAATACGTGGAGAATATGGATGGCTCGGAACTCCCGCACCTCAGCGCGGATGCCAATAAAAATAAGGCCGCTGACTTCTACCATGCCGCCGGGCTCCAATTGCCCATGGATAGTGGAAGGTTCAGCAACCTCTTTGGCTCTAGTATACCGACAGAGGAAGACCTTGTCAACGCCCAAGAAGGAGGGAAAAGGAAAGAAAGCGCAGAGGCTGAGCCAAAAGCCAACGAGGACAAGACGAAGGGAGAGACGGCAGACGAAAAGCTAGCGGCAGACAGCAAGGCATGGAAACGGACACTAGCGGAAGCTTGGAAGGGTAACATGCCGGGGTCGCAGATGCTAAAGGTGATGGAAACGCCGCTTGCCTTGCAGCTTGTCGGAGCGAAAGATTTACCGATGTATATTTGGCAAAGTAAGCTGATGGATATTCGCGGTAAGCACAAGGAAATGACGGAGGAAACATTTCAAAAGCTCCCTAGATATCTGGCGGATCCGATGCTTGTTTTCAAGTCGACAACGAAGCCAGGACGTATCGTTGCCGGACTAAGCCTACTGGATACGAGCGGGATCAATGTCGTCGTTCCCGTCGAATTGGATACCAAAAAGGGGCGTATAGAGATTAATGTTATTGCGTCGGTTTATGGACGTGGGCAAACTCAAAGTGACGGGAGAAGGAAAATTCAAACGTCATGGTTCTATAACAACATCCAAGAAGGAAACACGCTTTATATCAATAAAAAACAGGCCGCTGACTTCTACCAGTCCGCCGGGCTGCAATTGCCCATGGAGGGTAGAAAATTCAACGACCTCTTTGGCTCTAGTATACAGACAGAGGAAGACCTTGTCAAGATGCGGGAGGAACATCCGGGGAAATATTCTGCACAAGGGGAAAGCCCGGTCAAGTTTTCGGCGGAGCTTTCGGATGTCGGGGCGCCGCGGCGGTTCTTTGATTCGCTGGCAAGGCGATTCGGACGCCGGGCAGGCTTGAAAGCAGATAAGATCATCGTGGAGGAACGGGCACGCAACGCAAAGCAGGATATGGGGCTTTCCAGCTACATGCTCCGCTCCCCGTCACGCGTGATAAAAAAGTATCCGATCTTCCTGTCGTTCTTCCGCGCCGGTGAACGCGCCTATGACGTCCTGACGGAGCGTCGATCGCACTTTGACCAGCGGATGAAAGAGGCATTTGCCCCTATCAGGAACAAGAAGGACTACGCGGATTTGCGTGAAGTCTTGCTGGCCGAGGATTCAGCGCAAAAGGTATATACGCGGCAGGAACTACTCGATAACGGCGTAAAGGAGAATGTCATCGAGGCGCATGATGGCGTCCGCGCGATGATGGCGGAGGCTTATGAGATGGTGAACGAGGCGCACAAACGCCCGACAGTGAAGACGGCAAACGGGCTCAGTGATATTCGTCTAGACGCCCTGAAACAGAATAAGTTCGTCCGAATCTTGCGCGAGGAGCAGGACGCCGACGGCAAGTACTCGGTGACGTACCGCGAGTATGCCAATTATGAGCGGACGATGACGGGCGTCTCGGAGGCGGCACTTCGGCGGATGGAGAAGGACGCGGCGATTCAGATTCTGAAGACGACGCAGGTGCCGGATGGCTCCTATACGGTAAAGCTCCGTGAGGGCAAGGCGGACTTGCACAACATCAAGGGCTACATGCCGCACTTCTTCCATGAATACATGATTCGCGTCTACGACAAGAACGGCAAGGTGACGGCGACGCTCGGCAGTGGGCGCACGGAACGCGAGGCGGTGCAGGTCGCGAAAGACTGGCTGAAGGAGAATACGCTGCCGAAAGATGCAGAGATTCACATTGCGCCGAAGATGTTCAACTGGGCTGAGGCTGGCATGGATGAGAGCGCCTTTGCCGCGGTGGTCGGGGATGCGGATTACTTCAAGATGCGAAAGAAAATCGCGGAGAATACGGGGAAGACGCTGCAGGAAGTGGAAGAGATGCTCGATGGTGCCGTCCGGCTGAAAAATCGTCATCGTTTCTTTGGCAATGCGATGCATAGAAAGGGGGTCGAGGGCTATGAGAAACTAAACATCGGCTGGGTATTGGGGCATTACCTGAGCAGCGCCTGCCGCTACTATGCGCTCGAGACGGAGGGCAAGCCGAAGATGATCAACTTATACGAACGTGTATTCGGTGACTTCAACAAGGATCCGAAGACGTCGCTGGCTAAGTACACGAAGGATTTCATCAAGGACTTGAACGGTGATCCGTCATGGCTGGAGCAGGCGACCAATGACACGCTGAACAAGTTTAAGCCTTGGCGGCAGTACATCGCGGCACGCTTTGGCGACCGCAGCGCACTGATGCTGGCAAGCCGTGCAACGGGGATAACGACACAGCTTTGTCTTGGCTTTTTGAATCCCTCGAGTGCTCTCTTAAACCTGACGCAGGTGATCAATGCAGCGGCGTATATCGGGGATGTTTCCGCGCTGATGCGGTGCATTACCCGTGGGCTGCATAGAAAGTATTCGGCGGAGGATTTGCGCGTACTGAAAGAAACGAATGTGGAGAACGACATCGGGCTGGACAGCGGCGCAGGCTACGACAAGCGGCGCTCGTTCGGCGGAATCAAGAGCAAGCTCGGCAGTATCAGCATGTTCCCGTTCAAGCTGACGGAGGGAATTGTGCGGCGCGGTACAGTGCTGACCGCTTATCAGGCTGGCAGAAAGCGCGGGATGTCGCACGATGAGGCGATCGTCTATGCCAAGGACATTAACCGCAAGGCGAATTTCGATTATTCGGCGGTGGCCGCGCCAAACATCTTTCGGCGCGGCAGTATTTACGCACAGCTGCTCTTGCAGTTCAAGAAGTACGGCTTTAAGGAGATGGAGGTCGTCGCGGATATGGTGCCGGTGGCCGGCGACAGTGAACTGTCGGTCAAGCAGAAACTGCTTTTCTGGACGCCATTTCTGCTGACGGGCGGACTTTTGGGGCTGCCGGCGCTGGATCTTCTCGATTGGTGGCTGGACGACAAGTTCAAGCTGAAGTTAAAGAAGATGGTGCTGGAGGCAGGCAAGGACAGTCCGGCGCTGGATTTTGC
>ERZ773042.761-NODE-761-length-20850-cov-9.638711_pt1 | contig 20850 bp, 23 predicted proteins | sample MGYA00511664_ERZ773042 | MGnify/ENA primary metagenome ERZ773042 (study PRJEB29015, sample SAMEA2737984) | human oral metagenome | biome: human oral; feature: human-associated habitat; material: dental | place: China | collected 2036 ... | reverse complement strand
GATAGATGATCTCGTGATTGGGTCCGAAGTGTTGACAGCTATTCCCGAAATGGTAAAGAAATGGAGAAGCTCAAAGCTTCTCCCAGATTGATGATGGACTAGTCGGGGGGTAAGGCGGAAAACTGCTTCGCCCAACCATCTGCGCTGGTGATAGGCGCGCCGGGTAGCAGCACCTGCGCAATGTGGCAGCGCGTGGCGCAGCGTGCCATGCGGCCTCATGGTGAGGTGGGGGAAATAACTTATTTTGCGGCGAATTTTCCGTCAGTGTTGCCGCCATTGTTAACGGGCAATATGGAGTAATTATGCTTCAGCGAAAACAAAACTTATAAAATGGATATCTGTTTGATTAAGGGGGGATTAATGGGGTTAATATTCCAAATAGGCCAGTAAATTTGCAGTTATTGCAACACGCCGGATAAAAGATAATACAAAATAATCTCCATATTCCACCCTAGAATAGGTGTAATTTTATTGGGCTCGTCGGAAAAATATGGCCGAAAGGTTGTTGGAAATATGAAGATAATGGACGTCAATAGTTACTCCCGGTACACGCAGAACGTGCCGTTGCTCACCCCTATACAGTCGGCCTTTGCCCCACCCGAGGATCCCCGGTTTCCCGTTCGGCGATTGAGCTATTTTGATAAGTCCAATTCGGTCATTGTCACCTATTATCTTTGCCTGCTGTCGGTGCTGATTCTTGACTCGGTGAGTCGCACCTTGACGGTGCTACGAACCCCCTATGTGTTTCTGCCATTTCTGGGGGTGGTCATCATCCTCATGTATAAAACAAAATTTGCTAACACTGGTTCGCTTATTATTGGCAACACGGGCGTAAATGTGCGGACCAAAGCCAATGAGGGGTTCTTTATTAAGTGGGGTGAAGTATCAGAGTTTCGGGTCGTGTGGACCCTGACCGGACGCATGGTGGAATTTGACTATCGGACCGTCATGCCTGGGGATACTTCGCAGGTATACCTTACTCGACGACTGTCGCACACCCAGGAATTCCGGGTAGTACAGTTAGCAAAACTGCTCAATAGCTATCGGTCTCATTACTCCGTGGGGCATGTAGCATTATAAGTAGGCTGTATGGCAGAAAGGCGCGCTCATGGATGCTACAGACTATCCGCCCCGAGAATTTCTTTTCGAACAAAGATTTGCAAAGATTGAGATTATAGTGGGAATCATCCTCTTGTTGGTGGGAGCATATCAAGCGGTTTCCCTGTATCGCAAAGACATGGTGTTTGCGCTCGCGTCCTTGGTCGCGGGGTGCGCGGCCGCTGTCATATTCTTAATGACGTTTTTCCGGCAGCCCCGCCGACTTACCCTGGATGAGCAGGGGTTACGGGTGAGCTATCCCGCTAAAAAGGTAGATATTATTCCCTGGGATACCATTGGGGAACTCGTGGTGGTCGACGATGGCGGCGTGCCGTGCATTGGTTTTAGCGCCGAGGCGCACCCCGAAGAATGCCTATGTGTCCCGCCCGGATATCAAACGAACGAGTTTGCGATCCTGCTCAATAGCTACCGGGAGTTCTACGCCCCGAGGCAATAATTGTGAAAAACGTCAGTTACCGCTTCTGCCACTGCCCTTAATGGGGTTAAACCTTAGGATGGTACGTGCCCCCTAAGGTTGCGTGCAATATGATTGAGGTATGTCCGCACAACAACGGCTCAATAGTCAAATTAGTTTTCAGTTCTACACCGGTTCGCGGTTGATGCAGCGAATGTACCGGCCCTATCTCGACGAATGGGGCATTACGTACTCCCAATATTTGGTATTGGAGTGCTTATGGGAGGAGGATGGTCAAACCATTGCCGACCTATCAATCCCCTTGGATCTTGATTCGGGAACCTTGTCGCCACTGCTCAAGCGTATGGAAAACGGCGGCTTCGTGCGTCGACAAGCGGATAAAACCGATTATCGACGCGTCCTTTTTTTCCTCACCCAGCGGGGCCAAAAACTGCAGGACGAAGCCATCGTCATGGAGCAGGAAATCGTGAAAATGCTCAACTTTACCGATGCCGACCTAAAGGCCATTGGCACGGTCATGGCGAAAATTAATCCAAATGGCAAATTCACCGACTAATACCTAACGCCTATATGTGCATGTGACGACCTTAGCTTTTCGGCTTATTGGGGTTATCGGATGCGTTAGTGCCGCGGCGATTCTTGCCGCCGAGCTTGCCGACGCCGCCCAAGGCCCGCAGCACCGCAGCCTGCTCCACGCTGGTGCCCGTGGTGCGCGCCTGCGCCGCCTCCGCGGGGGTAAAACCCGCCCCCAGCCACGCCGCCACCTCGGTGCGGGGAATCCCGCCATCCCACCAGGTGCGCAAGATGCTGAGCGCATCATAGCCGGCCTTCGCTAATCGGGTGGCCTCGCCAGGCTGAATGCCTAACTCCCGATACACTGCCGCCTGGGTGGGGTTAATGCTGGCCTTTGCCCACGGCACTGCGTCCACCCCCTGCCAACCGGTGTCGATAAACATGCGGGCGGCTGCGGCCGGCACCCCGGCCTGCAATAACACCTGCATCGAGGCGGCAGCCGCCGGCGGCAATTGGGAGGGTGCCGCTTCGTGCCGGCCAAACAGTTCTTTCCACCAGATTCGTGGCTGGGGTTTCTCCCCCTTGATATGCCGCGCCAGCGCCTCCGGGGGCGAATATCCTAACTCCCGCCAGTGCACTATATCCTTCGGCGTCATGCCGGCTTGCAGTAGATCCGCCACCTCGTAGGGGGATATACCGGCCTCCTGCCAGGCGACCGCCTCCTCTGGGGCGTAAACCCCGTGGTTACGCCACTGGTCTGCGGCGGCGATTCGGAAACCCTTGCCAATCCACCGGCGAGCCAACCCGACGCTGAAACCATGGGTCGTCCACTGGTGCAGGCGTTCGGGTGGTAGCTGGGGTGACGAGGGCTGCTGGGGAGGTGGGGTTGAGGCGACCATGGAATGCTCCTTTTTCAGTTGTTGGTTCTCGATGCTATTGATCAATGTTGACGGTGTGCGCCCACCATGGGATGGGGTATGTGCTGGTGGGATCCCGACGCGGGGTTCGGATCACCGCGATGATGACCGGTATCGGTGGTCGACGGTCCGGCCAGGGGGTCTCGCCATCCGTGAGCACAATAATCAAGGTAGGCTGCGGTTTTAGTTTACTAGCTGCAGTGATGCCAGCCCGAATATCCGTCCCGCCGCCACCTGTCAATAACGGCATGTGGCCGGCTCGGATGGTTTGTGGTGGATGGGCAACCATGTCGCAACAAATCACCCGGATTTGCCGCAGGTTAGCGTGCTGGATGATTCCGATAAGCTCCGTCATGATCGTGTTGAGCTGCTGACCGCTCACGCTCCCGGAGGTGTCCACCACCACGGCGATTTCTGGTTTTGGCGCCACCATGGTGGGCAGTATCACCCCGTCGGGTGCGGGCCGGCGGGACGGGCGTCGATAAGAATAATCCACCTGGCCGGATCCAACACGCAAGCCTTGCCTTATTGTTGCGCGTAGCGTGGCCCGCCAATCTATGGTTGGGTGGAGCTGCTGCTTCGCCCACCGCCGCCACCCACCGGGAACAGCGGTGCGGTTGGCCACCTGCTGCTCAATGTCGTGGGCGATGCGCAACTCTAGCAGGTTCCGCGCCACATCGGACATGGGGTGGGTCCCATCGTCGGCGCCGCCCGTATCCAGGCCGCCATCGGCAATCCCGTCGGCGGCCTGACCACAGTCAATGAGATCCGCGACATGGCTGCCGCCGGCCAGGTGCGCCTCATCCAAGACCTCGATGAGGGATAAATATTCTTCCGCGAGTCGGCCCTCGGGCAGCCCCAGGGCCTGCGGGGATACGACTCCTGGCGGCGAGGCGAGGCCCAAGGCCTCCAGGTCGTCGTTGACTTCCGCGTCGGCGGCCTGGTTCCACCTGCGGGCGGCAAGGTCATCGGTTTGCTCGCCGACGGCGTGGCGGGACCGGTCGGCATCATGATCGTGGGCGACCGGGGAGCGCGCGGCATGGTGGCGGCACAGATGCCCAATGTGGTGCAATAACCACCAGCCAAACTCCGGGGTGGGGGTGACAAGCGCCGTACCGGGGTCAATGTGGATGCGCCAGTGGGTGTCCGCCGGAAACGCCCGGAATTGCGGGTCCGGCATCAGCTGCCGAACGCCGCCTGTCCGATCCGCCTGGTTATCCGGTTGTTGTTCGGAAATGTTGGGCTCCAGGATCACCGGTTGGAGGGCGAATAACGCCGAGGTCAGATAGGGGGCGGCATGCGCCGCCCACAGGCGTGCCTGGCGAAATCGGTTCCATGTTTCGGCAGCCCACGCTTCGGCGGCATCAGCCCCCAAAGGTTTCTCGGGTTCCGCAGGATTGGTCATGGCATTAGTCCGGCCCGCCGCAATATTGGTGCCAACTCCAGCAGCTCGGCGGGCAGTGGCGCGCCCGCAGGACGGTGCTGTGCTAGGGACTGGGCGGCGGTGGCCGCCACGTCCGGGGTTGTGCGGGCCACCCGGGCGATCACCCGCCACGCCTGCCGCCAGGTTTCCCACGCAGCATCGCTATCGTGTGCGGTGGTTTCCGCCAACTCGGCTTCCTCCAGCTCGGTGACCGCAACAGCGACAACAGCGCTGAGCAGGGCGTGTAACCGATCAACCTCTACAGGCAACGCTACCCTATCCGGGTCTCGCAATATTGTTTGCGGGTCGGGCAGGTCAAGATTCTTCAACCAGGACAAGGCTTCGAACCCGGCGGCTTCCCCCACCGCCCCGATGAGCAGGGTAGCGATGACGTCCTCGCCGGCACTATTAGCCCAGCTGGTGGCCACCGCAATGGCCGCCATCTCCCAAGTGCGGGGCGAGGGCCATGCCTGGCCCGCCCGATCCGGGGAGTCGGGGATGACCGAGACGAGCTGGGGCCGAACCCGTAGGAACGTGCCGATATGTGTTTTCGCAGCGGCGATTTGCGCTGCATTTGGCGAGACGGCTTTGAGGCTGGTAAACCGGGGAAACCCACTGATAAACCCGGTGGCGATATCGGCGGCGGTGGGCTGCCATTGCAGATGAATGAACCGGTTGGCCAGCGGCGCGGCCAGGTCCCAGCCGTCGGCGGCAACGCTGGGTGGGTTAGCGGCGGCAATGATCCGCACATGCGGGGGAAGCCTGAGGTGGCCAACGGTTTTTTCGAGCACAATCCGCAACATGGCGGCCTGTACCGCGGGCGGGGCGGTGGTGAGCTCGTCAAGAAAGAGAATGCCCCGGCCCTGCTCGGCAAGGCGTTCGGCCCAGTGCGGCGGCGCAAACCAAGTGGTGGTCTCGCGCACCACGGGCAGACCGGTAAAGTCGCTGGGCTCATGGATGGACCCAACAACGACCTCTAACGGGAGGTCCAGATCGTGGGCGAGGGCAGTAATCATGGAAGTCTTTCCGCTGCCCGGCGCGCCCCACAGGAGAATGGGGAGTTTCGCTGCGATAGCGATGGTGAGTGCAGAGTGGAGAGTGATCATTATTTTTCTCGGTACAGCAGCCCGCGGCCACCGTACTTTTTGTGCACCGCCTGCTTGGTTACCCCGAGCGCGGCGGCGATTTGCTCCCAGGTGGCGCCCTGGTTGCGGGCGCGGCGCACGAGCATTGTTTCGCGCCGTTCTAATTCGGTGCGGAGCTGTCGGGTGGCTTCGAGGCTGGTCAGCGGGTTGATGTCCCCGGTTGCTTTGGTGAGGTTGATGAGGCTTTCGGAATCCACACCGTCAACTTTAGTTGAAGGCTGCGGTGCATTGGTCCACGCTAAGCCCCAGGTCGTCAAGCTTGTCGACGACCTCCGGCTCCTTGAGCCGCAATACGGCGAGCCCCAGGTCTCGGGGAGTGATGTCGGTGGTGGCCTGTGTTGCGACGGTTCGCACCAGGGATTGGGCGTGGGGTGTGAAACCTATGGGGTGGCGCAGGCTGTCCCAGAAGGTTCGGGGTGTGGGGATGGGCATGGCGGGGTGAAGTTCGGTGCCCACGGCCAGGGCGGCCAGGAGGATATCGAGGTGGTCGGCCTGGGGGACGCCGCGGCTGCGGGCGACGAGTCGGGAGGTTTTCAGTGTGTGTTTGGCGGCGGTGGTGAAGCGTGGTGTGATACTCATGTCGTCAACAATAGTTGACAGACCTGGGGATTGTCAACCTATGTTGACTTGTTGTGGTTTTGTTCACCCCGCTTCGTTCGGGCCGTCGCCACCGCCGTCAACGGATCCACCGGCCACGGATGCTTGGGATACTTCCCCCGCATCTCCGAACGCACATTCTGATACGGTCCTGCCCAAAAACTCGCCAAATCATCCGTAATCGCCACCGGCCGACCCGCCGGCGACAACAACTCAAACACCACCCGCTCACCCCCAAACACCGGAGAATCCGCCAACCCAAAACACTCCTGCAACTTCACCCGCACCCGCGGCCGATCCCCACCATAATCAACCAAAACACCACGACCCGACGGCACCACCAACTCGGCCGGCGCCAACTCAGCCAACCGGCTCGCCTCAGGCCACGGCAACACCCGCTGCAACGCCGAATACAAGTCAATATCCTCAACCTTTGTGCCCGAAGCAACCAGATCAACCTCCGGGGCCAACCACTCAGCCGCCGGCAGCGCCACCACATCCGGCCACGGATCACCCACCCGATGCGCCAAAAACCGCAACCGATCCCACAACTGTGCAGCCCGACCACTCATCGGAAACAACCCCACACCCCGCTCCCGCACCGCCGCGGCCACCGCCGCCCGGGCCACATCCGGATCCGGCCGCACCGGGGTGCGCGATAACACGATCGCACCAGCCGTCACCACCCGCGTCGCCCGCACCCGACCATCATCAAACACACATTCGGTCTCCTCCGACACGCCAATAACATCCAGCGCCACCGACTCCGCGATCGGCGCTGCCGCTGCAACCCGCGCCCGACCCGAACGCTCCAGCCGCACATCCGCCACCGCCAACCACTCCTCACCCATAAGCCCAAACTCCGCCGGCACCACCGCCCGCGTCCCCTGAGCCAACAAATACTCCCCATCCGCCACCCGGCGCGCCACCAAATGCGGAAACGCATGCCCAATAACCTCACCCGGGGCAACCCGCCGCCGGGATGTGCCTGGGCCGGCCAGCCGCTGAAGACGCCGAACCTCCCGCTGGTCAGGGCGTCGCAAAGCAATATTGCCCGTCTCGCTAAGGCTGAGCAGCGCCACGGTGGGGGCCGCCGCCGGGCCGAAATCCAGCAACGCCTTACCCAGCCGCGGATCCACCGGCAACTGCGCCAGCCGGGCCGCCACCTGCGGATCCGATGCCCCAATCGCCGCCAACGTGGCCGTGGCCTGCGCAAACGCGGCGGCTGGCGGCTGGTCCAACAACGGAAACTCCGCCGGCGCAGCACCCCAACACGACAACAAAAGGGCAAACTCCGTCAGATCAGCGGACCGAATCTCCGGCTCAGTATGCGGCGCAAAATGCGCATAATCCGACCGCGAATAGCAGCGAATCACCGTCCCCGGGCCCTCCCGGCCGGCACGACCCGCCCGCTGCACCGCACTCGACTGGCTACAACTCACCGTGACCAGGCCATTCATGCCACGCAGGGCGTCACGCTTGGGCACCCGGGCCAGGCCGGCGTCAACAACGGTGCGCACACCCGGCACCGTCACCGACGACTCCGCCACATTGGTGGCCACAATAATGCGGGGCCCAGCATGCCGCAGCGCCCGATCCTGCTCAGCAGGGGACTGGCCGCCATGGAGGGGAAACACCGGCACATCCGTGATCCGCCCCAGCTCGGCGCAGCACGCGGTAATGTCCCGCACCCCAGGAAGAAACACCAAAGTCGAATACGTGTTCGTGTTCTCGGCGGCGATTCGAGCCACGCCCGCCACAAACTCCGGCCCACACCCCGCCCTACCAGGCAGCGGCTCGTACCGCTCCGCCACCGGAAACATCTCGGCCGGGGTCGAGATCACCGGCACCCCCAACAGCGCAGCAAACCGCTCGGCGTCCGCGGTGGCGGACATAGCAACCACCCGAAGCTCCGGGCGCAACAAGGAAAGCTCCGCAACCATGCCCAACAATAAATCGCCATCAAGCTGGCGTTCGTGCACCTCGTCTATGATGACCGCCCCCACCCCAGCAAGCTCCGGGTCCCGCAACAGCCGGCGAATCAGCACCTTCGGCGTCACAAACTCCACCAGCCGGCCGGGCCGCGCGTCGCCCCGAATCGTGTAACCCACCCGATCCCCAACCACGCTGCCATCCAGGGAGGCCAGCCGGCTTGCGGCCGCCCGCACCGCCACGCGCCGGGGCGCGGTCACCACAACCTTGCCCACGGTTTCCGAAACTTCGTTCGATATTAGTGGTGGGATGAGGGTGGTTTTCCCGGTGCCGGGCGGCGCCTGTACCACCACCGACCCGGCGGCCTGGATGGCGGTGAGTTGCGCGTGCACGGGTAGGCCGGCGCCGATGGTGTCAAGATCAAATTTTGTCGCGTTCTTCGTCACAGCAACTAGGGTAAGGCACCGGCGTAAGGTGGGGCGCATGCGGATTACCACACATCATCCAGAGCTTACTGAGTCGGGTCTTGTCCGGTGTGAGGATGGTGGGCTGCGGCCACCGTGGGCGGCGGTGAGCGATGAGCTGCGCCATTACTACGACACGGAGTGGGGTGCGCCGGTGACGGACGAGGCCCACATTTTTGAGCGCATCTGCCTGGAGGGGTTTCAGTCGGGCCTGAGCTGGCAAACGATCCTGGCCAAGCGGCCGCTGCTGCGGCAACTGTTCCACGATTTCGACCCGGATGAGGTGGCCCAGTTCACCGAGGCGGATATTGAGCGGCTCATGCAGGTTGCGGGCATGATCCGGAATCGGCGCAAGATCGCGGCGGTGATAGCGAACGCGAAGGCCACCATTGAGCTGCGGAAATCCGGCGGCCTGTCCCACTTGGTGTGGTCGTTTCGCCCCGCGCACCACGAGCGGCCCACGACGGTGGCGGGGATCGCGTCGACAAGTGCGGAATCCACGGCGTTAGCGAAAGAACTGAAGCGGCGCGGCTTCCAGTTTGTGGGCCCCACGACCGTGTACGCGACGATGCAGGCCATCGGGCTTGTCGACGACCGGGTGGTGGGCGCGGCGCCGCTGATTCGCTATGGTGAACATATGAGTGAGAAAACAGCAGTAGTCACGGGTGGGTCGTCGGGAATCGGGGAGGCCGCCGCCCGCGCGCTGGCCGCCGACGGCTGGCACGTCATTGTGGCCGCCCGCCGGCTAGAGAACCTGCAACGCATCGCCGAGGAGATTGGCGGCACCGCCATTCGGCTGGACGTGACGGATGACGATTCCGTGGCCGAGTTCGCCGCCCAGGTGTCCCGGTGTGATCTCTTGGTCAATAATGCCGGCGGCGCCAAGGGGCTGGACCCCATCGCCGAGGCGGATGTGGCCGACTGGCAGTGGATGTACGACACCAATGTGATGGGCACCATGCGGGTGACCAAGGCATTATTGCCGCGGCTTACCGAAGCCCACGGCCACGTAGTGAACATTGGTTCGATTGCCGGGTTGCGGAGTTACCGCGGTGGGGCCGGCTATAATGCCGCCAAACACGGGGTGCATTCGCTCAGCCATGTGATGCGCATGGAATTCGTCGACGCCGGGGTGCGGGTGACCGAAATCAACCCGGGCCGGGTGCAAACCGACTTCTCCCTGGTCCGATTCAAGGGCGACGCCGAGCGCGCCAACGCCGTGTACGACGGCCACCAAAACCTGGTCGCCGACGATATTGCCGAAACCATTCGATGGGTTGCCGGCCTGCCCAGCCACGTGAATATCGACCAGGTGGTGGTCACCCCGCAGGAACAGGTGATTTGGTAAGGGGGTTCTGCATGCTACCGGGCCTCCCCGCCGGCCCCCGGAGGGCGTCGTAAAGCTATGCTGGAGACAAAATCCAGCGGCAGAAAGGCACCAGAATCATGATCGTTACCACCACAAATAATATTGACGGGCAGCAGGTGGCGCAGTATCTTCGGGTCGTGTCCGGGGAAGTTATCGTGGGCGCGAACTTTTTCAAGGACATTGCGGCGGGGTTCCGTAACATTGTGGGCGGCCGGTCGCAGGCGTACGAGGGGGAGCTGCGCACCGCGCGGGAGGGGGCGCTGGCGGAAATGGTTGAGGCGGCGCAGGAGCTGGGCGCGCAGGGCGTCATCGGGGTCAAGCTGGATTACCAAAGCATTGGTGTGGACGGCGGCATGCTCATGGTTGCCGCAACCGGTACCGCCGTGACTTTTCGCTAGAGGGCATCGCGTAGACTAACTGTCTATGCAACCCGTAACAGTCACTATTTCCAGCGAAACCATCAAACTCGGCCAGTTCATTAAGCTGGCCAGCCTGGTGGAAACCGGTGGTGCCGCCAAGGAAGTCATCGCCGACGGGCGGGTGACCGTCAACGGCGCCACCGACACCCGGCGCGGCAAAACCCTGCGCGATGGGGATGTGGTGTGCGTCGACGACATGTGCGCGCAGGTGCAGGTGGGTTCGGCCGACGATGATTATTTCGACGAGGCGACCGCGAACGATGATTTTGACCCCGAGCAGTGGAGGAACATATAAATGCCCGCTTTCCAAGCCGAACCCGGCATGCCATACTGGATCGACCTGACCAGCTCCGATGTGCGGAAATCATCCCATTTTTATTCGCAGGTGTTGGGGTGGGAGATTGAGGAAATCTCCGAAGGCTACCGCATGGCCCGGCTGCAGGGGCTCCCAGTTGCGGGGTTGGTGCAGCGCCCCGAGGCGGAGAACCAGCCCGACACGTGGGTGACGTATTTCCAGTCCGACAATATCGACCATGATTGCGAACGTGTGGTCGAATTGGGGGGTCGGGTGTTGGTGGTGCCGGTTGAAGTACGGTTGGGGCAGCTGGCGGTGCTGGTTGATACCGCCGGTAGCGTGTTTGGCCTGATCCAGCCGGCCGGGGAGGACTCCTTCATTGCCGCGGGCGAGCCGGGCACCCCGGTGTGGCATGAGCTGACCGCCACCGTTTCGTATGGTGAGGCGGTGGAGTTTTACGAACAACTATTCGGATGGGTGACCGCTACGACTGATGCCCAGGACTACACCACCGCGCTGGTCGACGGCGCCGCGTTCGCCGGCATCTTCGACGCCACCGGCAAATTCCCGCCCCACGTGCCGAGTTTTTGGCAGTCCTTCCTGGGGGTTGCGGATGTGTCGGCCGCGGTCGCCCAGGTCCGGGAGTTGGGCGGCGATGTGATTCGGGAACCGTTCGATTCGGGTTTCGGCACGATGGCCATCATTGTTGACTCCACCGGCGCGACCGTCACGCTGTGCGAGGTGGCGCCGCCCGTGCCGGAGGAGGAACTGTCGGAGTCGGATTCCATCCTGTAGCGATTTTGGGTGGCCATGATGATTGAGCTTGACGACCTCACCGAGCGGGTACTCGCCCTATGCGACAGCATTCCTCAAGGCCAGGTTGCGAGTTACGGGGATGTTGGTGTGGCCTGCGGCACCACGCCCCGGGTGGTGGGGCGGATCATGGCCACCCATGGGCAGCTCACCTGTTGGTGGCGGGTGGTGCGGAGCGATGGCACGAGTGCTGTTGCTGACCAGGCGGTTGCCTATTGGGATGCGGAAAATATCCCCCACCTGGGGTTACGGGTTACTATTCGTGAGTGCCGCGCGCAATTGAAATGCTAAGGTAGAACAGGCACGTACCAAGCCCACAAGTCATGTATTGCGCCAACAATCGTGTATGAAAAATCTTGTGGGCTTGGGCGTGTGAACTCTAATCAGTGTTACCTCCTGATATGTATGCCTATGTGCCTGTGGATTCGATAATATGGTACTTAATGTTATTTTGCAACTATTTTAAGTTTGTCTTTTATAAAATAAATCATCACTTAGGTTGACAACTTTCACACAAAACACCACCTTAACCAGATAGCAAAATAGCGAATACCGGCGGTATTAACCCTGCTGCAAATGAATGACACATATGTAGTTTTAAGTTTTTAAAAGCCCGATCGGCGGCTCCCATGCAGCTGAGGGGGTATTATTCAGGATCGAATAAGGGGTAATGTTCGGCAATATGTGCTTATCGACGACGCCCGCTTGGCGGATATGAAGCCCATCTTCAGGGGGACCTATTATGATGCTGGTCACATTATGTAAAGAATGTGGGGCTAGTGTGGTCCACCCACCCTATGAATACTCATGAATAATTCCTATGATAACCAAATGGCAGACATTCTCCTCATGCTCTTTCCCCTCGTGGTGCTGCTATGGATCGGGTCCCGGCTCCACGCAATCCTGCACGAATTGCGGAAAATAACCACACTCCTCCAAGGCCAGAAAACCCATGACGAATAATGACGTTGCGCCCCTGAAACTCTCAAAACAAGTATGGATCTTCGCCAGCGTTGTCATGTTTATTATGGTAATTTCTACCATCACCACCTGTGTTTATGAGGACTATCGCTATGAAAAACAGCAAGCACTCATTGGCCCCACGCTCCCCCAGGAATCCGCGGGTACGTCCGTAGACAAGGCCGTAGGAACGGCCATAACAACGTACCTACAAACCCTCGATGCAGAATGGTCCGATAAAAGCTGCTCCCTGAAACACTGCCCCAACTCCAGCAAATCACTACCTGGTGTGCCACAAGAACGAGCCATGTTTACCAAATACGAGCGTTCGAACGTGGAGCTTCGGGGAAAAATCATTTCTGACACCACCGGCGTGCCTGTGAGCAGCTTCAGCCTCTACAGCACGAAGCAGGAACCAGACGGAACAATAACCGCCATTGTCAACATCATGATTGTGAAATGCTACTCGTCCAAGCAGCCTGACTCCTACAGCAATGCCACCGACACTCACAAAATAACGCTTAGTCCCAGTACCACTCATCCTGATGACTATGTAGTGATGGAAGATCAAATACTTGATCCCATCAAATTCCCACTAGCAAATTCCTCTCGATCGTTGTACACATACGATCCCGACCGGGAGCCGCAATGCCCCACCGCCATATAAGGTGGGGCACCAAGCTAAACACTCTTGAGGAATTCGGCCACATCCATGACTCGCTGCCGGGCAACCTTGGGCGTCGACACGCGATGCTCTGACACGTATTCCGTCACCTTGACTGCCAGTGCCTCCGCCCACTCATAGCGGCCCGCGATCGTGTCGTTGCTGGCCACCTGGATAAACGTCGGCGGCAATGTGGTCGGGAACTCGTCGACGCCGGCCCGCACGTCGTCAGGCAGCACGGTCAGGTCAAGGTGGGGGAACGTCAACGCCAGGGCGTCGAAAAGCTGCGCGCACAAAACCGCCAACGCGCCACCCGACGAATAACCCCATGCGCCCACCCAGTCAGCTTGACGACGAGCCCACGCCGCGGCGTCCGCAACCGCCGACATCACCTCCGGCAGCGACGCCTCAGGCACCAGCGGATAATCCACATCCACCATGGTCACGCCCGACAGCTGGGCCACCGCCGCGACCTCCGGGCGCCACGCATTCTCCAAGGCCACGCCCGAACCCTTCCACCAACCACCCGGATGCAGCGACACCGCATACCGGCCATTCGGCGCCTGTGGCACAAACACCTGAGCATTGATCTCCGGCACCGACTGGGCCGTCACGCCCTGCGCAAACGCGACACCCGGCATGCTGTGATCCACCGCAGCCCCCAACATCAGCATCGCCGAATGCGTCAGCCGGTCCGGCAACCGTGCATCAAACGTGTCGGCCGCCACCGGGTCCGACGGATCATCGGACCACGGCGGATTCTTCGCCGGCGCCTCATAATGAGCATGAATATACGTGGCAAGCTGCTCTAATTGCTGCTCGGGGGATAACTCCCGGTCGACGCCGCCCACCTGGAACGCCGCCCGATCCTCTTCCTCCCACGAATCAGAAACCCTATCGTTTTCGTTCATGGCATCATGGTAGCGAAATACCCACCCCAGAGAAAGGGAAACCAACCATGGAACGCATTGCGAAGATTCATCCCACGGCCACCCTCAGCCCCACCAAAGACGAAATCCTCCACCAACAATTCGGGTCGGTCACCAGCATTGGTGCTTTCCGATTCGTCGACCCCAACGGCAAGGTTGGCATCGAAACCCTCCTGGTTCGGGAAACCACCAATGGTGCCCTTTTGCAGTTTCCCGTCACCTACCGGGAACAACGCATCAGTGATACGTACGAAGTCGGCACCACCGAACACAGCGATCTCGGCACCCGACACATTACGAAAGTCGTCGCCGACCCCGTTGCTGTGACCGAGATCATTCGCGTCATTCTCGAAGGCGACACCAATGTGCAACGATCTGACGGCAAAACCTCACCTTATAAAATTCACGGCACCGGCACCGCCGGGGTAGACACCCTCACCTTGGACAATATCCACCTGAAAAAGATCGCCGACACCGTGGTCACCGGCCACATCGATGTTAACGGCGACCATAAAGCCTTCTCGCTCAGCCTGCCCACCCAAGTGCCGGTCATCCCGGCGGTTGCTGCGGACAAGAGTGGGATGCCCGAAACCGCACTCATCGGAGTTGATCCTGAAACCGGCGACCACTACGTGTTTGCCGAACTCACCATCTAGCGGGCGGCCCAAGCTGGGATTGGGCGGGTGGCCTGCTGCCACCGGGGGCTGGTTACCAGATGGTTACCCGGTTCTCCGGGGCGATAAACATGGGCGCATCCGCCGGCACCTCAAACGCCTCATACAACTCGGCCACATTCCCCGCAATCACATTGCACCGGAACTCCGAGGGCGAATGCGGATCCGACGCCATCAACTGCACATCCAACTCCGGGCGGGTCTTCGACCGCCACACATGCGACCACGCCAAAAACAGGCGCTGCAACCCCGAAAACTCGTGCTTCGCCAACTCCGGCGAACCACCCTCGGCAACAAACGGGCGGGTCGGGGCATCCGCCAAGGTCAAACCCCGATCGGCCAAATACATGCGGTAGGCCACAATGGCAATGCCCAAGCCGCCCAGGTCACCAATGTTCTCGCCCAAGGTGAACTCGCCATTCACCCCGGTGGTTTCAATACCGGCCTCCCGGACCGATGTGGGAACAAGGCCCTGGAACTGGTCCACCAGCTTCGCGGTACGTTCCGTGAACGCCGCCCGATCCTCATCAGACCACCAGGAATGCAGATTACCGTCACCATCGTATTGGGAACCCTGGTCGTCAAACCCGTGGCCGATCTCGTGGCCGATCACCGCGCCAATCGCCCCGAAATTCTCCGCCGCATCGGCGTCGGGGGAGTAGAACGGTGGGCGTAAAATAGCGGCGGGGAACGTAATATCGTTGACCGTCGGATTATAGAACGCATTCACGGTTTGTGGGGTGCTAAACCACTCCGAACGATCATAAGGCTTCGAAACTTTGTTCAACTCATAGTCGTGTAGGAATGCGGAACCTCGGCGCACGTTTTCCACCAAGGCAGCCCCATCCGATTCGAACTCCAGGCCGGTGTAATCCCGCCACTTATCCGGGTAGCCGATCTTGGCCTGGAACTTGGCCAGCTTCTCCAGGGCCCGCTCCCGGGTTGCCGGGGTCATCCACGACAACTGGCTGATCCGCTCGTGGTAGGCCTTGACCAGGTAATCCACCAACTCCACCATTTCGGTTTTCGAGCTTTCCGGGAAATGCTCGGCCACAAACAGCTGGCCGATCTCCTGCCCCACATAACCATTGGCGAGATCCAGGCCGCGCTTCCACCGGTCCCGCTGCACCGGGGTGCCGGTGAGTACCGTGCCGTAGAACGCGAAATTCGCCTGGGAAATCTCATCCGTGAGCAGGCCGGCCCGGCCGCGCAACACATGCCATTTCGCCCACAGTTTCCAATCATCCAACCGGTCCGCCGTGAGCAGGCCCGCCACATGGTCCAGGAAGGAGGGCATCCTGACAATGACCTTGTCCGTGGTGCCCTGAAGGATTCCCGCCATCAGGTTCCGCACCGGTCCTGGAAGATCCGCAAGCGCGGTAGGGTTATAGGTTTTCACCGCATCCCGGGCGGAAACCACATCCCAGTGGCCGGCCGCAATATCCTTCTCCAGGGCGACGACCTGCTCCGCGGCGGTGGCATCCAACCCCAAAAACGCCAGCATGGTGCCCACATGCTGCTGGTAGGCGGCCAGGGTTTGCTGGTGCATCGGCTCCCGGTAGTAGGCCTCATCGGGCAGGCCCAGGCCATCCTGGGCCAGGTACGGGATGGCGTCATCGGAGCCGGAATCCTTGGCCACATACGCGCCGACTGGTACGTCCACGCCAGTGCGACACAGCTTCACGAAAGCCGCAACAAGCTCATCAACGCTGGTCACGGCGTCGATAAGCTGCAAATCGGGGTCAAGCGGTGCGATGCCGGCGGCCTCAATCGCCTCGGTGTCCATGAACGAATGAAACAACTTGCCGGCGCGAGAATCTGGAGAATTCTTCACAATCTCATAAACATCCAACTCCGCCTGGTCGCGCAATTGGTAGAATGTGCCATCAATCGGGCGATCATCGGGAATGGCGTGTGTGGCAAGCCAACCTTCGTTGACAAACCGGAACAAATCAGTCATCAAAATTGTCATGGTGTCTAGCTTAGACAAAAATGATAACTACAAACCGAAAACTATAAAGCCTACTAAACACTGTAAAATTTGGAGTCATGGCGTTTTATCGTGTTAGCCCCATCGGGACCACCAAAACCTGGCTGGGGTTCACCGGCCTCGTACTGTGCGCGCTACTGTTGCCGGCGGTACTTTACCTCACAATCCCCGACAACGACGGCGAAACAATACCCGTCACCCTCGGGCTTGAGAGCGCCGACTGGGCCATCCCCGTCACCGACCAACACGACACAAAACTGGAATGCCCCGGCACCGTCTCGCTGCTCGAACAATCCGGCACCTGGACCTGTGGAGTCAACAGAATAGCCGTCACCTCGAAAATCATTGAATCCGGGCGGGAGCCGGAACGCACCTTCCGGCGGGCCATCCGCGGCCACCTGCAGGAAATCATGGATATCGACTACCAGATCAAGGAACTCGGCAATATTCGATACAGCCAAATGGAGCGACTATCGCGGCAAGGGCAAGACGAAAGCCAAACGGTCCTCATCCTCACCGGCACCGGCGACAAAGACGGCAAAAGCCTCCTGGTGACCGTGACTGGTGCCCCGATACAACGCCAACCATTGGCGGAATTACTGATGACAAACCTGGTGCGGGAAGACCGACACCTTCAGGGCGACAATGTGGATTACGCGGCGGCGGCACGAATCGTCACCGACTCCGGGGCGGCGGACATTGCGGCAGGCAACCCTGATGCTGACGGTGGGTCCGGCGGCGGGTCTGACTCCGGCGGCGAGCCCGGTGGTGGCGATGCTGGCGAGGGGGACAACAGTGGCGACGGTGACATGCTTCAGCCGCTCATCAAACCCATGCAGGGAGAACAGGAGTTGGGATTCTAATGCTGCGTTACGGAAAAACCGTGCTGCTGGTCAGCATGATCCTTGGGGTGATTGTCTCACTATTCAGCATCGGCATGAGCGCCTTCCTGGTGGACGCGCCGGTAAGCCTCATCAACCTGGCCGGATTCATCGCCTACCTGATAGTCGGCACCGCAATTTTTCGGGTATCACCCATGTGGCCGGAAGAACTCAACTGGAAATGGTACCTGATCTGCCTACTTTGGGGTGGGTGTGCCTCGGTTGGGGTGGTGTCGGTGATCGGCTCACCCATCAGCACGGTGCTGAAGCGGCTCAACCTGATGTTTTTCGAGGCTGCCCTCGGCGGGGCCTACCCGGAAGAAATTTCCAAACTCTTAGGTGTCGCCCTTATTCTCATTGTGTCGCAGCGATTCAGCAGGCCGTGGCACGGGTTCGTGGTCGGCGGCATGGTGGGCCTGGGTTTCGAGGCTTTCGAAAACATAGTCTATGGGAGCTTCGGGGCGATGATTGACCCGAATTCGGATGTGGATGGTGCCCTATCCGTGTGGGGATATCGTACGGTTGCCGGGCCTGGCCTGCACATGTGTTTGACTGCGATTTCCGGGCTAGCGATCGGCTACGCCATTTACCTTGCCGACATTCCCATGCGCAAGCGATTAGCATACATGTTCGGTGGCTTGGGGACGAGTTTCCTCCTCCACTTCGCCTGGAACACCATCATTTCCGCCGGAAACCTCCAGATCGTGTGGTGGGTTGGTGTCGCCATCGCGCTCTACAGCACGTTCCTGGCGTGCTGGGTGCATTGCGTCCGTCAAATCAAAACCGAAGGTAGCGGCCCCATCACAGTCCCCCACTTGCCGTTGGCCTCCCTGGAAGAGCCCGCGCCCGATGCGCCCCCCGCCACGCAGGTTATGCCCGGTGTCCAACCCCCCGAAGGCTTTTCGACGCAATAACCTCCGGCACCCCACCCTTAAGCTTGGGTTCCGGTTTCGGCGCATTGCCGCGACCAGGTCAATGTTGCCGTATTGTCGGTCTCCCGGAACCCAAGTTTAGGAGGAACGCTACTGTGTGCTGCCAGGCCTAACCCAACTCAAACCTAGGGGGTAATGAAAAGGTTGGTTTCAGGGTTATCGGGAGGAGTGCTGGTGGATGTGCATTCATGCAGATGTGGGCTGCATATGTTCTAAGCATGGTGTTTGGAAACCGCCACCCTGAACCCCTAGGAGCCGACGCGTTCCCAGAGTAAACACCATGCTTAGAAGGTTTGCTGCTCGGGTGGTCTGCTGCAGCTATTGGGGGGGTAGTAGGTTCGATAAGCATGGTTTTGTTCTGATTGGCGTATTGATCCCAGGGGATTGAACTGCCACCGATAGAAGTCCAAGCTTAGAACATGTGCTGGTGATGGCCGATCTGTGCACCTGATTACTGCAAATGTTCTAAGCATGGTTTCCGCTCCGGGGGCATGTTGTTCCCAGGGGATATGGGCTGGTAAAAACGGAAACCATGCTTAGCAGACATGAAGCTCCAGTCATTCCGCCTGGTAGCACAAGCCCTGAGCTTGACTTCACACTCCTTCCCGCCTAACTCCTAGTAGGTAAGATCTTTGCTACTCCAAACCCCAGCTCAACATCAGCGCAGTACAACCCCTAAACCGCAACCCCCTCCAGGCAGTCCGGAAAATCCACTCTTTTAAACAAAAACCAAGCTTAGAGGAAAAGCTACAACAACCCAGGGTAGTGCTGCACATGCTCTAAGCATGGTTTCCATCCCGAGAGAGTGTTAGTTCCTGGGGGTTTAGGGCGGCAGATTTTAAAAACCATGCTTAGCATGTATGCTGCACGAGACGCCTTAGGGGCAGCAGATTAGATAAGCATGGTTTCCATTCCGGGGACGTACTGACTGAAGTGTCGTTGGTTTTTTGGACGGGTGTTTTCCTTTCCTCTGGTAGGAACTATTACAACAGGGAAGGAAACCGGCCCAAGGGCCGGGTGTTTATGGGCAAACTCACGCTCATCCAACGACAACAAGCAGTAGAATTATTCGAGCAAGGCTATGGGTACGTCCTAGTATCCCGGATGCTGGAACTCAAGCAATCCCAAGTAGAACTCCTCAGCCGTACGTGGCGTATCCATGGCAGACTATGCCTTATGCGGAGGAAAAACCAACAGTACTCGTTCGAAACGAAAAAAGAAGTCATTACTCGTTACCTACAAGGCGATAACCCTATCAAACTAGCGAAACAATACAACATCAGCTCGGACAGGCTGATCCGTATATGGGTGAAAAAATGGAAAACCAGCGGGGACGTGGCCCTACGCCCCCGGATGAAAGGATACCCACCAGTAAAAGATACCGGCACACCACTGACCGAGGTAGAAAAACTCCAACGCGATAACTACTACCTACAAATGCAGGTTGATGTCCTAAAAAAACTCAAGGCCTTAAGGGAAATGCCACCAGGCGGGAACTAACCCAAATCGTGGTATCTCTTAAGGCAAACTACCGGCTTGATACGCTCTTGAACCTGGTAGGGCTTGCCAGGTCTACCTACTACTACCACCTGAAAAAACTCCGGGAGCATCATGATAAGCACGCCAGATTGAAACAAGAAATCACCCGGCTGTTTTATGAGAACCATAAAGTATATGGGTGCCGCAGGATCAGGCTTGCGCTATTAAACCGCGGCTGGGTGGTATCGAAAAACCTGGTGCATACCCTGATGCGGAACATGGGGTTGCGGTGCGTGATCAGACGCAGGAAATACCAGTCCTACCGGGGTCGGGTAGGCAAGATCGCCGGGAATGTTCTTCGTCGGGATTTTGTTCCACCACGGCCAAACCAGTCATGGGTGACAGACGTGACAATGTTCCAGGTGGCGGGGAAACGAGTGTATTTATCGCCGGTCATGGATTTATATGACCGCAGTATCATCGGGTATTCCACATCACTGGTGTCTACGGTTGAGTTCGCGGTGAAGAGTTTGAAACAAGCGTTTACTCGGGCGGGGTGTCCTTATGGGGTGGTAGTGCATTCGGATCAGGGCTATCACTACCAGCATGAGTCCTGGCGTGGGGTGCTTGATATGTTTGATGGTATCCAATCAATGTCGCGGAAAGGTAATTGTTGGGATAACGCGGTGATGGAAAACTTTTTCGGCCATATGAAAGCGGAAATGTTCCATGGGCGGTGTTACACCAGCACAGATGAGTTAGTCACCGCTATCGGTGAATACATTACCTGGTACAACACTCAAAGGCTGCAAGGAGTACTCGGTGGGCGCACCCCGATCCATGCCAGGTATCAAGCACTCGTGGTATAAATAACCCAAACAGGGAGGAAAACAACAATCCAAAAAAACCACGACAGTTCA
>ERZ773042.756-NODE-756-length-20982-cov-8.850528_pt1 | contig 20982 bp, 12 predicted proteins | sample MGYA00511664_ERZ773042 | MGnify/ENA primary metagenome ERZ773042 (study PRJEB29015, sample SAMEA2737984) | human oral metagenome | biome: human oral; feature: human-associated habitat; material: dental | place: China | collected 2036 ... | reverse complement strand
TGGGACCCATTAGCACCTCGAAGGCGGAGAGGTCGGGGGTGCGGAGCGAGGTGGCGCCTTCGGTGTTGACTGTGTAGGTGAGTTGGAATTGCTGCCCCATGACGACGGCGCTGGGTGCCGAGGCCCGGAATGTCACTCCGTCGGCCTTCATGAGGTGCATCGCCCCGGCCGTGAGCCAGAGGGCGAGAAATAGAATCAGTTGCTTCGTTGCGTTTACCATTGCTTATCTGTTTTACGTCGTTCCTGTTGTTGCCGCTGCGCCTTCTTCACCTTCTCCTGCGTGTCGCGTTCGTCTTGCAGGAAGGCGTCGAGTATCTGCTGCGCCAGGCGCTTGTTTCCGTCGCTGTAGGCCTGCGCCTCGGCGATGCCATATGCCAGTCTGGCGGCCTTGGCTGCCAGACTGGGGAACAGGTCCTCTCCACCCCAGGTCTGGAAGGGCGCAGCCACCGCACTCTCCAGTCTTGCTCGGTCGATCAGGACGCCGCAGCGTACATCCTGGTCGTAGATCGCTATGCAGTGCTCGACCGTGATCTGATAGGTCACTGCGCCAAGAGCGCGAGCGCGGGGCGCCACTCCTGCCGGGCCTGGGCGGAGCGCTCAAGAAGCTGGCCCTGGTCGATGCGCTGGGAAGTAACAGCACGCCGACGCGGGCCCTGGCCGGCGAGACTCTGCTGGGTATAGGCCCGACGCATGCTGTCGTGGGTGATCTCTTCGGTGCACCGATTGTTGCCCGAGTGTCGGTCCCGGGCCTGCTGCCACGGGGACTCCTCGTGCGTCTGCTGGCTGAGTTTGGCGCCACCCCGCTTGCCGTAGTAGTCGAGGACGGCCTCGATGGTCGCCTGCTGCGATTCGGACAGGCTGGGGACGGGCTCGCTGGGTAGGGTTTCGTACCGCAGTGACCTGACGACGGGCCCCTTGTCCCAGGCCTCGATGGGATCGTCGAACAGCGGCTGGCCGTCCCAGGCCAGCGACCAGGCCTGGGCGTAGTAGAGGAGTTTGTGCATCTGCATCTCACCGGAGAACCGATGCCAGGTGTTATGGATGTACGTGGCAATCTCCAGGGCAGTGGTCATGATGCAACCTCCCTCGCGTGTGTTCGTCTGATCCCGGCTTCCCCCGCTGCCTCGGTGGAATCCTCTCGCGTATGTTTTGTCTAAATAATTCGCTGTACCATTTTGTCTAACTATCCTACCTGCTAGATCGTGGGTCGGTCCAGGCCGGGTGTGCCGCGGTCGTCGAGGTCGCGATCGCTGTGATGGCTCGGTTGGGCGGGCAAGTTCCCAGCCTGGTGGCCGGCCGTGACGCGGCCAGGTTGGCTGGTCGGTCAGTAGGCTGCCTACGGTAAGGCGGATCAGTCCGCGCGCAAGAATGGCCCCAAGCCGAACGAGGGGATGACATGCAGAGCATCGGAATGTGGCGCGCCACGTACGTGCCCGGAACCTGGGTGGTGCTGTCCGGGCCCACGTCGCTGCTGGTGATGATGCCGGCGCCGGCCCATATGTCGTCGTTGCTCAATGATCTGTGGTCGGACGTGGTCGCGGCCCGGACCCTGACCGAATTCGCGGACAAGTTGGCATCCTTCCGGGTCGACCTGATGCCCAGCCTGGCCGCATTCTTCTGGGCCGGCGGTGAGATGCGCTCCCTCATCCGGGGCTCACTGCAGGCGGTCGACCTGGCGACCGGGAACGTGATCGCCGAGGGTGAAGGTTTCCAGACCTGGCATGAGATCGGGCTGGGGGAGGTCCGCCAGGTCCGGGTGGATATGGACCCGGTCGACCAGGAAAGCCTGCTGCAACTGCCGCTGGTGGTGGGGGCAGTACTGGCCTCGGCGGTGGTGATCGACGCTACCGATGAGGCCCGGCTGGCGTTACCCACCGTCGCGGATGCAGAGGTCTGGCCGCAGCGCGCGTACGGGGAGGAAGCCCTGGCGGCGGCCGCGGTCCCGGCTGGGGCCCAAGCAATGACGGCAGAGCAGCCAGATGATGAGGATCCTGAGGACGACACCGACACCGAGGCGGAGGCAGACCTGGCGGGCGTGGCGGAAGACGACGCCGACGATCAGCCGGACCCGGCCGCCGACGAGGCCGAGCCAGCCGACGAAGATAAGTCGGGGGAGGGCGAACCGGAACCGCCCGCTCCCGAGCCAGAACCGCCCGCCCCTGAGCCGGGCCCGCCGGCCGAGGAAGCCAGCGCGCCAGAAGGCTGGGGCGTCGCTGACGCCGCCGCACCGGAACCGGTGGTCCTCGACATGGACGACGGGCAGGCGCCCAGAACCACGCCCAGCCCGGCCACCACCGCAGCCTTCGAGGTAGATGATCCTGCCCCAGCATCGGCCGGGCCGGTCGGGCTGAACCTGGAGGATGCGGCCCATAGCTCTGCCTCGCCCAGGCCGGCCGGGCCTGGTTTCGGCGGTCCGCCAGCCCCGGGAGGTTTTCAGCAGACAGCTCCCGGCAGCCCCTTTGGCATGGGACAGCAGCCTCCGCAGCCTGGCCAGTTCGGCCCGAACGGGCAGCCGATGCCGGGCCAGCCCATGCCGGGCGCTGCGGGTGGTTTCCCGCAGGGGCAAGGCCCCCAGCAGCCTGGTCCGTTCCCAAACCAGGGGCCGTTCCCCGCGCAGGCGGGGCCTAACGGCCAACCGATGCCCGGCCAGGCGCCGAACGCCTCGATGCCAGGGCAGCCGGGCGGGTTTCCCGGCCATCTGAACCCGCCAGGCCCGAGACCCGGCCCGAACGGGCAGTTCGGTCCGAACGGGCAGCCGATGCCGGCTCAGCAGGGGTTCCCCCAGCAGCCGAACGCCCAGCCCGGCGGCTACCCCGGCCAGCCCAACCCGGGTCCGCCGCCGGGGTCCTTCCCCGGACAGCTGTACGGGCAGCAGTTCCCAGGGCAGCTGCCTGGGCCGCAGCCGCCCAGTTCGTACGCTTCTCCCGACCCCCGCCCGTACGCCTCGCCGCCGCCGGCGCCGGCGCCGCAGGGACAACCGGCTTTCTCTGGTGCGGCCTCGGCGAATCAGCCTTTCGGGCCGGCGCCGCAGACGTCAGCGCCGGCTTCTCCGGACACCGCCAGCGACGGGACGGTCTTCTCGACCGGGCTGGCTGCCACCCACAAACCGAACCTGACTGCGGCTCCGGCCGGGCCGGGTTTGGTGCTGGCGGCGATGTGTAACCTCGGGCACGCCAACCCGCCCCGCCAGACCACCTGTCTGCGCTGCCTGGCTCCGGTGGATACCGCCAACCCGCGGCTGGTCACCCGCCCGGTGCTAGCGACCCTGCAGACTGCGGGCGGTGCGACCGCCGACCTCACCGACACCGTCCTGATCGGCCGTTCACCCCAGCCGCAGCCGGGCGACCAGAACCCGATCCTGCTTCCGGTGCCCAGTCCAAACAGCGACATCAGCCGGACCCATGTCCGGGTCGCGGCGAAGGAATGGGCGATTACGGTCACCGATCTGCATTCCACCAACGGCACCATGCTGGTCCGCCCGGATCAGCAACCGGTACGGATGGTGCCCGGCAGCCCGGTCGAAGTCGAAGTCGGCACCGTGATCGACCTAGGCGATGGGGCCACGATCACGGTCCAGGCGCCGTCATGACACGCTGACTGGGTCCCGGTTCGCCCTGCCCGGCCTACCTACGAGACACTAGGTCGCGATGGTGTTCTCCCGGCGACGGGAACACGGTCGGGGGACAGGAGGTTGCTTTGGGCGTTCGGATTCGGGTACCACGGTTGGTTCGTCGTACCTGGGCCGGCGGACTGGTTGCGCTGTTGGTAGGGGCCTTGGTGGTGTCAGCCGTCGCGGTGCCCGGCTACAGCGTGGCCGACCTGCGGCTGCACGACGGGACGATCTTCGCGGTGAAGCAGGACCGGGCCCTGCTTGGCATGGTCAACACCTCGATCAAGGACCTCGCCACCGCTACCCGGGTCCCCGACGGCAACCTGGACGTGCTCCAGGAGGGACGGACCATCGTGGTCCGCAGCCGCTCCTCAAACCAGATCCAGTCATTCGACCCGGCGACCGGGCGGATGGGCTCGGTGGTCTCGCTGCCGGCTGCCGGTGACTTGGCGCTGAACGCCGGCAAGATCGCCGTGATCAGCCGGACCAACGGCGCGGTCTGGTTCGGCGACGCGGCGCAGATGCTGGCCCGCGACTTCAACAAGGAAAAAGCGCTGCTCGACCTCGGTGAGAATGCCCTGGTCACGGTGACCTCCGACGGTCACCTGATTGGCCTGTCGCTGACCACCTCCGAGCTGGTACGGCTGTCCGGCAGTACCCCGGTACGGACCCCGGTGCCGCTGCAGCTAGACGCCAAGGTGGCCGATGTCGAGTTGAGCGCGGTCGGGGACCAGGCCGTGGTGCTGGATCGGACTAAGCAGTCGATTTGGTTCGAGGGCCTCGACCAGGCGATCACCATGCCGATGGGCTCGAAGGCTCATCTCGCCAGCCCGATCCCGGAGTCACCGCTGATGGACGGCCAGCTGCGGGCCCTAGTCGCGACGCCCCGGGGGCTGGTCGGGGTGGCACCGAAGCAGGTCCTGTCGCTGTCTGGGCCGATGCCCGAGGGCGTCGTCCAGCGCCCGGTCGCGGTCGGCCCTTGCGCGTACGCCGTGGTGGGCTCCCGGCTCGCCACCGTCTGCGCAGACCAGCAGCCGACGATCCAGGAGATCCCCGACCTGCCGGCCGGCGCCGAGGCAGTGCCGCGGGTGAACCGGAACACGGTGATCCTCAACGACTCGGTGACCGGGATCATCTGGCTGGTCAACGACGGGATGCGCAAGATCACCGACTGGGAACGGGTCTCCCCGGCCGACACCACCACCAAACAGACTGACCCCAACGACGACCCGGTCAAGGTCGACCCGGACCGGACGAAACAGAATCGGCCACCTACCGCCGGCAACGATGACCTGCTGGCCCGGGAGGGCCGCTCGACCGTTTTGCCGGTGTTGGACAACGACTCCGACCCCGACGGTGATGTGCTCACGATCCTGCCTCCGGCGAACGCCGGCGAAGGCGTCACCCTGGCCGTGATCAGGGGCGGGACCGGGATCCAGGTCACGGTGGCGCCGGGCCTGTCCGGGAGCCGGACCTTCACGTACCGGGTCAGCGACGGCCGGGGCGGGACTTCGGCCCCGGCCACAGTCCGGCTGACCCTGGAATCCGGCGACCAGAAGGCGGCCAACCAGCCGCCGCGCCAGTTCCGCAGCGACCCGATCAAGGTCGCGGCTGGGCAGCAGACCCAAATCCGGACCCTGCTCGACTGGCGCGATCCCGACGGCGACGACTTGGTCCTGCAGAACGCGGCCCTGGCTAAGAGCGACGATGAGGTCTCGTTCACCCCCGACGGCAGCCTCACCTTCACCGACGTCAACAAGACCACCGGGATCAAGACCGTCCAAGTCACCGTTTCGGACGGCTCCGGCGCCCCCGTAACCGGCGTGGTGACCCTGGATGTACGCAAACCCCAGGATGTGGCGCCACTGGCCAACGGTGACTTCGCGACCGCGACCACCAACCAGGAGATCGAGATCCGGCCGCTGCTTAACGATGTCGGCGCCAACTTGTCGCTGGCGACAGTGGAGGAACCGACAGGGCAGAACGCCAGCCGGACTGTTGACTACCAGTCGCGCAGTTTCCGGTTCAAAGCCACTGCGCCCGGCACCTACTACCTGGTGTACAAGGTCACCAACGGCCCGACCTCGTCCGGGCTAGTACGGGTGGACGTGTCCGACCGCAGCGGCCCGAACCAGCCGCCGATCGCGGCCCGGGATGTGGCGCTGCTGACCCACGGCGGCTCGGTCACGATCGACCCGCTCCTCAACGACGAGGACCCCGACGGTGACGTGCTGGTGATCCAGTCGATCAAGGCCAGTGGCCTGTCGGTCGAGATGCGCGACCGGCACCTGCTCACGATCAAGGAGATCACAGCCTCGTCCGATCCGGTGACCATCACCTATCTGGTCTCCGACGGGTACCACGAGGCAGTCCCCGGGACGATCGTGGTGATGGCCTCGAACCCGATCGGCGAGGAACGCCCGGTCGCGGCAGTCGACGATGTCAACGTCCGGGCCGGCGACGCGGTGACGGTACGGCCGATGACCAACGACCATTCCCCGGCCGGGCTGGACCTGAGCCTGGACCCGAAGCTGGTCGACGGCCCGTCCAACGCCTGGGTGGACCGCGACCAGATCCGGTTCCTGGCACCGGCCGTTCCGGGGCTGGTGACCGCGACCTACCAGATCCGTGACAGCCTGGGCCGGACCGCCTCGGCGCAGGTCCGTTTCAACGTGATCTCACCTGATATCGCCAACCAGCCGCCGCGGCCGTTGCCGGTCACCGGCCGGGCGATCGCCGGGACCACGGTCCGGATCCCGATCCCGATCCAGAACATCGACCCGAACGGGGACGCGGTCCGGCTGGTCGGCCTCAGTGACGGGCCCCGCCGGGGCCGAGTAGTCTCGGTCGGGGCCAGTTGGCTGGAGTACGAGGCCTTCCCAGAAGAGAGAGGCACCGACGCGTTCACGTACACTGTGATCGATAAGTTCGGCGCCCGGGCGGTCGGTGAGATCCGGGTCGGGGTAGCCGACGGGGCCATCATCAACAATGATCCGACCACGGTCGATGATGTCGTCAAGACCCGCCCGGGGCGGACCGCCTACATCCGCCCGATGGCCAACGACTACGACCTCGACGGCGACCGGTTGTCGTGGGGCCCGGATCCGTACCTGACGATGCCGGTCCCGGCGAAAGTAGTCGACGGCTCGGCGGTCGAGATTAACGTCCCGAGCGAGAAGTCGACGGTCTTCGGTACATATCTGGTCGCCGACGCCCGCGGGGCGCGGGCTAGCGGCAACATCACGGTCATTGCTGACCCCGACGCGCCGCTGCAGGCACCGGTCGTGAACGATGACCAGGTCGAGGCCCGCAAGGTGTTCCAGCAGGATTCGGTCGATGTTCCGGTCTTGGCTAACGACTACGACCCGGACGGGCCCCGGTCCCAGCTGAAGCTGAGCGTGCCGTCGTACGACCCGCAGGGCCTGCCGATGGCCGAGGTGATCCAGACCCCGGACGGCCCGCAGCTGCGGGTTCCGATCGGTCCCCGGCTGCGGACGGTGCGCTACCAGGTGACCGACGCCGACGGGCTGGTCAGCTACGGGCTGGTCACCATACCCGGCAAGGATGATGCGGTCCCGACCTTGAAGGATCCCGCCACCCAGTTGACCGTCACCGCCGGGGATCCGCTGACGATCGCGGTCGCCGAATACGTCCAGGGCACCCGGGGCCGCCGGGTCCAGGTGTCGTCGGCTGACAAGGTGATCGGGGCTCCGGGCAATACCGGCAGCCGGGTCTCGTACGCCGAGGTTAGTTTCCGTACCGAGGCCACCTATGCCGGGCCGGCCGCGATCACCTTCGAGGTGGTGGAGGAGGCTGACACCGATCCCCGGCAGGCGACGATCACGATTCCGATCAAGGTGTTGCCGCGCCCGGTCCGCCCCGGCGAGGACCCGTCCGGGCCGTCGAACCAGGTGAACACCCCGCCGATCGCGCCGCCGATCGAGATCAAGGTGGGCGCCGGTGATGCGCCGGTACAGCAGAACCTCGAGTCATACGTCACCGACCGGCAGGGGGACCGGTTCGTCTTCGGTCACTTCGACTTCCCCAACGGCAAGCCGGCGGGGGTGAACATCTCCACCCAGGGTTCGATCGTGACCGCCTCGGCTAATGTCGACGTGCCGAAGGGCACCCGGGTGGTGATGACCGGGCGGGTCACCGATCTGCGCGACGCCTGGAGCGACATCTCGGTGACCGTGGTGGTGCTGCCCACCACCAAGCCGAAGACCGTGGTCGTCGATGACTCGGCCGACGCCGTCCAGGGCCGCCCGACCCAGGTGAATGTGCTGGCCAACGATTCTTCGGCGCTCGGCGGGCAACTCACCGTCACCCAGGCGGTGGTCGAGCTTGGGACCGCCTCCAATGTCCGGGCCGAGGGTGGGCAGGTTTCGGTCACCCCAGGGCCGGACTTTGTCGGGACGATGCGGATTCGCTATACGGTGATGGATGCGACCAAGGACCCGGACCGCAATGTCGACGGTCGCCTCACCTTGAACGTGAAAGGCAAGCCGACCCCGCCTGGGACGCCGCGGCAGGTGTCGGTCGGGGACGGGGCCTTCACCGTTACCTGGACCTCGTCGCTCGACAACGGGCTGCCGATCCAGAAGTACGTGTTGACCGCGCGCGGGGCCGACGAGCACACGGTGAGCGTGGACTGCCCGACCACCACCTGTACGGCGACCGGGCTGCGTAACGGGGTCTTCTACACCGCCACGGTGGTCGCGGTGAACGAGGTCGGGCCGAGCCAGCCGTCGGCGGCATCGGCTGCGATGGTCCCGAATGTCCGTCCGGAAAAACCGAATCCCCCCCGGGTGGAGCGCATCCCGGGACGGCAGGGCGGCCAGCTGCGGATCACCTGGGACCCGCCCGCCAATCGCGGGACCCCGTTGACGGATTACACCCTGCTGCTGGAGGGTGGGGCGAGTAAAGTGATTCCCGCCGGGCAGACCTCGTACGACTGGGTGGGCCTGACTAATGGGCGCCAGTACGCCTTCCGGGTCGCGGCCACTAATGCGGCTGGGACCTCCGACTCGTCTGAGGCCGGGGTCGGGGTTCCGTCCCAGCCGCCGCAGTCGCCGACCGCCCTAACCGTGCAGGACGGGGGCAAGACTGACCAGGGTTCGCTGACGGGGAGTTTCACTGCGACCGCGGATGCCCAGAACGGGGGGGCGCCGATCACTGCGTACCACATCCACCTGTCGAAGAGCCCCACTATCGACCTGGAAAAGCAGCCGGACCGGGTGGAGCAGGCCCGGGCCGGGCGGATTGATTTCGCCTTCGATCGTCTCGAGTTCACCACGTACTATGTGCTGGTTCGGGCCGTGAATGTGGCCGGGCCTTCCGACCCGCCGGCGGTGTCCCAGGCCGTACAGACCTTCGGCGCCCCGGTCGGGACAGAGCGCCCCAAGGCCACCGCGCTGGATCGCAAGATCCGGGTCACCGCCCCGCCGGCGGAGACCAAGAACAAGGCGGTCACCGAATGGGACGTCACCATGAGAAGCAACAAGGGCGCCACGGTGGGACCAACCCGGTATTCCCCGACCTCCGATGGTGGGCTGGACCAGACGATCGAGACCAAGAAGCCGAATGATGCCACCGAGACCTGGACGGTAACCGTGGTCCCCATCGCCGTCGACAAGGTCGGACCCCCCAGCGCCTCCGACCCGGTGATCCCCCACGGGAACCCGATGCCCCCGCAGGCCACGATCGTCAGCCGTCCCTATTCCAACGGCAGCTACTACACGGCCTATGTCAAAGTCGATCTGCCGGGCGAGATGAATGGCAACCGACCTGAGGATCTGGAGATGTTCTATGTGATGCCGGACGGCCATAAGCCGGTCCAGTCTGGGCAGGCCATCACGGTGAATGACATCTCGAATCAAAAGGGCGGCAAACTGCGGGTCTATCTGAAGCGAAAAGACACCGGACAGGAGGTCTCCTCCCAGGAGCTGGACTTGCCGCCGATAGCTACCCTGACCTGGGACAGACAGAGCGCGATCCTCACCCTCCGGATGGTCCATACCGATCAGGTGAAGTGCTCGATGACCCACAACGGTCGGACCGTGCTCGGCCCGAACTGGTACAAGAGAGACCTCGACGAGAGGCTCGGATACGGGTATAACATCCGGATGGATGCCCCGCCGAGTGTTCCATCGGGCAGTTCAATCGTGGTGACCTGTCGCTCTGAGGCCAACAAGGAGGACTTCATCACCACATACCCGGCTCCATCGTGATCGGCCGGAGCCAGACGACGTGTATCACTGACCAGGCCATCCCGGAAGGACACCATCTGTCATGCCCATGACGCCAGACCAGGCCCGCTGGTTCTCTGACACCTTTGCTTCGGTGGTCCGTAACGTGGAGCGTGCGATCCTGGGCAAGACTGAGGCGATCCGGCTCGCCGTGACCTGCATGCTGGCCGAGGGGCACCTGCTGCTGGAGGACTACCCCGGCACCGGCAAGACCACCCTGGCCCGGTCTATGGCCCAGACCGTCCAGGGCACCCACAGCCGGATCCAGTTCACCCCCGACTTGCTGCCTAGCGATGTCACCGGGGTCACGATCTACGACCAGCAGACCAGCGAATTCGTCTTCCACCGGGGCCCGATCTTCGCCTCGGTGGTGCTGGCCGACGAGATCAACCGGGCCTCACCGAAGACCCAGTCGGCGCTGCTCGAGGTGATGGAGGAGCATCGGGTTACGGTGGACGGGGTCTCGTACGAGGTCGGCTCGCCGTTCATGGTGATCGCCACCCAGAACCCGATCGAGCAGGCCGGCACCTACCGGCTGCCAGAGGCCCAGCTGGACCGGTTCCTGATGAAAACCACCCTCGGCTACCCCGACCGGGCCACCTCGCTGCGGATCCTGACCAGCGGCGGCTCCCGGCCACAGTCGGCGGCGCTGGCCCCGGTCATCACCACCTCGGCGATGTCGGAGATGGCGCAGCTCGGCCAGGCGGTGCATATCGAGCCGTCGGTGATGGATTACATCGCGCGGCTGGTGGAGGCTACCCGGACCGCCGCGGATGTTCGGCTCGGGGTGTCGATCCGCGGCGGGCTGGCGCTGGCCCGGGCCAGCCGGGTCTGGGCGGCCTCCCTGGGGCGGCACTACGTGGTGCCCGATGATGTCAAAATCCTCGCCATCCCGTGTTGTGCGCACCGGATGGTGCTCGACCCGGAGTCGGAGTTCAACGGGGTAAGCGCGGTGGATGTGATGACCCAGGTGATTTCGACCGTACAGCCGCCTACGGAACGGGCCACTGCATGACGCTGCCGGCACCGGCTGCTACCTCGCCGCAACCGCAGTGGCAGGTGCCCGCCCCCGTCAAACCGCTGCGGCTGAGTGATGTCGTGACCGTCGGCCGGCATCTGTCGCGGTGGCTTGGGATCCGCCCCCGGGGGTGGGTGATGCTGCTGGTGGCGACCGGTCTGCTGCTGACCGGTGGGCTGCTGGGCTGGCTGGAATTGCGCGTGGCCGGGCTAGCCGGGCTGGTGCTGGTGCTGCTGGGGGCTCTGCTGACGATCGGGCGGCCCCGTCTCCAGGTCAGCCTGCAGATCCCCGGCAGCCATGTCACGGTCGGGCAGCGCGCCAGCGGCCGGATCTTGGTCCGCAATGCCGGGCGGCGCCGGACCCTGCCGGGGAGCATCAACCTGCCGATCGGGCACCAGCTGGCGTCGCTGGGCCTGCCCTCGCTGACGGTCGGGGCCCAGCACGCCGCGGACTTCGTGATCCCGACCCGGCGCCGGTCGGTGGTGACGATCGGGCCAGCCCAGTCCGTACAGGGGGATCCGTTCGGCCTGATGGGCCGTGATGCGCAATGGACCGACCTCATCGAATTCTTCGTCCACCCGGCGACCGTGAGCCTGCCAGGGCGCCAGACCGGCTTCGTCCACGACCTGGAGGGGCACCCGACCCAGAAGCTGTCCAGCTCGGATATGAGCTTCCACGCCCTACGGGAATACGTGCCAGGCGACGACCGACGCCACGTCCACTGGCGATCCTCGGCGAAGACTGGATCGCTGATGGTGCGCCAGTTTGAGGAGACCCGGCAGTCACGGATCGCGGTCGCGATCGACTTGGCCGACAGCGCCTACGTCAGCGACGACGACTTCGAGACCGCTGTCTCGGTGGCCGGGTCCTTCGTCCAGCAGGCCTTCCGGGAAGAGAACCCGGTCGCCCTGGTGACCAATGTCGAGGCCCATCCGGGCCTAACCGCGAACCGGATCATGAACGAGCTGAGCCGACTCGAACGTCTGCAGCGGACCCACGTCACCGAGGTCATCCGCATGGTCCGGGACCGGGAACCGGCCGCCTCGATCGTGATCGTGGTCACCGGCTCCCGGGTCCGGGCAGACCGGCTGCGGCGGGCGGCCACCCTGCTCAGCGTTGACGCCCGGGTGATCTGCGTACGGGTCGAGCCGCAGGAGCGGCTCCGGGTGGAGACCCTGTCGAACGTCACCACGATCCGGCTGCCGCACCTCGACGACCTGCCCCGCGCGGTACGAAGGACTGTGGCATGAGCCGGCGCCGGATCAACCCGCTGGACTGGCTGGACGAGCAGCGTGACATTTTCGCCGAGCGGGTCGCGCGGCTGCGGACCGGCCCCACCCCGGTCCCTGCCCGGCGTCGGTCTCGCGCCGTGGAGGCCACGATCCACGACGAGACGGCCCGCGGCCGGTGGCTGTGGCTGGCGATCGACCTGGCGGCGATCGGGGCGCTGCTGATGGTGTTGAGCTGGGCCTGGCTACCTACCTACGGCGGCGGCTGGACCTGGGTGGCCTCGCTCGGCTCGGGTCTGCTGGGGGCCGTGCTGGGCGTGCTGGCGGCGTGGCGACGGTGGAATACCGTGCTCACGGCGGCGGTGGCGGTGGCCGGGTATCTGCTGCTGGGGACCCTGCTGGCGATGCCCTCGGCCGGGTACTGGTCGGTGTTGCCGTCGGGCCGGTCGCTGCTGGGGCTGCTGGTGGGCCCGGTGTACGGCTGGAAGCGGATGCTGACGGTCAACGCCCCGATCGGGGAGACCGCGTACCTGCTGGTCCCGGTGGTGCTGGTCGGGCTGGTGTCGGTGCTGACGGCGATCACGGTGTCGTTGCGGTCGGGACGTCCCGGCTGGGCCTGGGTGCCGATGATCGCCGGGATCGGGCTGGCCTTCGCGCTGGGGGTGAATACCTCGTACGCGCCGGTGCCGGCCGGCCTGGTGGGTCTGGTGCTGGTGCTGGTGTGGACCACGTACCGCCGGTCCCGGCAGGGCCGCCATCTGCTGCTGGGTAGCCACCGGCTGCGCTGGACTTCGATCGTGACCGGGGCGCTGATGCTGGCGGTGGCCGCCGTTGCGGTGGTGGCCGCGGGGCCGCTGCTGGAGCCGGCCCGGGAACGCCGTACGGTGCGGTCGTTGGTGCGTCAACCGCTGGACATCCACCGCTACCCGAGCCCGCTGCAGGCGTTCCGGCGCAACATCACCGATTTCAAGACCGAGGTGCTGCTGACCGCTCAGGGGGCACCGGTCGGCAGTCGGATCCGGCTGGGGACCATGGACGCCTACGATGGCTTCACCTACAACGTCTCCAACACCACCGCGTACGGCCCGGACTCGGGCACCTTCGGCAAGATCGGGGCCCGGGTCGACGATCCCACCCCAGGCACCGAGATCGACGTCGACGTGAGGCTGGGCCGGCTCTCCGGGGTGTGGCTGCCGACGGTGGGCCAGACCCTCCGGGTGGATTTCACCGGGCCGCGCGGGGTGGGCCTGGCAGATGCTTTCTTCTACAACCAGCGCAGCGGGACCGGGCTGGTCCCGGTGACGGTACGCGAGGGTGACCAGTACCGGCTGCGGGCGGTGGTACCGCGCCAGCCGAGCCGGGAGGAGATCCTGACCGCGGCCCCGGACGTGATCAGTCTGCCCCCAGCCGAGCCGATACCCGACGTGATCCGCGACGCTGCCGGGACCTGGGCGGCGCTGGCCCCGAACGGGGGCGGTTCGCTGGCGCTGGCGTACACCGACCAGCTCAAGAAGGGCTACTACTCGCACGGGCAGCCTGGGGAGGTCCGCTCCGATCCGGGTCACAGCATCGCCCGGATGGAGGCCCTGTTCCACAACACCGAGCAGATGGTCGGCGACGAGGAGCAGTACGCGGTGGCGTTGGCGCTGCTGTGCCGCTCGGCCGGTCTGCCGGCTCGGGTCGGGTACGGCTACCTGGTGCCCGCCGGCGACGCGGTGGTGCGCGGCGAGAACGTCACCGCCTGGACCGAGGTCTACCTGGGCCAGTACGGCTGGGTGGTCTTCGACCCCACCCCCGCCAAGGACCGGGTGTTGAAGCAGATCCAGCAGGAGCCGGTGACCGCTCCCCGGCCTCAGGTGGAGAACCCGCCCCCGCCGCCGGTCAAACCCGAGGTCCCGGAGGAGGACCACTCCCAGCAGGCGACTCCGACCCCGCCGCAGCAACAGGACCGTCTGATCAACTGGCGCCTGATCGGTACCGTCGCGGTCGGCGCCGGGATCCCACTGTTCCTGGTCGTGTTCCCGATCGCCGTGATCATCGGGTTGAAGATGCGCCGGCGCCGGATCCGGATGAGCGAACCTGATCTCAGCCGCCGGGTGGCCGGGGGCTGGGCCGAGGTGATCGACCGAGCCCGCGACCTGGGGATCTCCCCGGCGGCCGCTGGGACCCGTACCGAACAGGCCGAGCAGTTGGTGGCGGCATTCTCCCAGGTGACGTCCGGGGCCGACCCTCGAATCTTGTCGCGGCAGGCAGACATGTCGGTCTTCTCACCTGACCAGATCACGCCCGGTCAAGCCCAGACCTACTGGAGCAGCGTGGACGCCGCGGTCGAGGGATTGAACCGGTCGGTGGGTTTCTGGAGACGCCTGGGGGCCACGCTCTCGTTGAGGTCTTTCCGGCGGCGGCTGCCGCGGACCTAACGAGGTGGCCCCGGATGGGGGTCCGGACTGTCGTACGGAGCCTCAGCCATGCCAGGATGGCTTGCGTGACTCAGACAACCGAACCGCCCCGGCAGGTGATCGCAGGACTCGGTTGGCGTGCCCTGGCGGCCGTGATCGACACGCTCCCGATCGCCGTCATCATGACCGTCGTAAGCTTGTTGCTGCAGCTGGACCTGTCCACCACAGTGGTCATCGTGCTCAGCATCGCCGGCGGGCTACTCAGCTTGGGCTGGGCGGTACTGGTCTGGTGGGGGTACGCGACCCGCGGCCAGGGCCCCGGCGCGCGGGTGGCGAAGATCCAGGTGCTCGATGTGGCGACCGGCGCCCCGATCGGCTGGGGCCGCTACTTCCTGCGGGAACTGATCTGGCATGCCGTTAGTGGGACCACTGTGGTCTGGATCATCCTGATCGTGATGATGGTGAGCCACAACCATCGCCGCGGTTGGCACGATCTAGCCGCCAAATCCGTGGTGGTCAAGCAGCGGGTACGACACCAGCCCGCCGCCGAGCCGCAGTCCCGGGCCAGTGTCAGCCCGGCTAATGTAGTGGGCCTGCCCCCGCACCTACGCAAGGGGATGGTCGAGCCGCAGCCTGGCGTGCCGGAAGCGAACCCGACCGGGCCGATCACCGCGGTCCCGACCGGCAATGCTGCCGGCGGGTGGGCGAACACCGCGACGGCGGCCGTCCCCTGGGACCAGTGGGGAGCGGAAGCACCGGCACCGATCGAGCATGCGCCGCTGTCTGGTCAGCAGGGCCAGCCGGGGTACGGGCAGCCGACCGCGACCGAGACCGCGCGCCAGGCCGGTTTCCCCGGCGCCCCGGGGCAGGGCTATCCCGGCGCCCAGCCTGGTTTTGCAGGTGCCCAGCCGGGTGCGCCCGGCCAGGCCGGTTTCCCCGGCGCTCAGCAGCAGCCCGGTTTCGCGGCTCAGCCGGGCGGCTACGCCCAGCCCGGGTCCCAGCAGCCGGGGATTCAACAGCAGCCGGGGCAGGGATTCTCTGGGCCGGCCGGTGCCGCCGCCCAGCCAGGTTTCCCGCCCCAACCGCAGCCAGGTTTCCCGCCTCAGCAGAGCGGCTCGTACGGCTCGCCCGCCGGGGCCTGGTCGGATTCCGAAGACGATCTGCAGCACACCCATCTGGCGATGCACCTGCCCGGGCTGCAACGGTCAGTCAACGAGGGCTGGCAGGTTCGTTTCGACGACGGGCGGGTGCTGGACATCACGGGAACCGTCCTGGTAGGCCGCAACCCGCAGCCCCGCGCCGGGGAACAGGCCGAGACAATCTCGGTCGGCCAGGACAGCCGGATGGTGTCCAAGACCCACCTGGTGATCGGCATCGACCATCGGGGTCTGTACGTGACGGATCGGAACTCCACCAACGGCACCGCGATCGCGAACGCCGACGGCGCCTACGAGCCGTGCGCCCCCGGCGACCCGGTCCGGGTCCGGGAGGGACAGGTGGTCTCTTTCGGGGATCACTACTTTGAAGTGCGGCGACGGGCCCCGGATCCTCGCTAGGGTCGTGTCGTGCTGCTGTCCGACCGCGACATCACCGCCGCCCTGGAATCGGGGCGAGTGGTGCTCGACCCGTACGACCCGGGCATGGTCCAGCCGTCGAGTGTCGACGTGCGCCTGGATCGGTACTTCCGGATCTTCGAGAATCACCGCTACCCGCATATTGACCCGTCCCAGGAGCAGGTCGAACTTACCCGCGAGGTGGTCTGCCATGGCACCGATCCGTTCGTGCTGCATCCGGGCGAATTCGTCCTCGGCGCCACGTACGAGCGGGTGACCCTGCCCGATGATCTCGCGGCCCGGTTGGAAGGCAAATCCTCGCTGGGCCGGCTCGGGCTGCTGACTCACTCCACCGCAGGCTTCGTCGACCCGGGCTTCACCGGGCATATCACCCTGGAATTGTCGAATATGGCGACCTTGCCGATCATGCTCTGGCCTGGGATGAAGATCGGACAGTTGTGTTTCTTCCAGCTGTCGTCGCCGGCCCGACACCCGTACGGCAGCGCGGTCAACAGTTCCCGCTACCAGGGCCAGCGTGGCCCGACCGCCAGCCGCAGCCACCTCAACTTCCACCGCAGCGAAATCCCCGAGGCCGACGCCGGAATCTGAGCGACCAGGCCTCGGCCGTATCTCACAGCCAGGTCACAGGTTCCCTCCACGTCGACCACAGCAGGCCACGGGAGGGTCGATCCTGTGACGACCGCTGCTATGACTTCATCCCCGATGGGGGCCGCGCCGGCCAGCGTCGGGCAGCGCACCGTACGCGCTTCAGTGGGTGCGGTATTGCTGCTGACCTTGGCCCTGTACACCTACGACCTGGGATCCTCCGGCTACGCCAATTCCTTCTACTCGGCCGCAGCCCAGGCTGGCGCTGAGTCCTGGAAGGCCTTCTTCTTCGGCTCCCTGGACTCCGGCAACGCCATTACCGTTGACAAGACCCCCGGCTCGTTGTGGCTGATGGCCTTGTCGGTACGGATCTTCGGGCTCAGTTCGTGGAGCATTCTGCTGCCACAGGCGCTGCTCGGGGTGGCCACTGCGGCGCTGCTGTACGTGACGGTCAGGCGATCCCTGTCCGGCCCGCTGGCCGAGCGGGTGGGGCTCGCCGCAACCTCGTCGCGGGCCCACTGGGCCGGGATCGTGGCGGCGCTGATGTTCGCGCTGACCCCGGCGGCGACCCTGATGTTCCGGTTCAACAATCCAGATGCGCTGCTGGTCTTCTGCTATGCCGCTGCGGCCGCGCTCACCTTGCGGGCCGCAGAGACCGCCTCCCGGCGCTGGGTCGCTGCCGCCGGCGCGATGATCGGGATCGGTTTCCTGGCCAAGATGCTGCAGGCCTTCGTGCTGCTGCCGTCGCTGCTGATCGGGTATGCGATCGGCGCGCCCGCCTCCTGGCGTAAGAAAATCGTCGACCTGGTGGCGGCTTTCGCGGCGATGGTGGCAGCTTTCGGCTGGTGGATCGCGATCGTCGAGCTGGTCCCAGCGTCGTGGCGTCCGTACGTGGGTGGTTCGCAGAGCAATTCGATCCTGGAACTGACCTTCGGCTACAACGGCCTGGGCCGGCTTAATGGCAATGAGACCGGCTCGGTCGGCGGCGGTCCGGCGGGGGCCGGTGGGCGCTGGGGGCAGACCGGGATCGGGCGGATGTTCACCACGGTCTCCGGTGAGATGGTGTCGTGGCTGATCCCGGCCGCCCTGGTGTTGGCCGTGGCCGGCTTCGTGCTGCTGGGCCGCAGGGCCTGGGCGACCACGCTGCGGGCCGGTGTTGAGACCGTCGAGACCCGGGCCGGGGCAGCCTTGGCGCTGTTCGCGAGCTGGTTGGTGATCAACGGCGCGGTGTTCAGCTTCATGGCCGGGATCTACCACGACTACTACACGGTGGCCCTGGCCCCGGCGATCGGGGGTACGGTCGCGATCGGCGCCACCCTCGCCTGGGCCCATCGCGACCGGCTGCTGGGGCGGGCCGCGCTGGCGGTGGCGGCCTTGCTCACCGCCGCCTGGGCGGTGGCGCTGGCTACGGTCCCAGGCGGACTCTACCTGGGGATCACGGTCGGGGCCGCGGTGATCACGGTCGGGGCTGCGGTGACGCTGCTGGTGGACCGGCTGCGGGCCTGGCGGGGTCTGGCGCTGCTGCTGGCCGTGGTCGGGGCGCTGGCCGGGCCGGCGGCGTACTCGGTGAACACCATGCTCACCCCGCACACCGGGTCGATCGTGACTGCCGGGCCGGCGCGGACTGGTCTGGCCGGGGGCCAGGGCGGCCCTGGCGGCCCGGATGGGCGTGATGGGCGTGATGGGCGTGATGGGCGCCGTGATGGTCAGATGCCTGGCCAGGATGGACGCAACCAGCGAATGCAACCGGATGGGCAGAATCAGCCGCCAGCGCCGCCGAATGGCGAACAGCCCGGGCAGGATCCGGGTCAGGGCGGGCAGCCTGGGCAGCCGGGACCGAACCAGCCAGGATCTGCCGAAGACGGGCGCGGCCCGGGTGGGCAGGGCGGCCCGGGCGGGCTGCTGGGTGGAGCACGGGTCTCTTCCGAGATGGTGACCCTGCTCAGCGCCGACGCTGATCGGTACACCTGGGTGGCGGCCACCACCGGCGCCCAGAATGCGGCCAGCTATCAGTTAGCTAGCCGACAGCCGGTGATGGCGATCGGGGGCTTCAATGGCTCCGACCCGTACCCGAGCCTGGAGCAGTTCCAGCGCTACGTCGCTGAGGGCCGGATCCACTACTTCATCGGTGGTGTCGGTGGCGGCGGGCCGAGCGGCCGTACTGCCGGGCAGATCGCGACCTGGGTGGCGCAGAACTACACCGCCACCACGGTGGGCTCGGTGAGCGTGTACGACCTGACGGCTGCGAAGTGAGGGGCGGCGAGATGACGATGCTGGAATATGGCACCCCGATTCCCGATCTGCGCCAGGCCACGGTCGAGGTGGTGGTCCCGGTCTACAACGAGGAGATCGACCTGGAACGCTCGGTACGGACTCTGACCGGCTACCTCGATCAGACCCTGCCCTATCCGTACACGGTGACGATCGCCGATAACGCTTCCACTGACGCCACCTTGGCGATCGCGAACCGGTTGGCCGCCGAACTGGCCGGGGTCCGGGTGGTGCATCTGGACGCCAAGGGCCGTGGCCGGGCCTTGAAACAGGTCTGGTTGGCCAGCGCCGCCGACGTGGTCGCGTACCTTGATGTCGACCTGTCGACTGACCTGGCTGCCCTGCTGCCGCTGCTCGCGCCTCTGGTGAGCGGGCATTCGGACCTGGCTATCGGGACTCGGCTGGCGCGCGGTTCGCGGGTGGTACGGGGCCCGAAGCGGGAGCTGATCTCACGCTGCTACAACCTGATTCTGCGCGGCAGCCTGCAGGTGTCGTTCTCCGATGCCCAGTGCGGTTTCAAGGCGATGCGTCGGGATGTAGCGCAGCGGCTGCTGCCTCTGGTGGAGGACACCAACTGGTTTTTCGACACCGAGCTGCTGGTGTTGGCCCAGCGGGCAGGGCTACGGATCCACGAGGTCCCGGTGGATTGGGTGGATGACCCCGGTACCACCGTGAATATCACGGCCACTGCGCTTGAGGACCTGCGCGGGGTATGGCGGCTGCTGCGGGGCCTGGGTAGCGGGCGGATCCCGATCGGTGGCTTGCGCCGCGACGTGGCCCGGCCACAGCGGCCGGCGCCGCTGCCTGGGGTCCCGGCCGGTCTGCTGGGCCAGCTGTTGCGGTTCGCGACGGTGGGGGTAGTCTCGACCCTGGCGTACTTCTTGTTGTACGTGGTGTTGCGTCCAGTCTTCGGCGCCCAGGCCGCGAACCTGTCCGCGCTGGTGCTGACCGCGGTTGCGAATACCAGCGCCAATCGACTGTTTACCTTCGGGGTCCGCGGCCGGCAGGGGATGCTCGGCCACCACGCCACCGGCCTGCTGGCCTTCCTGGTGGCGTTGGGACTGACCAGCGGCTCGCTGGCGGCCTTGCATGCCTGGGCCCCGGGCGTCGACCGGTGGGTTGAGATCGCCGTTTTGGCCGTCGCTAATGCGGCTGCCACGGGTCTGCGGTTCTTGGCCCTCCGGCTCGCTATCGCGCGTCGCGCATGACGGTCATCGTCGTGGCTCGGGTAGGTTCGACCGGTGAGCATCTCGCGGGCCGATCTGGCACGACTGACCGACCATACGCTGCTGCGTACCGACGCCACCATGGCCGATGTGTTGGCCCTGGTGGGGCAGGCAGGGGACTTGGGGGTGCTGGCGGTTTGTGTGTCACCGTCGATGCTGCCGCTGACCGTGGTGCCGGCGTCGCTGCGGCTGGCGACGGTCTGTGGTTTCCCGTCGGGCAAGCACACCACCGCGATGAAGGTGGCCGAGGCGGCGGAGTCGACCCGGTTGGGTGCCGATGAGGTGGACGTGGTGATTGACCTTGGTCTGGTGCGGGCCGGGCGATACCGCGAGATTACCGCCGAGGTGGAGGCGGTCCGCGGTGAGGTGGGTCTGTTGAAGGTGATTATCGAGTCGGCGGCGCTGAGTGACGACGAGATTGTGGCGGTCTGCCAGGCGATCGTCGAGGGCGGCGCTGATTTCGTGAAGACTTCGACTGGTTTCCATCCGGCCGGTGGTGCCACCGAGCACGCGGTACGGCTGATGTCCCAGACTGTGGGGCCGGATGTCGGGGTGAAGGCTGCGGGCGGGATCCGTAGCTATCAGCAGGCCTGCGCCCTGGTCGAGGCCGGCGCCACCCGGCTGGGCATGTCAGCCACGGCCGAGGTTCTGGCCGCCGCCCCGGCCTGAGAACCCCGCCGGCCGTGGAGCACCCTGTCTGGACGACGAACGACGAGAAACGACTAGCCCGGCCACGACCTGAAAGAGCCTTCTCGTCGGTGAGGAGGAAGACGGGGGTGTTAGCTCCACGGCCCGCCCTCGCGGATGCGAGGGCAATCAAAC
>ERZ773042.744-NODE-744-length-21187-cov-9.640025_pt1 | contig 21187 bp, 24 predicted proteins | sample MGYA00511664_ERZ773042 | MGnify/ENA primary metagenome ERZ773042 (study PRJEB29015, sample SAMEA2737984) | human oral metagenome | biome: human oral; feature: human-associated habitat; material: dental | place: China | collected 2036 ... | reverse complement strand
TTTCGCCTGCATCTATTTCGTAAATTGCGCCAAGTTCGTATCGTGCCATTTTATGTCTTCTTTTAAAGTATTTGTTTCTTTTGCCTGTTACATCGTTTGTATACTGATAATTCGCTGTCATTCCCTTAGGATGCTTCTTTGATACGATTTATAATTCTAATTTCAACGAGTTGCCGTCCAAATAAACTGCTTTCGACTCTGTGATTTTGATTTTCTGTTCTTCGGTAAATCCTATGGTTTCTCCGTGTCGCAGTGTTACATCCTGCCGTAAAACATAGTCAAGGACAGGTAGTAGAAAATCGTATAGTTCGCTGCCCTTCATTTTTGCATCTATTATTTCTATCTCAGATTTACCGAACTCTTTCATTCCATAAGTATAAACGCTGCTTTTCTCATCGCTGTTGATAATACCTATATACACCCAAAGCTGAATTGGCAGCATATCATCCAACAAGAGGTCTGCAAAATCTATATAAAGATTCTTTGGAAGCAGCATCGTCGAGGCGCCTTGATATATCCCTATTGCAGTTTCACAAGTCCTCAGAATAGAAGCATTCACTTTGGACAGTAGAGAGTATCTCTCGACTGCCGGTGTATTGCTGCCCAAAAGTGATACGATTGCATGTTGGGTATGCTCTTGTATCTCTTTTTCGGCGTCTTTCCAAAGGTAAGAATAGTTGTATATGGATTCAAATTCCGCAGAAGGTATCGGTGCAGGCATCAATGCAAGAGCTACAAGTTCCTCGTCGATTTTAAATGTGGCAGTATTATCATCTCCCTCTATCTCATCAACCTTAAGTCCCCAATATGATTTTAAATCCTGTATAACCTTATCCAGAGAATACCCTCTATCGCCTTTGAACATCGGCATAGACAGGATATGTTGTCCTTTATTTTCTGGTTTTTCGTTTTTCTTGCCAAATATGTTATTTAGAATTCCCATAATATCAACCTCCGTTATTTAGTATAATTATGCCCATTTTTTATGCAATGTCAACCGTACTGCCATTACATGTTCTTGTGTTTCTGATTTTTACCGTATTATAGTCATCAGCTGTGCCAAGCATAATACATTCCTTGAACTGCCGCACGATTGATATTTTCACTATTCATCCAACAATATTTCTTTTCGATCCACTGCTTGCCTTGATGTTGTAACTCTTTATTCGCTGTTTCGTTTTTGTAATCGTATTTGTCATAAAAAAGTTCTCGATGGTGTCTTTCGTTTGTCCGATATAATCGGCAATAGCGTTTTTTTTATCATCGGGAATATACGGATAAAGTTCTGCAACAATGTCAATTATCGGTTCGTGGAAATTTTCTCCAAATTCTCCTTGTTTCTCTCTTATTGCTTCAACTTTGTATTCTTAAAATAAATGCCTTCTCTTCCCCAGAGCTTATTTTCTATTTCTTTTTTTGTTATGCTTCCCAATTTTTGATATACCGGAGCTCCTCTAATGCAAACTCCAAAAAAATAGAATGCTCCGCAAGCCGGACATTGCAAATAGAAGCAGACCGTATAATGTATTTCCTCATCTATAATCGTAAGCATATCTTTAAACTTACAGTCGCCTGCATAAATCGTCAGCTGTGCATTTTCAATCTTATTTAACAGAAGTTCATAAATCTGCATAAAACTTTTATGCGGGTCCGTTTGACCATTTTTAAAAGCTATATCTATATCATCACAATATTTGCACATAATTATTCTTATAATCTTCCTATTCTTTCAGCTTAATATTCTTATCAGTCTCATTATCAGTTATTATTCAAAAACCTGGTTCATATACTTTGTCATATCTTCTATAAAATCATCAAAGGGTGCCAAATCGATGAGCTCCTCGTGTTCCATATCATAGCTTGCAATCTTTTTTGTTTTCGGATTCCATACAATATAAATATGACTGTAATCTCCGAGAGAGCGGGAAAGTCTTAATAATTTTTGTCTGCCGAATTTAAACGGAATAGTATCAATCAGTTTGAAGAACTCAATATATCCAAAGTCGGAATCCGCTAAATCAAAGTGTAGGTTTTCACCGGTTAAAAATTCAATTATTTTCTTTGGCAATTTATAGGGTTTTAATTCATCTAATTTATTTTGTGTTTGATGAAACTCGGAAGGCTCTAATGATTTAAAATATTCTGCCATTTCTTCATCGCCTTTTTCCAAAGCTATGCTATATGGACGCATGCCGTCTTTTTCGGCAATCGTAACGTCCGCTCCATGCTTCACTAAAAATTTACACATTTCCAAATCAACATATCTTGCAGCTACACACAACGGAGTCGGTTGATTGGAATATACCATGTCGGACTTATTGTAATTAATATCTGCTCCGTGTTCAATTAGAAATTCCAGAGTTTTATAATTACGGTCAGAGACTGCGTGACGCAAGAGCTGTCCGCCGTATTTAGCTGCGCTATGCCCAAGCTCTTGTATAATCGAAAGATTATCAAAATGTTTACCATAGTACGCTTCCAAAAAAGCTTCCGAACCTACGTTGTTCGTTACATCTATCTTTGCTCCATGGGAAACAAGATACCTTATTACCTCTTCATTACAATATCTCACTGCGAGAAGAAAACTTGGATGCTCCATTGCATTAAGGCTTGCTCCTTTTTCCGTCAGCCATTTTATAGATTGAAACTTTTCCATTATCAATGCAAAATCCAAAGGAGAGAGTTCGGTGTATTTGCCTACTCTGATTGCTTTATTAAGCTTCCACCCGTTTAATAGATGTTCTTCCAATGCAGAAATATTTTCATTTAGTACATCATTTAAAATTTGCGGTATAGATTCAAATTTTCCGATGTTTCCGATTGTTATCATAATTAAATCCTTGCTTATCTATTTCCCGAAGCATATTCGCCCGTATTAATGTCTATAACTTCTCTTATCGGCTGTATGAGAGAATCTTCATATTGAACCTTCCATTTTATATCTGAATCCATATTGCCGTCCGTAAGACCCGCTATTGTATTTCCGTCTTCTATCGGATTATCATTATCATAAATGTAGGATAAAACATTATATGCGTGGTTTACAACATCATTCGGGTTCAAGCCGTGAAAATGATATTGAACATCAGGCAGAAACAAGGTGCTCATACCGAGTGAATCGACCAGCATATCGTTTGTTCCTTGAATATTAAAAAAACGGATGTTGACTGCATAATGGAGGAAGCGCATTTCTTTGGGCAAAGTACAGTTTAGAATATCTTCTCTGGTCAGCATTTTTTTAGAGGTTTCGAAAACTACTGCCTTAAAAGACGGATATATGTTTACTAATGCTTCAACATAATTTACCAGCATTTCCGCTCTTTCTTTATAATCTAAACCGGCAGCCAACATATCCGTTGCCATTACTTGATATTTACAGGTTTCCAGAATTTCGCCGCCGTTCGGGCAATTCCATAATTGCGTCGCTGAAACATCATCCATAATCGGTTTTTCAATTTCAGAACAATTCATAATAATGAGCTGCGGAGGCACATTTAGTTTTTCCTTTTCATAGTGCACGGAATATTTTTTTGGAGCAAACCCTGCCATATTACCGTCATAACAAAAGCAATCCGTTTCGCCTAAATGCTCACACATAATTTTATGTATATACTCTTTTTCGGGCATTTCACATTTTTCTTCCATAAGTAGATGAATCATAAAAACCATACCCGGACGGTCGGCAGTTTGACTCATATCCTGTTTGAGAATCTTGTCATCTACATTTGATTTTTTTTCTTTCATAGTATTACCTCTCTTTTAATCTGAAATTGATTCATATATATTTCTCCCTCGGTACATTAAATTTATAAGTATCGTCTTCATTATCACATTTTGTCACATTATTATTTACTGCATTTTCATTCTTTTTGAACACAAAGGCATAGCCGTAGTTTTTGCTTTCTCTTTCAGTTTTCTCGATTTTTTCCAAGCCTATGAGGTCGAATTCATATTTTCCTTTGGGTATATCAAAACCTAAACGATAATTATACGGCTCCATAATTTCTTTCGGACCGGTTTTAATATATTCCGTGTGCTCTGTAATATTTTTTTTAATGTTTTCAAAATCATAATCCAAATCATCGAAGCAGGAAAAACATATCTTATTTAAATCGCCCACTTCAAGATAAAATTTTTCAAATCTGCATACTTCTTTAAATCCTTCAGGTATGACAGCTTCTTCATTTATAGAGGCGAATATATTATATTCAAAAGAATTGATACGATAAAATGGGACAAGCTTGCCTTTTTCTACAAGCTCCAGAAAAAGCTCGAAGTTCTTTTGCAGATAGCTTAAAAGCTTCTTTGCCCTGCATTTTTTTGAAGCAAGATATCCCGTAAGCAAATCAATAGGAATAATAGCCATTCCGTAACCGTCTGTTGTTAATTCTCCGATATAGTGCATTATCATCTCCTCCGTTATTTCTTTTCTCCGATAAAATCAATTACATCCGACCAACCTTCATCTTTTGCATTATAAGCCCAGCGTTTATCCGTCAAGGATTCAAGAGCATCAACGCTTTTATGTAAAGCCTCGGACATTTCTTTTCTCTTATCTGCGGGAATCGAATTTAAATATGTATCGCTTATTTTGAATCTGACATTTTGAAGAAAATTGACCGTATCTACATAGGTACTTGAATATTCAAAAACCGTATTTTCAGGGAAACATTTTATCACGTTTTCAAAGGCCGTTTTCATATCGGATAATTTTAATGCTGCCAATGTGTCGGGAACATACCGGATAAGCTGCGGATAATTACAGATAAATTCCCACCAACCATCCCCCTTCCAATTTCCTATGATGTTAACGGCAATATGAAAAAGGAATAAATCCTCATCGGTTTGATTTTTAATTTCTTCTATTTCTCCGATTTCCCATAGTTTATCCGACACTTCCGCAAAGAAGCTTTCATTAAAATTTTTTTGATTTTTTATTAATTCTTTCAGTGTAAGCATTTTATTTCTCCTGTTTTAATATTTCGAAACATCAAATCCCAGTTTCTTTAAATTGTTCATTTGTTTTTGTTGATGTTCTGCCATACCGGTGCCGGTTAGAACATCGCTGTAAATTTCACTTGCGGGCCAATCATCGTAATAATTATTGAGGAACTGAGGGATTTTTTCGTACATAGGTTGAATGATTGAAATAAAGCCCTGTTTAAGGCATTGAATATATGTTTTTTCATCAAGTATTTCAGTATGGCCATATTTGTCAAATGAATTTCGGCGGTTGAGGGCACCTTCAATGTCCCAAGGTGTAAATACAACTAAATGCAGAGGACAGCTCCAGCGTTCAATATCCGTTTTATCGGGCGAAGGAAAAAGCTTTTTCCAAAAGCCTCGTTTTACTGCATAGCTGCCGGTAGAAATATACAGGCGGTACGGTGTATTTTCAAACGATTCTTCTGATACTTCACCGAAAACAGGTTCGAATACCCCATATAAATCACAATTTAAAAGGCGGGCATAATAGGATTTTTCGCCTGCATCTATTTCGTAAATTGCGCCAAGTTCGTATCGTGCCATTTTATGCCTTCTTTAAAATGCAACAGTCGAACAAAATATCAATTTTGGAGACTGTTGCATTCGTGCGCGGAACGCGCACATATCATCTGCAAGTTTGCGCAAAGCAAACTTGACGTGTTTTTCAGCCGCGCCATTTTAGCGGCTGAAAATAAACCTTCCTTAAAATTGAACAACTGAACAAAGTGTCAACTTTAGAAGTTGTTCAATTAGTGCGCGATAGCGCACATATAATATACGATGTTTGCCGAACGGCAAACTCGTCATTTAACTTCGACTGCACTATTTTAGCGGTCGAAGTTAAACCTTGAATTCTTCATTACTTTATCTCCGATTTTATATTCAACCTCAAAAAACCTAATTAATTCTTTCCCTCAAACCATGAAGAAAGTACTTTTGCTTTTACGGCAAATTCCGTCTCTCTTAATTGAATAAATTCTTCCCGATATATTTTTAATACCTCAAAAGAATAATAATAAAAACTGTAAAAAAGATCATCGGGAAAAACATTCTCATCTTCATACCGGAGGCAATCATCATCTTCATTATAAACTTCAGACCATAAATATTCTTCCTTTAACATATCTTCAAAAAAAGGAAGAGGATCTGCATGTTCCAATTCATCACCCTCACAAAAGCTCTCAGCTATTATTGCAAAACCTTCCAGCAGTTCTTCTACAATGTAGTGCGCATTCTTATTTGTACTGCTCTGAGTTAAAGCTTTCATAAAAATTCTTGTAAGAAATATAAGAGCAAACGGAGTTGCATACCACAGAGTACTTTGATGTTCAATATTTATTGCTATTTCATACAATGCATTTTCTATTTTATCCGTGTCCTGCATGTTTTCCAATATTTCAAAATATTGAGGAAACAAGGTCGCTCTTCCATAAGTTGTAGGAAGCCGATGCCAAGGAACATCTTCCATTTTTAAATTATGAATATAAGAATTGTTTTGCATACAATATCACTCCTTGCATATTTTTAGCAAATTGTGTTTTACAGCTTATATCTTTCCATCATATCAATCAGTACCGAGGCTGTATCAATTTCTTGTGAAAGTAAATCGTCAAACTCTTCTTCAAGCTCATCTTGTTTATCACAAATCCATGATAAAAATTCTTTTGCTTTTTCAATTAATTCTTTATTTTCATCAGCTATCTTTTTAACTTCTTCCTCTTTTTCCTTATCATCAGAGAATTTAAAATCTGAACTATTTATAGACTTAAATTCTTTACCTGAATAATCTCTCATAGCCATTAAAGTAAATTCATCTATTTTATCAGTTAAAATTAATACTTCTCTACCTTGTTCTTTTAATTTTTCCATTTTTGGCAAAGATTTTACAGCATCTATACTTTCAGCTGGTACATAAAGGATTTCTTTGTTATCTCCCATTCTATCCACATATTCTTTTAATGTAGTGTATTTATCATCATAAGAAGATACAAATATTAATAAGTCTTGTAATTTTTCCTTATTCATACCAAACATATCTTGGACACCAGCTTTTATGCTTCTACCAAACTCTTTCCAAAATTCTATATATTTTTCTCTATCATTTTTTAAGATTTTTTCTAATTCAGAAATAATTTTCTTTTCTAAATTTTTTGAAATAACTTGTAATTCAGCATTTTGTTGTAATATTTCTCTTGAAATATTAAGTGATAGGCTATCACAATCAACAAGTCCAGAAATAAAATTAAAGTATTCAGGAATTAGATCTTCACATTTTTCCATAATGAATACATTTTTAGTATACAGTTGTAAACCTCTTTTAAAATTTTTAGTGTAATAGTCAAAAGGCAGTTTTTTAGGTATGAATAATAGTGCATTGTATTCAATATTACCTTGTACTTTTAAATTAATATGTAATAATGGGTCATTCCAATCATGGAAAGTTGCCTTGTAAAATTCATTATAGTCTTCATCTTTTAATTCTTTTTTATCTCTTTTACAAAATCAAGGTCATCATTAGCTTTATAAGTAATGGTTTGTAAAGTTGTCTCTGGATGATCTTTTTGAATTGAAATAATCGGTAATTTTCGAAAGACTTCCTCATGAATCTGAGGATTAAAAAGCCGCATATCATACTCTTGTGGGATTTCTTCTAAATAATTTAAGTGCTCATTCTCATAAATCACCTTATAAAGAGTTGAATTTGGCTCCCCATCATTATAGCCAATATTATAATTTTACTCTAATACATTGCCTTTTCTTTCTAAATCTATTTTATGGTGTTGTAAAGTACTTGAGGGGTTCTCCTGTTCCAATAAATAAGAGCTATATTCTTGAACAGTTGATAAATCTTTCTTTTCTGCTGCTAAAAAGTCAAAGAAAGGCTTGAAGCTATTTTCCAGAACATATTCTTCTTCTGTTCGATTTTCAGGAACCGAGGGATTCAGTGTCCTACAACCAGTTAGTGTAATTATGGAAAATATTCCACCTAACAGTAGCCATAAAACAATTCTACTTTTTCTTCTCATCTTATCATCCTCTTCTACCATTCTTAAATAATGTCATATTATAATTCACCTTCCCCATCCTTCTCTTTCTTCTTGAAAGTAAAGCGTCCAGTACTTTCAACTTGAAACCCTGACTCACAGCAGCTCTGGATACTGGCATTAAGCACTGCGCCAACAATCAAAATTTTAGCAATCATGATAAACCAAAACATCATCACAACCATAATGATGGAGCTAAAAAAGCGAACATCAACCAGGTGATTTAAATAATTATCCATGTAAACGGAAAAGATATTCAGTAAAGCCAGAATGGTCAGGAGCACAAAGGCGCTGCCAGGCAGAACATAGCGTTTTTTGTTGATTTTCACGTTAGGCAGGAAATAATAGAACATGACCAAAACCGCAAAGAGTAAGGCGTAAATCAATGGCTCTGTAAAATTCTGCAAGTGCTGATAGAGTTGGCTATCTAACTTCCAGTAAGTACGGAGGAAATCCAGCGACATATGGCCAAACATGGTCAGAAAGAGGGCAAAGGCAAAGAGAATCTGCAGACCTAGACTCACAAAGAGACTCATGACGCGATGAGAAATCAGCCCCCGACTCTTGGCTACCCCATAGGCTTTGTTAAAGGCAATCTGTAGGAAATTCATAGACTTGGAAAAAGTCCAAAGAGCCGACAAGACTGAGAAGCTCAGCAGGCCAGTCGAAGGCTGGGTCAGCACTTCACGCATGACTTTTGCTACAACATCATATAAAGTCTCTGGCAACATGTCCTTGATAGCTGTCAGAAAATCCGCAATTGGAATATGGAAATAAGGTAGAATATTGACGACAATCAAGAGCAAAGGAAAAACGGAAATCAGCCAATAATAAGCAACTGCAACGCTGCTCAGCTCACTATCTGACTCTTTATAAAAACGGAAAAATGCTCTCAAAAACTGATTGTTGCGAACCTTACCAAATAATTTCTTCACTCTCTTCTCCTTCAAAAAAAGCTGAGACAAGTGCCCAGCCTTTGATTTCTAATAAGTCCCTTCTTCTCCCTGGCTGGTCAGAATGACAGGTCCATCTTTTGTAATAACAAACTGATGCTCATACTGACAGGACAGGCCGCCATCCAGCGTTTTATGTGCCCAGCCGGTCTCAAAGTCCGTATCAATTTCCCAGGTACCTGTATTGATCATGGGCTCGATAGTCAGAACCATTCCCTCACGCAAGCGCAAGCCACGTCCTGCTCGACCATAATGCGGCACCATAGGCTCCTCATGCATGGTTGGGCCAACACCGTGCCCCACCAAATCACGCACAACGCCATAGCCATGACTTTCAGCATATTCCTGAATTGCTGCGCCAATGTCACCGATACGATTGCCAACCTTGGCAGCCGCAATTCCACGGTAGAGACATTCTTTGGTGACATCCATCAGCTGCTGAGCCTCTGGGCTAATCTTCCCTACTGCATAGGTCCAGCAAGAATCTGCCACACCGCCCCGGAAGCTCTCTGTGTGTTGCTTCATCTGTTCCACATTGTCAAAATCTAGCTTGGACACATCCAGCTCTGCCTTATCGACCAAGCCAACCACCATATCAACGCTGATGACATCACCTTCTACCAGCTTCTGATGACGGGGAAAGGCATGGGCTACCTCGTCATTAAGAGAGCAGCAGGTAGCATAAGGATAGTCCATGACAGAGCCTTCAACACCAATTTGCAGAGGCAGCGCATTGTCTTCTTTACAACGCTTGCGAACATACTCTTCAATGTCCCACATGTCAATGCCTGGCTTAATCAAATCTCTCAAACCAATGTGGACCGAAGCCAGAAAATCTCCACTCTTGTCCATCAAGTCAATTTCACGCTGTGATTTTAAAGTAATCATTCTTTCTCTAATTTCCTCTTCTTAATTAATTTTCACTGTAATCGTCGCTTTGGCAACCAGCATCGCTTCCAGATACATCTCAAAGTCAATAATAGCTGTCCGCCTAGTCTGACGGATAATACGCGGCTGAATATGCAGCAGGTCATCAATCTGGACCGCTTGAAAGAAATAAATCATCAGTTGATCGATAATCAAGCTGCGGCCGCTGTTGACCATGAGCTGCTGGGTAATCCGAGTCAGAATTTCTGTCAGCACACCGTTAGCCAGCACACCATTTTGCTCCAGCATAAAAGGCTCAACAGTAAAGGAAAACAAATCATCCTGACGGCTAATCTTCTGTCCCACCTGCTCACTGAAAGTCGGCAGGCTGGAAATCTGAGAACGACTCATTTTTTCCATAATGTCCCGCCGCGTAATCACACCTAGTAAGGTCTGATTGCTGCGCACTACTGGTATCATTTCAAAATCTTCTGCAATCATGCGCTGGCTGATATTAGCAATATTGGCAGATAAACCTGTCATAAAGACATTTTTCGTCATGACCTTGTCCAAGGTTGTCAGAGGAGACTTATCCCCTGCGTCCCGCATGGTTACTACTCCCACCAGCATCTGCTGTTGGTTGATAACCGGAAACCGGCTGGCGCGATTGCGACGAACTAAGTCTAGATAGTCACGAACAGTATCAGTATCATGCAAGAAGCCGTACTCATGGCTGGAGCGATAGACCTGCTCCACTGTTAAAATATCGGTCTTGATTTGCATATTGGAAAGGGCACGATTAATCATGGTTGCAACGGTGTAGGTATCGTGCTTGGTCCTGAGCACTGGTATATTAAGCAGATTAGCCATCTTCAGAACTTCCGAGCTGACTTCAAAGCCTCCGGTTACCAGCACCGCATTCTCATTTTCCAGAGCCAAGAGCTGAATTTTCGTCCGGTCTCCGACAATCAGGAGACCGCCCTCTGTCAGATAGCGCAGGATATTCTGCTCCGTCATGGCTCCGATGGAAAATTTATTGAATTCTTTTTCTAGACCATCTTCTCCAGCCAATACTTCTGAGCCAGTAATATCAACAATTTCCTTGTAGGTCAGATGCTCCAAGACCACTTTCTTGGACTTAACCCGAACCGTACCACTCCGAGGTCTGGTCTCAACAATACCGCGGTTCTCCGCTTCCTTGATAGCTCGATAGGCCGTACCATCACTAACTCCCAGATAGTTTGAAATACTGCGGACACTGACCCTCTTGCCGATTGGAAGATTTTCAAGATAGGTTAAAATTTCCTGATGCTTACTCATTAAAATCTCCTCTCTCATAACGGTACTCCAGATAATCTCTCATCTTTCTCGTGTACCGATCGCTCCCTTTAAACTGCCGGTAGAGGCTGAAGCCAGATTTTTGAGCTACCTTTTGACTAGCTAGGTTCTCTGCATGAGTGATAATACTAAGTCGTTTGAAGTCAAAGCGGGTAAAAGATAGAAAAGCAATCTCTCGGACAACTTCTGTCATCAGCCCTTGTCCCCAGTAGTCTTGCCGCAGAAAATAGCCTAACTCAGCTTCTTTCTTGATCTCATCCATCTTTTCAAACTTGACAGAGCCAATCATTTCCTGCGTTTCCTTGTGACAAATAGCCCAAATCCCCAGAGGATTTTTCATAAAGAAATTGGCAATGACGTATTCACTTTCCTTTAGGCTTGCCTCTGTCGGAAAGATGAACTGAGTATTTTCCGGATTGGACGCAATCTTATATAGGGCTCCTGCATCTTCAAATACAATGGGCCGCAAAAAAGCATGCTCTGTCTCAATAAATGAACAGGCTGCTAAATGTGTCCATAAATTCATCTGCTACCTCTACAAAAAATAAGCGAAAAACGCTTATTCTTCTATCAACTGGATATCTGCACCCAGACTTGTTAATTTTTCAATAATATTAGAATAGCCGCGCAGGATAAACTCAATATTAGTAATTTCTGTCTTTCCTTGAGCCATCAAACCTGCAATAACCAAGGCAGCTCCTGCTCGTAAATCAGTCGCCTTGACCTGAGCTCCCTGCAGTTGATTTGGTCCCTCATAGACAATCTGATCGCTGCTGGTCGAAATCTTGCCTGCCATCTTAGCCAGCTCCGCCACATGGTTAACCCGCTTCTCATAGATGGTGTCCGTAATCTTACCGTGGCCATTAGCCGTCAGCAAAAGCGGAGTGATGGGCTGTTGTAGGTCAGTTGCAAAGCCTGGATAAGGAGAAGTCTTAATGTTTATAGCTCTCAGAGTTTGCTGCTCTTCGACAAAAATGCTGTCTTCAGAAACTGTCATCCGAACACCCATCTCCTCAAGCTTGGCAATAAAACTCTCCAAATGCTCATAAAGGACATTATTAATCTGAATTCCCTGACCAATAGCTGCAGCAAGGGCGATATAAGTTCCTGCCTCGATACGGTCAGGAATTACTTGATGACGCGTTCCATGAAGGTGTGGAACACCCTCAATCGTAATAATATCAGTCCCTGCTCCACGGATGTGCGCTCCCATATTGTTCAAGAGAGTTGCCACATCGATGATTTCAGGCTCACGCGCTGCATTTTCAATAATAGTCCGACCTTTGGCCTTGACAGCAGCCAACATAGTATTGATGGTAGCACCTACGCTGACCGTATCCATATAAATGCTAGCGCCTTTCAGCTGCTGACCTCCTGTGGATAGGTTCATATAGTTGCCGTCCATGGTCATCTTAGCCCCCATGGCTTCAAAAGCCTTGAGATGCAAGTCAATGGGACGCGGCCCCAAGTCACAGCCACCAGGCAGACCTACCGTTGCTTCACCATAGCGACCAAGCAAGCTGCCATAGAAATAATAGGAAGCCCTTAGACTGTTGATCTTTCCATAAGGCATAGGGACGTTTTGGATACCACGCGGATCAATCGTCAGACTGTCCTCAGAGCGAGTAACACTAGCCCCCATGGCAACCATAATATCAATCAGACTATCCACATCCGAAATATCCGGAACACCATCTAACGTTACAATATCATCCGCCAGAATCACAGCTGGAATCAAGGCAACGACACTGTTTTTAGCACCATTAATAGTCACCTCTCCTTTTAAGGGGCGACCACCATGTATTACAATTTTTTTCATGTTTAAAATAAAGCTCTTTCAAGGTATTGCCATTTATTATACCACAGATTCGGGAAATTTCCTATACTTTTAGATAAATAAGACAATCGAAATTAAAATGAAACAGGGAAAATGGCTTTTTCAATAATTTTTCAAAAAAAATAGTATTGAAAAAAATGAAAGAAGCGCAAGGCTAGACTGCTTGCCTTTTTAAAGTTGCCTGTATAGAAATGACTTTTTCTTTAGAAAATAGAAAAGTTCCCAATCATGACGATTGAGAACTGTCTTCTTACTGCACTGCTGCCTTCAAAGCCTCTACCTTATCCAAATTTTCCCAAGGCAGGTCAATGTCTGTCCTACCCATGTGGCCATAAGCTGCTGTCTGACGATAGATTGGACGTTTCAGATCAAGCATTTGAATGATACCGGCTGGACGCAGATCAAAAATCTGACGAACTGCTTTCTGCAATTTGCTTTCTGCAACAGTTCCAGTTCCAAAAGTATCAATCCGTACAGAAACTGGCTGCGCCACACCAATGGCATAGGCTAACTGCACTTCTGCTTTCTTGGCCAGTCCAGCAGCCACGATGTTTTTAGCGATGTAGCGGGCTGCGTATGAAGCTGAGCGATCGACCTTGGTTGCATCCTTACCAGAGAAGGCACCGCCACCGTGACGAGCATAACCGCCGTAAGTATCCACAATAATCTTGCGACCAGTCAAGCCAGAGTCTCCTTGCGGACCGCCAATTACAAAACGGCCGGTTGGATTGATGAAAAATTTCGTCTTATCATCCAAATACTGGGCTGGAATAACTGCTTTAATTACCTTTTCAATCACGTCACGATGAATCTCTTCATTGGTCACTTCTGGGTCATGCTGAGTCGAAATAACCACGGTATCCACGCGCACAGGCTGGTCATTTTCATCATACTCAACGGTCACCTGAGACTTAGCATCTGGACGCAGATAGGCAATCTCTCCTGATTTGCGCAATTCCGCCAATCGACGGACTAGCTTGTGACTGAGCGAGATAGGAAGCGGCATGAGCTCTGGCGTTTCATCCACAGCAAAGCCAAACATAAGCCCCTGGTCTCCAGCACCAATCAAGTCCAATGGATCTTGATCTGCATTCCCGCGAACCTCCAAAGCTTCATTGACACCCTGAGCAATATCTGGCGACTGTTCCACCAAAGATGGATGCACACCGACGGTCTCTGCCGAAAATCCATACTCTGTATTGGTGTAGCCAATCTCTGCAATGGTATCACGAACCACACGATTAATGTCTACATAAGCTGTGGTCGAAATCTCACCAAAAACATGAACAGAGCCTGTATAAACAGCTGTTTCAGCAGCCACATGGGCATCTGGATCCTGACTCAAGACAGCATCCAAAATAGCATCGGAAATTTGGTCTGCAATCTTATCAGGATGCCCCTCCGATACAGATTCAGACGTGAAAAGTTTACGTTCTGACATAGAAATGTCCCCCCTTAAAAAATATTGTTATAGAGTTACAAAGTACTGATAGAAAGAACTACCACCTTATCGGGACTATATAACTTTTTCATTATAACATAATTTACGCTAACACTCCTTTTTTTAAAAAAGAAAAAGGTATAGACATAAACTATACCTTCTTGAAAATTATGAATCTGCTATTTTTAGTAATCCAATCCTGATTAGAGCTACGATTACAATGGGTACAATCAAAATGGGCGTAAAAGATGTACCAAGTATCAACGCACAAGAAAGTATGTACGGAACCATTGATATATAAAGAAAGCTCTTTTTAGCTTGCTAAATTTTTTAGAGTGAAAATAGTTGTACTAGTATGGGGATCGCGCCTTTTATAGTTTCAAAAATTTCCGGAAAAAGATATGACTTCACGCCATATCATCTCTTCTCTTCTTTAGCTATTAGGGTTCCAACCAAAACGAGAACTGCGAAAACAAAAGGTGCTATTTGAAAAAGTTGCCAATCAGGGTCTCCTGCAAAAAGAGCTGAAATCAGGTAAATACCTGAACTTGCATATAGTAAACCTTTCCTCCCATTAGTCATCCCAACCCTAGTTAAAAAAGTTGCAATAAGAAAACAAATCAAGCTAGGGCCTAGAAAAATCAACAAGACAAGTCCCCAAGGTAAAGCAATACTAAAAAGTAACACAAAGAGAATCAGATAAATGATCGATGAGAAAAAGGAAAATGAAAGAAGAGCCGATGTATACTTGATTTCTTTTGAATCTTTTACCACTTGTTCTGACTCAATTGCTTCATCAATAGATTGATTTTCTTCAATCTTCTCCTTATTTTTTTCATTATCTATCTCTGGACTTATATCATTACGAGTTTGACTTAACTCCTGGTTTATCTCTTTATTTGACATTTGATTTATCCTTCCTAATGTTATTTTTCTTTTAAGGGACAAGATCCTCTTTCATATTTTATATTCATTATACTCTTTTTTTTAATTATTTTCAGAATAATAATCAAGTATATCTATCTTCTCTTAAAACAATTCAGCAACTAGACAAATATATTTGTCTAGTTGGATTACTAAATTATAATCTTTTTGACAGTCCTTATAAATTTTTTCTATCAGACCGATAAAATATACATATTATTCAAACAGTGTAATTGATGATAAAATGACTCTATTATACCGATAAGTTCAGGGACAATTTTGCTTTCCTGACTTAAGGGAGGGGAGGAATTCATTTTTGGATTGGTCAATTATTGAACAGTACTATCCACTATACCAGCAGGCCTTCTTTTTGACCCTGCATATTGCAGTTTGGGGGATAATTGGTTCATTTCTTTTAGGCTTGGTTGTTAGTATCATACGACACTACCGTGTTCCCATTTTGAGACAGATAGCAACTGTCTACATTGAGCTATCTCGGAACACGCCACTATTGATTCAGCTCTTCTTTCTTTATTTTGGCCTACCTAGGATTGGTCTTGTCTTGTCTTCAGAAGCTTGTGCAACAATCGGTCTCATCTTCCTAGGTGGCTCTTACATGGCTGAATCCTTCCGTAGTGGCTTGGAAGCTGTTAGTCAAACCCAACATGAAATTGGTCTTTCGATTGGATTGACACCCAGACAAGTTTTTCGATATGTAGTGCTTCCACAAGCAACTGCTGTGGCACTTCCTTCCTTTAGCGCCAATGTTATTTTCTTAATCAAGGAAACCTCAGTTTTTTCTGTAGTGGCTTTAGCGGATCTTATGTATGTGGCAAAGGACTTGATTGGACTCTACTACGAGACAGATATTGCCTTAGCCATGTTAGTCCTTGCCTATCTGCTCATGTTATTGCCAATTTCACTTCTCTTTGGTTGGATAGAAAGGAGATTACGCCATGCAGGATTCGGGAATCCAGGTACTCTTTCAGGGAAATAATCTCCTTCGTATTTTACAAGGCTTGGGAGTCACGATTGGTATTTCAGTTATTTCCGTTCTATTATCCATGGTTCTTGGTACTCTTTTGGGAATTATCATGACTTCTCGATCTAAAATCGTTCGTCTACTGACTCGATTTTATCTAGAATTCATCCGAATTATGCCCCAACTTGTCTTACTGTTTATTGTTTACTTTGGGTTAGCACGCAACTTTAATATCAATATCTCAGGTGAAAGTTCAGCCATCATTGTCTTTACTCTCTGGGGAACAGCTGAAATGGGGGACCTAGTTCGAGGAGCAATCACTTCTCTACCCAAGCACCAGTTTGAAAGTGGCCAAGCGCTTGGTTTAACCAAGTTTCAGCTTTACTATTATGTCATCATCCCACAGGTTCTACGACGTTTACTACCACAAGCCATTAACCTGATTACACGTATGATTAAAACAACTTCTCTAGTCGTTTTGATTGGTGTTGTTGAGGTGACTAAGGTCGGCCAGCAAATTATCGATAGCAACCGATTGACCATTCCTACTGCTTCTTTTTGGATCTATGGAACCATTCTTGTTTTATACTTTCTTGTCTGCTTTCCTATTTCCAAATTAGCGGGTCATTTAGAAAAACACTGGAGTAATTAGTATGCCTGAAACGATTTTAAAAATAAGGGACCTTCAGAAATCCTTTGGAGACAATCCTATCCTTCAAGGTCTTTCACTTGAAGTTAAAAAAGGTGAGGTAGTCGTGATTTTGGGCCCATCAGGATGTGGCAAAAGTACACTTCTTCGTTGTATTAATGGCTTAGAAAATATTCAAGGAGGCGATATCCTCTTAGATGACCAATCCATCACAGGCAATCAAAAGAACTTTCATCTTGTCCGCCAGAAAATTGGAATGGTTTTCCAAAGCTACGAACTCTTTCCACACTTGGATGTTCTGCAAAATCTTATTTTAGGGCCAACAAAAGCTCAGGGTCGTAAGAAAGAGGAAGTCATTCAGGAAGCCGAACAACTACTGAAACGCGTTGGTCTTCTAGAGAAAAAGCACAGCTACGCAAGACAGCTATCTGGAGGTCAAAAACAACGGGTGGCAATTGTTCGTTCCCTTCTCATGCACCCTGAAATCATTCTTTTCGATGAAGTTACCGCCTCTTTAGATCCTGAGATGGTACGAGAGGTGCTTGAATTAATTAATGATCTTGCCCAAGAAGGTCGAACTATGATTTTGGTCACACATGAAATGCAATTTGCTCAAGCTATAGCAGATCGAATCATTTTCTTGGACCAAGGACAGATCGCTGAAGAAGGAGATGCTCACTCTTTCTTTACCAATCCTAAAACAAAAAGAGCGCAAGAATTTTTAAACGTATTTGACTTTAGCCAATTTGGCTCATATCTATAAAGGAGACGATTATGAAACTAATTAAATCAATTTTAACTGTAATGACACTTGCCCTTGCTCTAGTCTTTATCACAGCTTGTGGTGCTAGCAAAAACTCCAATGCATCAAGTTCTAAGGCTCGGACCATTGATGAAATTAAGAAAAGTGGCGAGCTTCGTATCGCAGTCTTTGGAGACAAAAAACCTTTCGGTTATGTTGATAATGATGGCTCTTACCAAGGATACGATATCGAACTTGGAAATCAACTTGCCAAAGATCTTGGAGTCAAGGTTAAATATGTCTCTGTTGACGCAGCCAACCGTGCAGAGTACTTGATCTCAAACAAGGTTGATATTACACTGGCAAACTTCACTGTAACAGATGAACGCAAGAAACAAGTTGACTTTGCGCTTCCCTATATGAAAGTTTCGCTGGGAGTCGTTTCTCCTAAAGATGCACTTATAAAAGATGTTAAGGAACTTAAAGGAAAAACTTTGATCGTGACAAAAGGTACAACAGCTGAAACATACTTTGAAAAGAATCACCCAGAAGTTAAACTTCAAAAATATGATCAATACAGTGACGCCTACCAAGCTCTGCTTGATGGACGTGGTGATGCCTTCTCAACGGATAACACTGAAGTCCTAGCTTGGGCTCTTGAAAACAAGGGTTACGAAGTTGGTATAACTTCTTTAGGTGACCCTGATACTATTGCTCCAGCCGTTCAAAAAGGAAACAAAGAACTTCTTGATTTTATCAACAAGGATATAGAAAAGCTTGGTAAGGAAAACTTCTTCCATAAAGCTTATGAAAAAACTCTTCACCCTACCTACGGCGATGCAGCTAAGGCTGATGATCTTGTTGTAGAAGGTGGGCAAGTCAAATAATCAGTAAGATCGTAAAAAGACTCTATCGAATGATAGAGCCTTTTTAACTTAAACAATAACTAAGATAGCCACTTTTTAAATAAAATCTGTTTCAGCTATGGCTGCCTTCACTTCCTCTAAAGGCAGGTGCACTAGTTCCACTTCTTTCTCGCGATACAAGTACTCAGCATACTCATCAATCCGATATTGATTGATATAAACAACACGCTTGCACCCAACCTGAAGTAACTGCTTAGTACAGTTAAGACAAGGAAAATGAGTTACATAGGCAGTAAATCCTTTTGGAACACCTCGTTCAGCTCCTTGTAGAATAGCATTAACCTCAGCGTGTAGGGTTCTTACGCAGTGACCATCAACTACCAAACATTCATGATCAATACAATGTTCTGTTCCTGATACAGAGCCATTATATCCCGTAGAAATAACCTTGTTGTCCTTGACCAAAACTGCTCCTACTCTTGCACGCTTGCAAGTAGAACGATTGGCAATCAAAAGAGCTTGCGCAGCAAAATATTCATCCCAAGCTAATCGTTTTGTTTCCATTTTTTCTCTTTTCTTTACTAAATATTCTCTTGTACCATTAAAGGCAAGCCAAGAGAAGCAATCTTTTCAGCAGGTACTTTCATGCCTTCTTTAATCCATTTTGACAAGACAGAAACCAAAGCTGAGCTCCAAAAAGAATTAACATAGGATGAAGCATCTTTTTTGGATTCTTGACCTTTCTCTAAAAAGTTAAAAACTGCTTGTGTCAGGTGTTTCTCTAAATTATACTCAACAGCTAGGCGAATTAGATGTGCTTCCTTCTGTGCCTCTTTAAACAGAGCAAGCCATACTTGGTAAAGCTCCGTCTTAAAATCGAACTGAGCCATTTTTTCCATAATACTATGCACAGTCTGGCCGAAAAGCTCTTCTAGAATCTCTTCTTTTGAGTTGTAGTTTCGATAAAAAGACGCTCTGGATACACCAGCACGGTTTACTAACTCAGAAATAGTGATTTTAGCCAATTCTTTTTTCTCTAATAACTGTAATAAGGAAATTTCCAAAGATTCGCGAGTTAAACGATTGGATTCTCGATTGGAAATCGTTAAGTTTTCAAGAGATTTTTTGGACATTTTACGTTCAGGCATAACAGTTTCTTCCTTCTTGTCTCATCGGATGTCAATAGCTTTCTGGAAAAAGTCTTTCATGATATAATTGTAAAAAAAGACACAATCTTTGTCAATGTATAATTATAGGAACAAGGGGATTAAAAATGACTTGGAAAATCGTTAGTGACTCTGGATGCGATTTTAGAGAATTAAAAGACTTGGCTTTGGACACAAATTTTGAAAATGTCCCACTAACCATTCAGGTAGGCCAGGAAATATTTATTGATAATGCTGAACTAAATATTGACTTAATGATGGAAAAAATGTATGCCACATCAACTGCTTCTAAATCTGCTTGCCCAAGTCCAGATGACTATCTAAAAGCATTTGCAGGAGCTGATAATATCTTTGTTGTCACTATTACTGGAACCTTATCTGGTAGCCATAACAGCGCTCAGGTTGCTAAAAAAATTTACCTCGAAGAGCATCCGAATGTCAATATTCATGTGATTGATAGTTTATCAGCTGGAGGTGAAGTTGACTTGCTTGTTCAAAAGCTCAATCAGCTAATTAGTAACGGCCTTTCTTTTGACGAAATTGTACAAGAAATTACAAACTACCAATCAAAAACGAAATTACTTTTTGTCCTTGCCAAAGTGGATAATCTGGTTAAAAACGGGCGATTAAATAAGCTAATTGGAACTGTCGTAGGCTTGCTCAATATTCGTATGGTTGGGGAAGCTGGGCCACAAGGAACCTTAGAACTATTGCAAAAGGCTCGAGGCTATAAGAAGTCGTTGTCTGCCGCTTTTGAAGAAATCATCAAAGCAGGTTATGCAGGAGGTGAAATTATTATCTCTCACCGCAATAATGATAAATTCTGTCAGCAATTTTCTGACCTAGTCAGAGAAAAATTTCCTAACGCACAAATTCAAGCTATTCCAACATCCGGCTTATGTAGTTTCTATGCAGAAGAAGGCGGATTATTAATGGGATATGAAGTCGGCTAATCATGAATCAACTATTAATGTGTAAATCAAAAGAGACCCTAGTCTAAGGGTCTCTTTTTGGTCTAAAAAGCTAGATTGTTTGAATCATATTGAATAGGAGGATTAAAAAGAGAAGAATGCTAAGTATCAAAAGAATAATCTTTTTCCCAAAGTTTCTTTCCCAATAACCTGACTTACCAATTGTTGAACGAGTGTCGCTGAAAAATTGTTGGTTTTCTCTAGGCAAAGAAATAACCAATGCAATTAAAATAAGAGCAAGCAATATAGTCAGAATAGTTAATATTTTTGGCATTTTATTTCCTCAAGACTCCAATTAATGTAAAAATCAAGCCAATCAAAATCATCAAGCCCAAGGCGATGACAAAAGCTTTGTTGAATTTTTCACCCAAGCTGGCCTTTTCTTTCTTGGGCTTGCCATGCTTGAGCTCATCTAACCGTC